>Ga0079305_1002306_pt1 | contig 17371 bp, 16 predicted proteins | sample LMS_cellobiose_e_FD_79183 | JGI IMG/M metagenome (GOLD analysis project Ga0079305, IMG submission 79183) | Rumen-fistulated moose microbial communities from Alaska, USA - LMS_cellobiose_enrichment | ecosystem: Host-associated > Mammals > Digestive system > Stomach > Rumen fluid ... | reverse complement strand
GCCACGAACGGCGAGCTCTATTTCGACGGCCCCGGCGAGGTGACGGCGATCCGGGAACGCCTTGCGTATTTCCCGGAGGACGTGCGCCGGAAGCGCCTCGCGGGGCAGCTTCTGCTGATGGCCCAGTCCGGGCAGTACAACTATGCCCGCATCCTGCGCCACGGCGAGCCCGCCGCCGCCCAGCTCGCGGTCTGCGAGTTCGTGCGCAGCGCGATCTCCGCGATCTTCCTGCTCAACCGCCGGTATCAGCCGTATTACAAGTGGGCATTCCGCGCGCTGCGGGCCCTGCCGCTGCTGGCCGGGCAGGCGGATACGCTCGAGCGGCTGCTCACGACGGACAACGCCCCGGCCTGCGCGGAGGAAAAGCAGTACGGGATCGAGTCCGTGGCCGCGGCCGTCATTGACGCCCTCGCCGAACAGGAGCTGACCCGGGCCGTCTGCGGCGATCTGGAGAAGCACGCGTATTCCGTCAATGACCGGGTGGAGGACGCGGCGCTGCGCAACGAACACATCCTCGCGGCGGTGTAGGCCGCGGGCGGGGCGCGGCTATGCCTGGCGGCTACCCCGCAACCCGGCTCCGGCGGGAGCCGGACCGATTTTCAACACCCGGAGGTGCGCGGTGGATACAAGAGAACTTTTGGAACAGGTGCGCTCCGGCGCGGTCAGCGTGGAAGACGCGCTGCAGGCGCTGAAGCAGGAGCCCTTCGCCGACCTCGGCTACGCCAAGGTGGACCTCCACCGGGCGCTGCGGCAGGGGGCGGCGGAGGTCATATACGGCGCGGGCAAGACGCCGGAGCAGATCGCCGGGATCGCGGCGGAGCTGCAGCGCCGCGGGCAGGGGCGCGTGCTCATCACGCGGCTGGACGCGGAGAAGGCCGCCGCCGTGGCGCGGACGCTCCCGCTGGATTACCGCGCCGAGGCCCGCATCGGCATCCTCGGCGGCCTGCCGGAGCCGGACGGGCGGGGCACCGTCGTCGTCGCCACGGGCGGCACCTCGGACATCCCCGTGGCCGAGGAGGCCGCGCTCACGGCGCAGTTTCACGGCAGCGAGGTCCTGCGGCTCTATGACGTGGGCGTGGCGGGGCTGCACCGGCTGCTGGCCCACACGGACGAGCTCATGCGCGCCCGGGTCGTGATCGCCGTCGCGGGCATGGAAGGCGCGCTGGCCAGCGTCATCGGCGGACTGGTGGACTGCCCGGTCATCGCCGTGCCCACCAGCGTGGGCTACGGCTCGGCCTTCGGCGGGATCGCCGCGCTGCTGAGCATGCTGAACTCCTGCGCCGCGGGGGTCAGCGTCGTCAACATCGACAACGGCTTCGGCGCGGGCTTCCTCGCCAGCCGCATCAACCACATTTAGGGCAGGCAGGCGCCGCCGGGGCCGCATGCGCCGGCACCGTTCGTACCTGCCGGGACCTGAAATCGGAACAGGAGTGAAACGATGAAGATTCTTTATCTGGACCTCGGCATGGGCGCCGCCGGGGACATGCTGGCCGGGGCGCTGCTGGCTCTGCTGGACGAGCCCGCCCGGGCGGACTTTCTGCGCCGGTTCAACGCGGCGATGCCCGAGGGCGTGCACGCCGACGCGCTCACGGCGGCGCAGTGCGGCGTCACGGGGCTGCGCTTTTCCGTGCAGGTGCACGGGGAGGAGGAACATGAGGGCGGAGCCGCGCACCATTCCCACCATCACCACCACGGCCATGCAGGGCTGATGGAGATCGGTGAGGTCCTGGCGGGAATGGACCTGGACGACGGCGTCCGCGACGACGTGCTGGCGGTTTATGAGGCCATCGCGGCGGCGGAGAGCGAGGTCCACGGCGTGCCGGTGACGGAGATCCACTTCCACGAGCTGGGCGCGCTGGACGCCGTGGCGGACATCACGGCGGTCGCGATGCTGCTCCGGACGCTGGGGCCGGTCCGGGTGGTGGCGTCGCCGGTGGCCGTGGGCAGCGGGACGGTGCGCTGCGCCCATGGGCTCCTGCCCGTGCCCGCACCGGCGACGGCGCTGCTGCTCCGGGGGATCCCGGCGCTGGCCGGGGACCTGACCGGCGAGCTGTGCACCCCCACGGGCGCGGCGCTCATCGGGCACTTTGCCGCGGAATACGGGACCATGCCCGCCATGACGGCGGAGCGCGTCGGCTGCGGCTTCGGGACGAAGGAATTCCCGGAGCGGCCCAACTGCGTCCGCGCCGTGCTGGGCGAGGCGTTCGAGCAGGGGGCGGCGCCGCAGCCGTCCGCTTCCCGGCAGGGCGGAACGAGGGAGGAGCTCATCGAGCTCCGGTGCAATCTTGACGACATGACGGCGGAGGAGATCGGCTTCGCGATGGAGCGGATCTATGCCGCGGGGGCCGTGGAGGCCTTCACCATAGCCGCCGGGATGAAGAAGAACCGCCCCGGCGTGCTTCTGACGGCGCTGTGCCGGAGGGAGGAGCGCGGGACGGTGCTGGCGGCGCTGTTCGCCCACACCACGACTCTCGGCGTGCGGGAGGCCGTGCTGACGCGCTATGCGCTGGAGCGGGCCACGGAGACGGTGCAGACCGCCCTCGGCCCCGTGCGGCGGAAGACCGCCGACGGCTTCGGCGTGCACAGGGAGAAATGGGAATACGACGATCTGGCGCGGATCGCCAGGCAGCAGGGCATGACGATCGGAGAGGTGCGCAATGTGCTGGAAACGGAAGAGAACGGCCGGTAAGGAAGCCCGGCGGAAATACGCGGCGATGCTGGAAGCGCTGAAGGCGACGGGCGGCGCGGCCGTGGCCTTCTCCGGCGGCGTGGACAGCACGCTGCTGCTGTATGCGGCAAAGGAGGCGCTGGGCGAGGGCTGCGTCGCCGTCACGGCGCGCTCGGCCTTTTTCCCGGAGGCGGAGGCGGCGGAGGCAGCGGCGCTGTGCACACGCTTCGGCGTGAAGCAGATCACGCTGGACGTGGACGTGCTTGCGGTGCCCGGCGTAGCGGAGAACCCGCCGGACCGCTGCTATCTCTGCAAACGCGCGCTGCTCGGCGCGGTGTGCGACACTGCGGCGCGGCGCGGCATTTCCTGTGTGGCAGAGGGCAGCAACGTCGACGACGACAGCGACTGGCGGCCGGGCGCGCGGGCCGTCAGGGAGCTGGGCGTGCGCTCGCCGCTGAAGGAGGCCGGGCTCACCAAGGCGGAGATCCGGGCGCTCTCGCGGCAGCTGGGCTTGCCGACGGCGGACAAGCCCTCCATGGCCTGCCTCGCCTCGCGCATCCCCAGCGGGGAGCGCATCACGCCGGAGGACCTGCGGCGCGTGGAGGCCGCGGAGGAATACCTCTCCGGGCTGGGGCTCACGCAGAAGCGCGTGCGCGTCCACGGCGCGCTGGCGCGGATCGAGGCGCTGCCGGAGGAGTTCCCGCTGCTGCTGCGCTGCGCGGACGCGGTGGACGCGCGCCTGCGGGCGCTGGGCTTCCGCTTCGTGTCGATGGACCTGGGCGGCTACCGGACAGGGAGCGTGAACGGGAAACAGTGAGCGGAGCGAACGGCCGCCGAACATCCGAATAAAACACACCCGCCGCGGTGCAATCACCGCGGCGGGTGTGTTTTCCGTATGCTTCCGGCGTCAGAGCGCGTTATTCTGCGGGTCGACGGGGTCGGTCTCGCTGCGGCGCTTGACGCGCAGATTGTTGAAGGCCCGGGCGAAGGCAAGCTGGGTGAGCATGTAGTCCTTGTAGGCCATGCGCTCGGCCAGCGCGAGGCGCGCCTCCTCCATGGCGCGGCGTTCTTCCTCCGCGTCGATTTCCTCCGGGGCGAGGGCGGACTCGCAGAGGATGCGGGCGTCGGTGGAGGAGACGTCCACCATCCCGTCGGCCACCGCGCAGACGCGGCGCGTCCCGTCCGGGAGGGTGAAGAGCACCTCGCCGTCGGAAACGGCGGCGGTCAGCGGCGCGCGGCCGGCCATGATGCCCAGCATCCCGTCGCTGATCGGGACGACCAGCGAGAGGCAGTCCCCGGTGTAGAAGTTGCGCTCCGGGCTCAGGATCTCCAGATGAAAGGGCTTCGGATTCATAGAAAACCTCCGGTGCGGGCAGGCAGCTTACAGATGCGGTTCGGTTCCGGGCGCGGACGGGGCCATCTCCCGGGCCTTCGCGCGGACGTCTTCCACGGTGCCGACGTTGAAAAACGCGCTCTCCGGGCAGTCGTCCAGCTCGCCGTCCAGGATCGCCCGGAAGCCGCGGATCGTCTCGGTGAGGGGGACGTAGACGCCGGGGACGCCGGTGAACTTTTCCGCGACGAAAAAGGGCTGGGACAGGAAGCGCTGGATCTTGCGCGCGCGGTAGACCGTGGCGCGGTCCTCCGGCGAGAGTTCGTCCATGCCGAGGATGGCGATGATGTCCTGCAGCTCGCGGTAAGTCTCCAGGACCTCCTGCACCCGCCGGGCCGTCTCGTAGTGCTCCTCGCCCACGATCTCCGGCTCCAGCATGCGGGAGGAGGAGTCCAGCGGGTCCACCGCCGGATAGATGCCCAGCTCCGCGATCTTGCGGCTCAGCACCGTGGTGGCGTCGAGGTGGGCGAAGGTGGTGGCCGGGGCGGGGTCGGTGAGGTCGTCCGCCGGGACGTAGACCGCCTGGACGGACGTGACGGAGCCGTCCCGCGTGGAGGCGATGCGCTCCTCCAGCTCGCCCAGCTCGTTGGCCAGCGTGGGCTGATAGCCGACGGCGGAGGGCATGCGGCCCAGCAGGGTGGAGACCTCGCTGCCCGCCTGGATGAAGCGGAAGATGTTGTCGATGAAGAGCAGCACGTCCTTGTGGCTGACGTCGCGGAAGTGCTCGGCCATGCGCAGGCCCGTCAGCGCCACGCGCATGCGGACCCCGGGCGGCTCGTTCATCTGGCCGAAGACCAGCGCGGTCTTTTCGATGACGCCGCTCTCGCCCATCTCGGTCCAGAGGTCGCTGCCCTCGCGGCTGCGCTCGCCGACGCCGGTGAAGACGCTGTAGCCGCCGTGCTCGGTGGCGATGTTGTGGATCAGCTCCTGGATCAGCACGGTCTTGCCGACGCCCGCGCCGCCGAACAGGCCGATCTTGCCGCCCTTGGCGTAGGGGGCCAGCAGATCGATGACCTTGATGCCCGTCTCCAGCACCTCCTCGGCGCTGCTGCGCTCGGCATAGGTGGGGGCGGGGCGGTAGATGCTCTCCCGCGGGACCTCCGGCGGGATGGGGGCGAGGCCGTCGATGGGCTCGCCCATGACGTTGAAGAGGCGGCCCAGCACCGCGTCCCCCACGGGGACGGTGATGGGGCTGCCCGCGGCCGTCACGGGCATGCCGCGGCAAAGGCCCTCGCTGGCGCCCAGCATGACGCAGCGGGCAACGTCGCCCCCCACGTGCTGGGCCACCTCCATGACGCGCGTCTCGCCGCCCACGGAGGCGGTCAGCGCCTCGCGGAGCTTCGGCAGCGCGCCGGAGGGGAAACGGACGTCGACCACCGGGCCGTTGACCGCGGAGATCGCGCCGGTATTGGATTTTGCTTCGGTGTTGGTGGGCATATGGCGATACCTCGTGTATGAAACTTGCCTCCCGCGGGGGAGGGCAGTGACACCTCATCCGCCCCCTGCGGGGGCACCTTCCCCTCAAGGGGAAGGCGGTGCCTCCCCGCGCTTGCGGCGCAGGGCCCTCGCGCCGGCGGCGATCTCGGTCATCTCGCGGGTGATGGCGGCCTGGCGCAGGCTGTGATACTGCAGCCGGAGCCGCTCGAGCATCTCCTCGGCGTTTTTGCCCGCGGACTGCATGGCGGTCATGCGGGCCTCCTGCTCGGAGCAGTAGCTGTCCACCAGCGCGCTGTAGATGAAGCCGGTCAGATAGCTGGGCACGATGCCGTCCAGCACCGCGGCGGGCGAGGGGATGTACTCCTTGCCGAAGAGCTCCTCCGCAGCGCCGGAGTCGTAAAAGTCGCTGCGGTCCAGAGGCAGCAGCGTCCGGACCTTCGGCTCGCCGGGGCGCCCGGCGTGGTAGTGGGTGTAGACGATCTCGATCTGCTGGAGCTTTCCGCGGTTGTAGAGGTCCAGCAGATGCACGCAGATGCGCCTCGCCTCCCGCACCGTGGGGAAGGCCGCGCTGTAGCCGAAGCGGTGGGCCCAGGTGGCGTGGTGGGTCTCGAAATACTGCCGCCCGTATTCGCCGACGATGAAAAGCATCAGATCCTCTTCCTCACGCAGCAGCTCCTCCGCGGCGCGGAGGACCGTCTGGTTGTAGCTGCCCGCGAGGCCCTTGTCCGAGGTGATCAGCAGCGCGGCCCGGCCGAAGGGATGCTCGCTCGAGGGCAGGCGGAAAAAGCGGCTGTCGTTCTCGGGGATGTAGTGCAGCAGCTCGCCCAGCTCCTGCCGGAGCGCGCGGAAATAAGGCGCGGTGCTCTCCAGCTCGCGGCGCGCGCGGCGCATCTTCACGGAGGAGATCATATACATCGCGTCGGTGACTTTCTTTGTTTCGCTGATGGAGTTGATCCGGCTGCGGATCTCGGCTGTTGTCGGCATACAGACTCCCTTCAAATCGAAGCTTCGCTTCGCTTTGAATTAAAAAAACCTTCCGCGGCGGCGAGGATTTTGGTTTTCAGACTGTCCGACCAGGCCGTGGCGTGGTCGATCTGCAGGCAGAGGGAGCCGTGATTGAGCTCGAACCACGCGAGCAGCTCCCGCTTCACCGCGCCGATCTCCTTCGGCGGGATGTCGAGGAAATACTTCGCCTGCGCCGTCAGGAGCAGGATCACCTGGTCGCGCGTGCTCAGCGGGGCGCGGGTGGGCTGGCGCAGCAGCTGCATGAGCCCCGCGCCGTATTTCAGCTGCAGCGCGGTCTGCTCGTCCAGCTCGCTTCCGAACTGGGCGAAGACCTGCATCTCCCGGTACTGCGCGAGGTCCAGGCGGATGGAGCCCACGGCCTTTTTCATCAGGCCGGTCTGGGCCGCGCCGCCCACGCGGGACACGGAAAGCCCCACGTTCACCGCCGGGCGCTGGCCGGAATAGAAGAGGTCCCCCGCCAGGAAGAGCTGGCCGTCCGTGATGGAGATGATGTTCGTCGGGATATAGGCCGAGACGTCGCCGGCCTGGGTCTCCACGATGGGGAGCGCGGTCATGCTCCCGCCGCCCAGGGCGTCGGAGAGCTGGGCGGAGCGCTCCAGCAGCCGGGAGTGGAGATAAAAAACGTCGCCGGGATAGGCCTCGCGGCCCGGGGAACGCTCCAGCAGGAGGCTGATTGTCCGGTAGGCGACGGCGTGCTTGCTCAGATCGTCATAGATGATGAGGGTGTCGCGGCCGTGGTACATGAAGTATTCCGCGACGGCGCAGCCCGTGTACGGCGCGATGTACTGCAGGCTCGCCGGGTCGCTGGCCGGGGAGGAGACGATCACGGTATAGTCCAGCGCGCCGCCCTTTTCCAGCGCGTGCACCACGCGGGCGACGCCGCTGGCCTTCTGGCTGATGGCCACGTAGACGCAGATGACGTTCTTGCCCTTCTGGTTCAGGATCGTGTCCACGGCGATGGAGGTCTTGCCGGTCTCGCGGTCGCCGATGATGAGCTCGCGCTGGCCGCGGCCGATGGGGAACATGGCGTCGATGGCGAGGATGCCCGTCTCCAGCGGACGGGTCACGCCCTTGCGGTCCACGATGCCGGGGGCGGGGCGCTCCAGCGGGAAATACTCCTTCGCGTCGATGGGGCCCTTGCCGTCGATGGGGGCGCCCAGCGGGTCGATCATCCGGCCGAGGATGCGGCTGCTGATGGGAACGCCCGCGGTGCGCTTCGTGCGCAGGACCATGTCGCCCGCGGAGATCTGCGACGCGTCGGAAAACAGGATCACGCCCGCCGTGCCGTCGGCGCGGAGGTCCTGCACCAGGCCCTTGGCGCCGCCGGGGAAGAACACGATCTCGCCGTAGCAGACCTCGCGCAGCCCCTCGATGACGGCGATGCCGTCGCTGACCGCGAGGACCTGGCCTACCTGCTGGTGGCCGGTGTGCAGCTCAAAATCCTCGATGTCCTCCCGCAGCAGGGAGATGATGCCGTCGAATTGCTTCTCGCGGGGCAGGGCCTGGATGCTCCGCCGCAGCTGGCGGATGCGGCCGAGCGTGGACCAGTCGTAGTTGTCGTCGCCGACAAAGATGTTGAAGCCGTCGCCCGCCGAGGGATCCCGGCGGATGACGAGCTCCACGTCGTCCACGCCGCGCTCGGCGATCAGCAGAGCGCGGAGCCGCGCCTGCTGCTCCTCGGTGGGCGGCGTCATGCAGCGGATCTCCGCGCGCAGGACGTTCCGCTCCGGCGCCTCCTGCGGCGAGAAAAGCTCGTCGTGCGTCATGACTGTTTCCTCTCGGCGGCGTCGGCCTCCGCGCGGCGGAGGAACTCGTCATAGAGGGCGTGGGCGCGCTCGTCGTCCGCGGTGTCGCTGAGGAGCTTCTGCGCGGCCTCCAGCACCAGCTCGCCGATCTCCGTCTGGGCGCTGTCGAGGATCTGGGCGCGGCGCATCTCCGCCGCCTGCTCGGCGGCGGTGACGATGGCGGCGGACTTCTCCCGGGCCGCGTCGATGTAGCCCTTCGCGACGGCGGCGCCTTCGCGCTCGGCCTTCTGGCGCAGCGCGGCGATCTCGTCCTCGGCGTCGCGGATGCGGGTGGCGTAGGCCTCCTGCAGGCGGGCGCCCTCCTCCTTCGCCGCGGTGCTCTGCTCCTCCAGCGCCTCAAAGTGGGCGCGGCGCTCGTTCAGGAATTTGATCACGGGCTTATAGAGCAGCAGCGTCAGGCCGCCGAAGAGGATCACAAAGTTCAGCATGTGCAGAAGGATCTGCACGATGTCAATGCCAAGCATGGCGACTCTCCTTACATTACAGAACAAATTGGGCGGGCAGGGGATTCGCAGGGAGAATCCCGCCTCGTCCCGAAGGGAATCCGTCGTTTTTGAGGCAGCTTTGCCGCCTCAAAAACACCCTCAGGCGAGCAGCGCGAGCCCTCGCGCCGACCAAAGCGGGCAAAGCCCGCTGCGAGCAGCGCGAGCAGCTCAATTGCGAAACCCGTTTCGCAATTGACCGTTACAGTACGAAGACGATGAGGATCGCAACGATCAGGGCGTAGATGATCGTGGTCTCGATGAAGATGAGGCCCAGCATCATGGCCGAGTTGATCCTGCCGGCGGCCTCCGGCTGGCGGGCCATGCCCTCGGTGCTCTTGGAGATGGCGATGGCCATGCCCACGGCGCCCACGGCGGCGACCACGCCCACCACCGCGGCGGCGGCAACGGCCTTGGTGCCGACGGTCTTTTCCGCGGCGACGGCGGCGCTTTCGGCCTCCGGCGCGTCGGCGTCCGCGGCCTGGGCCGCGGCGGGCAGGGCGAACAGCAGCGCGGCGAGGAGCGCCAGCGCGAGAAGCAGGGGGAACAGTCTGGAATGTTTCATTTGAACGACCTCTTTCGAAGGAATGAATTACAAAGAAATGACGTTGTTGCTGCGCGATTGTTTCCCCTTGCGGGGAAGCGGGGGGCGCAAGGCCCTCTCAGTCACGGCGCGATGCGCCGCGCCAGCTCCCCCCAGGGGGGAGCCAAGGGGGAAACGGATTGCCACGGGCCTGCGGCCCTCGCAATGACCGAAGTCTCAGTCATTCCGAGGAGGCGGCTCTGCCGCCGGCGTGGGAATCCGCGATCCCCTGCGGAAGCGGGGGGCGCTTACGCGGCTTTGGGTTCCTTTTCCTTTTTCGGCGGCTTCGGCCGCTTCTCCTTCTTCGCCTTCGGGGGCTTCGGCTCCACGGCCTCGCCGTAGAAGAAGGAGACCAGCGACGCGAGGACATAGGTCTGGATCGCGGCGTGCATCAGCGTGAACAGCACGCCCACCAGCACCGGCAGCACGAAGCTGAGCGCGACGTTATAGTACACCAGCTCCGTCACCAGCAGCCCGCTCAGCAGCGCGCCGAAGAGACGGAAGGACATCGAGATCGGCAGGGAGAAGTCCTTCAGCACGCCGAGGCCGCCCTTCGCGCCGTTCGTGACAAAGCCCGCGGCGAGGATCATGAGATAGGACAGGACGCCCATGCCCAGCGCGCCGTTGATGTCCGCGATGGGGGCGGGGAGCGAGACGGTCACGCCCGCGTCGGTCATCACCCGCGCGCCAACCAACTCGAAGATCGTGCTGAAGAAGATGTAGACGCCGGCGGTGAAGATGTAGGCGCCCACGAAGCCGGTGCGGTGGGGGCTGTTGCCCTTCGCCATGCCGGAGAAGAACTCCACCAGCGCCTCGATCACGCTCTGGAACCTGCCGGGGACCCAGGTGAAGCGGGGGATCGCGAAGATCCGGATCGCCGCCGCGGCCAGCAGCAGCGCCCCGGTCACCACCCACGCGGAGACGAGGCCGGGATCGACGCGCAGCCCGAAAACGCGCACCTTGTAAAGGTCGTGCATCACGCCGTCGCGCATCACGGCCTTGATGGGCTCGCTCTCGCCCGGGGGCAGGCCGATCAGGAAGATCGCCGCCAGGATCACGACGATGAGCCCCAGCCAGACGACCAGGAAGGTCTTTCGCCCGGCGCTTTTTTTCACTTTGCCGCCCTCCATGGAACCACCTCTTTCCGTGGGGAGGATCTGGATTCGCTCAAATATTTATTATACTACGGCTGTCAAGGGCGGGGGGAGACGGATTGCCACGGGCCTGCGGCCCTCGCAATGACCGAAACACCGGGTCATTCCGAGGAGGCGGCTTTGCCGCCGACGTGGGAATCCGCGCCCCTGCGGGGGCAGGAACGGAACGGCTGCGGGGTCCTGCCGCTCACCTCGACACATAGCTGGGGGTGGGCTCCCGGTCGTTGTAGGCGTGGGCGACCGCGCTGCGCCAGCCGTCCGGGACGCTGACGCCGCTGTCCGAGCGCAGGAACTCGTTGAAGACCACGGGGCCGCGGCCGTCGTACTCCATGATGATGCCGGAGAGCACGCCGACGCTCCGGCCGTCGATCTCCTCCCGGTGCCAGACCAGATACTCAAAGGGGCAGCCGTACTCGGAAAACTCAATCCGCATCGCCCCTTCGGCAACCCCGAGGAACTCCTTCTCTACGGTGAAGCCGCACTCGCCGCTGTAATCGAAGATGTTTTTGAAAGACAGCTCCGTCCCGGTGAAGCGCAGCTCGCTTTCCGGGTATTCGATGTCGGTCCACGTCCCGTCGAGGTCGCCGTCGCGGTACTGGAGATCCGGTGCGTCCGTCTCCTCCGGCCTGGCGGAGGGAACGGCGGGCGAGGGCGCGGCGGTGGGGGCGGGAGCTTCCGGGGGGCGCTTCCGGGCGCGGACCATGAGGACGACCAGCAGCGCGGCCAGCAGCACGATGACGACGCCAAGCACGATGGCGATGGTTTTCAGCATCCGACTCATTTGACGATGAACCTCCTTGCGGTTGCGGCGCCGGCGTTCCGGGGGAAGGGGCGCAGGGCCCGGCCCGGGCGGTAACGCATGGGGACGCCTCCTTTCGGGAACCATAGGATTACTTTCAATTACAATTTGGTATTATACATCCTCCGCAGAGAGAAGACAAGGGGGGACGGATGCCCGCGCCGCTTCCGGCGGCGCGCGGGCGTCCCCCCGGAGGGGCGGGGCGCTGTATGCAAACAGGATGCAAAGGGGTGCTAAATTGTCGCAGAAAATGACAAATTCAGAAAAAAGGTCGTATCTGCTTTGAAACGAATCGCCGTCATCGCCACAGTCCTGCTGGCCGCCGCGCTGCTGCTCGGCGGCTGCGGCAGCCCCTTCGCCCGCGCCCCCGCCGAGACCGTCGACCCTTACGCGGGGATGGTGCAGGTGGAGAGCGGCTTCGGCACGCCCATGTGGGTGAAGCTCCGGGAGGAGCTGGAGCGCAGCCCATTCCTCGGCTGGGCGCCCGGCGACCCGCTCCCGGAGGGCTGCGCGGTGGCCTCGGGCGTGGACGTCAGCGAGCACCAGGGCGAGATCGACTGGGCCGCGGCGGCGGCGGACGGCGTGGAGTTCGCCATCATCCGCGCGGGCTATCGCGGCTACGGCGCGCAGGGGCGGCTGGTGGCAGACGCCTTCTTTGCGCGGAACATGGACGGCGCGCTGGCCGCCGGGCTGCCCGTGGGCGTCTATTTCTTCTCCCAGGCCGTGACGCCGGAGGAGGCCGAAGAGGAGGCGGAGTTCCTCCTGGGCCTGCTGGCGGACTACGGCCCGGCGCGCATCGAACTCCCGGTCTTCTTCGACTGGGAGGACATCAGCCACGACACCGCCCGCACCGACGGCATCGACGGCGAGACGGTCACGCAGTGCGCCGAGGCCTTCTGCGCGCGGGTGCGGGAGGCCGGGTACGCGCCCGGCATCTATGCCTACCGCTATCTCGCGTATTTCAGCTATGACCTGCCGCGGCTCCGGGACGCCGCGCTCTGGGTCGGGGCGCTGGGCGGGGCGTCGGACTTTTACTATGAGCACGCGTTCTGGCAGCACCGCGTCGCCGGGGGAATCCGGGGCATCACGGGCGATGTGGACCGGGATTACCGGCTGATCCTGCCGGAGAAGGCGGAGCCGGACGCGGCGGGGGCGGAGACGGCCTGAGCGGCAAAAGCCGGAACATTTTTCAATGTTCCGGCTTTTGCAGATATTGAACGTGCAGGGGGACTCCCGTCCCCCCTCACACCCCCCCTTGCAAGTTTTTCTCCTGGCAAAACGAGACTTGTCTACATACAGTCTGATTGGGCCTCTGTTGTGAAAATTGAACGTGCAGGGGGACTCCCGTCCCCCCTCACACCCCCCCCTTGCAAGTTTTTCTCCTGGCAAAACGAGACTTGTCTACATACAGTCTGAGCGGGCCTCTGTTGTGAAAACAGAGGCCCGCTCATTTTTTGCGTCCGGCTTACTGGGAGCAGATGCCGAAGCGCTCCATATTGTAGCGGCTGACCGCGCGCAGCACGGAGTCGCTGACGCCGGGATAGCAGGTGCCGCCGAGGATGCAGGGGATGAAATAGTGCATTCCGTTCTTCTCGCAGATCTTTTTGACCTGCTGATAGCTGATCTCGTCGCTCCAGCCCGCGACGTCCACGACCGTGTTGTCCACCTCGCCCATGAAGGTGATCTGCTTGCCGAAGCGGTCGATCAGGTCCTTCACGTTGTTGGTGCCGGCCGGGCCCTGCCAGACGTCGATGCCCATTTTGATCATGTCGGGCACGAGGTTGGCGGCATAGGAGTCGCTGTGGTGGACGATGAGCTCGACGCCGTGGGACTTGTAGTAGCCGTAGATCTGCGTGAAGGCCGGGACGATGAACTCCTCGAACATCGACGGGGAGAGGAACGAGCCGGTCAGACTGCCCCAGTCGTCGTGGTGGAGGATGCAGTCCGGCTTGACATAGCGGCAGATCTGCTCGGCATAGCGCAGCTCAAAGTCCGTGATATAGTCGATCAGCTCGTGCATCTCGTCGGGGTACTCGTAGAAGGCGACCATGGCGTCCACCATGCTCATGAGATAGTGGCACTGCTCGAAGATGCCCGGCGCAACCATCATCGTCGCGAAATACTCATTGCGGTCAATCGCCGCGCATTCCGCGGCGGCGTCCGCCCAGTCCTCCGCGGTATAGTTGAGGGCCGGCGCCTTCACCACCTCGCGCCAGCGGGACGGGTCCTTCAGGACGATGTGTTCCGCGTCATGGATCGGGAAGGGGCCGGGGGCGTCCGCGGGGTACTGGATCGTCACGCCCCAGCCGTTTTTCACCGGCGCCCCGCCGCGCACGGGCCGGGGAAACTCTTTGCCGTAGGGGTTGCCCCAGATCATCTTCAGCGCCTCGTGGCCGTTGACGAAGCGGTCGGGGTTCCCGCCGCGGATCGTCTCAAGCATGTTCTGCCTTCTTGTGAGCATCATCATTCTCCTTTTCTGTTCCCCGCCGCGGTGTCATGCGGGAGAAGCGTGAGGTTCCTTCCGCGCGGCGGTCCGCCGCGCTTTTGACATCAATTGTAACCGCTCTTCGCGCAAAAAGCAACAGAGCGGAGGAAAAAACGCGGACAGACACGTCGGCGTGTCTGCCCGCGGCGGGGGGATGGATCAGTCGTCCTTTTTGCAGCAGCAGTCCTTGACTTCCTCAACGACCTTTTCTGCGGCGTCGGCCACGGCGTCCACGGCGGCCTCGGCGGCGTCCTTTACGGCCTCGGCGGCGTCTTCGCAGCAGCACTTGGCCTCCTCGGCGGCGTCGGCGCAGCAGTCCTTGGCCTCCCCGGCGGCGTCTTCGCAGCAGTCCTTGGCCTCCCCGGCGGCGCCGCAGCAGCAGCCCTCGGCCTCCGCCTCGGCCTGGCCCACGACCTCCTCGAACTCGACCTCCACGTCGGGCTCGGCGGGGGCGTTGAAGCCGGCCTTCAGCTCTTCCAGCTCGGCCGTCTTCTCGGCGACGGTCTTCTCCGCCAGCGCGATTTCCTCGCACAGCTGGGTGAAGAAGCCGTCCGGGTTGTCCTTGTGGGTGTCATAGTAGAGCTTGCCGATCTCCAGATAGGTCTTCTTCATGTCTTCCTTTTCCTTGGCGATGTCCATCGTCAGCTTGGCGATGCGCCCGCCGGCCTTGGCCTTATCGGCGGCCTTCCCGGCAAAGTCTCTGGTCACGTCCGCGGCCTTCCCGGCGAAGTCCTTCGCGCCGTCGGTCGCCTGGCTCAGAGCGGAGAGCAGTTTGTCTTTCAGTCCCATGGTGATGTACCTCCTGTTAAGTATTTGGTTTCCTTGTTTTCTTTTATTTCAGTTTATTCTGACGGCTTGTCATCGGGTGCGGGGGAACGGTCCTCCGGCGCGCCGCCGGGGTCCGCTTCGGGCTCCGCGGGGGCGGCGTCCGGGTCCGCGCCGGATTCGGAGTCCGCTTCCGCGGCGGGTTCCGCGTCGGCGGAGGGCAGGGCGCGGCCGAAGACCGGCGGCTTCCCGGCGCGAACGGCGCGGAGGTCGAGGATGTAGAGCACGAGCGCGGCGAGGGCGGAGACCAGGCCCAGGAGCTGGGAGATGCGGATCGCGCCCGGGACGAGCCAGAGGCTGTCGGAGCGCAGGCCCTCGATGGCGGCGCGGCCGAAGCCGTACCAGATCAGGTAGGCCAGGAAATACTGCCCCTGCCAGCGCCGGCGCTTCTTCGCGTGGAAGTGCAGGAGGAGGAACCCCAGCAGGTTCCAGAGCGATTCGTAGAGGAAGGTGGGGTGGACGTAGATCGTCGCGCCGTTCAGGGTCAGGCCCATGCGGCAGAAGACGTCCGTCTCATAGCCGTAGGCCTCGCGGTTGAAGAAGTTGCCCCAGCGGCCCACGAGCTGGCCGATCAGGAAGCCGAAGCTCATGATGTCCAGGATGGGGAAGACGCTCTGCTTCTTCATCCGGGAGCGCACAAGCAGCGCGGCGACGGCGCCGATCACCCCGCCGTAGATGGCGAGGCCGCCGTCCCGGATGCGCAGGATGGCCGCCGGGTCGCGGAGATAGGTGTGGACGCCGGCGTCGTCCGTGTAGGTGATGCAGTAATAAAGCCGCGCGCAGATGACGCCCGCGACGACGCCCCAGATGATATAGTCGTAGACGTCGTCCATTTTGTTGTCGAGGCGCTTCGCCGCGCGGGAGGCGTACCAGATCGCCAGCAGGAAGCCGACGGCGATGACGATGCCGTAATAGTAGATGCAGAAACTGCCGATCCGGATGCAGTAGGGCGGGTTCAGCGTCAGGCCGAGGAAGGGGAAGGAGATGATCGCTTCGCGCATCATTCGGCGGCCGCCTCCTTTTCCGCGCCCGCGGCAGGCGGGACGATCACAGTCATGGCGGCGCGCGCCGCCGTCAGGTGCTCGGCGAGGAAGGAGCGGAGCTCCTCGGCCGTCACCGTCTCGCACACGGCGAAGGCGTCCAGGGCGTTGTAGCCGCCGAAGTCGGCGTCAAAGAGGGAGGAGCAGAGCCCCGCGAAGGAGCTGAGCGCCCGGACGCGCGCGCCGTAGCCCGCGCGCATCACGCGGCGGAAGCGGTCCGGGTCGAGGCCGCGGCGCGCTTCCTCCGCCGCGGCGTCCAGGAGCTCCCTGAGCACCCGCTCCGGGTCGCGGGTCTCGCCGCCCATCAGGGCGGTGACCGTCCCGGCGGCGGAATCCAGATCGGTGAAGAAGTCGGCGTTCAGAAGCCCCTCGGCATAGAGCCGGGAATAGAGCGGGGAGGACGGGCCGCAGAGATAGCGCAGCGCCGCGCCCGCCACGAGCTTCTGCCGCAGCAGGTCGTCCCCCGTGAGGCCGGGCGTCAGCTTCACGCCGATCAGCATCTGCGGCGCGGAGACCTCCATGGAGCGGGTGAAGCGACGGGCCGCGGGGGCGAGGGCCTCCGGCGCGCCGTAGTCCCGCCCGGGGACCTCGCCGGGCTCGGCGGGCAGCTCCTCCAGCGCGATGGCCCGCACCCGCTCGGGGTCCACGTCCCCCGCGACGCTCAGCGCCATGTTGCCGGGGTTGTAGAAGATCTTATGGCAGCGGTACAGCGTCTCCGGCGTGATCTCCGCGATGGACTCCACCGTGCCGATCACGCTTTCGCGCACCGGGTGGTGGTCGTAGAGGCAGCGCATCAGCTCGTCATAGATGACGTAGTCCGGGCTGTCCTCGGTCATGCGGATCTCCTGCCCGATGATGCCCTGCTCCTTGGCGACGGACTCGTCGGTGAAGTACGGCGTGGAGACGAAGCGGAGGAGCATCCTCAGATTGTCGTAGAAGTTTTCGGTGGACTCGAAATGATAGCTGGTGACGCCGGAGGAGGTGAAGGCGTTCGGGGACGCGCCGGCGGCGGCCATCGCGCTCAGCGCGTTGGAGCCGTCGGGCATGTCGAACATCTTGTGCTCCAGGAAGTGGGCCACGCCCGCCGGGGTGTCGATGAATTCCCCGCCGCAGCGGAAGCGGCGGTCGGCCCCGCCGTAATTCGTCGTGAAGGCCGCGAAGGCGCGGGTATAGCCCGGCTTCGGCACGACGCTCAGCTTCAGGCCGTTGGGCAGCGTGTCGCGCCAGAGCGTTTCGCCCACGCGGGGGTAATCAATCCGCTGCATCATCGGCTTCGTCCTCCTCTTCGTCCGCATCGGCGGCGCCGTGCAGGAAATAGATGCTGTCCAGCTCGATCCCGGCGGCGACAGCCAGCACGTCGTCGCGGGAGACCATCTCGCAAAGGCCCGCCAGCTCCGCCGGGCCGTAGTCGAGGCCCTTCAGCGTCTGGGACAGGTAGAATTCCTCCAGCGCGCCGGGGGAGTCCGTCAGCGCCCGCAGGCCGCTCGCGCAGTACTTGCGGGCGTGGAGCAGTTCCTCGTCGGTGAAGTCGCCGGCACGGACCGCCTCCAGCTGGGCGAGGATCTCCGCGCCCGCCTTCGCCCGGTTCTCCGGCGCGATGCCGGAGGACACCAGCATGACGCCCTTGAACGAATCGCAGGCGGACCAGGCGTAGTAGCACAGCGAGAGCTTCTCCCG
>Ga0079305_1002305_pt1 | contig 17375 bp, 13 predicted proteins | sample LMS_cellobiose_e_FD_79183 | JGI IMG/M metagenome (GOLD analysis project Ga0079305, IMG submission 79183) | Rumen-fistulated moose microbial communities from Alaska, USA - LMS_cellobiose_enrichment | ecosystem: Host-associated > Mammals > Digestive system > Stomach > Rumen fluid ... | reverse complement strand
TTTTTAGCAATTTGTTCTCCATTTCTGCGTCTTTGAGCTGTGCTTTCAATATCTTGTTTTCCATACGAAGACGCTCTGTTTCACTCATTTCTTCTAACGGCTTCGTTCTCCCTCTGCCGTCTTTCAGACCGTCTACCCCGTGCTCCTCATACTTCCTAACCCATGCGTATATTTGCTGGTATGAGACTCCGTATGTCTGAATCGTCAGAGGATAGTCCTTTCCGTGTTCTATGCAGAACGCTACGATCTCCGCACATTCTTCTTGCGTTGTCTTTCTTCCCTTGGCCATATAGATCTCCGTTCCGGCTCCTCGCCTTTCTCTAATCTCTTTATGACCATTATACCACTTTACCCACTCCTTGAGTTGCGTTGAACTTAATAATCCGTATCTTTTTCGTAATATTTCATAACTGCCTTCGCCATTTAGATACGCTTGCACTGCTTCTAACTTCAATTCTGCACTGTATTTCTTGTTCTTTCTCCTTGACATAAATAACCCCCATAGTGTAGCCTTGAAAATTTTTGTTTTTTCAAGTGTCTACTCTATGGGGATTATATCATTTCTCTCAGTCTTTTTTTGTTTTTGGAGCTTTTTAAGAAGCGAAAACCGTCGCCCTTTCGCATATCACCGTACCGTCCGGCTCTCTTGATCTCAGATCGCAAAGCTCGCTTACGGTGACGAGCCTGTATCCTTCTTCAAGGAGACGGTCGATGACGAGCGGAGCCGCGTCTATCGTCGTCGGGTGGATATCGTGCATCAGTATTATGCCGCCTGAGCCGATCTGCTTCATCACGCGTTCGACCGTTTGAGAAACGCATTCCTCACGCGTTATCGTGCCTTTTCTGTATTTTGCGGCGTAGCTGTAATCCGCCGAGTCGACGGACCAGCGGATTATACCGTATCCGAGCGACGAAACGAGTTCTTCCTTTTCATCAATGTTTCCGTAAGGCGCTCTGAAAAGTATCGGAACGTCTCCGAGAGCCTGCGAGATGAGCTTTGACGTCCTTTCGATCTGCCCGGACGCCTCGACGTTTGAAAGCTTGTTGAAATCGGGATGATCGTAGGAATGGTTCCCGTATTCGCATCCGAGGTCCGCGGCGCGCTGCATATATTCCTTCGCCCACGCTTTTATCTTCGGCGTTCCCACCGGCTTGTCGTTTTTATCGACGCTTGCGTCCATGTTGACGCCCTGAACGAAAAACGTGACGCGAACGCCCTTTTCCTCGATTATATCGAGGAGCTTTTTCGTATTGGTGTAGTGAGGCCCGTCGTCGAACGTCAGCGCGACGGCCTTTTCTTCGTCTGACAAAACGGGGTCGTATTTTCCGAGACATTTTATCCGCTCGACGGCGATAGTATCGCCGCACACGGCGCACACTCTGTGCTTTTCGCCGTGCGAAAAAAGCGTCGGCTCGCGGTCGATTATCCAGCCGCCCTCTGTGTGACCCTTCGCCGGGACCGTTTGCTGCTTTTCAATGATCTCGCCGCATACGGCGCAGCGGCTTCCTTTCGTCAGCCCGGTGCCGGTGCACGTAGGCTCCGAGGCGTCGAGAGGCTCAGGAACGTGACCTCTCGCGGGTATGATCTTCTGTTCTTCGGCGACAAAGCCGCATATGGCGCAGTATTTACCGGGAACAAGCCCGTCCGCGGTGCACCGGGGCTCGATAAACGGTCCCGACACGATCTCGTGCTCTTTTCTTTTGACAGCGTTTTCTTCGGAATAAGTGCAGAGAAGACAGACGCGCCTTTGAAGTCCCTCTTCGGAGCAGGTCGCTTCTTTTACCGTTTCCCATTCGCCGAATTCATGTTCGCACGGCGCTTTTTCGCAGGAGAAGAGAAGAAGAGCCAAGACGAAAAAGGCGAATAAGGCTGAAAAATGCTTTTTCATTTCTTACGACTTGTACAGCGACGAGCGCGTGAAGATCGTCGTGGTGACGGGATCTCTGTTTTTGAGATCACACAGCTCGCTCACCGTTACGAGACGGTATCCCTCCCCGAGAAGCCAGTCTATGGCAAGCGCCGCCGTGTCGATGGAAGGCGCGTGTATATCGTGCATGAGGATTATCCCGCCGGACTTCGCCTGTTTTTTTATAACGTCGAGAGTCTTCTGTATGCATTCGTCGCGCGTGATCTTTCCCTTGTTGAAATCGCTCGCATAGCTCCAGTCGAGGGTATCGACCGACCAGAAAACTATGTGATATCCCGCGTTCGCAACGAGAGAATTTTTATTTTTCAGGTTTCCGTAAGGCGCTCTGAAAAGGATCGGAGCGACGCCGCTGCCCTGTATTATCAGATCCGTCGTCCTGTTTATCTGATTCATGGCGGAATCGTTTGAGAGTTTGTTGAAATTCGCGTGATTGTACGAATGGTTGCCGTATTCGCATCCCAGCTCGATCGCCCTTTTCATATACTCTTTCGCCCATGCTTCGGTCTTTCCGTCGCCGTTGGTGTCCATGTTCACGCCCTGAACGAAGAAAGTCACCTTTACGCCTTTTTCCTCGATGATGTCCAAAAGCTTCTTCGTGTTGGTGTAGTGCGGTCCGTCGTCGAAGGTTAGAGCTATCACCTTTTCGGATGAAGACGTGACCGGTTCGTATTTTGCGAGACTGCTTATAACGGCGGTCTTTATCGTTTTGCCGCACACCGCGCAGATCTGATGCTTTTCGCCGTCCTCGCTCAGCGTCGCTTCGCGGTCGATTATCCATTCGCCCGGCGTATGACCCTTAGCGGCGATCTTTTCCTGCGCTTCGATCGTTTCGCCGCATACCGAACATTTCTTTCCCTCGGTAAGTCCGGACTCCGTACAAGTCGGATCCTTTGCCGGAACGGGCTCCGGCGTGTGACCTTTTGCCGCGACGGACTCCTGAGCTTTCAGTATCTCGCCGCACACCGCGCATCTGCTTCCCTCGGTGAGTCCGGACTCCGTACAAGTCGGATCCTTTGCCGGAACGGGCTCCGGCGTGTGACCTTTTGCCGCGACGGTTTCCTGAACTTTCAGTATCTCGCCGCATACCGTACATTTGCTTCCCTCGGAAAGCCCCGTTTCGGTGCAGGAGGCTTCGACGGCGGGGATCGCTTCGGGAACGTGTCCCGCGGCGTGGATCGCTTCGGTCTCTTTTGAACCGCAATCAAGGCAAACGCGCTCGCGGCTCCCGTCTTCGGTGCAGGATGGCTCGGAGACGACCGACCATTCTCCGAATACGTGCTCATGAGCGCCCGTTTTGTCCTGTCCGCCGTTTCCCGCTCCGCAGGAGACGGTCAAAAGCGCTATGAGCGCAAGCGATATATAAAAAAGAAACTTTTTCATTTCTTGTCCTTCCGTATTTGCTTCTTCCTGATATGATACCATAAAAGACGTTCAAAGTCAATTTGCCGTTCGGCGCGTTTTGCGGAATTTGCTTTAATTCGGATAAAAATGCCGCGGTACTTGAAAAATTGTGATTTTAGTGTTAAAATATGCATAAGATACGGGAGACGGCATATATTTGTCACGGAGCACCGCGCCCCGGCGCACCTTCATCCCTGTCAAAACTTTTTTTCATGAAAGGGTACATATTATGGACTGGTTACAGCTTTTGATCGGTATTCTTCTCGGCGCTCTCGCGGGATTTCTCGCAGGCAAAATAATGAAGAGCAAACAGAGTTTTCTCGTCAACGTCATCCTCGGCATCCTCGGCGGTGCTCTCGGCGGATGGCTCGGCGGACTCATAGGAATAGGCGGCGGCTGGATAACGAGCGTTATTCTCGCCATCGTCGGCGCATGCATCATCATCTGGCTTTACAGACTTATAACGAACAAGAAGTAATATATATGAAAAACGCCGGAAAGAGCCGACATATTCTTTCCGGCGTTTTTTTGCAGATCGGACTTCCTGACTTGTCAAACGCTTCGGAGGTGTTGATATGACCGGCCTTTTGCTCAGGCTTTTCGTCAAGGACCACATGAATACGGAAGACGGCGCCGTCAGAGCGCGATACGGCAAGCTTTCCGGGACCGTCGGTATAATTTGCAACTTGCTTCTTTTTGCGGCAAAGCTTACCGTCGGTATCCTCTCCGGGAGCATTTCCGTATCCGCGGACGCCGTGAACAACCTTTCGGACGCTTCAAGCTCCGTCGTGACTATGATAGGCTTTCGCCTCGCGTCAAAGCCCGCGGACAAAAAGCATCCGTACGGACACAGCAGATATGAGTATTTCGCCGGACTCGCGGTGGCGGCGATCATAATTTTCATCGGTATTGAGCTTGCAAAAAGCTCGATCGAACGTATTATCCGTCCCGAGGCGGTGGATTTTTCCCCCGCTCTCGTTATCGTGCTCGTACTTTCGATAGCCGTGAAGCTGTGGCTGTCGCTTTTCAACGGAACGCTTGGAAAGCGCATAAATTCCAAGGCTCTGGCGGCGACGGCTGCCGACAGCCGCAACGACGTCATATCGACTCTCGCCGTTCTCGTCTCGTGCGTTGTCGGGAAGTTCACCGGACTGATGATAGACGGATACGTCGGTATTTTCGTGGCGGCGTTTATCCTTCGCTCCGGTATCGGCATAGCCGGAGACACGATAAATCCGCTTCTCGGCGAGGCTCCGGATGAACAGCTCGTACACCTGCTCGGAAAAAAGATTCTCTCTCACGATCTCGTCCTCGGCATCCATGATCTGATCGTCCACGACTACGGACCGGGCAGACGTTTTGCGAGCGTACACGTGGAAATGGACTGCCGCATAGATCCGATGACCGCCCATGAGCGAATAGACGAGATAGAGCACGAGATAAAAAAAGACATGAACATAGATCTCGTCATCCATTACGATCCGATCGTAACTGACGACGACGAGATAAACAAAGTGAAAAAGAAGGTGACCGATATCCTCGACGGGATCGACTCCGGCTTTTCCGTTCACGATTTCAGGATGGTGAAGGGCAGCGCGTCGTCGAACGTCATATTCGACCTCGTCGTCCCCGGAGGCTTTGAGGACAAAGAGGACGAGATACGCGAAAAGATAGAAAGCGGGCTTTGTACCGGCGAAATGAAGTACCGCACCGTCATAACCTTCGATACCGAGGCGTTCAACGACAGACATACGCGGTAAATGAGGACCCGATCCGGATCGGCGGCAGATGTATTCTGCCGCTTTTTATTTGACTGAAAGATTATCAACTGAAAAAGACGCGCTCGGGCACGGAGTTTGATTTTTAGAAAAAACGAAAAAAATTGAAAAATCGCAAAAAGGGTATTGACAACGTAACAATGTTATGCTATCATACAGATGCTGTAACAATGTTACGAAACAATGTTACGAAGGAGGCGTTGAAGATAGACGGAAATTTCATATCAAAAAAGGAGCTTCTGAGCAGATACGGGATATCGTACGGCGCGCTCTACCGGTGGAAAAGGATGGGTCTTATCCCGGAGGAATGGTTCGTGAAAAGATCGGCGGCGACGGGGCAGGAAACGTATTTTCCCGAGAAGGAAGTATGCGAGCGGATAGAGCTCATCATGTCGCAGAAAGACGATATTTCTCTCGCCGGGCTTTCTGAAAAACTCAGCACGAGGGAAAAGAAAAAGCCGAGGCTCGTCGTGGAGACGGCTTACGGCAAAAAGACGTTCGAGTTTTCGGAGCTTCGCGGCGTAAAGATAGTCACGCCGGATTCGGAAACGGATATAACTGAAATGATAACGGCGGAAGCGGAAAAGACCGTGCTTCCGGACGAAACGGAGGAAAAGTAATGGATAACGACATCAAGATAGCGGGAAGCGGGAAAATTTCGGAAGGCGAATACAACGAAATCAAGATCAGCGGCAGCGCGAAGATCGCCGGGAACGTAAAGTGCGCCGGTCTTTCCGCAGCGGGATCGGTATCTTGCGAGGGCAGCGCGGAATGCAGCGGAGAAGTAAGGATATCCGGAAGCGGGAGATTCGAAGGACGCATAGACGCGCAGACTGTAAAAGTGTCCGGAGCGCTCAAATGCGTCGATGCTTCCTTTGAAACGATGGAGATCTCCGGAGCGCTGAGCTGCGCCGGAGAATTGAAGGGGAAAACGTTCAAATGCGGCGGCGCGGTGAAAGCGGAAGCAGGTATCGAATGCGAAAGCGTCACCGTCAACGGCGCAGTTTCGTGCGCGGGACTTATAAACGCCGACGAAGTCAAGATCGTCCTCGACGGAAAATCGTGCGCCGAGAGCATAGGCGGAGGAAAGATAACCGTCAGCCGTCCGGAAAACGATCCGGACACGCGGGGAGGATTTTTCAGAAGGCTTTTCCGTAAGAGCTCCGGAACTCTCGAGGTATCTTCTTCCGTTGAGGGAGACGTGATCGATATCAGCTTCACAAAGGCGCAGACCGTCAGCGGCAGGAGCGTTAAGATCGGGAGCGGATGCGAGATAGGCGCGGTCATTTATACCGACTCCGTCGAGATTTCTCCGGAAGCGAAAGTGGAAAAAACGGAAAAGGCGTAATTTCACGCAAAGAAAAACGCCGGCGGTCCGAAAAGACCGCCGGCGCCGTTTTGCGTTAACAGCGGGTCGAAAGACGTTTTACGAGATCTGCGGCGGCGTTTTCGTCGCCGTATTCGCCGCTTTCCACCCATTCGCCTATGAGCGAGCAGAGTATCCTTCTGTAATAGTCGTGGCGCGCGTAGGAAAGGAAACTCCTGCTGTCCGTCAGCATGCCGTTGAAGGATGAAAGGCTCGAAAGCTCCGCGACCGTTTCGAGCACCCTGCGAATGCCGGATTTCGTATCGCAGAACCACCAGGCGGCTCCGACACCGACGCCGCGGAAGCTGCCTGCGAGCGATACGAGCGGCGCGATGAGCGCCGGATCAAGGGCGTATACTATCGTTTTCGGATTGTCGCCTATGCGGTTGAACAGCTCCGCGAGGGGAGTGAGCGTCATGGCTTCGTTTATGCAGTCCGTGCCGAGATCGGGACCCTTCTCGGCGTAGAGCGCTCTGTTCACGTTGCGCCTGACGGCGTAATGTATCTGCGATATGATCCCGTGCTTTTTATAAAGCTTTCCGAGAAAGACCATCAGATTTCCGCGCAGGGCGTCCGCATCTGAGGATGAAACGCTCTTTCCGGCGAGGATATCCGAAAACGTCCTTTCGGCTTCCGCGTCGCTTCCGAAGCTTTGCGGGAACGCTTCTATGCCAACGTCGGAGTAGAGACATCCGAGATCCGTGAAGTACCCGAGCCGCGCTTCTATCGCCGCTTTCAGCGAAGGAAGACCGGTTATTTTTATTCCGGAACTTTCCGAGAGCGAAGTTATATACGAAGCGTATGAAGGTTCGTCCGTGAAGAAAAGTTTGTCGGTGCGGAACGTGGGAAGCACCTTGACTTCGTACCCTTCGATCTTCAGGAGCTTGTGATATTGAAGCGTGTCGCAGATATCGTCCGTGGTGCATATCAGCTTCACGCCGGACGCGGCTATAAGCTTTCGGGGAGACATCCCCGTCTTTTTTATATAAGCGTTCGCCCTGTCCCATATTTCCGCGGCGTTTTCGGCGCAAAGTCTGTCGTTTATGCCGAAATACATGGAAAGCTCCATATGCGACCAGTGATAGAGCGGATTCCCGGGAGAAACCGAGACGGCTTCGGCGTATTTGATGAATTTTTCCCGGTACGGAGCGTTTCCGGTGACGTATTCCTCGCTTATGCCGCAGCTTCTCATCAGCCGCCACTTGTAATGATCGAACATCAGCCACATTTCGCCGATGTTTCCGAACTGTCTGTCCTCGAAAATTTCCTTAGGCGAAAGATGACAATGGTAGTCGTATATCGGGAGCTCTTTAACTTTTTCGTAAAGACGCTCCGCACAGTCGCAGGTTAAAAGAAACGGTCTCATTTTTTCCTCCGTTCAATACGGTATGACGCTTCCGACTATCGACGAAACGTCTTTTATACCGTTGTCGGCGGCGTATTTTTCGATCCCCTTTATCACGTTTGCCGGAATGAAAGGATCGGAAAAGACTCCGCAGCCCACGGCGACGGCGTTTGCCCCCGCCATCATGAATTCTATCGCGTCGTCAGAGCAGGTTATTCCGCCCATTCCGATGATGGGAAGGGAAGTGACGCTTCTGACCTGCCAGACCATGCGCACCGCCACCGGCTTTACCGCCGGGCCGGAAAGACCGCCCACGTTGTTGTGAAGCACGGGGCGCCTTGTTTTTATATCTATCCTCATCCCGAGCAGCGTGTTTATCAGCGAAAGACAGTCCGCGCCGCCCTTTTCGGCGGAAAGAGCTATCTCGCGTATATCCGTGACGTTGGGCGACAGCTTTACGATCACGGGCTTTTCCGATACCGATTTTACCTCGTAGGTGATCTTTTCCACCGTGGACGGAACGGTGCCGAAGGTGACGCCGCCTTCCTTGACGTTGGGACACGATATGTTCATCTCGATCATATCGGTATCCGTCTGCGAAAGGATCTTCGCCATCTCGCAGTAGTCGCTTACGGTGCTTCCGGAAATGTTTGCGATAACGGTCGCGCCGCGCTTTTTCAAAGCAGGAAGATATTCGGATACGAATTTCTCCACCCCGGGATTCTGAAGTCCAATTGAGTTGAGCATCCCGGAGGGCGTTTCGGCTATCCTCGGCGGCACGTTCCCGAGCCTCGGCGCGAGAGTCAGCCCTTTTACCGTTACGGCTCCGAGCTCCTCCGGCTTGTAGTATTCAAGATAATCCGTTCCGAAGCCGCACGTACCGGACGCGGTCAGAACGGGGTTTTTAAGTTTAACGCCGCAAATGTTTACGGAAATATCAGGCATATTACGCTCCATCGCCGCCGTTCGGGCGGCTTAAAAAGTTTCTGAAATCGCACCCGCGCGCGGGGCGATCCGTTCAAAGCTCATCCCAGAGGATCTTTTCCGAATCGAACACGGGACCGTCGGCGCAAACGCGCAGATACGTTTTTTCGCCGTTTGCATCCTTTACGGGGCATGCGCATCCGAGGCAGGCTCCCATTCCGCATCCCATCCTCTCCTCCATGCTGACAAAGCACGGAACTTTTTTCTCCGCCGCTGCTTTCGCGCAGGTCTTCATCATTACGACGGGACCGCAGACGTATACGGCGTCGTATTTTTCGATATCGTTTTCCCTCATCCATGACGCGGCAAAGCCTTTATAGCCCTTTGATCCGTCGTCTGTCGCAACGTATACGTTTTCGCAAAACGCGCGAAAATCGTCCTCGAGGCATATCCTCTCTTTTGTCCTGAAAGCGGCGAGGATATCGAATCTCGCTTTTCCATAACGTCCTTTGAACGAAAGCAGCGGAAAAACGCCTATGCCTCCGCCGACGAGCAGGATCCTTTTGCCGTCCGCTTCCGGAAAGCCGCTGCCGAGCGGCGCGAGGACGTCGATGAGCGAGCCTTTTTCAAGCCCGGTAAGAAAGCGCGTGCCCGCGCCCCTGACCTCAAAGCAGAAGCGGATCTCTCCGCTTTTTTCATCCGCCTCGCAGATCCCGAAGGGACGGCGCAGAAAATTATCACCGCATTTTACTTCAATGAATTGTCCCGGATGCGATTTTTTTGCGATATCCGGAGCCGAAAAACGCACGGAATAAGTCTCCGGCGCTTCGATCGGCGATATATCGGTTACCTTATATTGCATTTGTACCCGACTCCTTCTGATAGCTTGCGTACGCGGCGTTGATGCCGAGCCGCCTTGCTCTGAAAATGTCAGAGCATCCTCTCGTGAAATGCACGCGGTTCGTCAGCAGTACGTAGTAAAATCCGCTTTTTGCGTCTACGAAGAGACTCGTACCGGTGAATCCCGTGTGACCGTAGGAAAGCGGCGCCATGAGATCGCCCGTCGAGAACATACCGCCGTCATAAAGTGAGAAACCGAGTCCGCGGTATTCGTCCATGCCCGGCGTCAGATTTGAAACCGCAAGCTCAAAAAGGCTCTGCGAAATAAACGGTTTCCCGGCGTGAACTCCGCGGTTCGAGAGCATATCGGCGAAGATAATAAGATCGTTTACGTCGGAGAATACTCCCGCGTTGCCGGATATACCTTCCAAAAATCTTGCGTTCTCGTCGTGTACCACGCCGCACCAGTACTTTTTCGTTTCTGTCGAATACTCCGTCACGGCGCATTTTTCCGGATCGAAGCCTTTCTTTTTCCACGGCGCGTAGCACGTACTGTTCATACCGAGAGGCTTGAACACGAGCTCGTCCGCGATGGCGTCGAGGGGCTTTCCGTAAAGAGATTCGAGTATCTTCCCGAGCAGTATGTATCCCATGCAGGAATATACCACCTTTGTTCCGGGCGCATACGCGAGATCCGTTTCGAGAAGACAGTCAAGCGCCGCATCCGACGAGTATTCGTGTATGCCTTTCTTTTCAAGTCTGTCCTTTATGTGAAAATGAGACGGCATACCGCTCGTGTGGGTCATGAGCTGACGGACGGTGATGTTTTTCTTGTCGTCCGGAACGGGTCTGTCTTTTATAAGTACCGAGAGCGTGTCGGAAAGGCAGATAACGCCCTCTTCTATCGATCTCAGCGCCGCGAACGTGGTGGCGACGAGCTTTGAAAGGGAAGCGAGATCGTAAAGCGTATCTTCCGTCGCTCTGACGCTTCCTTCATATTTCCCGAGCGGATAAACGCCGTCCGGAGCCTTTGAGTCCGGATAGTAACGCGAATATCCGTAAGCCTTTTTGAAAAGGCATCCGCTTCTGTCTCCGACAGCCAGCACGGCGGACGGAGCCGCGAATTTTTCTATCGCTTCCGAAAAGATCTGATCTGCGCGCTCGAACATGATATGTACCTCCACAGATTACTGCGCTTTATTCGTTTTCGCCGAGGGCGACTTCTTTCGCGGCGCACATTATACCGATGCGCCCGCTCTCGTAGGTGAGACCGCCCTGCATGTATACTCTGTACGGATCGCGGATCGGCGCGTCAGCGGAAAGCTCTATGGACGATCCCTGAGTGAAAGCGCCCGCCGCCATTATGACGTCGCAGTCGTATCCCGGCATGGCGTACGGTATCGGCTCCACGTGGCTGTCGATGGGAGAGCCCTTCTGTATGCCCTTGCAGAATGAGCAGAGCCTTTCCTTCGTGCCGAGATCTATCGCCTCTATTATATCATATCTTTCTTCAAACGGCTTCGGAAAAACGTCAAAACCGAGTTTTTCGAAGACTCCGGCGCAGAGGGAAGCCGTCTTTACCGCCTGCAAAACGGTGTGAGGCGCGTAGAAAAGACCTTTTATGAGATTCTTCGTCTGCCCGAGCGTCGCTCCCTCCTCGAGCCCGGTGCCCGGGGCGGTGAGTCTGTAAGAGCAAAGCTCTACCGCCTTTTTCGTTCCTGCGAAATATCCGCCGCATTCAGCCATGCCGCCGCCCGCGTTTTTTATGAGCGATCCGATTATCAGATCGGCGCCGTAATAAGTCGGCTCGTGCTCCTCGCAGAATTCCTTATAGCAGTTGTCTACGAATACGAATATATCGCTTTTGTAATTTTTCACGACCTCGCAAACCTCCTTTACGCAGGAGGCGGGAAGCGTGTTTCGCGTTGAATACCCGCGGCTGAGCTGCAGATATACCACCTTGACGTCCGGAGTAAGATTCTTTTTCAAAGCCCCGATGTCTATCCTTCCGTCCGGAAGAAGATCGCAGACCCTGTATTTCACGCCGAAGTCCATCAGAGAGCCGCATCCCTTTTCGCCCCTGAGACCGATGACCTCGTCGAGCGTATCGTACGGCTTTCCCGTGACGCAAAGGAGCGTGTCTCCCGGACGAAGCAGCGCGAAAAGCCCTATCGTCAGCGCGTGCGTCCCGGATACGACGCTGAACCGCGCGAAGGCGTCCTCAGCCTCGAGCGAATCGGCGAAAAGTCTGTCGCACACCTCTCTTCCGCCGTCGTTGTATCCGTATCCCGACGTTGGATTGAACGCCTCCGCCGCCACGCGGTTCTTTATAAAAGCGTCCATCACTTTTTTCTGATTTTTGAAAGCCGTTTTTTCCGCGCGCCGGAACACCGGCGCCAGCTCTTCTTCGGTTTCTTCAAATAATCTCTCTAAGTCGTCCGTATTTCGTATCGTCATCGTCAAAGCTCCCGAACCTGTAAAAAAATATTTGTATCCGCGTTTTATGTTGACATATCAGCGCGGTTATGATATACTTTCAGTATAATAACGTACGGAGAAGCAGTCTCCCCGTTCAACTTGTAATTATATCATACATGACGCAAAAAAGCAAAACAAAGATATCCTTTGGAGGTAACATTTTGAAATTCAGAAGATTTCTCGCGTCGCTCATATGCTTCGCTCTCCTTCTCGCTTCGTTTTCCGCCGTTTCTCTTGCGGACGGAGATGGCGGCGCATCTAAATATGAAGGCAACCTCGTTTACATTTCCGATAACGGTGACGACTCGGAGGACGGAACCGCGGAATATCCGGTAAAAACTCTGAAAAGAGCTTTCGAGCTTTTGTCCAACGGTGAAAACACCGAGAGGGCTTCCGGCGGATATATAATAGTCAAGGACGTCATCACGCTGTGCGACAGCGAGCAGGGAAAGGTCACCTCCACCGCGGATAAAGGCCGTTATACGATCGATCTTACCGGATATAAGAACACGAACCCGATTACCATCTGCGGAGCTGATGAGGACGCGGTCTTCAGATTCTCCAACACTATCCTGAACGACTACCGCCAGTTCCAGGGCTCGATCACCTTCGGAGGTCCCGTGCAGTTCGATGATATAACCGTCGAATTTGCCGACGGAAGGATCACCTTCATCTCGAAGGAATACCTTGGCTTCGGTAAAAACGTGAATACCGTCGGAAAACTCGACTTTTACATCAACGCAAGCGGCACCGTGAGGATGGAAAGCGGCAACGTTACCCATTTCTTCGTGCCGACCGTCGATACTGACACGCACCTTATGCTCGGAGGGACCGTATACGTCGGAGGACTCTGGCTCGGACTCAACACGTTTTCCAAAAAACTTGATATCGAGGTCTATGACGACGCGCGCGTCGGTAATTTCTATATCGGAGGTCAGGCAAAGAGCTTCACCGGATCGACGAATATCATCGCCGCGGGAGGAAATCTCGGAAGCATCTCCGTCTACAATCAGGAATACTATAAGGGCAAAACGAATATGCTCTTCGTTTCCCCGGACGATTATATCCCGAATATCGCCGGAGATTCCCATATGATACTTTTCGATCAGTCCGATAAGCCGGAGATCTCAAGCTCCGTCAAGGAATTTTTGACCGACGGCGCTCTGAAAGCCACCGAGACCGCGAACCCCTCCGCGTCCGTGGAGGACGGCTTTGTGGAAATGTCCTATACGATCAAATGCATAAACGCCGACGGCAGCGAGGCTGTTTATCCGTTTTCGAAATACGTCCTCGTGATCCCGGATAAATACGTGCTCTCCGACAATTTCGCCGTGTACGCCTTCAACGGATCGTCATATATCAACTGCAACTCGATCGTAAGCAATAACAGACTCATATTCGATATCGTCGACGGCGCGACGCTCTATTCCATCGTCCATATGGGCGAAAAGGCAAAAGTGAAGGAAACCGATCCCGACCCCATTCCGGGCGATAATCCCGGCGGCACCGACGTTATAGATCCCATCGAATCCGACAAGCCCGCCGATCCCGCCGGTCCGGGCGGCGATCAGGGGAGCGATACCGAAAAGGAACCCTTCAAGATAAATCTTACCGCGATCATCATCATCGCGATGATCGCCGTCACCGCCGTCGTTGAAATAATCATTCTCAGAGGCGGAAAGAAAAAATCGGCTTAACGCCGGTCCGGCTTTACAACATGAACGGGGCTGCCGTAAAAGGCAGCCCCTTCAAATTCCGCGCGGCGCCGCCGCGCTTTTTTTGTAAAATGCGAACATACCGTATTAAAAAAGAAAATACAGCAAAGGTAAGATTTTTATTGACAAAATCTCAAAAGTATGATATTATAATTTCGTCAGGGTGACTGATATTGGAATACGGATATCATCGCTTTTTTGTGAAATTTGATTGTTGGTTCCGATACAGACCGGCGTGTTGCAGGAGGAAGGATCATGCATAGAATCGTTACGTTTGCACTTTTGGATTACGACACTTTCAGTTGTCTTTACGGCAAATACATCCGGAGATCGAGCGTTTTCGCTTCCGGATTTTTCACCGTGCGTAAAGGGCGCGCATTTTGATCCGTGGGATCATTTTGCGCGCTTTTATTTTTGACCGCCTTTTGCGGGCACGGTCCCGGCACTTACGGTACGCAATAAACATTTCAGGAGGAGAATATGAAAACGACAAAGAAAAATGATCATCGCCGCGCATGGACTGGGGCTTTGCTGATCCTCGCGCTGCTTTTGCTCGCGTCATGCGTTCCGGCGCCCGTGACGAATGGAACGGAGACGGGGACCGGGACGTCGGGAGAAAAGCCCGAAATAATAAATTTCGACAAGGCTTCCGCGGCAAAGGCGGAGATATATCCGGAGTATACCATGGACGTAAGGCTGACCGGCTCCGACGGGAAGACGCTGAGGAGCGATTCCGTACTGAAAGCGGACGGAGGCAGGCTGAAAAGCCGAATAAGCTTTGATTACAAGAGCACCATGCCCCGGGATATCGCGTTGCTGTATTTCATAAACGGCATTCCGCAAAAGCTTTCCGTCGACGGGAAAGAAGCGGAATATTATAACGTATTTTCACTTCCGTCCGGGAAGACCTTCGACCTTTCCTGCGCTCCCGACGGCGTGCTCCCCGATAAAAACGCCGTCGTTTCGCTGGTTTTGGTGCGCAGCGGAGAACGCGCTCTTTGCCATGCCGGCAACAGCCTCCGCCTTGAGGATACGCTGATTTTCCATTTGGCTGACGTTTCCGGGCTCGGCGGGACCAAAGAAAACGTCTCCGCCGTCGGAGATTATTTGTCGATAAAGGATATGGCTGAGCGGCGCGGTATACCTACCGACAAAGAGATCGAAGATGCGAAAAAGACCGGCTTGACAATAAAAAAGGAGGAATACGTCGCGGAAGTGGAAGCTTACGTCGAGAGGATGTCGGAACTCGATTTTCCGATAACCGTTGTGAACGCTCCTGATACGACCGGCGTACTGTCGCAGGAGTCGGCGGTAACGGTAAATTACAACGAGTCAGATAGAAACCAGGTATACTTTGAAGCAGCCGGGATACCGGGCATGAAAAACAGAACGACGGTCTTTCTCGGCAATTCTCCGATCCCGGCGTTCGACGGCAAAAACACCGTGGAATGGCAATGTGAAAAGGGATACTACTTCAACGTCGGATTCTCCGCGTCGCAAAGCAAAGAGTATTTCGAAAGCAGCATATTCGCCGTGACGCTGTTTGACGGCGGCAAAAACTGTGCGGTCACCAATGATATGCTTTTTGTGAACACCACCGCCGTTCTCGATATGAACAAAATAAATATGAAAATGTTTACGGAGCTTTACGACGGGAACGGAAAGACAGCGGGCGGGACCGTCAGAAAATATGAGGGCGGCGATCTGTCGTACGCTTGCCGCGTGCGGTATTCGTATCCGATCAGAACAGGCGCGTATGTTTTCGCTCTTATCGACGGCGCGCCTGTGAATACTCTGCTTGACGGCAAAGAAGGTATGTTCCATCAGATATCGCTGAAAGACGGCGACGATCACAGGATGAATATAACCGTTCCGGAAAGCGCGATAAAGTCCCCCGATTTTGTCCTTAACGTCTGCGTTTCCGAGAGATATACCGGCTTTTACCATATGTTCCTCGAAATTTCGAATATCGACGTCCTGACAAAGACCGTGTACTATTCGTCCGACGGAGCTTATCATATAGACGAAAATGATCATAAAAATAAGGGTGTCAGAAGAACGGTTATGACGCTGACGGAAAACGAAAAAAGCGGCAGCTATTTTACGAGGTTTCCCGTGGGGAGCGACGCGCGCGTTTTCTATCACGGCAGATGCACCGGCGAAGACACCGTGAGTCGGTCTTTCGCGTTTTTCAACGGCGAGCTCATCCCGTTCGAAAACGGCGAGACGGTGCGTGAATGGAGCGGAGATAACGAGACGTATCTGCCGATGCCGATAACGGTCCCCGCCGGTAAAATGAAAAACGGCGGCGAGCTTCGGGTCGTGACGACAAAAAGAGTCAACGGAAAGTATATCGAAATATACGGGGCTTCTATACTGCTTGGCGTCGGCGGAGAGGCGAAGGGCGATCCGGTAACGCTTTTTACGCAAAAATCGGAATACATGACAGAGATATCCGGCGAACACTTTATGTTCAGTCAAAGGATATCGGCTTCTAATATAGGAGGCGATTACAAGACTCGCGACAAGGCTTTGAACCGGATAGCCGCCGGCAAGGTGGATGATGCCGTAAGATCGTTTGACCCGACGGAAAACGTGTTTTGGAGCTTGGGCAAATTCAAATCCGGCGTCTGGCAGATCTTGAAGGAGTCCGAAGACGCGATAAGGATCTCTTCTTACAGATATCTGAACCCGTATATTATAGATTTCTGATACTGCGGATAAGGGAAGGAAAAGAAAATGATATATCATGATTTTGATATAAAAACAGCTTTTTTATCGGAGAGACTTATCTTCTCTGACCATGGGACCGGAGCGGCTTATGCGGTGAAGAGAACGTACGCGCGGCATGAGTGTATTCTTTTATAGATCGATCAAAAATGATTTTCCGCCCCGGTCCCCGCGTTGAACGTCGAATTCCGATTTGAAACGTGTTTCCATACGATCATTTCGGTCAGCTTTATTGTTGCCGTGACTAAAAACCGATCACGGGGAAGGAAAACAGCGTGAAACAAGCCTTGACTTTATCAAGCTTCCTCTTTTCACGCTGGCGAAATCGCCCCTCGCGGTGCGATTTGGAATTGTTTTGAGCCGCCAAGGCGGCATGGAGATAAAAATGAAAAAAACGAAAAAAATATTGGCTTTAATATTAGCGTGCATAATGTTCTGCATGCTTCCGTTGAGCGTCAGCGCAGAGACCTTATATGCGCGTGAAAACCAACGATTATATACGGTGGACGGGACGGATTATTATCCGCTTTACGCTGTTATTATGCTTCCGACGACATATGACTCATACACCGTATATTCCATATGCCGGACCGGCGTAGACGACATACATTTTCATATGTCGCTCGGTTCGTTGTACCAGCATATGCAGGAGCTTGACGCTACGTCGATCTGGAAGACGTGCCGCACGACTCAGTCGACCGGAATAAACGAAATGACGCAGATCCATTACTGTTCTTCACATAATTACAGCAACGGAGATATTAAGCGTGTAATAGAGAGGTATTCGGTCAACTACTGCTATGACAGCGTTTCAGGTCATACGTCGGACGTTGATTCTCTGTACGAAACGTGGTGGGACTTTTTCGGGCT
>Ga0079305_1002304_pt1 | contig 17376 bp, 14 predicted proteins | sample LMS_cellobiose_e_FD_79183 | JGI IMG/M metagenome (GOLD analysis project Ga0079305, IMG submission 79183) | Rumen-fistulated moose microbial communities from Alaska, USA - LMS_cellobiose_enrichment | ecosystem: Host-associated > Mammals > Digestive system > Stomach > Rumen fluid ... | reverse complement strand
TCCGCGGAAAGGGAAAGGCCGTCCTTGCCGAGATCGGCCGGAAAACGAAAAAGGACCGCGTCTTCATCCGCCTGATGCGGTACCGGTAAACCGTGGCGGTACAGACCTATGGAAATCGATCTCATTTTTCTATTCGAAATGGTCGGGACGGTTGCTTTCGCGATCGCCGGAGCGCTTGTCGGGATCATGAAAAAGATGGACATCTTCGGAATCGCGATGCTCGGTATGATCACGGCCGTCGGCGGCGGCGTCATCCGCGACCTCGTCCTCGGAAGGACGCCGCCTGTGGCATTCGTTCATCCGGTCTATGCGGCGACCGCGATCGTCGTCGCCATCATCGTCTTCCTGCCGTCCGTCCGCACCTTTGCGGAACATCACCAGAAGGGCTACTACGGCATCTTCCGCATTATGGACGCGATCGGCCTCGGCGCCTTTACGGTCGTCGGAGCGGAGGCGGCCTATTCGTGGCTGCCCGCCCCGAACGTCTTCCTCGCGATCTTCACCGGCGCCGTGACGGGCGTCGGCGGCGGTGTGCTTCGTGACGTGCTCGCAGGCGAGGTGCCGTACATCTTTGTCAAACATTTTTACGCCTGCGCGTCGATCCTCGGCGCAGTCGCGTACTGCATTCTGCGCGGGCTGATCGCGAACGAACTCGCGATGATCCTCGGGGTGGCGGTCGTCGTTGTGCTCCGGCTCCTCGCCGCCCATTACCGCTGGACGCTGCCGCGTCCGTAACACGCGTCCGGAGAAGGGCCGGACAGATTGAGAGGTCCCTATGGGAAACACGTTTTATTTCGGCTGGGAAGTTGCCCTGATGGAGTTTCTTCAGGCGCATATGGGTGCGTTCGCCGCCCAGCTCGCGTCGTTCGTTTCGATGTTCGGGGAGGAACTGTTCACGATCCTCGTACTCGGCTTTCTGTACTGGGTGTACGACAAGAAAATCGGGCTCCGGTTCGGCATGAACGTCATGATGGCCCAGCTGGCGTTTCCTCTCATCAAGAACATCGCGCTCCGGCGTCGTCCGTATATGGACCACGAAGGAATCCGCTGTCTGAAGCTGATCGATAAAAACGCCGATGCGATGGACATCGCCGCCCAGGGCTATTCGTTCCCGAGCGGCCATTCCGCGAATTCGGCCGTCACGATGGGGACGCTTGCGGCCATCTTCCGGAAGCCCGTTCTGACGGTGCTTGCGGTTGTGATTCCGCTCCTCGTCGGCATCTCCCGTTTCTGTCTCGGCGTCCACTACCCGACCGACGTCCTCGCCGGATGGGCGATCGGCGCCCTCGCGATTTTCGTGACGCCTGCCCTTGAGAAGCGCTTCGAAAAAAAACAGACCTTCTACCTCATCGTCTTCCTCGTCGCCTCGGTCGGCATTTTTTACTGCCGCTCGAACGACTACTTTTCCAGCCTCGGCATGATGCTCGGCCTTCTGCTCGGCAGCCTGTTCGAGGAACGCTTCGTCCGGTTCCGTCCGACCCGGAACGTTCCCGCGATGATTCTTCGCACGATCGGCGGCATCACTGTTTATTTCGGACTGAACATGCTTCTTAAGCTGCCGTTTTCCGATGAACTTCTCGCCTCCGCGACACCTGCACAGTTCGCGGTCCGCTTCGTCCGGTATGCGATCATCCTCTTCGTCGAAGTCGGCGTCTATCCGCTCCTCTTCGGCAGGATCATCCGGGAAAAGAAGGACGGAGAGACAGCCGGAGAGAAGACTCCGGACGGGAACGCGTAAGGCGTTTCGCGCATGGCTGCCCGATCCAACAACTCGATATGCCTCGGCATCCTCGCTCACGTCGACGCCGGAAAAACGACGACCGCGGAGGCGCTTCTGTACCGCACGGGGGCGATCCGGAGCCTCGGACGCGTTGACCGCGGGGATGCCTTTCTCGATACGGACCGCCAGGAGAAGGATCGCGGAATCACGATCTTTTCGAAACAGGCGGTCTTTGACGTGGCGCGGGAAGACGGAAGCCCGCTCCGCGTCTTTCTGCTCGATACGCCCGGCCATATGGATTTCTCCGCCGAGATGGAACGGACGCTCTCCATTCTCGACTACGCGATCCTCGTGATCTCCGCGCAGGGCGGGATCCAGGCCCATACGGAGACGCTCTGGGAGCTCCTCGGACGGTACCGGGTCCCGACGTTTCTCTGGATCAACAAAACGGACATCGCAAGGATGAGCCGTGAGGAGCTTCTCGCGGACCTCCGTGCCCATTTCGGGGACGGCTGCGTCGATTTTTCCCCGGAAGACGGGGAACTCCCGGCTTGGACGCGCGAGGAGATCGCGTCGCTTGACGAACGCGCGCTTGAGGAATACCTTGCGGGAGGAGAGACGCTTTCGGACGGAACGGTCCGGCGGATGATCCGGCGGCGCTTCCTGTTTCCGGTCCGGTTCGGCTCCGCTTTGAAGCTCGACGGGATCGACGGCCTTCTCAGCGACATCGCGCGGTACACGGCTCCGAAGGAGTACCCGGAGCCGTTCGCCGCCCGCGTCTTTAAAATCACGCGCGATGAACGCGGCGAGCGCCTGACGTGGCTGAAGATCACCGGCGGATCGCTCCGCGTCCGGGAGACGGTCTCCTGCGGAACAAAGGACGGTGAAACGGTCCGCGAGAAGGTGACCCAGCTCCGCGTCTATTCCGGTGCAAGGTTCGAGTCCGTCGAAGAGGCGGAGGCAGGAACGGTCGTATCCGCGTTCGGCCTTTCGGAAACGTACGCCGGTCAGGGACTCGGCCGCGACCGCGGCGGACCCGCTCCGCTCCTTGAGCCCGTCATGACATACCGCGTTTCGCTTCCCGGGGGAACGGATGTCCGTGCGGCCTTCCCGAAGCTCGCGCAGCTCGCGGAAGAGGATCCGCTTCTCCGGATGGAATGGGACGAGGAACTCCGCGAGATCCGCGTCCGGATCATGGGCGATGTCCAGATCGAGGTCCTCGAGCGGATGATCGCCGAGCGGTTCGGCTGGGATGTCCGGATCGATACGGGCCGGATCGCCTATAAAGAAACGATCGCGGAGCCCGTTCTCGGCGCGGGCCACTTCGAACCGCTGCGCCATTACGCGGAGGTCCATCTCCTTCTCGAACCGCTCCCGCGCGGAAGCGGCGTCGTCATCGAGTCGGCCGCCGAACACGATGCCCTCGCCGTGAACTGGCAGCGGCTCATCCTGACGAACCTTGCCGAAAAGGAACACAGAGGTGTCCTTGTCGGAGCGCCTCTCACCGACGTCAAGATCACCCTGATCGCGGGCCGTGCCCACGAAAAACACACCGAAGGCGGCGATTTCCGCCAGGCGTCCCGGAGAGCGGTCCGCCAGGCCCTCTGTAAGGCCCGAAACGTCCTCCTGGAGCCGTTTTATGCGTTCACGCTGGAAATTCCATCGAACGAGGTCTCGCGTGCGGCAGCGGACCTGAAAACGATGTCCTGCGCGTTCGACCCTCCGGAAGCGCTCGGCGGTTCCTTCGTCATCACGGGCAGGGGACCGGCCGTGCTCCTTCAGGACTACCGCCGGACGCTTCTCGCCTATACGAAGGGTAAGGGAAGACTCTCCTGCCGGTTCGACGGCCATTATCCGTGCCACAACACGGCGGAGGTCGTCGAGGCTTCCGGGTACGAGCCCGACCGCGACGTCGCGAATCCGGCGGATTCGGTGTTCTGCTCGCACGGCGCAGGGATTACGGTCAAGTGGGACAAGGCCGACGCCTTTATGCACGTCGACAGCGGCTTCCGGCTTCGGGAGAACGCGGATGAGACGGAGGAGATCGAGGTCGTGAGCCGGCCGAAAACACGCCAGAGGAGTCTCGACTTCGACGAGCGCGAGCTGGAGGCGATCATGGAGCGCGAGTTCGGACCGATCCGGCGTCCGCGCTACTCGAGCCTCCCTTACGATCCGACGGCCCTGAAGCCTCCGAAGTCCGAGCCCGTCCCGGTAACGCGGAAGGATCATCTCATCGTCGACGGCTATAACGTCATCTACGCGTGGGCGGAACTCGCGGAGATCGCAAAGGAAAGCCTCTCCGCAGCGCGCGAACGGCTCATCGACGTCCTTTCGAATTACGCGGGCTTCCGCGGCTGCGACCTCGTCCTCGTCTTCGACGGCTACCGGGTCCCGGGAAACGCAGGAGAGAAGAGCGAATCGGGCGGGATCCGCATCGTCTATACAAAGGAGGGCGAAAGCGCCGACGCTTACATCGAAAAGCTGACACGCGAGATCGGGCGGAGCGAACACGTCCGCGTTGCGACGAGCGACGGACTGATCCAGTTGACGTGTCTCAGGACCGGCGTGATGCGGATGTCGTCCCGTGAACTCGAATACGAGGTCCGAACCGCCCTCGAACAGCTTCGCACGATCCGCGAACGCACGCACGACACACGAATGATGCTCGGCGATATTGCACCGGAGTTTATGGATGTGTTAAAATAAAGTGTTTGCGCAATAGACTCAAACGGAAAAAGCGGTTCTTTCCGCCGTTTGCCGGCCGGTACGCGGACACGATCGACCTGATAAACGAACCGAATGACTTCGAACCTTCGACTGAAATGAAACAGAATCCGAACAGACAGAAAACCGTATTTCGCGTCGTCGCGACGCTTCTCGCGCTCACGATGACAATTACCCTCGCGGCCTGTACGTCCGAGCCCGAGGCTCCGCCCGAACCAGAGCCCGATACGACCGCACCCGTCATCAGCGGCGCGAAGAATCTCGAAACGACCGTCGGAACGGCGCCTTCCTATCGCGAGGGCATCTCCGCGACCGACGACACGGACGGCGAGATCCCGTTCTCCGTCGACATCTCCGCCGTCGATCTGGAGATCCCCGGCCATTATGAGGTCGTCTATACAGCTGCCGACGCCGCAGGAAATCATGCCCGCGTCGCCGTCAATCTCGTCGTGAACGCGGTCGAATCCGTTCCGATCGACCAGGAGCCCGAGGAGGACATCGAGGAGCCGATCCCGGAGGGCCTGAACGAGGAGATGGTCTACGAGCTCGCAGACAAGGTCCTCGCGCGGATCCTCACGGACGATATGGACCTCTCCGAGCAGGCGTGGACGATTTATAACTGGACGGCAAGGAACATCAAATACGTCGGCACCTCCGACAAATCGAGCTGGCTCATTGGCGCGTACGTCGGATTCGTCCGCGGAAAGGGCGACTGCTTCAACTACTTCGCCGTTGCGAAGGCGCTCCTCGCGCGCGTCGGGATCCCGACGGTCGATCTGACGCGCGTCCCCTCGAAGACGCGCCATTACTGGCTCCTCGCGAACATCGGAACGGGCTGGTTCCATTTCGACGCCTGTCCGCATCCCACCGGCTATCCGTTCCTCTCGTTCTTCGCGACGGAGGAACAGGTCCGTGCGTACACGCAGCTCCTCATCGACGCGGGTGTGCGCGAAAATTATTTCGTCTACGATTACGCGTCCTGTATGGTCCCCGTCGAAGGGACGCCCGAGGGCGCGGAGACCGCATACGGCTGGTACATCGCCGAGCACGGCGAACCGGTCGACCCGAACGGAGAGACGACAGATCCGGCCGATCCGAACGCGGAAGGAACCGATCCGAACGGCGGGACGGACGAGACGACCGATCCCGGCGAAACCGGGACGGCCAGTCCGGACGGAACCGAAACGGCCGACCCGGAGAACGGTGAGATCGCCCCGAACGGAGACGGCGAAAACAACGGCGATAATCCGAACGGACAAAGCGGATCCGGGACAGACGATGGAGGCGAAGCGTCCGAAACCGGAACGGAGGAGGCCGGAGAACCGGCGGAATCCCGAACGGACGGAGGAGAGGAGACGGATCATGCAGCGTAACGTTCTCGAATATCTCGAACGGACCGCCCCGCGTGTCCCGGAGAAGCTTGCGTTCTCGAACGGAACGGACGGTGTGACGTTCCGCGCGGTTTCGGAAGATGCGCGGCGGATCGGAACGTTCCTTGCGAAGCGCGGCTACCGGAACGAACCGGTCGTCGTCTTTATGGAGAAGCATCCCCGTTCCGTCGTCTCTTTCTTCGGCGTCGTCTACGCAGGCTGCTATTACGTCCCGCTCGACGAAGAGATGCCGCTCTTCCGGATCGAACTGATTCTCGGAACGCTCCGCCCGCGCGCCTGCATCTGCGACACGAAGACGAAGGCGATCCTCGAAACGCTTCCGGCGGAAAAGGAGATGGCCGTCTTTACGTTCGACGAGGCAACGGCGGAACCGGAGGATCCCGCGATCCTTTCCGCGATCCGGAAACGCCAGATCGATACCGATCCGCTCTACGTCGTCTTCACATCCGGTTCGACCGGCGTCCCGAAGGGCGTCGTCGCATGCCACCGCTCCGTGATCGACTACATCGAACAGCTTTCGGACTGTCTCGGCTTCTCGGAGTCGACCGTCTTCGGAAATCAGACGCCGCTCTACTTCGACGCCTGCCTCAAGGAACTGTATCCGACGCTGAAATTCGGCGCGACGACGTACCTCATCCCGAAGCAGCTCTTCCTGTTTCCGATGAAGCTCGTCGACTATCTGAATGACCATAGGATCAACACCGTCTGCTGGGTCGTTTCGGCGCTCACGATGATTTCGGGCTTCAAAGTACTTGAAAAGAAGAAGCCGGAATACCTCCGGACGGTCGCGTTCGGCTCCGAGGTCTTCCCGATCCGCCAGTTCAACCTCTGGAGGGAGGCGCTTCCGGACGCGTCGTTTACGAACCTTTACGGACCGACGGAAGCGACCGGAATGTCGTGCTTCTACCACGTTGACCGCGCATTCTCGGAGGACGAGTCGATCCCGATCGGCGAGCCGTTCCCGAATACGGGCCTTCTCCTCCTCGGTGAAGACGGGAAAGAAGTTCCTGCGGGCGAGACGGGCGAAATCTGTCTCCGCGGAACGTGCCTGACGCTCGGCTATTACCGGAACCCCGAAAAGACGAACGAGGCGTTCGTTCAGAATCCGCTGAACGACGCGTTTCCGGAGCTGCTTTACAGAACCGGCGACCTTGCAAAATACAACGAACGCGGCGAACTTGTCTATCTCGCACGGAAGGACTTCCAGATCAAACACATGGGCCACCGCATCGAACTCCCTGAGATCGAAATCGTTGCGGCGATGTGCGCGTCCGTCGCCCAGACCGCCTGCGTCTTCGAGAAGGAGCGCGAGCGGATCACGCTGTTCTATACGGGGGACGCCGAAGCGAAGGACGTCGCGGTGTTTCTGAAGAAGAAGCTGCCGCGGTATATGATTCCGGGACGCGTGCTGAAGCTGGAAACGATGCCGCTCACGCCGAACGGGAAGATCGACCGCAAGGAGCTTCTCCGGCGCGTCGAGACCGCGGACGACGTTCGCCGTTCCAACCGGTAAAGCGAAATAACGCCCGGAAGGGCAGAAAGGAACCCTATGGAAGACCTTCTGGAAATTCTGAATGAGATCGCTCCCGACGTCGACTTTTCGGCGGAAAAGGCGCTGATCGACGACAAGATCCTGACCTCGATCGACATCATCACGCTCGTCGCGGAGATCAGCGACGTGTTCGGCGTCGACGTCCCGCCGGAGGAACTCGTTCCCGAGAACTTCAACTCCGCCGACGCGCTCTGGGCGATGATCCAAAGACTCGACGAAGAATAAACGAAAGCGAAGGGCCGAAACCGTATGAGCTTTGCCACCGCAGGCTTCGTTGCGTTCTTCGCGGCGCTGTTCCTGCTCTACTACGCGATCCCGAAGAAACACCAGTGGAAGCTGCTCCTCGCGGGCAGCCTGGTTTTCTATTGGTTCGCGGGCTGGCGTTGTCTCGTGTTCATCGGCGTGACGGCGCTCTCGACGTGGTTCGCCGCGCGGAAGATCGAAACGCTCGCTGCGTCCCAGACCGAGGCGCTGAAGGCAGAGGAAGCGCGCAGGAAGGAAGCCGGCGACCCGCTTACCAAGGAAGAGCGGAAGGCGCGGAAGGCGGCCGCAAAGAAGGTCCGCTGGCGCTGGGCGCTCGGCTGTATGCTTCTGAATTTCGGCATCCTCGCCGTCATGAAGTATACGGGTTTCCTGCTCTCGATCGTCGGCGTGTCGTTCCGCGGCTTCGCGGCCGTGATGGGCATTTCCTTCTACACGTTCCAGTCGATGGGATATCTCATCGATGTTTACTGGGGCAAGGTTCCGGCAGAGCGAAATTTCGCCAGGTTCGCGCTCTTCGTGACGTTCTTCCCCCAGCTGATCCAGGGCCCGATCTCCCGCTACGGAGACCTTGCAAAATCGCTTTACGCGGAACACGGCTGGAACAACCGGACGATCGGCAGGGGCGCGCTTCGCGTGATCTGGGGCTTTGCGAAGAAGCTGATCATTGCGGACCGTCTCGCGATCCCGCTGAAGATCCTGACGCAGAAACCCGATCTCTATACGGGGTGGAACGTTGCGCTCGTCATCGTTCTCTATGCTGCGGAACTCTACGCGGATTTCACCGGCGGCATCGACATCACGATCGGTTGCGCGAATATGCTCGGCATCGACGTCGCCGAGAACTTCAACCGGCCGTTCTTCTCGAAAAACACGGCGGAGTACTGGCGGCGCTGGCACATCACGATGGGGACGTGGTTCCGCGACTATGTCTTCTATCCGCTGTCGACCGCGAAGGGGATGCTTCGGCTCCACAAAGCGTGCAGCGCGAAGTTCGGAGGCTTCGGAAAGAAGATCACGGTCTATCTCACGACGCTGCTTCTCTGGTTCGTGACGGGCGTCTGGCACGGCGCGGCCTGGAACTTCATCGTCTGGGGTCTTCTGAACGGAATCGTGATCCTCGTCTCGCAGGAACTCGAGCCGCTCTATGCAAGGTTCCACGGGCGCTTCCCGCGCCTTAAGCCGTCGAAGGCGTACGGCATTTTTGAGATCGTGCGGACATTCCTTCTGATGTCGCTCATCCGCGTCTTTGACGTCTACCGCGACGTTCCTCTGACGTTCCGCCAGATCGGAACGATCGTTACGGGAGGAACGGCCGTCCGGTTCGGAGAACTCGGCCTTTCATCGGCCGACTGGATCATCGCAGGGATCGGAATCGCCGCGCTCTACGCCGCGTCGTTCCTGAATGTCCGGGAGCCTGCGCGCGACCGGCTCGTCCGCAGGCCGTTCCTTGCCTGGGCCGGTGCGACCGCGCTGATCGTGCTGATCATCGTGTTCGGCATCTACGGCATCGGATACGATTCCACCGCATTCATTTACAATCAGTTTTAGCGGCCCCGCACGCCGATAAAGCGAACGGAAAGGAGGAAACGAATGAGTAAAGGGAAGACGATGCTCGCGATCGGCGCGTGCGTTCTCGTGCTCGCGTGCCTCCTGTGGTTCCTGAACGCGCTCTTCCTTCCGAAGTACATGAGCGAAATACCGGAGGGGGCGCTGATCCGCGAATATTACGAAGAGGAAACGGACCACCGGATCCTGTTCGTAGGCGACTGCGAGATCTACGAGAATTTCAGCCCCGATACGTTCTGGACCGAATACGGCCTGACGACCTATTACCGCGGCTCCGCGCAGCAGCTCATCTGGCAGTCGTATTATCTCCTCGAGGAGATGCTGGAGCACGAGACGCCGGACGTCGTCTGCTTCAACGTCCTTTCGATGAAATACGATACGCCCCAGAACGAGGCGTACAACCGTATGTCGATCGACGGAATGAAGCTCTCGAAGCATAAGCTCGGCAGCATCAAAGCGTCGATGACGGAGGAGGAGACGATGCTTTCGTATCTCGTCCCGCTTCTCCGCTACCATTCCCGCTGGAGCGAGATCGGCCGCGAGGACTGGGAATACCTGTTCCGCCGCGATATCGTCTCCGACAGCGGCTATCTGATGAACGTTCACGTCAAGCCCGTCGAAACGATCCCCGACGCGAAACCGCTCGCGGATTATGCGTTCTCAGACGTCTGCTGGGACTATCTCGAACGGATGCGCCTGCTCTGCGTTGAGAAGGGCGTTTCGTTCGTCCTGATCAAGGCGCCGAGCCTCTGGCCGTACTGGTATGACGAATGGGACGATCAGATCGTCCGCTACGCGGAGGAGCACGGTCTTGCCTACGTCAACCTCCTCGATCATGTCGAAGAGATCGGGATCGACTGGAATACCGATACGTACGACGGCGGCCTCCATCTCAACGTCTATGGCGCGGAAAAGGCGGCGAAGTGGTTCGGCGCGTGGCTCACGGAGCGGTTCGATCTCGCGGATCTGCGCAGGGCGGAGTCGTTTTCCTCCCCCGAAGAGGCGGAACGCGTAAACCGCGTCTGGACGGAAAAGCACGAAGCGTACGAGGCGCGGAAGGCCCGGCTCGAAGCGGAGTACGCATCGAAATAAGAACGCCCGGAACGGGCAGAGCGGTCGAAGACATGCACAGAATCTCGCGCGAGGACGCGCGGAAAATTGAAAAGGCGCTCGAACGGATCCCCCATTACGTCGCGGACGAACTGTTCCCGATGGCCGTCCGGTTCGAGAAGCAGAACGCGGTCCTGACGATCGCGTTTTTTGCCGCGCTCATAACGACGTTTTTCGTCCCGGTTGACGCCGCATACCTCGGTTATTTCGACTTCAAGACGCTGACGTGTCTCTTCTGCGTCCTTGCGGTCGTCTGCGCGCTGAAGAACATTCATTTCTTCTATCTTCTCGCGCGGAGGATCGTTCGGCTTTTCCGGAACGCGCGCCTCGCGGTCCTCGCGCTGATTTATGTGACGTTCATCGGATCGATGCTCATCGCAAACGATATGGCGCTTCTGACGTTCCTGCCGCTCGGATATTTCGTCCTCACCTCGACGCACAAGGAAAAGTACATGTGCGTCACGTTCATTCTCCAGAACATCGCGGCAAATCTCGGCGGGATGCTGACGCCGTTCGGAAACCCCCAGAATCTTTATCTCTACAGCCGCTTCGACATCCCGACCGGCGAATTCATGCGGATTATGGCGCCGCCGTTCCTTCTTGCGATCGCGCTGATCACGCTGTGCGCGATCGTGTTCATCCGGAAGGAACCGCTCGAGGTCGGCCCCGACGATACGAAGCCGGATCCGATTCGGACGGCGATCTATCTCCTCCTTTTCGCGCTTGCGATTGCGATCGTGTTTCGCGGGATCCCGTACTGGATCGGCCTGGCGGTCATCCCGCTCGTGCTCTTCTTCGTCGATCCGTATGCGCTGAAAAAGGTCGACTATGCGCTCCTTCTGACGTTCGTCTGCTTTTTCGTCTTTGCGGGGAATATGGCACGGATCGAGCCGGTGCGCGCGTTCTTCTCGGCGCTGCTCGAACGGAACACGCTTCTCGTCAGCGTCCTGTCGTGTCAGGTCATCTCGAACGTTCCGACGGCGATCCTTCTCTCGCAGTTTACGGACAACTACCGGGAGCTTCTTCTCGGCGTGAACATCGGCGGCTGCGGAACGCTCATCGCAAGCCTCGCGTCGCTCATCACATTTCGCGAATATACGAAAAACAACCCCGGCAAAGCGGGGTCGTATCTCGTTCGGTTCAGCCTGTTCAATTTCGCCTTTTTAGCGATCCTTACAGCTTTTTCATCTCTTTGATGCAGTTCTCGCAGACGTTCTTGTCGTGGATCCGGACGACGTTCTTCGCGTTTCCGCAGAAGACGCAGGACGGTTCATACTTCTTCAGCATAATATAGTCGCCGTCGGTGTAGATTTCGATCGGGTCCTTGATTTCGATGCCGAGGGTACGGCGCAGTTCGATCGGAAGAACGACGCGGCCGAGGTTGTCGACTTTTCTGACGATGCCGGTAGCTTTCATATCAATATCCTCCTTGAGACAGAATACTCGGTTCCGTTTGTACTCATTATATAGCACAAAATGACTGGAAAGGTCAATCTTTTTTTGCCAAATGTTTCAATCTTTTTTCCTGCCTCCAGGCCGGTCCGCTTCGTTGCGGCGGACAGGGAACTGTGTTACAATAAAAAAAACGATTTTGTCAGCGAAAGGAAAGCGAAATGGCAAAATACATTGTGGAACAATCCGGCCCGCTTCACGGCGTCGTGGAGATCAGCGGCGCGAAGAACGCTGTCCTGCCGATCCTCGCGGCGACGCTTCTGACCGATGAACCGTGCGAAATCTCGGACGTACCGGCGCTCTCGGACGTCGAGGTTATGGTCAAACTCCTCGAATCGATCGGCAGCCGCGTGAGCTGGGATTACCGAAATAAGATCATTACCGTCGAAAGCGGAAAATCGCTTCGGAACGAAGCGCCACGCGAACTCGTTTCCCTGATGCGCGGATCAATCTTCGCGATGGGTCCGCTCCTTGCGAGGACCGGACGCGCGAAATTCCCGCTTCCGGGCGGCTGCGCGATCGGCGCCCGTCCCGTCGATCTCCATAAAAAGGGCTTTGAAGCGCTGAAGGCGACCGTCGAGATGGGCGACGATTACATCGAAGCGCGTGCGCGTGAGCTCATCGGCGGCCACGTCTATCTTGACTTCCCGTCCGTCGGCGCGACGGAGAACATCATGATGGCGGCGACGCTCGCAAGCGGAACAACCGTCATCGAAAACGCCGCGGAGGAGCCGGAGATCACCGACCTCGCCGTTTTCCTGAACAAGATGGGCGCGAAGGTCAAGGGCGCCGGCTCCGCGACGATCCGCGTGGAGGGCGTTGAAAGCCTCCACGGAACGAAGCACACCGTCATTCCCGACCGGATCGAGACCGGCTCGTTTATGCTTGCGGCGGCGATCACCCGCGGCGATCTTCTGCTCACGAACATCGTCCCCGGCCACGTCAGCGCCGTGATGTCGAAGCTCTCCGAATGCGGTGTCGTGTTCGAGGAAAACGACGAGGGACTCCGCGTCCGCGCCGATGTGAATCCGCTCGTCGCGACCGATATCAAGACGATGCCGTATCCCGGCTTCCCGACCGATCTCCAGTCCCAGTTCATGTCGCTTCTGACCGTCGTCCGCGGCCACTCCACCGTGACCGAGACGATCTTCGAGGGGCGCTTCAAGCACATCGGCGAGCTGAACCGTATGGGTGCCGATATCCGCATCGAGGACCGGAAGGCCGAGGTCGAAGGCGGTCAGCCTCTCCACGGTGCGCGAATCCGCGCGACCGACCTGCGCGCGGGCGTTGCGCTCGTTCTCGCGGCGCTGACGGCCGAAGGCGAAACGGAGATTTCCGATATCCACTTCGTTGAGCGCGGCTACGAGGAATTCACCGATAAAATGGCGAAAATCGGCGCGAACATCCGCCGCGTGGACGACTGACCCGAACGCGACCCGCCCATCCCTCGGCGAATCAACTCTTTTCCCCTGATACGCTCCCCTTACCATGAATCACGAAACCGAACCCCTGCGGGCCCGGGTCAAAAAAGAACTCGGACCCGAAACCTGGATCTTTCCGCTCGCCTTCGCCGCTTTCTTTGCGCTCTTCGCAGTGCAGATGGGGCTTGCGAATACGATCAACACCATCATGAATACCGCCTACCATCTTCTGATGGAGACGGTCTTTTACATCCTCGCGATCTGCGTTATAATGGGCGCGGTCTCGTCGCTCCTCGCCGAATTCGGCTTTGTCGCGCTTGCGAACCGTCTGCTTCAGCCGCTGATGAAGCCGGTCTACGGTCTTCCGGGGGCGGCGGCGCTCGGCATCGTCACGACGTTTCTCTCCGACAATCCCGCGATCCTCGCGCTCGCGGAGGATACGTATTTCCGCGGCTACTTTAAGAAATATCAGTTCCCGGCGCTGACGAACCTCGGAACGTCCTTCGGGATGGGCCTGATTGTCTGTACGTTCATGTACAGCCTGACGCCCGTGATGGGCCGTTCGCTCGGAGGCGCCGTCATCGTCGGGCTTTTCGCGGCGGTGATCGGGAGCATCGTAAGTACGCGCCTGATGCTCTCCTTTACGAAGAAGGCGTTCGGGACGGAGGAGGCGATGCCCCACGGCGGCGCCCAGGAATCCGAGATCCCGAGAGGGTACCGTCCGATCCGCGACGGCGGAATCGGCACGCGGGCCCTCAACGCGATCCTCGAGGGCGGCCACAACGGCGTGGAGATGGGCCTTTCGATCATCCCCGGCGTTCTCGTCGTCTGCACCGTCGTGATGATGCTGATCAACGGGCCGTCGGAGAGCGGCGCCTATACCGGAAGCGCGTACGAAGGAATCCGGCTGATCCCGATGATCGCGGAAAAGCTCGACTTTATCCTCAAGCCGCTCTTCGGCTTCTCCTCCCCGGAAGCGATCGGCGTCCCCGTGACGTCCCTCGGCTCGGCCGGCGCGGCGCTTTCGCTCGTGACGACGCTTGCGGCGAACGGGCGGATCGATGCGGGCGACATCGCCGTGTTTACCGCGATGTGCATGTGCTGGAGCGGCTACCTCTCGACGCACGCCTCGATGATGGATTCGCTTCACTGCAAGGAACTGATTGGCAAGGCGCTTCTGAGTCACACGGTCGGCGGCTTCGCGGCCGGTGTCGCGGCGCACTGGCTGTACGTCCTCGTTTCGCTTTTATAGACAGAAGCCGCTTACGGCAAATGAAAAAACCCCGCGCCTCGGCACGGGGTTTTCGTTCGTATCGGCAGAGAAAACTTACTCTTCTTCGGCTTCCTCGGCGGTAATCGCTTCGAATTCCTTGCAGACTTCGTCGAATTCCGCGTCGTCGATGATGTCGACGAGCTCGAATTCCTCGTCGCCGACTTCCTTATAGCCGTAGAGATACACATCGTCCGTTCCGTCGTCGGGAAGGAGAGCGATGTATTCTTTTCCCTTGCATTCGAAGATGCCGAGGATTTCGCATTCCACGGTCGCGCCGTCGTCGAATTCGAGGGTCAGGAAATCGCAGTCCTCATCGCATTCGTCGCAGTTGCGGTCGCACTCGGCTTCTTTGGCCTTTTTTTCTTTTTCGGTCATCGGTTATATCCTCCATTTTGAATTGGGTTGGTAACGAGCTTGAAGGCGTTTGCCTTACAATTCAATCTACCACAGAATGCAAAAGGGCGCAAGCGATTTCCGAGGGGAAGGACGGCGCGGGGAATGGGGAAACACCGTTCCGGGGAAACCGTCATCCGCGGGAGGGGTGGTCGCGCAGAAACGTGAGCACGGCTTCCGCGGCGGCTTCGGTCATGCCGGGTGTTTCCGCGAGCTCCTCCGCCGTCGCTTCCCGGATCCGGTCGATCGAGCCGAAGCGGAGGAGAAGGGCGTTCCGGCGCTTTTCGCCGATCCCGGGGATTTCGTCGAGCAGGGAACGGGTCATCGCTTTCCCGCGGACCGAGCGCTGGTATTCGATCGAGAAGCGATGAACCTCCTCCTGGATCGCACCGACGAAGTGAAAGAGAAGGGGCTCCTTCTCGAGCGGAAATTCGGTCCCTTCGTACAGGAGCGCGCGCGTCCTGTGGCGGTCGTCCTTGACCATGCCGATCACGGGGATCAAGGAGAGCGACGTCGCGCCTTTCTGGGATGCGTCGAGCGCGGCAAGCACCTGCTTCACGGCAGAAACCTGACCGGAAGCACCGTCGATCAGAAAAAGGTTCGGAAGCTCACGGAAGCCCGGATCGCCGTCGATCGCGCGTCGGAGACGGCGGTAGAGGACCTCCTGAAGGGCAGCCTCGTCGTCGCCTGCGGTTTCGCCGCGGATGCGAAACTTCCGGTAGTCCTTTTTCAGAGGCTTTCCGTCGCGGAAGACGACCATCCCGCCGACCGTGTCGGTCCCCGCGAGATGGGAGATGTCATAGGATTCGATGCGGACGCCCGTTTCGGGAAGGAGCGGCGCCTCCGGCGCTGCGGCCGCGGGATCGCGGCCGTCCGCCGCGTTCGCGGCGGCTCCTTCCCCGGAGCCCGCTTTGCGGGACGCTTCGCCGTATCCGCCGTCGAGGATCTTCTGGAGAAGACGGTTGCAGCCGCGCGCCTTCTCCTCGTCGTTCGCAGCCTTCTCGTCGAGAAAACTCAGCATCTGGACAACATCGCGGCGTGCAAGGCCGAGGAGGGAACGCTTTTCGCCGCGCTTCGGAACGGTGACCGAAACGAGACTTCCGCGCATCTCCGAGAGCCAGCTCTCGAGAAGCGCGCGCTCCGTAAGCTCCGTATCGGTCAGGATCTCCTTCGGGATCGTGAGGCTGTCGGCGTAATACTGCTTCATAAAGGCCGCGGTGAGTTCGTCCGGACCGCCCGGAACGTCCCGCCCGATCGGGTAGCTCTCACGTCCGGAGAGCTTTCCGTCGCGCACGAAAAAGACGATGCCGTAGCGCCGCTTCTCGCTTGAAACCGTGAGAACGATGTCCATCTCCGCCGGTCCCTTGAGGGTGATCCGCTGCTTTTCGGCGATCGCGTTCACGGCTGTAAGCCGGTCGCGGAAGCGGGCGGCATCCTCGAAGCGGAGTTCCATGGACGCTTCGTTCATTGCGTCCGTCAGAGATTTTACGAGATCCCTGTTCTTTCCGTCGAGGATCGCAAGGACCTCTGCGATGTCCTTCGCATAGGCGTCTTTCGCGGCCTGGACGCGGTTCCGGTCTTCTTCTGTTCCGCTCTCCGAAAGGGCGGAGGAGCCGACGCACATCCCGCTGCACTGTCCCATATGGTAATAGAGGCACGGCCGGAAGCCTGCGGGGAAAGTCTGGGCGCTGCAGCGCTTCAGCCGGTACGTATCGTTCAGGAAGCCGATGATCTGGTTGACCGAACCCACGTCCGAATACGGTCCGAAGTAGCGCGAGCCGTCCGGATCGACGCGGCGGGTCTTGAGGAGACGCGGCCACTCATCCTTTACGGTGACCTTGAGGTAGGGATACGTCTTGTCGTCGCGGAGGTCGATGTTGTAGTGAGGCTGGTATTTCTTGATGAGGTTGTTTTCGAGAATCAAAGCCTCGAGCTCGCTCCCGACGCGGATGTACTCGAACGACGCAACGTGGGAGACCATTGCACGCGTCTTCGGATCGAGCTGTTCGGGCGGACGAAAGTACTGGGAAACGCGGCGCTTCAGATTGATCGCCTTTCCGACGTAGATGATCCGCCCGGTGTCGTCCTTATGCAGGTAGACGCCCGGGGAGTCCGGCAGTTTTTTCAGGTTTTCGCGGATGTCAAATGCCATAGAATGCGGTCTCCCTTACACCGTTATTCTACCACAAAACGGATTCCTGAAAAACGGGTATTGAAAACGGCCTGCAACCGCGGTAAGATAAACGCGCACGATGCGAAATCACATTTCGCATCGCAAAACGGCGCTGCGTGCGTCCCAACCGAACAGAACGGAGAACCGAAATGAACAAACTCTTCCTCGGACCGGCCGAAGTCGCTGCGTTTACCAGCCAGGTCGGCGTCAACAAAACCTCCATGAATAAAGTCAAGGCCTTTGTCCTCGCGATCTTCGCGGGTATGTTCATCGGCTTTGCGGCGTACGGCTCGAACACGGCCGTCTGCAATCTCCTCGCGAACGGCGCGACGTTCGG
>Ga0079305_1002303_pt1 | contig 17384 bp, 12 predicted proteins | sample LMS_cellobiose_e_FD_79183 | JGI IMG/M metagenome (GOLD analysis project Ga0079305, IMG submission 79183) | Rumen-fistulated moose microbial communities from Alaska, USA - LMS_cellobiose_enrichment | ecosystem: Host-associated > Mammals > Digestive system > Stomach > Rumen fluid ... | reverse complement strand
TCGGCGCGCGAAAGGTCGTCGTCTTCGGACGCAGCAAGCAGCATCTGGAGGTCGCCGCACGACTTGGCGCAGATTCCGTCATCAGTACGCTTGACGAGGATTTTATGGTCCAGGCCGATGCACACACCGGCGGCTCCGGCTTCGATTATGTCTTCGAAGCGGCGGGTTCCCCCATCACCATTCGTCTGGCCTTCGCGCTGGCGGGAAATCACGCAGGCGTCTGCATGATCGGAACGCCCACGGGCAGCCTTACCTTTTCCAAAGAGGAATGGGAACTGCTCAACCGCAAGGAGCTGCGTCTCACCGGCTCCTGGATGTCCGGCTGCGCCCCCTATCCCGGCGACGAATGGAGCCTGACTGCCGCGTGCTTTGCCGACGGCAGGCTGCGCTACGATCCCGGGGTCTTTTATTGCCGGATCCCTCTATGGGAGACCGACCGCATTTCGGCCACGCTGCGCGAGCCTTCCAAAATCAAAGGGCGCGTGCTGCTCACCAACTTCCCGCAGGAGAGAAAGGACCGACCGCTGTGAACGCATTGCTTTTGATGATGGGCGGCACCGGCACCCGTTTCGGAAGAAACCGTCCCAAGCAGTACACCCTGATCGACTCGCGGCCTCTCTTTTCCTATCTTGTGGAAAAGGCCGACGCCACCGCCTGTGTGGATCGCCTGGTCGTGGTCTCCCACGCCGACTGGCTGGAGTATGCGCGGAAATGGACTGCCCGCTATGTGAAACGCATCCCCTTCGACGTGGTCGCGGGAGGAGAAAATCGTTCCGCCTCCGTGCGCAACGGCTTGAGAAAATTGAGCGAATACTGCGCCGGGCCCGACGTCGTGATGATCCACGATGCAACGCATCCCTATCTCGATGAGGAGAACCTTCCCGCGCTGATCGAGGCGGTCAACAAGCACGGCGGCGCCACGATGGCGAGCCGCAGCTACGATACCGTCTACCGCATGAATGAGGACGGCTTTCTGCAGAAGGTCGAGCCCCGCGATCTGATCGTGGCCGGCGCCTCGCCCGAGGCCTTTCGGTTCGGAGATATTTCACGCATCTACGAGAATGCCACCGATTCCGATCTCGCGGCAATGACATCCGCCGGCGCCATCGCGCTGGCCAACCGGATCCCCATGAAGGTCATCCCCAGCCCCGTTCTGAATCTCAAGCTGACCTACCAGCATGATCTGCGGCTGTTGCTCAAGCTGCTGCACGGGTATTTTTTTGAGTAAAACGGGCGGGACTTTCCCCGTCCCGACGGATATTCCCGACGGATATTGAAAAAGGAGCGATGATATGCAAAATCCTCTGAAGGAAATGGTCGTCAAAAGACAGCATGGCATCTTCTGCGGAATTCCCTCCTTCTGCTGCGCCAACAAGATCGTCATCGAGGCGATCCTGAGCCAGGCGCAGCGCTTCGGCGACACTCCCCTGATCGAGGCCACCTCCAACCAGGTCAACCAGGAGGGCGGCTACATGAATATGACGCCTCAGGATTTTACCGATTATGTCTACCACATTGCAGATAAGCTGGGGATCCCGCGGGAAAGGATTTTCCTCGGCGGCGACCACATGGGACCGCTGCCGTGGGCCGATCTGCCGGCGGCCGAGGCAATGGAAAACGCCAAGGTGCTCGTCGGTATGTGCGTGCGCGCAGGATACAAGAAAATCCATCTTGATACCAGCATGCGCCTCGGCGACGATTCCCGCACTGAGCGTCTTCCCGACGAGGTGATCGCCGAGCGCGGCGCGGCGCTCTACCGCGTTTGCGAGGAAGCCTACCTGGAGATGAAGCGCAAAAACCCAGAGGAGATCCACCCCGTCTTCGTCATCGGCAGCGAGGTGCCCGTGCCCGGCGGCATCAACGAGGACGAGGCCGACGGGATGGAGCTGACCGCCCCGGAGGATTTTGAAAATACGCTGATGGCATATCGAAAAAAATTCCATGACCTTGGGCTTGACGACGCATGGAACCACATCATCGCCATCGTGGTGCAGCCCGGCGTGGAATTCGGCGACGATACCATCCACCGCTACAACCGCGCCGAGGCCATTCCGCTGTGCAACACCTTAAAAAAATACCCCGATATCGTGTTTGAAGGCCACTCCACCGATTACCAGTCCCCCGCCAGCCTGAAGGAGATGGTTGAGGACGGCATCGCCATCATCAAGGTCGGCCCCGCGCTCACCTTCGCCCTGCGCGAGGGGCTCTTTGCGCTGAGCATGCTCGAGGAAGAGCTGATCGAGGACGACAGCCGCCGTTCCCACTTCCGCGAGATCCTCGAAAAGGAAATGGTCGATCACCCCAAACACTGGATCCGCTATTACACGGGCTCGGAAAAGGAGCTCGCAGTCAAGCGCAAGTACAGCTTCTCCGACAGAAGCCGCTACTACATGTCCCGCCCCGCCGTGGAGGATGCGCGCCGCAAGCTGTTTGAGAACATCGACAACCTCGATATCCCCATGAGCATGCTCAAACAGTATATGCCGCTGCAATATATCAAGGTGCGCGACGGCAGCCTTCAGATGAAGGCCCGCGAGCTCGTCAAGGACAACGTCGTCACGCTCGTGGAGGATTATAACTACGCGGTCAAGTACAATTATATGATCGGCGGCATCTTCGTGCGCTGATCCGAATCGCGAGCTCAATCGCCGCCGTCCAAACGAGATGGCGGCGATTGTCCGTTTCCGAAGCAGGCGGACCGTCACGATGGGATTCAGTCCGCTCTCACTTTCGCCGTCGATGTTTGTATTGCGGTCCCGTTTGCTTCCCGGCGCCGTTTTTGCCGCATATGTCGGGCTGAAATCGGATGCGCTGTAATGGATCATGCGGTCATATACTGAGAATCGAATCCCTTTCCCCTTTCAAGACCGGAGGTGCCGTATATGTCGAAAACCCTCAAACGCACGCCGCTGCACAGCTTCTTGGCAAAACGGCGGATCCTGCGGCAATACAGACGAGTGATCGCCGAGCAGCGCTATATCATGCACGCCCTCGGCGGCATCTACGGGAGATACCCCTACGTGGATTCCGCCGATTCCATGCGCGCGCTCTGTGAGAGGGGCTACCGCCTGTTTGAAGCGGACGTCAATCTCACTGCGGACGGCGTCGCTGTGCTGGCGCACCGGTTTGCGCAGCCGGATTATCTGAAGCAGCTCGGCGCAGAGCATTATGACGCCGCGCATGCCGATGCGCGCGGCTGGTATGTGCCGACGCTGAAGGAATTCGATGCCATGCGGCTCTACGGCCGCTTTCCGACGCACCGCTTTACCTCGCTGGTCGAGGTGATGCGGGAATACCCGGATGCATTCGTCATGCTCGATATCGGCGACATCGACTACGAGGGCACACGGCGCCTTTTTGAAGCGCTGCTCACGGATTGCGGCAGGGATCGCTGCATTCTCGACCGGCTGATCGCCGGCGGGCGAACGAAGGAGCACCTGCGCGCCCAGCGGGAATTATATGATTTCCCTCTCATTAACCTGTATTTCCATGCCAACCCCTCTGCGCGCGAGGCCGAGTGGGCGACGCCCGAGAGCTTTGTGCGCAGCTGCCGTCAAATCGGCGCGACCAGCTTTTCCACCTCAAAGGCCGGTTTCACCGAGGAGGACGCGGCCGTTCTCAGCCAAAGCGGCCTGATCCCGTATGTCTTCACGGTCAATGATGTCGAAGCGGAAGAGATGATGCGCGCCCGCGGCGCCCGGCTGATCGGCACGGATTATCTCAGAGAACCCGCGCGGGAAACGGCGGCCTTCGCGCCGCTGCGCGACCTCTGGCAGGAAAAGCTCGTTGCCGTCGCACTGGGCGAGATCGACCGCCGCTACCGCAACACGAATACGCTTGAAGCATACCGATACTCACTGTCGAAGGGCTTTCGCAACTTTGAAGCGGATATCCGTCTGACATCGGACGGCGAGCTGGTTTGCGTTGACCGCTGGCATGCACACACCTACGAAATGCTTGGGATTGCTTATGAAGAGCCTGCGGGCGGCAGCAGGTTCCTTCCGCCCCTTTCCCTGGAAGCATTTCAAAGCGCCCTGTACTACGGACGCTTTCCGACGCTGCGCTTCGATCGGCTGGCGCAGGCCGTCGCGCCGGATTTGCAAAGCGGAAAGGTCAAACGGCTGATCCTCGGCGCGGGCAGACCGGCGCCGGACCGTCTTGCCGTGATGCTGCGGCAGCTTAAAAAAATATTGCCCGCCTGCGGCATCAGCAGCGAGCGGCTTGCGCTGCGCCTGGAACGGCCCGCCGATCTTGCCGCCGTACGGCAAAGCGGCCTTTCCGCAGAGCTCATATATCACCTCGCAACGAAGAACAGGACTGCGCCGGAAATCGAGCGCGCCGTCATGCAGGCCGTCGCTCTGTGCGGCAGGGAAAACATCGGCTGGATCTCGCTCGACGCCGCCCGCTACACTCCCGCGACGGCCGGGCTGATCCGGCAGGCCGGCCTTAAGGTCTGCCTGTTCACCTGTCTTTCCGCCGATCACATTGCCGCCTGCATCGAGCTCGGCGCCGATCTGATCGGCGCGCACAGCTACGGTATCGAGCAACAGGTATAATATGGGTCTTGCATTATAATTGCCGCCGTATTATAATCAAACTATTGGTTAAAATTGCGCTGAATATTATGCGGATTGCTTTGGAAACGGCGGCGCATCCGATTGAGGCATGCTTGCCGCATCACGGCCTTTCATACCGCTTTGTGCGCCGGCTGCGCCGCCGAGAGATCAATTGCAATGTTGGATACAGGTGGAATGTGACGATGCTGTTTCAAAAAATCGGGAAAAATCTGTTTGAAGGACGCCTGCTGCAGGTCAGCTTTACGTATCTGATCCGCGCGATCGATAAATTCTTGGGAAATATTGCGCGCTTTTTCTACGCGAAGCTTGTGCGAGTCAATTCCAAACAGATCTTTTTCATCAGCTTCCAGGGCGATTTTACCTGCAACCCCAAGTATATTGCCAACCGGCTTCTGCAAGAAAATGCGGACTGCAAAATGGTCTTTTCCGCAAGAAGGCACTCCTTGAATACGCCCGGCGCTTTTCCGGAGGGCGCAAAGCTGGTGAAGCAGTACTCTGCGGACTATTATAAGGAGCTTGCAAAATCCCATATCATCATCGCCAATTCCGTAGAATTTTTCAAGAAGCAGACGCCGCTCAAAAAATCGCAGATACTGATTGAAACCTGGCATGGTTCGCTGGGCATCAAGCGCTTTGACGCCTCTGTCAACAGCGGAAGGACCTGGGTGGAGGCGGCGACCCGCTGCGGCAGGCGGTGCGACTATATCATCTCCAACAGCGCTTTCGAGGATATGGTTTATCAGACGTCCTTCTGGCCCAATACGCCGATCTGGCGGTTCGGCCATCCGAGAAACGATATTCTGTTTGGCGATCACTCGCTCCTGCGGGAGCAGGTTTATCGTACAATACTCGATTATGAAGCGAATCAGGCCGGTATGGCGGAGCCTCTCGAGCAGCCGCCCGACGTTCACTATCTGCTCTACGGCCCCACCTTCCGCGACAACCATAAGCTCGATCACTATCTGCAGGATTTCACCGGCCTGCGCGAAGCGCTCGCAGAGCGGTTCGGCGGGACATGGAAGATTCTGGTCCGCCTGCACCCTACCGTAAGAAAAATGGCAGGCAAATACTTAAAAGCGCACAGCGACGTAATCGACGTGACGGTTTATCCGGATATCCAGGAGCTGATGATGGTCTCCGACGCGGCGATCACGGATTATTCCAGCTGGATTTATGACTTTGTTCTGACAGGCCGTCCCGGCTTCCTCTACGCGCCGGACATTCACGACTACGAAGGGGAACGCGGCTTCTATTACCCGCTCAGCAGCACTCCTTTCCCGCTTGCGGCCACAGATATCGAGCTGAGCAGGAATATTCGGAGCTTTGACGAAGCGGCATACCGGGATCGTGTGGAAAAATTTCTGAAGGACAAGGGCTGCATGGAAGACGGACATGCCTCCGAGCGTGTTGTTGAACAGCTGAAACAGCTTCTCTGAGCGGAGCCGGAAAGCCAAAGCGATCGCTCTTCCCGTATCCTGCATTTCAGCCGGACCGGCCCCGATCGATCCGGCGCCCGCGCTTTTCGCATCCCACATCGGGCGGTTCCGTATTCCCGCGGCCGCGACTCGTTTGAAAGGACATTCAAATGAAAGAGCCTTCAAGATCCTCTGACCATCTCTATTTCGATTGGTCATTGCTCAGCCGGCGCCGCACGGAGCTGATGGGGTTTGCCATCGTTTGGATCATGCTGTTCCACAGTTATCACGGCAAGGTCCGGTTTTTCGACGGCATGCCCGGGCTCGACTGGCTCGGGAAGTTTCTGACCTACGGCAACATGGGCGTCGAGATCTTTGTCGTTTTGTCCGGCATCGGGCTGTACTACTCCTTTTCGAAAAACCCGCATCTGAAGGATTTTTACCTCAGACGGTTCACGCGCGTCTTGATCCCCGTCTGGATCATTTGGGCGCCCTTTTGGATTTGGCAATATGGTAAAAAGGGCATTTCTCTTCAGCAGCTCCTATTCAGTCTGACAACTGTGCGGCTGTACACAGACGGTAACCAAAACATCTGGTTTATCGCGTTGATGACGGTTTGCTATCTCCTTTTTCCACTCGTCTATCGGCTGATCTATTTTCGGGATACCCACCGGGCGCTCCGCACGGGGATCCTGATTGCTGCAGTCATTGCATCGATTGTGGCCGTGCGTGCCTTTTCCCCTGTTTTTTATCGAAGATGCGAAATCGCGCTGACCCGTTTCCCGATCTTCATCCTCGGCGTTTATTTTGGCTCTGTGGTAAAAAGCGGCCGCAGAGCGAGCCGCTATTGGCTGGCGGTTTTTTGCCTGGCGACGGCGATCGGCTTCGACGTTCTGGATCACGGTGTTCTCCACGGCATGGACCGGCGGCTGTTTTACGCGCTGCCGTCTCTTTCCGTTCTGTTCCTCGCCGCCGCTGCAATGGAGCATTTCCCGATCCGCCCGGCTCTGTCTGCGCTGCGCCTGCTGGGCGAAATCTCACTGGAGTGTTATTGCACGCATGTCCTGTTTTTCGACCTGTATAAACAGAATCTTTTTCTTTTCTCTTTTGTTCCCGGCAGTTGGGAGCGCTATCTTGCGCTGTTAGCGATGGCGGTCGTGCTGGCTCGCCTCATCCGCCTCGCCGAGACATTTTTCCTCAGAGACGGGAAGCGGTCGGTTTTTTCCAAAAAAGGGGCAGATTAAACTCATCGGCAGCGCAGAGGCCCATCTGCGCCGCGTACGTCTGCGCTTCGCAATCCGTTTCGTCGGCGTGTCCGACACGGAGTGATCGAAAGCGTCTGCATTTCCCGTTTTCGGCTGCCGACCGAAGCAATTTTCTGCAGCAAAGGTCGATTGGGATTCCTGCCGCCTGCGCTGCGGTATGTTTTTGCCGCAGCTTTCCGGCATACACGGTCTTTCAGAAAAGGTGCCATCAATGAAAGATAATCGAATCGCTTTATGGGATAATTTAAGGTTCTTTCTTGTCGTTCTGGTCGTAATCGGGCATTTTGCCGAAAATACGGTCTCCTCTCACCTTGTAAGAACGGTCTTTCTGTTCATCTATTCCTTTCACATGCCGGCGTTTATTTTTATCTCCGGCCTCTTCCACAAAAATAAAAATATCGCGCAAAAGGTCTGCGCCAATCTGGCACTCTACGTTTTGCTGAAGGCCTTCATTTTTTCTGAGCGCGCGCTGCTCGGCGCAAAACCCGCCTTCCATCTGTTTACGGAGAAAGGCATCCCGTGGTTTATGCTGTCGATCGCGATTTACCAGCTTTCAGCTTATCTTTTGAGGGATGTCGATCGCCGTTTTTTACTGCTGCTTTCAATCGTCACCGCCTGCTATGCCGGATATGATTCCGCAATCGGCGATACTTTTGTTTTGTCAAGAACATTGGTCTATTTCCCTTTTTACCTTGCCGGAACCGGTCTGAAGCGGGAGGACCTGACCGCTTTGCGCACGAAAAAAAACATGCGCCTCCTTGCGGCCGGTATTGTGCTGGTGTGGGGTCTCGTCTGCCTGCTGTTCATCGACCGTGTCTACTGGATGCGCCCGCTGTTTACGGGGCGCAATCCCTTCGGCGCGGAGCTGTCTTTCGGCGGCGCCTGGCGGCTCGTTTGTTACGCCGTCTCAGCGGCGTTGGTTTTTTCCTGCGTGATGCTTGCCCCGGAAAGGAAGTATTTCTTCACTGTTTTCGGAAAGCGCACTCTGCAGGTCTACTTCTGGCACCGCCTTGTCATTTATTGGCTCGCATCCTTCCAATTTCCGGCTCGCTTCAACACCTTGCCGCGGCAGCTTGTCTGGCTGTCCCTCGGGGCGGCTCTTGCGGTGCTGCTTTCGCTCAAGCCCTTCGGATTCCTTACGGACGCCGTAATCCGCTGGAGCGGAAAAAGCGGGGAAAAGCCGGCAAGTGACGCCGAATGACCTGATTTTTCCGAAGTGCGATTGAGACAAATTCGGCTTCGGACGGCGGAACAGAGGCGGTCCGGGCGTTGCGGTCGTTGTATTTCCACCGATTGATCAATGCGCGCCGGCCATTGATCGGCGGTTTTCATAAAACCAGGAGGACCATCCATGATAAGACTCGGTCGTATTCTGATTGAGGTGCTCCTTGCCGGAGTGCTGACACGCTTTGTGCATCAGCGTCTGAAGCAGCGATATAACAGCTTAACCGCTATGGCCTTCGTCGTGCTTTGCTTTTGTGCGGCTTTTGTTTCCGCATCTGTTTCCGCCCCCTATTATCCGAGGCGTACCGTCACTTTTACCGCTCTCAATGAGAAAAACCCGGAGGCCGACGGCGCGGAGATTTATATCAAAAGCTTTACCGTCGGCAAGGAAAAGATCATTCCGGACGCTCCCGCCTCCGGCAATTGGGTTCGGCACAGCGACGGCGTCTATTGCTGGTTTGAACCGGGCAATGAAAAACGTTCAGCCTCCACAACGGAAAGCATTTCCTTTGAGCTTGATCTTTCAACAAATTCCAGCGTGCTTCTGATGGGCAATTTGACGCGCGGATATGTACGCATCGAAACGGACGGCCGGTCGGAGGTCGTGGATACCTACCGCGCTCCCGCAGAGAATTTCACATTTCATATCCCGAAGCCGCGTCTTGCCACCGCCCTTAAGGGGATCTTGATCCCCGCAGGCGTATTCACGGCAAGCTTTTTGGTTCTTTCGGCGATCGCTTTTCTGCTCGTCTTACTGGGGCGGAAAATGATTTCCCATTTGTTATCCAAGCGCAAACCGGATGGGCTGATCGAAAAATATCTGAAGCACAGCTTTTTGTTTGAAGAATTGGTAAACCGTGATTTTAAGAAAAAGTATAAGCGCACCGTCCTGGGCATGGCGTGGAGCATACTTTCCCCGCTGATGACGCTCCTTGTTATGCGCGCCGTGTTCACCCAGCTGCTCGGCAGAAATGTTCCGCATTACACCACCTATCTGTTCTGCGGCACGCTCCTGTTCGCCTTTTTCAAGGATTCTACCAATCAGGGCATGACGTCATTGATCTCCAATGCAAATATTTTCACCAAAATCAATGTGCCGAAATACCTTTTCCTGTTCTCAAAAAACGTGCAGAATCTGATTAACTTCGGCCTGACGATCTGCGTATTCTTCGTCTTCTGCATCATCGACAATATTACCTTCACATGGAAATTTGTCCTGCTGCTCTACCCGATCGCCTGCATCATGCTGTTCAATCTGGGGTTGGGGCTGATCCTTTCGGCGCTGTTCGTCTTTTTCCGTGATATCCAGTATCTTTGGGATATCTTTACGCGCCTGCTGACCTATCTCTCCGCCATCTTTTACACGATTGACCGGTTTTCTCCCCAAGTGCAGAATCTGTTCCTGCTCAACCCTGTCTACCTGTTCATCCGGTATTTCCGCAAGATTGTCATCGACGGCGTGATCCCCACCTGGCAATTCCACGCGCTGATGCTGGCGGACGTGGCGATCGCGCTGGGCGTCGGCTGCTGGATGTATCATAAATATAACACGGAATTCCTTTACTATGTCTAATTCCGATAAGGCGGAGGCTCTATGAGTATTCTCGAGGTGAAAGACGTCTCGATCCGGTATATCACCGGCGATTTCAAGGATATCGGCTTAAAGGACTATGTGATCCGCAAGCTGCAGGGCACTTACCACGTCAGAGAGTTCTGGGCGGACCGGCATATCACCTTTTCGCTGGAAAAAGGCGATATGCTCGGCATCATCGGAACGAACGGCGCCGGAAAATCCACGCTGCTCAAAGCGGTTTCCGGCATTATGACGCCGACGGAGGGCAGCGTGAAGCGCGAGGGCAATCTGGCGGCGCTGCTGGAGCTTGCCAGCGGCTTCGACGGCGATCTGACCGTCCGGGAAAACGCCTATCTCCGCGGCGCGATGCTGGGCTATACGCGCGCGTTTATGGATGAAACCTACGATGAGATCATCGGCTTTGCGGAGCTGCAGGACTTTCAGGACCGCCCCTTTAAGGAGCTTTCCTCCGGTATGAAAAGCCGCCTCGCCTTTTCGATCGCGAGCATGGTGCAGCCGGACCTGCTGATCCTCGACGAGGTGCTCTCGGTCGGCGACGGCGCTTTCCGCAAAAAGAGCGAGGCCAAAATGCGCGAGATCATCTCCGGCGGCGCCACCACGATCCTTGTCTCGCATTTTGTCGATCAGGTGCGCCAGATGTGCAATAAAGTGCTGTGGCTGCACAAGGGCGAGCAAAAGGCGTTCAGCGATGATGTGCAGGGCGTTTGCGACGCCTACGAGGAGATGCTTGCGAAGCGCGCCGAAAAAAACGCCAAAAAGGTCGGCGCACAGAAGAAGACCGTCTCCAAGAATTGAAAAGCCGCATGGAAAAGCAAACAGGGGCCGTTCACGCAAAAGAACAGCCCCTGTTTTTTTCGCGGCAGAGAAAAACCGCACGATCGGAAGATCGTGCGGTTTTTGAATCTATGGCAGATGATCGGGATGAAGCGAAATTACTCGTTGATGCCGATAACAACGCCGGAGCCGACGGTGCGGCCGCCCTCGCGAATGGCGAAGCGGAGGCCCTGCTCAATGGCGATGGGGGTGATCAGCTCAACATTCATGTCGATGTTATCGCCGGGCATGCACATCTCGACGCCCTCGGGCAGCGAAATCACGCCGGTAACGTCGGTGGTTCTGAAATAGAACTGCGGGCGATAGTTGTTGAAGAACGGGGTGTGACGGCCGCCCTCAGACTGCTTGAGAACGTAAACCTGACCGGTGAACTTGGTGTGAGGATGGATGGAGCCGGGCTTGCAGAGGACCTGGCCGCGCTCGATCTCGGTTCTCTGAACGCCGCGGAGCAGCGCGCCGATGTTGTCGCCGGCCTCGGCATAATCGAGGGTCTTGCGGAACATCTCCAGACCGGTAACGACGGTCTTGCGCTTCTCATCGGTCAGACCGACGATCTCAACTTCCTCGCCGACCTTGATCTGGCCGCGCTCGACACGGCCGGTCGCGACGGTGCCGCGGCCGGTGATGGTGAAGACGTCCTCAACCGGCATCAGGAAGGGCAGGTCGGCGGTACGATCGGGGGTGGGGATATAGTCATCGACGGCATCCATCAGTTCCTTGATCGGGCCATAGGCGGGATCCTCAGGATCGTTGGGAGCCTCGAGAGCCTGGAGCGCAGAGCCCTTGATAATCGGGATCTCGTCGCCGGGGAACTCGTACTTGTCGAGGGTCTCGCGGATATCCATCTCGACGAGCTCAAGCAGCTCGGGGTCATCGACCTGGTCAACCTTGTTCATGAAGACGACGATCGCGGGCACGCCGACCTGACGGGCCAGCAGAATGTGCTCCTTGGTCTGCGCCATCGGGCCGTCGGTGGAAGCGATAACGAGGATCGCGCCATCCATCTGGGCGGCGCCGGTGATCATGTTCTTGATATAGTCGGCATGTCCGGGGCAGTCAACATGGGCATAGTGGCGCTTGTCGGTCTCATACTCAACGTGGGCGGTGTTGATCGTGATGCCGCGCTCTCTCTCTTCGGGGGCCTTATCGATCATGTCATAGGCCTCATACTGGGCCTGGCCCTTGAGGGACAGATACTTGGTGATCGCGGCGGTCAGCGTCGTTTTACCATGGTCAACGTGGCCGATCGTGCCGATGTTGACATGGGGCTTGGTTCTCTCAAATTTTGCCTTTGCCATTGGTAGTTTTCCTCCCTTTTTTCAATCGTAATGATGTCGAATGATTCTTTTTGATGCTTCAACACGAAAGCATTGAAACCCTTGGTTACTTCTTGACGCGGGAGTTGATAATCCCCTCCGCAATGGACTTCGGGACCTCCACATAATGCGAGGGCTCCATCGTGTAGTTGCCGCGTCCCTGGCTCTTGGAGCGCAGGTCGGTCGCATAGCCGAACATCTCAGCCAGCGGAACAAAGGCGTCGATCTCCTGTGCGCCGAAGCGGGTCTGCATACCCTGAATCTGGCCGCGGCGGGAATTGAGGTCGCCCATCACGTCGCCCATATACTCCTCGGGGACGGTGACGCAAACCTTCATCATCGGCTCGAGGATGGCGGGATCGGCCTTGCGCATCGCGTCCTTAAACGCCATGGAGCCGGCGATCTTAAACGCCATTTCAGAGGAATCGACCTCATGGAAAGAACCGTCGAACAGCGTAACCTTGCAGTCTACAACCTGGTAGCCCGCGAGCACGCCGGCCTGCATGGCTCCCTGGATGCCGGCGTCAACGGCGGGGATATACTCCTTGGGGATCGCGCCGCCGACGACCGCGTTGACGAATTCGTAGCCCTTGCCGGACTCGTTGGGCTCGACGCGGATCTTGACGTGGCCGTACTGGCCCTTACCGCCGGACTGACGGGCATACTTGGTCTCCTGCTCGACAGACTTGCGGATCGTCTCCTTATAGGCGACCTGCGGCTTGCCGACGTTTGCTTCGACGCGGAACTCGCGCAGCAGACGATCGACGATGATCTCCAGATGGAGCTCGCCCATGCCGGCGATGATGGTCTGGCCGGTTTCCTGGTCGGTGTAGGTGCGGAAGGTGGGATCCTCCTCTGCCAGCTTGGAGAGCGCGATTCCCATCTTTTCCTGACCGGCTTTGGTTTTGGGCTCGATCGCGACGCGGATAACGGGCTCGGGGAACACCATGGACTCGAGGATGATCGGGTGTTTGGGATCGCAGAGCGTGTCGCCGGTCGTCGTGTTCTTCAGGCCGACGGCTGCGGCGATATCGCCCGCATAGCAGGTCTCGATATCCTTGCGGTGATTGGCGTGCATCTGCAGGATACGGCCGATTCTCTCGCTCTGATCCTTGACGGAATTGAGAACGCTGGCGCCCGCATCGACCGTGCCGGAATAGACGCGGAAGAAGCAGAGCTTGCCGACATAGGGATCCGTCATGATCTTGAACGCGAGCGCGGCAAAAGGCTCGCTGTCGGAAGAGGGTCTCTCTTCCTCTTTCTCCGTATCCGGATTAATGCCGCGAATATGGGGAACATCCGTCGGGGCGGGCATATAGTCGACAATGGCGTCGAGCAGCATCTGCACGCCCTTGTTGCGGTACGAGGTGCCGCACAGGACGGGGACCATCTCGTTATCGATCGTGGCCTTGCGGATCACGCGCTTGATTTCCTCGATCGTGAGCTCCTCGCCGTCGAGATACTTGGTCATCAGCTCCTCATCGAGCTCCGCAACGGATTCGAGCAGGGCGGCATGATACTCCTCCGCCTTGTCTTTCATCTCATCGGGAATCTCCTCGATGCGGATATCCTTTCCCATATCGTCATAGTAGACCTCGGCCTTCATGGTAAGCAGGTCGATGATCCCTTTGAAATAGTTTTCCTCGCCGATCGGCAGCTGGATCGGCACCGCGTTGCACTTCAAACGGTTCTTGATCATATCGAGAACATTATAGAAGTTAGCGCCCATGATATCCATCTTATTGACGTAGATCATGCGCGGCACGTGGTACTTATCCGCCTGGTGCCAAACAGTTTCAGACTGCGGCTCGACGCCGCCCTTGGCGCACATGACGGTAACGGAACCGTCGAGCACGCGCAGCGAACGCTCGACCTCAACGGTGAAGTCAACGTGGCCGGGGGTGTCGATAATATTGATGCGGTGCTCTTTCCAGTAGCAGGTGGTGGCAGCCGAGGTGATCGTGATGCCGCGCTCCTGCTCCTGCGCCATCCAGTCCATGGTGGCAGAGCCGTCGTGGGTTTCGCCGATCTTGTGATTGATGCCCGTGTAATACAGGATACGCTCGGTCGTCGTGGTTTTGCCGGCATCGATATGAGCCATGATGCCGATGTTTCTGGTCATTTCCAGAGAGACATCTCTAGACATTGTGTCCTCCTAAAAATAAGAATCAGAGGCTCACCATCTGAAATGTGCAAAAGCCTTGTTGGCCTCTGCCATTTTGTGCGTATCCTCGCGCTTCTTGCAGGCGGCGCCGGTGTTGCTGAGAGCGTCTACGATCTCTCCGGCGAGGCGCTCCTGCATCGTTCTCTCGGAACGGGCACGCGCATAATTGGTGAGCCAGCGCAGACCGAGCGTCTGGCGCCTGGCGGGACGAACCTCCAGCGGAACCTGATAGGTCGCGCCGCCGACACGGCGGGCCTTGACCTCCAGAACCGGCATGATGTTCTCCAGAGCCTCCTCAAAAGCCTCGAGCGGCTCCTTTCCCGTTTTTTCCCTTACGATGTCGAACGCGCCGTAGACGATTTTCTGGGCGACGCCCTTTTTGCCGTCGTACATGACGTTGTTGACAAGTCTGGTGACCATTTTGGATCCGTACACAGGATCCGGCAATACATCGCGCTTGGCGATACTACCTCTTCTTGGCACTTCTCTTCCCTCCTTCATCAGAAATGAAATTATCGGTACTCGAAAGCAAGAATTCTTCCGTGCGCGCCAACGCAGAGGTCTTTTCGATCTATTGAAAAGCTCCGCATTGTTGCGGCGTCTTTAGATTTCTTTATTTCGCAGCACCGGCCTTCGGTCTCTTGGCGCCGTACTTGGATCTTGCCTGCATGCGCTTGGCAACGCCCTGGGTATCGAGCGTACCGCGGATGATATGGTAACGGACACCCGGCAGATCCTTGACACGGCCGCCGCGGATCAGAACGACAGAGTGCTCCTGAAGATTGTGGCCGATGCCGGGGATATAGGCCGTAGCCTCGATCCCGTTGGACAGTCTGACTCTCGCGACCTTACGGAGAGCGGAGTTCGGTTTTTTCGGGGTCTGCGTACGAATCGCCGTGCAAACGCCGCGCTTCTGCGGGCTGTTCTGATCGATCGCCTTGCGCTTCTTGGAGTTCCATCCCTTGAGCAGCGCGGGCGCGGTCGATTTCTTTTCGACTTCCTGTCTGCCCTTTCTGACGAGCTGGTTAAAAGTCGGCATGGATACGGTTCCTCCTTTCTTCAAAATTTCGGTTAAATTTGCGCAAAAAGGGCGGTCTGCGGTGTACAGGTCGCCCTTTTTACAACAACTGTACCCAATTTCGCATTCTATCATAGAGCCAAAGAATTTGTCAACAAGAATTTGGCTTCTCTTTTGTGAAAATTGCGGTCAGTTCCTCCGCTGTCTGCGCCGAAAGAGCGGTTGTCAGCCGATGGCGGCTTCCTCCGGCAGGGGCTGCGAAAAACGCTCCTCTTCAAGCTCGATATCCGCATAGCGCACCGTGCCGGTGCCCGCCGGAATCAGCTTGCCGATGATCACGTTTTCCTTCAGGCCGGAGAGCGGATCGACCTTGCCCTTGATGGCCGCCTCGGTGAGCACGCGCGTCGTCTCCTGGAAGGATGCGGCGGACATAAACGACTCGGTAACGAGAGACGCCTTCGTAATGCCGAGCAGCACGGGGACGCTTGTCGCGAAATGCGGCTCCTCGCCGGCAGCGCCGGCGCGCTGCGCGATCTCCTCATTGATGCGCGCGAGCTCGCTCTTTTCGACATGCACGCCCGGGATCAGCGCGCTGTCGCCGCCGTCCTCGACGCGGACCTTGCGCATCATCTGGCGCACAATGACCTCGATATGCTTATCGTTGATATCGACGCCCTGCGTGCGGTAGACGCGCTGTACTTCTTTAATCAGGTAATCCTGCACGGCCAGCTCGCCGGAGACGCTCAGGATCTCGTTCGGCTCGGCGGAGCCTTCCGTCAGCAGCTCGCCCTTTTCGATCCGGTCCCCCTCCTGGAAGCGCCGGGTGGAGCCGTAGACGATCTGCTTTTCAAAGCGCTCGCCGTCGTCGCCGGTAACGACAATCAGATCGCCGCCCTTGGGATCCTTCTCGTAGGAAACGACGCCCGAGATGTGTGCAACGATGGCGGCGTTCTTCGGCTTTCTCGCCTCAAACAGCTCCTCGACGCGCGGAAGACCCTGTGTGATATCCGACGCCGACGCGATGCCGCCCGTGTGGAAGGTACGCATCGTCAGCTGCGTGCCGGGCTCGCCGATGGACTGCGCCGCGATGACGCCGACGGCCTCGCCGATGCCGACGGGCTGCTTGTTGGCGAGGTTGGCGCCGTAGCAGCGGGAGCAGACGCCGTGCTTGGCGCAGCAGTTGAGGATCGAGCGGATTTTGACCTTGGTGAAGCCCCTGTCGACGATGCGCTGCGCATCGTCGTCGGTGATCATGCGGTCGCGGGTCATCACGACCTCGCCCGTCGCCGGATCGATCAGATCCTCCACGAGATAGCGGCCGGTGAGGCGCTCCCTGAGGCTCTCGATCTCACGGCCGGAATCCACGATCGCAACGGCCTCGATGCCCTCGTGGGTGCCGCAGTCCTCCTCGCGGATGATCACATCCTGCGAAACATCGACAAGGCGTCGCGTCAGATAGCCGGAGTCCGCGGTGCGCAGCGCGGTATCGGCCAGGCCCTTTCTGGCGCCTCTCGAGGAATTGAAGTAATCCAGAACGGTCAGGCCCTCGCGGTAGTTTGCCTTGATCGGCAGCTCGATCGCGCGGCCGGAGGTGTTGGCGATCAGGCCGCGCATGCCGGCGAGCTGACGGATCTGGTCCATCGAGCCGCGGGCGCCGGAATCGGCCATCATAAAGATCGGGTTATCCTCGGTAAAGCATTTTTCCAGCGCGTCCTTGACCTTGGAGGTCGTCTCGTTCCAGGTATCGATCACGCGCTCGTAGCGGATCTCGTCGGAAATGAACCCGCGGCGGTACTGCCTGGTGATCGCGTCCACCTTCTTTTCCGCCTCTGCGAGATACTGCGCTTTTTCCTCGGGGATCGCGGCGTCGCAGACCGCGACGGTCAGCGCGCTCTTGGTGGAATACTTAAAGCCCTGCGCCTTGATGGCGTCGAGCATCTCGGCGGCGAGCGCCGTGCCGTGCTTGTTGATGCAGCG
>Ga0079305_1002302_pt1 | contig 17391 bp, 3 predicted proteins | sample LMS_cellobiose_e_FD_79183 | JGI IMG/M metagenome (GOLD analysis project Ga0079305, IMG submission 79183) | Rumen-fistulated moose microbial communities from Alaska, USA - LMS_cellobiose_enrichment | ecosystem: Host-associated > Mammals > Digestive system > Stomach > Rumen fluid ... | reverse complement strand
GGCCGGTCCACAGCGGCGGCGACTTTTTTGCCGCCCTGGGAGCCCTTGACGGCTCCGCGGTGGAGCTCCGGGCCGTGAGGCGCGGCGAGGATCTGTCCTTTACCGTCCTCCCGGTGCGGAACGAGCAGGGCGCCTGGCAGCTGGGGCTGTGGCTCCGGGACGGCGTCCACGGCATCGGCACCGTCACCTTCTGGGACCCCGCCACCGGGCGCTTCGGTGCGCTGGGCCACGGCGTCAGCCTGCCCCAGGGGGAGGACCTGATGACCTCCTCGGGGGGCGTCATCACCCGGGCCGTCGTGTCGGACGTGACCGCCGGGCAGCGGGGCGTCCCCGGGGAGCTCATCGGCCGGCCGGATCACGACGACATCCTGGGCGTCGTGGAGGAGAACACCCTCCGGGGCATTTTCGGCACGGCGGAGGCGCTGAGTTCGCGGCGCGCCGTCCCGGCCGCCGCCGACAGCGAGATCTGTCTCGGCCCGGCCGTCATCCTCTCCACCGTGGACGGCCGCGGGCCCCGGGAGTTCGCCGCCGAGATCACCCGAGTCGCCCGGGACGGCGCGCCCACCCGGCAGCTGACGCTCACCGTCACCGATCCGGAGCTGCTGGGCATCACCGGGGGCATCGTCCAGGGGATGAGCGGCTCCCCCATTCTGCAGAACGGACGGCTCATCGGAGCCGTCACCCACGTCCTGGTCTCGGACCCCTCCAAAGGATACGGTATTACCATGGAAAATATGCTCGCCGCCGAGCGGCATCTCCCTCTGGCGGCGTGACGGAGGCAGAAAAGGTAACCAACCGCCTGCGACCTCTCTCGCGTTCTTTTGTCGAATTATGTAAATTGTGGGAAACCTGTGTCGAATTTTGTCGACAAAAACTCACCGTATTTTTCACGGTTTTTTGTTGCGTAAAACGGGAATATGTGGTAAATTAAACCCACTTAGACGGTGATTGCGTAAAGACAGATCAGCGGCCGTTTGGGATCATAATTATGGAGGGAAAATTATGGAAACCAAAATCCGAGTGCTGATCGCCGACCCCAACGAGGAATCGCGGCTTTTATTGACCGATATGTTTTCCCGGGAAGAGGATCTGACGGTGTGCGGCGGCGCCTCCGACGGCGTGGAGGCGCTGGAGAAGATCGCGGAGCTGGAGCCGGACGTGGTGCTGCTGGAGCTGGTGCAGCCCCGGCTGGACGGGCTGGGGGTGCTGCGCAAGCTCTCCGAGACCGACAGCGGACCGGCGGTGCTGGTGCTCACCGGGTTCGTCAACGCCCATGTGGTGGCGGAATCGGCGGAGCTGGGCGCGTCCTACTTCATCTCCAAGCCCTGCGATACGACGGAGCTGCTGCAGCGCATCCGGCAGTTCGGCCGCGCCCGGCAGCAGCCCCGGCTCCTGACGGGAGGCAGGGCGGCGAACGCAGCCCCGTCGGTCCGCCCGGAGCCCTCTCTGGAGAGCGTGGTCACCGAGATCATACACGAGATCGGCGTGCCCGCCCACATCAAGGGGTACCAGTACCTCCGGGAGGCCATCATCCTGACGATAAATGACATGGACGCCATCAACGCGGTGACCAAGGTGCTCTATCCCGAGGTGGCCCGGAAGTTCGGCACCACTCCCTCCCGGGTAGAGCGGGCCATCCGCCACGCCATCGAGGTGGCCTGGGACCGGGGCGACGTGGAGACGCTGCAGAAGTTCTTTGGCTACACCGTCTCGGGCATCAAGGGCAAGCCCACCAATTCGGAATTCATCGCCATGATCGCGGACCATCTCTCCCTGCGGCAGAAGCAGGGGATGCTGTGATTCTTCCCATAAATCTTTTTGGCCGTTCAAAGGAATACCCCCGGTTTGCTGTGCTTTGCCAAAGCAAACCGGGGGTAAATCCTTCTCAACAATTTTGTTGAAAAACAGACATTGTTTTGATAGAATTACAATGAAGTATTGTCTGCACAGAAAGGAGGCGGCCGTGTTCATGCGCAGGTGGATACAGAAATTGTCCGGGCTGGCCCTAGGCGCCTTTCTCGCCGTGGGACTGAGCGGGAAGGTCCATGCCGCCGAGCTGGAGGAGCCCGATCTGCCCGAGTCCTCTCCTTATGAGATGGAGGAGCCGGCGGACCTGACCGCCGGAGACCCTGATCCTGTTCTTCCCGACGAGCCGTCCCTCTCTCTTCCGCCGGAGGACGATCCCGAGGAGGTTGCCACCGTATCAGAAGCGAAGGAAGCCGTTGCTGAATCCGATCCCGCCCCGGCGGACGCCGACGCAGACACAGAGGACGGCGGCGGGGAGGCCGGTTCCGACGAGGAGGCCGGCGACCCGGCCCCCGAGGAGACGTCCCGGGACGGGGAAGCCGCGCAGGATACCGACGTTTTCAATGTGGTGCTGGATGAGAACGGAGAGGAGACGTCCGTCTACGTCGCCGTGAATCACAGCGCGCCGAAGCAGGCGCTTTCCTCCGGGGACTCAGACATCACGCTTCTGGCCGCCGGACTGAACCGGCTCGCCTCCATCGTCAGCGGCGGAGACGTGAACATCGGCGGCACCGGCATCCTCCTGGTGGACGAGATCCGTCTCGGGATCAACAGCGTTTTGAATTTCCTGTCCAACACGGATCTGTACGGGGAGAACGGCGGCAGCGTCGCCGTCTTCACCAAGGAGACGGAGGATACCTATCGCTGCATCAACGGCTCGGTCCCCGGGATCCTGGACGAGGCGTACACCGTAGAGGGCGTCAAGCTGATCCTCCCCGGCGGCTCCCGGCTCCTCCTCACCTGCAACGGGGCTGCCACCGACCGGGAGACCGGAGAAGTGGTCTACTACAACAGGTCCAACGCCAAGGAAGTGCTGGATCCCGAAGCGGATTACGACTATGAGGAGACCAGCGGCAGCCTTTCCATCGGCAGGGACGCGGAGCTGGTGGTGGAAAGCGGCGCCAGTATCACGCTGACCGGCATGCTGAGCTTGTCGTCTGATCATGTCACCACTCTTGTACCGGAGCTGAAGGTGGCCGACAACGGCATCCTGACCGTGAACGGGAGCGTGAGCGGCCGTGAGATCTCCGTGGGCGGAGCCGCCTCCCTTTCCGGGACCGGGAGCGTGAGCGGCACGATCTCCGTCTCCTCTCCCGACTGCCTGGACGACTGCTCGGCGGAATTTGCGTCCGCAACGCTTCACGTTGACGGAGGCGGGACGCTGGATTCCATCCGTCTTCGGGATTCCCACCTTTACGTCGGCGGCGGCACGACCGTCGAGAGCGTCACGAGCTCCGGCTCCTGCCAGCTTACTTTTCCCGATTCGGTGCGTTTGAATGCTCTCGATATCTCCGGTGCTTTGCAAATCACGACAACAGAATACTACGGGCCGGACAACGGAACGGCCGAGCTCGGCGGTCCGATCTCCGGCGGCACGCTGGAACTGTCCTCCGGCGTATACACCCTTCGGAAGGACTGCACTCTCAGCGGGGAGTCAGCCTCCATCTCCTGCGGCGGCGTCACCGTTTATGACTACTCCGACGCCGGGGTCATGCAGGGCAGCATCGGGACCGTTCCTCTCGTGATGTCGCCGGAGTCTGTGACGCCGGTCGACCCGGATTCCCACAGCATTCCCGTCCAGATCGTATACATGGCTGGGACCAAGCAGATCGGCGGTCATGTGACTGCATCCGCTGCGGACTGGGGCTCCGATGCTTACGATACGGACCATGAGGGGAACGATCAGATCCTCCCCTCCGAACTGTATGCGTTCGCGGAGGCCTTCGCGGAGGCCTATTACGAGGAACACAACGTCTCTTTCAGGCCCTCCTGTGTGGAGCTGCAGTATCTGGAGAACGGCGTACTTCGCACCGCGTATCTCGATCCGGACGACAGCGCGCTGCCGGTGGACGACGTCTATCTGATCCGTATCCTCTTCTTTTTCAACGTATCGCTGGGTCAGGGGGGCGGCAGCGTCTCCCGGACGAGCACCTCCTTCACCGGCACGGGCGTCCTGGGCGGCGCGAACGCGGGCTCCGTTCGATTCGGCGCCTCCACGTTTGATCTCTCCAGCGTCAGGCCCGTGACGGATGACGAAAAAGAGGACGGCGACCGGACGGAGGCTGCCGCGCCCGAGCTGCGGACGGAGGTCCGGAACAACGGCCGGACGTTCACGGTGAGATCCTTCCTCGGCGGCCGGGAGATCTTTGATCTCGGCGGCGTGAAGGTCACGGCCAAAATACCCTTTGTCTTCCCCGCCGGGTGGCAGACCGACCGGATCTTCGTCGTGTTCCGGGGCGAGGACGGGTCTCTGACCGCCTTTCAGGCCCGGTACAGCGATCTCACGGAAACGCTGAGCTTTGATACCGACCGGCTCGGGGAGTGCGTCGTGGTCTGTCTGGACTTTGACGGCGAGCTTTTCTCCCCCGAATTCTACGAGGCGCTTCGGCAGCTGCCGGAGACGGCGGCGCTCTTCTGAGCTCCTGCATCGCCCTGTGTCGTCCTCTCCTGGAGGGTACGGCCAGAAATAACGGCTTCTTTCTGCGGGAGCGGGAACGGATTGCCGCGGCTCCTGGCAGAGCCTCGCAATGACAGAGAAATCCGATCGCTCCGGCGGAGACCGGCATTACTGGCTGTCCGCATTGTCTAAAAAAGAGGATGGAAGAACGAGAAGTTCTTCCATCCTCTTTTGTCTGTTTCGCCCCAACAGCGGGCCCCTGCTTGTTTAGAAACAGGAGCTCCGGCGTCTTCTGCGCCTCCCGCGGGAGGCGGGGCCGGGAGGGGCGGAGCGCCCCTCCCTTTTCTTTTGTTTACTTCTTCACCTTCACGGTGACGGTCACACTGGTGGGCTTCACGTTCGTGGCGCAGCCCTCGGGAATGACGTCCAGAACCACCTTATAGCTCTTGCCGTTCACCACCTTGCTGGGGTCCTTCACCGTGATCTTCACCACGCCGTAGTACCCGCCGTATTCTGCATCGGGCTCCCACGTCACCACCGCGTTGCGGCCCAGAGACCTCTGGAACGGCAGCGGCGTCTTGGTGGTGTTCAGCTTCACGTCCTTGATCTGGGCGGCCCACGGAGCGTCCAGAACCAGCTCGAACTCCGCCGGTTTGGTGGTATCCTGCCCCTGGAACAGCGTCGCCGTCTTCGGGTACACCGCCAGCTTCAGCTTGCTCTGCGTCACCTTCACGGTGAGGGTCTTGGTCCGGGCCGTGAACGTCCCCCCGTCCGCGCTCTCCACGGTGAACTCCAGCGCGATCTTGTAGGACGCCTTGGTGGACACGGGCACATCCGGCTTGAGCGTCAGATCTGCCCCCCCCAGGCCGGCTCCATACCAGAACCAGACGTCGAACAGCCCGGCGTCGGGTCCGATGACCTCCGCGCCGATGATATCGCCGCTCAGGTTGTCCAGCTTGGTGACGGTGTAGGTGATCCAGGAGTCGTCTCTCTGGACCGCGTCCAGCTTGCCCTTAGCCTTCACGGTGGCGGTGACCACGGGATTGTCGGACACCTTGACCTTGACGGTGACGGGCTTGAGATCGATGGGTTCCCCGCTGTTCGGGTTATACACCTTGGGTGTGAACTGGAAGGAGTAGGTGCCCGGCGCGGGAAGATTGCCGCTGTCACGGATGGAGGCGGTGATCTCGCCGTCCTGGTAGGCAACCAGCAGCTTCTCCGCCTGGGCCACCGCCGCCGCCTTGCCGGTGGGCGTCAGCTCCGTGAAGTCGCCGATGAGTCCCACGTCATTGGTGTTCAGCGTCAGCCGGGTGGACGCCGTAAGGTCGTGATAGGCTTCGGCCGCGTTGAGCAGCAGCGTTCCGACCGCGGGCTTTGCCACGGGCAGCTTGCCGTTCACGTTCAGCGTCACCTTGAAGGTCATGGGCGCCGTCCAGTTGGGATCCTGCACCGTGATGGTGGCGGTGGCCTTCTTTGCGATCTCCGTTACCGTGAACGTGCCGTCAGAGTAACTCACATTCGCCGCCCCGACCGGGCTGACGGTGATGTTGGGCTCGGACTCGGGCAACTCGCCCACAAAGTCGAACATCACTGCCTTTTCTCCGTAGGCGGTGTTCACGGTGAAGCTCTTGCCGGAGAGTCTGATGTAGGGCTTTACGGTCTCCGCCTTGACGGTGATCTTCTTCGTAAAGAGCTTGTCAAAGCCCTCCACCTCCACGGTGAGGGTGCCGCTGGCCGCAACTTTGGCCGGGGCGTCGGCCTTCTTCCAGATATGCAGTTCGCCGGAATACTCGTCATAGGCGTCAAATCTGGACGCGTAAGTCGCCGTTTCAAAGCTTACGTTCCCGATCAGACCCGGCGCGGACACGTAGAATATGGCCTCGCTGTCCTTATAGAAGGTGTTGATCTTCTGCCACTGGGCGACATACACCGAGGGGGCGGCGTTCTTGACGACGATGGTCAGGGACAGATCCTTGGGGCCCTTTTCCGTCTGCACGGTCAGGGTGGTCTTGTATTTGCCGTTCTTCATCTGGCCGTTGGGCCGGATCAGCAGGATCCCTTCTTCGAAGTCGTAGAAGGCTTCGAACCGGGTGTCCGCAACATCGACTTCCGTGCTGGTGATCTCGTTCTCATAGCCCGGGATCACGCGCACGACCTCGTAGTAGTAGCACCAGGAGTTCACCGTGACAGAGGTGCTCTCCAGCCGCGGGGTGTACTCCCGGACATAGACGGCGATGCTGCCCTCCACCTTCTGCCCGTCCAGCGTGGCTGTGGCCGTGATGGTGCAGGCGCCGTCGGCGTTGGCCTTGATGGTCACAATGGCCGTCCCGTCCGGGTTGACCTTCACCGTGGCGATCCGGGTATCTGTGGAGGTGTACTTGATCTGCTTGTTGGTCAGGGAGACTTCGTTGCCGTCCGAAATCAGGGCCTGATAGGCCAGGCCAAAACTCTGGACCTCCGCAGCTTTATCCAGACGCACCTCGCAGCTCAGGGCATTGCTCGCGTTGTCGGTGGGATTCCCGTTGAGGCTCATCCACTGGGGCGTCACACCCACGGGGGCCAGCACCAGCCGGGGCAGAGGAAGCGTTGTGACGAGCTGATCCGTGTCGAAGGCTTCGGCAATGGCCTCGGGAACGTTGTCGGTGTCCACGACCGAGACGATCAGATCCTCGGCGGAGCCGGTGGCAAAGGAGTCCTCTCCCAGAGTCAGTTCGTCCCCGGTCTCGTGGAGGAAGGTGACCTGCGCCAGGGCCGCACAGCCGGCAAAGGCCTGGCTGCCCACCACGGAAACGGAGGCCGGGATAGTAATGCGCTCCAGGGTATCGCAGTTTTCAAAGGCGCTCTCGCTGATGGATGTGACCGGCCGGCCCTCGATCTCGTCGGGGAGCACCAGGTTCGCGGGCAAGGCGCCCGTATGGCCCGTGACGGCGACCGTGCCGTCATCCAGAAGTGCCCAGGTCAGGCCGTCGGCGGTGACACCGCTGGAACTCTCGTAAGTCACGGGACGGTCCTCCTGTGCCCAGGGGTAATTGGCAATGGCGGGGTGGAGGTTCTCCGCGTCGGGCGCGTAAACCGTGGTATTTACGGTTTTCCAAAGCTGGAATGCCTGGGAACCGATGGTCAGGGCGTCCTCCGGCGTATGCTCAAAGCGGATCTCTTTCAGCTTCTCGCAGGAGAGGAAGGCCACCGAGACGATCTCTGTGACGTTTTTCGGAATCACAACGCACGCCAAATGACTGCCGGAAAAAGCATACTCTTTGACGGTCGTTACGGTCTCCGGGATGCGGTATGTGCCGGTCATGGCGCCGGGCACCTGAAGCAGGACGGAACGATCCTTATTGAACAGAACGCCTTTCTCGTCGTTGGTATAGTATGGGTTCTCGCCATCCACTTCGATGGCGGTCAGATCCGCGCAGAACCCGAAGGCCAGGGTATCCACCAGCCGGACGGTTTTCGGAATGACCACACGGGTGAGCCCGCTGTCATAGAAGGCCCGATCGCCGATGGTCTGCAGGCCCTCCGGGAACACGATCTCCGTCAGACCGTAACACTCGCAGAAGGCATAGCTGCCGATGCTCTCAAGCCCCGCAGGAAGATCCATCGGCCACAGATCGTTGCACATGTGGAAAGCAAGATCGCCGATGGCGGTCAGGGTCTCCGGCAGGGTCACACTCGACAGACTCCGGCATCCCTGAAATGCGTGGTCAGGGATGCAATCTGTCCAGGCAAACTCGAAGTCGTACCCGCCGCCGATGGGCCCCGCGGTGGTCAGATTGGGACAGTTGCCAAAGGGGTTGTTCCCAAAGGTGACGTCGTCGGCCAGGATCACGACGCTGGCGAGATTCCGGCAGGCGTGGAAGGCATTGTCACCGATGAAGGTCACGCTTTCCGGCAGGGTCAGGCTGGTCAGTTCATTGCACTGGTAGAAAGCCCAGCCGTCGATGGCGGTGACGGGATATCCGTCAATCGTCTCCGGAATCACCAGATCGAAGAGCATCTCGCCGGAATAGCCGGTGATGACGGCGGTCCGGCCATCGTCGCTCAGTCTCCACTCCAGCGCAAACTCCTCCTGGCCGGGGGTCTTATAGGGCGCGTTGTTGACTTCGCCCCCTTCGTAGAGCTCCACCGGGCTGCCGCGGAACGAGCCGGCCGCCATCACGGTCAGGACGCCGCCCTCGAATACGTAGATATCGCCGTCGTTGGCGAGGGTGCCGCCTATGATCATCGTGCCGTCGTAGATGGAGATGAAGCCGCGGTTCGCGAACGCGGCGCCTTCCGCCACGGTGAGGGTGGTGAGATTGGTCACATGGAGGCCGCAGCCCTCCGGCAGAGTCATGTCAGAGGCGATGGTCATGTCCCCATGGAGGGTCACGGAGGTATAGCCCGCGTCCAGCAGGGCCTGGAGATCCGCCTGGGTCCCGTTGGCGGGCAGATCCGCGGCAAATTCCATGTAGCCGTCAAAGGTGCCCTCTCCCTCCACGGTGGAGGGATCGCCGTTCATGTAGCCCGAACTCTCCACGGAGCCGCCGGCCTCGATGTACAGCTTGCCGCCGCCCATCATCATCTGGTTGTAGTTTATGAGCCGGCCGCCGGCCTGTACGGTGATGGCCGCGCCGTTGTTGGCGTTGATGAGGCCGCGGTTGGTCACGGTGACGCCGCCGGGGATGATCAGATGTCCGGTTTCCCCGGTATTAAAATCATTCACGTAGAGGTGCTGCCAGTCCTCGATCTCCAGGTCGGCAGAGAGAGTCAGGGCGCCGGTGAGGGTGTACTCGCCCGTCTCCGCCAGGGCGGCCCGGAGCGCCTCTTCCGTATTCTCGGACGGGTCCTGGCCGGGGATGACATAGGGAGCCCCGTCCACGGTGCCGCTATAAAGGTTCACGGGGTTGCCGACATAGGCGCCCTCGACGATGATCGTCCCTTCCTCCAGGGTCAGCTGTCCGTTCACCGTAAGCGTTACACCCGCGGGGACGGTCAGGGAACCACCCCACAGGACCAGCGCCGTGCCCTCAGGGATGGTGAGATCCCGGGTGAGGGTCTGATTCATGCCCATACCGTCGATTACGTCCGGCCCGCTCTGAAGCATCTCGGCCAACAGGGTCTCGTCGATGCTTCCAAAGAAGTGGCCGCTGACCATGAACATCGACCGGTCCAGGCCCTGGATGACCACGGCGCTGTTGACCCAATCGTTCAGAGAGACGCTGATGGGGGCGTTTCCATTCTGCTGCCAGGTTCCCTGGTTGTCGATGGTACTGTCGGCCATCATATTGATGCTGCCGTTAGTGTTATCAAAGGTGCCCAGCACCCGCAGGGTACTCGCGTCGATTGAAATGTAACCAAGATTGGTCACAGCGGCGCCCGCCGCCACGGTGAAGGTGATACCGTCGACCAGATGGATATTGCAGTACTCCGGCACAGTGAGGTCCGAGGTAATGGTCAGGTCCCCGTGGAGATCCACCATGGTATAGCCCGCGTCCAGCGCGGCCCGGAAAGCCGCCTCGTCGGCGTCGGCGGGAAGATCGGCCTGATAAACGGGGTAGCCGTCAAACGTGCCTTCGCCTTGTATGGTCGTGGGGTCGCAGGACAGATAGCCGCACTCCACATAGCCGCCGGCCTCGATGAAGAGCTTGCCGCCGCCCATCAGCATAAAACCATCGGCGCAGAGGATCTGTCCGCCGGACTTCACGGTAATGACAGCGCCGTTGTGGCCGCTGATGCGGCCTTCGTTAGCCACCGTCACGGTGACGCCGTCGGGGATGATGAGGTGCCCGGCCTCCAGGCCGTTGTCCAGATAGAGCGTCTGACCGCTCTGGATCTCCAGGTTGGAGGAGAGCGTCAGGGTATCGGTCAGGATGTATTCACCGTCTTCCGCCAGCGCCGTCCGGAGTTCGATTTCTCGATCCACTGCAGGTGACGTATTAAACTTAAGGATCAGCGGAGTGTGGTATGGGATGCCAGCATTTTGGTATGTGAGGATCATTTCTGCCGGGAAAGTGGCAATAAACCTGTCCGGGATGCTGCAGGTATCGGCCGATCGAAAGATCGTCCAGAACTCTTCGTCTGGGCCAAGATCTTCGGGGAAGATTTGAAGAAGATCTACCGTCCCGTCCTCATCCAGATCCAAGCCATAGATATAACAGAGGCAACCGTAGGAGGTCTCATTTTCCCAGGTTTCGATAGGCTGACGGCCCATACCTAACATCAGGTCGTAGGTGATAGCGGTACGAAGATCACCTGTGAGCCGAACACCATCGCCGGAGACATCCAGTGTGTACTCGCCCAGGGCGTTTTCGTAATATGTAGCGGTCAGAGTGACTGCGTGGCCGGGCATTTTGAAGGTAGTCACCGCCTTCAAAGAGATGAATTCAGCGTCGTTATCCTCACCATCCATCAGGGCTTCACCCTCAGCAAGCCCCATCACGCGCCAGCCGCCGAAGGCCTTTCCAGCAGGGATGCTCGCCGCATCCAGGGTCACGGTGACAGTCTCGCCTTCGGCGGCCTGGGCCGGAGAGGCGGTGCCGCCGATTACCGTGACGGCGTAGGTATTGACGGCAGGGATCGCCTCGTAGGTGATGGTCCGATTGTCGCCCGCCCAGTCGTAGCCGGAAATGGCGGGGTTGACGTTTGTCGGATCGGGCACAAGCACGGTCGTCTCAAGAAGAGTTTCACTATCCCAATCAACGAAGGCGCCTATATCACCCTTAACGAAGTTAAGAGGACTGTCGGCCGTATGAAGGAAGCGGATCTCTGTCAGACTGCTGCAGCCGCCGAAGGAGCCGATTCCGATACTGGCCACGTTTGCCGGGATGGTCACACTGGTAAGGTCGGTGCACCAACCGAAAGCAAAGTTGCTGATGCTGGTCACGCTTGCCGGAATGTTCACACAGGTCAGGCTGGTGCAGAAGTAGAAGGCCCAGCCTCCGATGTTGGTGACGCTCTCCGGGATTGATACACTGGTGAGACTGCTGCATCCGTTGAAAGCACTTTGCCCGATGCTGGTGATGCTCTCCGGAATGGTTACGTTTGTCAGGCTTTCGCAATCGTCGAAAGCAAATTCGCCAATGCTTTCGACACCGGCGGGAATGGCATAGCTTCCGCGCAGACCGGTCGGCACCCGGATCAGTTCCGTCATATCCTTGCTGAAGAGGGAGACCCCATCCGAGGAATAGTAGGAGTTGTTCTCATCCACCAGGATCGCCGTCAGGTTTTCACAAGCAGCAAAAGTCTCGCTTGAGATACTGGTCACACTTTCCGGGATCGTCACATTGGTCAGGCTGCTGCAGCCCCAGAAGGCATAGCTGCTGATGCCGGTCACGCTTCCCGGGATCGTATAGGCGCCGCTGTATACGCCGGGGAATTGGACCAGTGTGGTTTTGTTCTTATCAAAGAGGGCGATCCCATCGGTGGAATAATACTCGTTTTCGGGATCGACTTCGATCTGCTGCAGGGCGCGGCAGGAAGCAAAGACACCATTTCCGATGTCGGTCACGCTCGCCGGGATGGTCACGCTCCTCAGGCCGGTGCAGTAACCGAAGGCACTTTCACCGATTGCCGTCACGGGATATCCCTCGATCTCGGCAGGGATCACCAGATCCGCAGGCAGAAGAGCCTCGTCATAGCCGGTGATGGTGACGGTATCACCGTCGATCTCGTAACGGATGCCGTCTTCGGTGTAGCTGTATTCGTCATCTCCCCCGTGGGAGTCTTCGCCGAAGATCACAACCAGAGGATTATAATACTCCCGTCCGTAGTATCTGTAGTCGGCGATGGTCTCCGCTGAAAGTGCCAGCGTCAGCGTTCTCCCGATGGTCCCCGTGGAATGATAGACGCTTCGTTCCTCTTCCGGCTCCTCCCAGTCATAGGGATAAAGCTGCAGGAGATCCCCTTCGCCGTCGCCGTCCAGATCGTACACCCAGACATAGCAGGGCCAGTCAAAGTTGTCAGCAGAAATGATATAGTTTTCACCGTCAAATTCTTCGCGCTGGTCCGCATATTCCGTCAGGAGATAGCCGGACAGGACCGCGTCGATGGCGGCGACCGCACCGCTCTCGGCGTAGACCGTCACGTCGCCTTGGGAGAGGTCGAGTTCATACTCGCCCCGAGCGTTTTCAGAGTATTCGGCCGTCAGGGTGATGGGGTGGCCGGGCATCTTGAAGGAGATCACAGGCCGGAACACATTGATCTCCAAGCCTTCCTCCTCCGGATCCATCAGCGCCTCGTCCTCGGCAAGGCCCGTGACGGTCCAGCCGTCGAAGCCATAGCTGGCGGGGATGCTCGCGGCGTCCAGGGTCACGGTGACGGTCTCGCCCTCGGCGGCCTGGGCCGGGGAGGCGGTGCCGCCCACGACGGTGACGACGTAGGTATCGACGGTGGGGATCGCCTCGTAGGTGATGGTCCGATTGTCGGCCTCCCAGTCGTAGCCGGAGACGGCGGGGTTGATGTCCGCCGGATCGGGGACATAGATGGTGGTGGCTGCCGGGCCATCCCCCTCCTCCTCGTCGCGCCACAGGCGGAAAGCGTCTTCCCCGAGCTCAAGCCCGGCGTCCGCGCTGTGCTCGAAGGTGATCGACTCCAAAGCGTCGCAGTTGGAGAAGGCGTATTCTTCAATGACGCGCACACCAGCCGCGAACGTTACGCTCTTCAGGCCGGCGCTGGATTGGAAGGCATATCCGCCGATGCTCTGCACGCTCACCGGGAACGTTATGCTCTCCAGGCTGCCGCAGTCGGTGAAGGACCATTCATCGATTCTGGTCACGGTTTCCGGGACAGTGTAGGAACCGCTGTACCCGCCGGGGAACTGGACCAGCGTGGTTTTATCCTTGTTGAAGAGGACGCCCCCATCGCTGGAATAGTAAGCGTTTTCTGGATCGACTTCGATCTGCTGCAGGGCAGGGCAGGAAGTAAAGACGCCGACCCCGATGCTTGTCACGCTGGCCGGGATCGTGATGCCGGTCAGACTGTCGCAGCCCTCGAAGACATAGGTGTCAAAGCTCTGCACGCCCTCGGAGATCATAACGCTCTCCAGACCGGTGCACTGGCTGAAGGCGTCCTGACCGATGCTCTGGACGCTTCCCGGGATCGTCACGCTCTTCAGGCTGGCACAGCGGGAGAAGGCCCACTCAGCGATGCTCTGTACGCTCTCCGGGATCGTCACGCTCTCCAGGCTGGCGCAGCCATAGAAGGTCTCGAGCCCGATGCTGGCTACTCCCTCCGGGATCGTTACACTGGTCAGGCCGGTGCAGCCCACGAAGGCCCTGAGTCCGATGCTGGTCACACCCTCAGGAATCGTCACGTCGGTCAGACTGCTGCAGCCACAGAAGGCACAGTTGCTGATGCCGCTCACGTCGGCCGGGATCACATAGGAGCCGGTATATCCGCCGGGTAATTGGACCAGCGCGGTTTTATCTTTGTTGAAGAGGACGCCTCCATCGCTGGAATAATAAGTGTTTTCGGGATCGACTTCGATCTGTTGCAGGGCGCGGCAGGAAGCAAAGGCTCCAGCCCCGATGCTCTGCACGCTCGCCGGGATCGTCACGCCGGTCAGGCCGGTGCTGTCGAAGGCCCAGATACCAATGTCGGTCACGCCCTCAGGGATCGTGACACTTTTCAGGTTTTTGCAGTAGGAGAAGGCCCAGTCGCCGATGCTCTGCACGCTCGCCGGGATCGTCACACTTGTGAGGGCGCTGCAGTCGGAGAAGGCATCCTCCCCGATAGCCGTCACCGGATATTCCTCGATCTCGGCGGGGATCGCCAGCACCGCGGGCAGAAGATCCTCGTCATAGCCGGTGATGGTGACGGTATTATTCTCGGTGATCTCGTAGGCGATGCCGTCTTCGGTATACATGCTGCCCGGCTCATGCTCGTCGTCACAAGGCGCGCCGTCCACAGTGCCGCCGTAGTTGATCACGGGATCGCCGGTGAATGTGCCGGTCACGGTCAGCGTGCCGTCCGGGTAAACAGAGATGGTTCCCTCATTGTCAAGGGTGCCCGATACGAGCATCGTGCCGCTGTAAATGATGATGCCGCCCAGGTTCGTGAACCTGGTGCCCTCCGCCACTGTGAGCGTGGCGGGGCTGCTCAGCTGGAGAGAACCACCGTCCGGCAGGGTAAAGTCGGACGTGATCGCGATATCGCCGAAGAGGAGCACAAATTCATAGCCCGCGTCATACAGCGCCTGAAGCGCCGCCTGATCGCCGTCGTAGACTTTCGCAAAGTATTCGATCGAACCGCAGCTGTCCGGGTCGAGCTCGCCGTAGACGGAGTCGAGACTGCAGGCGATCGTACCGTTGTTCATCACGCATCCGCCGTCTTCGATCACAAGCTTCCCGCCGTCTATCAGCATCAGCTGGTCGTAGTTGTCCAGGCGTCCGCCGGAGCGAACGGTGATAGTCCCGCCGCCGTCAGCGGTAATCATATCGCTGTTATTGACCGTGACGCCGTCCGGGATGATCAGGTGGCCCGCCGCCCCGGTCTCGGGATCCCGGAGGACCAGCTCCGCCCCATAGGGGATGGCCAGATCGGCGGTGAGAGTCAGCGTCTCGGTGAGCGTATACGTTCCCTCCGAGGCCAGGGCGGCCCGGAGCTCGGCTTCCAGGTCGACAGCGGAGCCCTTGCCGAAGATCACCGTCAGGGGATCGTAGTACATATTGCCGTGGTAACGCAGATCGTTGATGTCTTCCTCAGAAAGAGGCAGAGTCAGCTCCTCGGAAACGATGGTCCCCGTGGAGCGATAAACATACCCCTCATATGCCCCGTTGAGAGGGAGAAGCGACAGAAGATCGGCCCCCTTGTCCCCGTCCAGGTCATACTCCCAGACATGGCAGGGCCATTCGTAGGAATCCTCGTCTTCGTAGTCACAAAGGAGATAAGGCTTGAGCGAAGCATCGATCATGCCGACGGTGCTTTCGCTGAATCCGGAGGCTTCACCGTCGGTAAGGTTCAGGGTATACTCACCCTGGTCGACGACTTGGTAAGAAGCCGTCAAAGTCAGGTCCTGCCCCGGCATCCGGAAGGAACTCACCGGGAAATAGGGATTGAAGTAGCCGTCCCCGTCGCCGCTCATCAGATCATCCGCGGAGACATCCCAGCCGGCAAAGCCCTGTCCTTCGGGGATGCTCGCCGCGTCCAGGGTCACGGTGACGGTCTCGCCCTCGGCGGCCTGGGCCGGGGAGGCGGTGCCGCCCACAACGGTGACGGCGTAGGAGGAGGGAGCCTCGCTGGCGTAGGAGGCGGAGGAGAGGGTCAGGGCATCCTCTCCGAAGAGGTTGAACATATCCGGATCGTCATATGTATAGTTCACACCGTAAACCACATAGCCGTCCTTCGCACTGCCGGAGTCGTATCCCGCCAGGAACAGCTTGTCGGGGTAGCCGACGGTGCCCGCGTCACAGTTGGTCACGTCCACCAGGTAGTTCTTGCCGTTCTCCATGGTGACGATGTTCCACATGTGGCCGCCGGCCCCGGTGCCGCCGCCCATATAGCCGGTGACGGTGTAGGCGGTGATGTTCCTCTGGAAGCTCGTCAGGTCGCACAGGTACTGGAAGGCCTTGGAATAGCCCTCGCAGACCACCTCGGTGGCCGCGAGCCCGTCAAAGACCCAAATGAGCTGCCAGGGGTTGCCGTAGGGGGTGTTGGTGCTGTCATCGGCCGCGCTGTGGTTGTAGGAGGTCAGGGCGCAGATCTCGTCCTTATAGCCGGTGAGCTTGGCCAGGTCGGACCGGCCGCTGTAGTCGGCCACGATGGACGCGGCCTTGTTCACGGCAGCGGTGACGGACGCGCCCTGGGGAGTGCTCACGGTGCAGTCTCCCGCAGAGTACTCCTGGGCCACGGCAAAGCGGAAGACAAAGGAGCCATCCAAGTACAGGGTATACGCCCCGCCGGATCCGGATGCGCCAAAGCCGGGGTAGCCATAGCTGTAGCCGACGGTCTTATCGAACCAGTAGAGCTCGTAGGGGCAGTCGGCCAGCAGCGCGTGGACGATGTCACCCATGGAATAGGGCATCGTCGCCATCGCCGCGGTCATGGCAGCCTGGCTGATGCTGCCGTTCACAACGATGGCCGTTCCCAGTTCTTCCCCCGTCCAGGAGGTCTTGGTGATCCCCAGTTCCTCCGGCGTGAAGGAAAACTCCGTGCTGCTCCGCTCGCCGGCGGCCACCTTCTGGATCTCGGCCTTCAGGGCCCGGTAGATCTCGGCGTCTAGGCCGGTCAGCTTTGCCCCGGCGTTCTTGGCGCCCTTGGCGGAGGACCGGCGGGGGAACAGAGAGTCCAGCTGCTGCTGGGCATAGGCGGTCAGCAGGGCCTCATAGTCCGTATCGCCGTCCACGGGGACGGTCTGCGTCTCGCCGGGAACGGTCAGTATCGGGAGTTCCTCCTCGGCGACCGCTTCGAGGACCTCGTCCGCGGCGGCCACCTGGGAGACAGTTTCCTCCGGGGCCACGGTGAGGGGCTCCTCCTCGGGAACCTCAGCAGAGACCTCCTCCTCAGAGGGCGCTTCCAGGGTCTCCTCTTCGGAGGGTTCCCCGGAGTCCTCTTCCGCGGGGAGCTCCTGCGGCTCCGCCGCCGGGGCGGAGAGCTCCGCTTCCTCAACCGTGATCTCCTCTTCCCCGGCCGCCCAGGCGGACACGGGCAGAACGGAGAAAATCATCATGCAGGCCAGAAACAGGGACAGCACGCGCTTTTTCATACGCTATACCTCCGGTAGGGCACGATACCCTATAAAATCACAGGATATAGTATACCGGAACACGTCTGGAAAGTAAAGGGAAACCGTGTATGTTTTCCGACATTTGAAGGCAGGCCCCGTCCCCTCCCGCCGGATTGACGAATAATGCGGGAATGCGTATAATATGCCTGTATACGGAGCGGCCGCTCCGGGAGGGGACGTCATGAAGCTCGACAGCAAAAAGGAAAAGATCATCTATATCGTGGCGGCGGCGGCATTCCTGCTGCTGGCGCTGCTGATCCTGGCG
>Ga0079305_1002301_pt1 | contig 17395 bp, 14 predicted proteins | sample LMS_cellobiose_e_FD_79183 | JGI IMG/M metagenome (GOLD analysis project Ga0079305, IMG submission 79183) | Rumen-fistulated moose microbial communities from Alaska, USA - LMS_cellobiose_enrichment | ecosystem: Host-associated > Mammals > Digestive system > Stomach > Rumen fluid ... | reverse complement strand
TCCGGTGGCAATGGCGAAGGGGTCCCACCTGTTCCCATCCCGAACACAGAAGTTAAGCCCTTCAGCGCCGATGGTACTTGGCTGGACACGGCCCGGGAGAGTAGGTCGCCGCCGGATTCCAATGGAGGATGTTCAAGGGACATCCTCTTTTTATGTATCGTATGTTTCCCGTCCTTTATCCGTCTCAAGGAGCGGAAGAAGGGTAAAAACACGGAAAACAGCAAAGCAGCGAAAATGGTGCTGCGCATTGAAAGCGCGACGAAAATGGCAGGGTGAAATGGGACGCCCGCCATCGTTGACGGGCGGGGAAAAATCCCGTATAATAAAAAGGACAAATGAATAGCCGGTGCATCTGCGCGGAAACGCGCGGCGCGGGGCGATGGCTGCTCCGCGTCATAGGAACCGGGTGAGATTCCCGGACTATCCCAGTAACCGTGAAGCGGACGACGGGGCAGGGAACGGGCGGAAACGCCGCGTTTCGGCCATTGCGGGCATGCGCCCGTGAGAAGGCGCCCCAGGTAGGATGAGGCCAAGCCGGGAGACTTGTTTGCACTGTGAAATCAATTCCCCTGGGGGTGGGAAATGCTATTCGGGCGCGGGCGAAACCCCGGGCCTGGTTAGTGTTCCTCAGGGAAGGAACGCTTTTTAAATTGCCCGCATGGCCTGCGGCGCGGCGCGCCTTGCGCACGGTGTCTATGGTCTGCGGAGCCGCAAACCTTTGGGTTTGCGCCTTAAGAAGCCCCTTCCCGCTGATTCATTTGATCAAAAATGAGGAGGGACGACCATGTCCAAAAAACTTGTATCCCTGTTCCTGTGCGCGCTGATGGTGTGCGCGTGCCTGCCTGCGCTGGCCGAGGGCGATGAGGTGCACATCGTCGATATGACCGGCCGGGAAATCGTCCTGGATGGCTCCGTCAGCCGCATCGTGGCGCTGACGGCCTCCGACTGCGAAATCATTTACGCCCTGGGCGCGGGCGATCTGATCGTGGGCCGGGGTGAATACTGCGACTATCCGGCGGAGGTGCTGGACAAGCCTGTGGTAAAGTCCGGCGCGGAAACAAACCTGGAGGAAATCCTGGCCCTGGAGCCGCAGGTGGTGCTGATGGCCACCATGGCCCAGACGGTGGAGCAGGTGGAGGCCCTGGAAAACGCCGGGGTGAAGGTGGTGGTCTCCGATGCCCAGAACCTGGAGGGCGTATACGAGGCCATTACCCTCATTGGCGCGCTGACCGGCAAAACGGAGGAGGCCGCGCTGCTGATGCTCCGGATGCAGGAGACGTTTGCAAATATCGCCGGTCAGGCGGAACCCACCGGCAAGACGGTGTATTTTGAAGTGTCCCCCCTGCAGTGGGGCCTGTGGGTGGCCGGCAAGGGCACCTTCATGGATGAGCTGGCGGAGATCTGCGGCCTGACCAACGCCTTTGCGGATGTGGACGGCTGGGGCAGCGTAGCCGAAGAAGAAGTCATCAGCCGCGACCCGGACTACATCGTGACCACTTCCATGTACTGGGGCGAGGGCCCCACGCCGGTGGAGGAGATCATGGGCCGTGCCGGCTGGGAAGGAATGAAGGCGATTCAGCAAAACCAGGTGTTCAACGCCGACAGCAACGCAATCACCCGCCCCGGTCCCAGGCTCATGGAGGCCGTGCAGGCGCTGTATGATTTCATTTCCGCCCCCGCGGAGGAAGTGCCTGCGGCGTAACGGCGCAGCGGAAGGGGGAGAGGCTCCCGGCGTGGCCTCTCCCCGTATCAGCTTACGATTTTATTGAGGGAACGGCAGGACGGTATGAAGAACAGAAACGGCGGATTTTTCTGGTATGAATACGGGCTGGGATGCCTGGCGGCGCTGGCGACGGCGGCTGTGTGCGTGAGCATGGGCAGCGTGTGGCTGCCCCTGGCGGACGTGTGGAACGCCGTTTTCGGCCTGCCCGTATCGAAGGAAAGCTACCGCGCCATCATCGTGTGGACCCGCCTGCCCCGGGTGCTGTGCGCGGGACTGATGGGCGCGGCGCTTTCCCTGTGCGGCGCGGCCATGCAGGGGCTGCTTCGCAATCCCCTGGCGGACGGCAGCACCCTGGGGGTGTCCTCCGGCGCGGCGCTGGGGGCGGCGCTTTCCATTGTGCTGGGCGTGGCCATCCCCGGGCTGCCCCTGGCGGGGGCGGCGGGCATGGCCATGGTGTTCGCCTTCGGTTCGCTGCTGCTGATCCTGGCGCTGGCCTACGGCATGGACCATTCCCTCTCCACCCAGACCATCATCCTCATCGGGGTGATTTTTTCCATGCTGGTGAGCAGCCTGCTTTCCCTGCTTATCACCTTTTCGGGGGAAAAGCTGCGCACCATCACCTATTGGACCATGGGCTCCCTGAGCGGGAAAAGCTACAGCCAGGCGCTGCTTCTGCTGGGCGCGCTGGTCCTTTTCGGCGGCGTGCTGCTGTCCATGGGGCGGGAATTGAACGCCTTTGCGGCGGGAGAGGAAAACGCCCTGCATGTGGGGGTGCCGGTGCGGCGGGTAAAGCTGGCGGTAATGGCCGCATCCTCGGCGCTCATCGGCGTGTGCGTGTCCGTGGGGGGGAGCATCGCTTTTGTGGGGCTGATTGTTCCGCATATGATGCGGCTGCTGTTTGGGCCGAATCACCGGCGGCTGCTGCCGCTGTCGATGCTCGCGGGGGCCATCTTCCTGATGCTGGCGGACCTGCTGGCCCGATGGGCGCTGAGCCCGCTGGAACTGCCGGTGGGCGTGGTGACCTCGCTGATTGGCGCGGTATTTTTCCTTTTCATTTTCCATCGCAGCCGGAAAGGGGGAAGGCGGCCATGTTGAGGGCGGAAAACGTCACAGTCCGCTTCGGGAACAGGACGGCGGTGGAAAGCGCCTCCTTTTCCGTGGCGCCCGGCCAGTGGTGGATGCTGGTGGGGCCCAATGGCGCCGGAAAAACCACGCTGGTGAATGCACTGGCGCGGGCCGTTCCCTATTCCGGCGGCATTTATTGGGAAGAAAGGGAGATTAAAAGCTTTAAATCGTCCGATTATGCGAAAAAAGTGGGGATATTATCCCAAATTAACGGAATCGAATACGGGTTTTCGGTGGAGGAAGTGGCGGCTCTGGGGCGATATGCCCACCAGAGCGGCTTTCTGCGCCGGGGGGATGCGGAAGGAGAGCAGCGCGTTCGGGCGGCCCTGGAAATGACGGGCCTTTGGCAGATGCGGGGCCGCTGCCTGGGCACGCTGTCCGGCGGGGAGACGCAGCGGGTGTTCCTGGCCCAGGTGTTTTCCCAGGATCCGCAGCTTTTGATCCTGGACGAGCCCGCCAACCACCTGGACCTGCCCTACCAGCAGCAGATGTTTTCCCTTATCGGGAAGTGGCTGGCCCAGCCCGGCCGGGCGGTCATCGCCGTGGTGCATGATTTGGCCCTGGCCAGGCGATACGGCACCCACGCCCTGCTCCTGAAGGAGGGAAAAACCGTGGCGGCGGGAGACGCCCGCCGCGTGCTCACCCGAGAGCATCTGCTTTCCGCCTATGGCATGGACGTGCACGCCTGGATGCGGGAAATGCTTTCCCTATGGGCGGATTGATGGGGCCGGCGGCACGCAAAAGTACAAAAGAAATGCGTCGGACGCGGGCGGAGTTGATTGACAGGGTATTTTATTTTGGCTATGATGGGGATACCTGAAATTCGGCGCAGAACCAAGGAGGAACCGCTATGCCTGACTACCGTTTGGATACGAAGTGCGTGCAGGGAGGCTACACGCCCCGGAACGGAGAACCCCGGCAGATCCCCATCGTGCAGTCCACCACCTTCAAGTATGATACCGGCGAGGATATGGGCAGGCTGTTCGACCTGGAGGCGTCCGGGTATTTTTATACCCGGCTGCAGAACCCCACCAACGATTATGTGGCGGCCAAGATCGCTGCATTGGAGGGCGGCACGGCGGCTATGCTCACCTCCTCCGGCCAGGCGGCCAATTTTTTCGCCATGTTCAATCTGGCGGGCTGCGGAGACCATATCGTGGCCTCCTCCAGCATTTACGGCGGCACCTTCAACCTGATCAGCGTCACCATGGCCCGCATGGGCATTGAAGTCACCTTCGTATCCCCGGACTGCACCGATGCGGAGCTGAACGCCGCCTTCCGGGAAAACACCAAATGCGTGTTTGGGGAAACCATCGCCAATCCCGCCCTGACGGTGCTGGATATTGAGCAGTTTGCCAAGGCGGCCCATGCCCACGGGGTGCCGCTCATTGTGGACAATACCTTCGCCACCCCCGTCAACTGCCGGCCCATCGAATGGGGCGCGGATATCGTGACCCATTCCACCACCAAGTATATGGACGGCCACGGCACGGCGGTGGGCGGCGCGATTGTGGACAGCGGAAAATTTGACTGGATGGCCCACAGGGAAAAATTCCCCGGATTGTGCACCCCGGATGACAGCTACCACGGCGTTACCTACGCCGAAAAATTCGGCCGGGAAGGCGCGTTCATCACCAAATGCACCGCCCAGTTGATGCGCGATTTCGGGGCCATCCAATCCCCTCAGCACGCCTTTTACCTGACCCTGGGCCTGGAAAGCCTGCATGTGCGCATGGCGCGGCACTGCGAAAACGGCCGGGCCGTGGCGGAATACCTGCAAAAGCATCCCTTGGTAAAGAGCGTCAGCTATTGCGATCTGCCCGGCGACCGGTATTATGAACGGGCGCGGAAATACCTGCCCAAAGGCTCCTGCGGCGTGGTGAGCTTTGAGCTCAAGGGCGGCAGGGAGGCAGCCTCCCGGTTTATGAACAGCCTGCGCCTGGCCGCCATCGAAACCCACGTGGCCGACGCGCGCACCTGCTGCCTGAACCCCGCCACCACCACCCACCGGCAAATGAGCGACGAGCAATTGAAGGCTGCCGGCATCCCCGCCGGGCTGGTGCGCATGAGCTGCGGCCTGGAGAGCGCCGAGGACCTGATCGCCGATATTGCCCAGGCCCTGGAAAAAGTGAAATAAGGATAAGGAAAAAGAATTATGCCCATTAAGATTCCCGATCATCTGCCGGCGGTGGACGTGCTGCATAGGGAAAACATCTTCGTGATGACCCAGGGCCGCGCCACCACCCAGGATATCCGTCCGCTGCAGATATTGCTTGTGAACCTGATGCCCAAGAAGATCCAGACGGAGGTGCAGTTTTCAAGGCTGCTGGGCAACACCTCTCTCCAGATCGAATTGGAGCTCATCGCCCCCCAAAGCCATACCCCCCAGAACACCCCGCCGGAGCACCTGCAGGCCTTTTACAAGACTTTTGACGACGTCAGGGACAGAAACTTTGACGGCTGCATCATCACCGGCGCGCCGGTGGAGCATCTGCCCTTTGAGCAGGTGGATTACTGGGAGGAGCTGTGCGCGCTGATGGATTGGACGAAGAAGCACGTCCATTCCACGTTCCATATCTGCTGGGGCGCCCAGGCGGGGCTGTATCACCATTTCGGCGTCCCCAAGCAGCCGCTGCCGGAAAAGCTCTTCGGCGTGTATCCCCATGAGGTGGAGTATAAGCGCAGCATCCTGTTTCGGGGCTTTGACGATACTTTTTTCGTGCCCCATTCCCGCCACACCGCCGTCCGGCGGGCGGATATCGAGGCCGTGCCGGAACTGCAGGTGCTGGCCTCCTCCCCACAGGCCGGGGTGTACGCCGTGTACGCGAAAAAGCACAAGCAGATTTTCATCACCGGCCATTCGGAATACGACGCCGACACCCTGGACCAGGAGTACCGCCGGGACGTAGACGCCGGCAGGCCCATCCACGTGCCGGAAAACTACTATACCGATAACGACCCCGGCCGCCCTCCCATCGTCACCTGGCGGGCCCATGCCAATCTGCTGTTCTGCAATTGGCTGAATTACTTTGTTTACCAGACCACGCCATACGATCTGTCCATGATCCCGGAGGGAGTGGAAACGGAGTCATAGCCCCGGAAAACGCATACGGGAAGGAAAAGAAACGGAAAGCCGATCCCCCTTCCCGCGCTCCATGCGTCTGCGTGGCCGCGGGCGATGGGAGAGAGCATATTTTTTGAAAATAGTGAATAAATATTGAAAATCGGCGTTCGCCGGGGGGATGCGGGCTTGAAAAAACGGCCCCGATGTGTTAAGATGGCCACGATGTTTCCTTTTTCGTCCCGCCGCCGCGGGAGGAAGACCCCAGAAAGAAAGAGGCGATGAGCCATGAAGCCTTACCGGGAAATGACGGTGGAAGAGCTGAACGCCGAAATGGCGGAGCTGAAGGTACAGTATAAAAAAATCCAGGCATTGGGCATGAATCTGAACATGAGCCGGGGCATTCCCTGCCAGGAGCAGTTGGATTTGTCCATGGGCATGATGGACGTGCTGGATTCCTCCTCCGATTTGACCTGCGAGGACGGCACGGACTGCCGCAATTACGGGCAGCTGACGGGCATTGAGGAGGCCCGGGAGCTGCTGGGCGACATGATGGAAAACAACCCCAAGGACATCATCATTTACGGCAATTCCTCCCTGAACGTCATGTTCGATACCATCAGCCGTGCCTGGACCCACGGCATCATGGGCAACACCCCCTGGTGCCGCCTGGACGAGGTGAAATTCCTCTGCCCGGTGCCGGGGTATGACCGGCATTTTGCCATTACGGATTATTTCGGCATCAAAATGATCCCCGTGAATATGACCCCCACCGGCCCGGACATGGATACGGTGGAGCGGCTGGTGCGGGAGGATGAAAGCATCAAGGGCATCTGGTGCGTGCCCAAGTATTCCAACCCTCAGGGAATTTCCTATTCGGATGAAACGGTGCGCCGCTTCGCCCGGCTGGAGCCTGCGGCCCCCGATTTCCGCATTTTCTGGGACAATGCCTATGGCATGCACCACCTCTACGATCATAAGCAGGATTACCTGATCGAGATCCTGGCGGAGTGCAAGCGGGCGGGCAACCCGGATATGGTGTATAAATTTGCCTCCACCTCCAAGATCACCTTCCCCGGCAGCGGCATCGCCGCCCTGGCCACCAGCCCCAATAATATGGTGGACTTCATCGAGGACCTGAAACGCCAGACCCTGGGGCACGACAAGGTGAACCAGCTTCGCCACGTGCGCTTCTTTGGCGGCATCCACGGCATGGTGGAGCATATGCGCCGGCACGCCGAGATCATCCGGCCCAAGTTTGAACTGGTGGAGGCCATTTTTGAAAAGAACCTGGGCGGCCTGGAAATCGGAAGCTGGACCACGCCCCTGGGCGGCTATTTCATCATGTTTGATTCCCTGCCCGGCTGCGCCAAGGATATCGTGGCCCGGGCCAAGAAGGCCGGCGTGATTATGACCCCCGCCGGGGCCACCTGGCCCTACGGCCTGGACCCCAACGATTCCAATATCCGCATCGCGCCTACCTATCCCAGCATTGCGGATTTGACGACGGCTATGGAGCTGTTTACCCTGTGCGTGCGCATCTCCAGCGCGAAAAAGATCCTGGCAGAAAAGCAATCCGCGTAAGAAAAGCCAATGGGCGGCGCTCCCCGCGTTTTTCGGGAAACGCCGCTTTTTTGCTTCCCGGCGGCTTTTGTGCTATAATGGCCCATACAGCGTCCTCCAAACCGCCGCCGGCAGGCGCGGCGTGACCATCGGAAAGAGGTTCATCATGGCATTAGCGGATAAGTTCAGGGAAATCCTGGCGGAATACCGGGCGGACCTGGCGAATATGGAAAAGCGGCGATCCCCCACGGACGGGCTGCTGGGCTTTGGCCGCGGGAGGGGGGACGACCCCTGCCACGATTCTCTGGACAGCCGGACGGCGGCATTGCTTCGGGAGGCGCAGGAGGCGCCGCCGGAGGAAGGCGCCGCGCTGATGCGGGAATTGCTCCGCGCGCCGGAGGAAGGCGCCTGGCCGGAGCATGCCTATCTCATGCTCATTGCGCTTCAGCGCCACAGCCTGGGCCTGATCTCCCGCCTTTCGGCGGCGGACGCGGAGGAATTGGCGGCGTGGCAGCAAAAAACGTATCCGTTCTATCGCCGGCTGCCGGTGCAGAAGGATGTGCTGCGCGCCTTGAAGCGGCAGAGCGGGAAAAGTGAACAGGGGGCAAGATCGTGGAAAAGGAAATGATCCTGGAGGTCCGCGTCACGTGCCGGGAGCCCCTGACCGTCCAGGGGAAAAACGGGAGCGTCGTGATGGTGCCCTTTACCGGGGAGGCCTCCGGCCCGTATTTCACCGGCCGGGTCATCGGCCCCGGCGTGGATACCCAGCGGTATGATAAAAATGGAAAGGGCGGCCTGAGCGCCCGGTATATCCTGGAGGGCCGGGACCGGGAGGGCCGGGCATGCCGCGTTTTCATCCAGAATGAGGGCGCGCCGGAAACGGGCCTGCGCCCCCGAATCGTGACGGACAGCCCGCTTCTTTCCCCCTGGGAGGACGCGGTTTTGAGCGCAACGCTGTGGGGCGCGCCCGGCGGCGTCATCATCAATATCTATCAGGAGGAATGAACCATGGCATACTTCCGCATCGACTATTTTTCCAACGCGCTCCGGCGGCAGGCGTCCTTTGAAATGCTGGTGCCCAACGACCTGCGCGCCGACATCCCCGGCCAGGAATCGGCCTATGCGCGCCGGCCCATGAAAACGCTGTTCCTGCTGCACGGCTACACCGGCAAGGCGGGCAACTGGGTGCCGGAATACCTGGCGCAGCAGTATAACTTTGCCATCGTCATGCCCAGCGCGGAAAATTCCTTCTATCTCAACGGCCTGTCCACCGGCCACGCCTTTGAAACGCTGGTGGCGGAGGAACTGGTATCTTACGTGCGCAGGACCTTCGGCCTGGCGCAGGGCCCGGAGGATACCTTCATCGCGGGCCTGTCCATGGGCGGTTTCGGCGCGCTGCATACGGGGCTGGCGCATCCGGACGTGTTCGGCAAGATCGGCGCCCTTTCCTCCGCGCTGATCGTGCACGAAATCGCCCGGATGAAGCCGGGAGAGGACAACGGCATGGCGAATTACGAGTATTACCGCCAATGCTTCGGCGACCTTGCCACCGCGGAGGAAAGGGAGTGCAACCCCGAAACGCTGGTGAAAAATCTGCTGGCGGAAGGAAAGAAGCTGCCGGAGATTTACCAGTGCTGCGGCACGGAGGATTTCCTCATCGAAAACAACCGGGCGTTCCATCGCTTCCTTGCGGATGCCGGGGTGAAGCATGAATATGTGGAGGGCCCGGGGCAGCACGATATGGCGTTCTGGAGCGAATACATCGTCAAGATCGTGGAATGGATGTTTGCCTAAGATCGGAAACGGGAGGAAGTACGGATATGATGAAACGGATGATGGCCTGCCTGCTGGCGGCCGTGATCTGCCTGGGAGGGTGCGCGGCCATGGGGGAAACCGCCTATTTTTCAAAAGACGCGGAGAGCGATTGGTATCAGGACGTATTGAAGGACGCCCAGATGAACCCGGGCAATAACCTGCGCCTCAAAAAACTGATGGCGCGGGCCCAGGCGGGGGAGACCGTTACCGTCGCCTTCATCGGCGGCTCCATCACCGAGGGCGCCGGGGCGTCCCAGTATAAGGAGTGTTACGCCTATCGGGTGTTCCAGGGGTTCAAGGCCCGCTTCGGCACCGGGGACGGCGGCAACGTGCACTGCGTCAATGCCGGCGTGGGCGGCACGGCGTCCACCTTCGGGTTCATGCGCTATCAAAGGGACATCGTGGATCGGGTGAATGACGATGATATGCTGCCGGATTTGGTGATCGTGGAATATGCCGTGAACGATTATCAGGAGCCAACCGCGCACCGCTGCTATGAATCGCTGGTGAAAACCATCCTGTCTCAGCCCAACGAACCGGCGGTGATCCTTTTGTTTTCGGTGTTCCGGAACGGCTTTAACCTGCAGGGCGAACTGAAAAAAATCGGCGAGACCTATGATCTGCCGATGGTGTCCATCAAAGACGGGGCCTTCGGCCGCGTGGGGAAGGAATGGACGGCCAAGGAATTTTTCTGGGATGAGTACCATCCCACCTCCCTGGGCCACGCCGTGATGGCCGACTGCGTCCTGGCGGCCATGGACGCCGCCAACGCCCGGGAAACCAGCCCGGCGGACATCGACCTGGACGCCGCCCCCGCCTACGGAACGGATTATATGGGCCTTGTTTCAGTGTACGGCGACAGCGCGCATGAGGAAATCCATTTGGACCGGGGCAGCTTTGACGAGGACGATTTGAATACCTACAAAAACACCCCGGTGGGGCGGGTCTGCGGGAGCAACTTTTTCCACAATGGAAAGAGCGGGAACGAACCCCTGCGCTTTACCGCCACGTTCAAAAAGCTGCTCATCGCCTGGCGCGCCGTCAGCGACAGCCAGTACGGCGCGGCGGAAATCCGGGTGGACGGCAAGGTAAAGCGCACCCTTTCCGGCGGCGCGGGCAAGTGGGGGCAATCCGAAGTGGTGATGATCTTCGACGCCAGGGAGGCCATGGAGCATACCGTGGAAATCGTCATGGCGGAGGGCAGCGAGGACAAGAAATTCACCGTTACCTGCATCAGTTACGCGCCCTGAAAAAAGAAAAATGGGGCCGGCGCGTTTTGCCGCGCCGGCCCTCAGACTATCGACAAAGTAACCCAGGGAAGCATGAAGGGGCCGCAGCCATGCTGCGGCCCCAGCGCATCGACAAAGTCGATGCGCTGCCATTGAAAGACTGTTTACAGTCTTTCAATGGGAACATCAGTTTCTTGCAAAATGGCAATTCCGGGCAGTTTTGCCCGGAATTGCTCATTTTACGGCCAGAAATTGATAGAGGAAACAGTCATACTGACTGCTCCTCGGACCGGCAAACCCGGTCCTGCGGATTATTGATGAAAGGGCCTGCGCCCCCTTTCATACTATCCCGAGGGTTTGTAGATAGTCCGGGGCCGGCAGCCATGCTGCGGCCCGCTTTTCATGTTCCTGCCCGCTTATCAGGCGCCGGGCTCCTGCTCGCGGCGCATCTGGGCGTCGATATTGTTGATGCCGATCACCAGATGCGGGTCATGCTGATCCGCCATCTGGGTGGCCTTCATGCTCACATAGGTGGGCTGGCCGCCGATCATCAGCCGGTAGGTCAGGGTGAGGGTGCCGTCCTTTGCCAGCTCCCGGAGCAGATTTTCTTTGGTGAAAACGGCCAGGATTTTTTCCTGATCCTCGGTATACACCACCCGCGGGATGTTCCGGCGGCTGAGGGCAAAAAAGTCCGCTCCCTCGTTTTCTATGCCCAGCTCCCGGTAATTCTGCTGGGCGCTGTATTCGACAAAATCATCGGTTTCCAGGTCCACATAATAAATGCTGAAGTAATCCGCCGCCAGGGCCTGGGCGATGCGGATGGGCACCGAATGACTGGCATGGCGCACATGCTCCAGGACCGCGGCGGCTTTCCCCGGGGCCGCGGCCTGCGCGCGCCGGGCCTTTTCCATCACGAAGCGTTCAAATTTCTCCGCCGGAACGGGCTTGGAGAAATAGTAGCCCTGCACGATATCGCAGCCCATGGATTTCAGGGCATTGAGCTGCTCCTCCGTTTCCACGCCCTCGGCAATGACGGGCACGTCCAGGTAATCCGCGATATCAATGATGACCTCGATCAATCGGGTATCCCGCCCGTCCCGGAAGGCGTCGCGGATGAATTTCATATCCAGCTTCAGCGCGTCGATGGGCAGGGCGGAAATCATGTTCAGGGAGGAATAGCCCGTGCCGAAATCGTCCATTTCAATGCGGAAGCCTAAAGCGCGCAGCTGGTTCACGGTATTGATGATCTGCGCTGAATCCTGCGTATAGGCCGATTCGGTGATTTCCAGCAGCAGCTCCTGGGCCTGCAGCCCGTTTTCTTCCAGCAGCCCCCGGAAGGTATCCACCAGGCCGGGATCATACATATCAACCCGGGATACGTTCACGGAAACCGGCACGGATACCCCAAAGCGCCTGCGCCATTCGCCCGCCTGCCGGGCGGCCTCCCGCCAAACGTAATGGTCCAGGTGCTGGATCAATCCGTTATCCTCAAACAGCGGCACGAACACGCCGGGGCTGATCATGCCCAGCCTGGGATGCTGCCAGCGCACCAGCGCCTCGGCGCTGGCCAGCTCCGGGGCGTCGCCGCGGATGCTGAATTTCGGCTGATAATAAACCATGAACTGCTTTTGCTCGATGGCCTGCTGAAAATCCTCCAGCAGCTGTTCGGAATAAATCTCCGATTCGTGCAGGGCGTTATCGTACAGCGCCACGGCCTTGACGAAATTATTGCGCACCGTATCCGCGGCCAGCTTGGCCCGGTCAAAGCGGCGCTCGATCTCAATGGCCTTGTCCGCGTTTTCATACACGCCCATGCGCAGGCGCACCCGGCTGTCCCCCATATCGCCGCCGTCCAGGCCAATGGACGCATGTTCCAATATGGCCGCGTAATCCTGGCGGTGGGGGCAGTAGACCAGGAAGGTATCGGCCTCCCGGCGGCACACGATGCCCCCCGCGTCCCGCACCGATTCCCGCAGCTTTTCCCCGATGCGGCGCAGCACATCATCGCCGCAGGCCTTGCCGTACCTTTCGTTGATCATATGGAAATGGAACACGTCCAGCACGATGGCATCCATGGCCAGGTCCTTATGGTGTTGGTCAAACTGCTGGGCGTAGCGGTAAAAGTATTCCCGGTTATACAGGCCGGTAAGGCTGTCGCGCTCGGTGAACTCTATGATGTCCCGATCTTCCGACAGTTCGATGGTGCGCAGCACCCGGGTGAGGATCACTTCCCGCTTGGGATAGGGCTTGGGGATAAAATCCGCGGCGCCCAGCTTCAGGCTGGCTACCTCGGCCTCCTGGTCCGCCGTGAGCACGATGACCGGAATGTGCTTGAGCTCCGGGTCCTCCTTGAGGGTTTTCAGCAGGTCCAGCCCATGCATCCCCGGCATCAGCAAATCCAGCAGGATCAGGGACAGCATATCGCTTTTTTCCCGGATCATGCCAAGCGCCTGCTGCCCATCCGAGGCGGTGACGGTTTCGTATTCATCCTGCAGCGTCATCGCCAGAAGCTCCCGATTGATCAGTTCGTCATCCACGATCATAATCAGGCGCTTTCCGTTGGCCGAATGGAAGTTGCCGTGGTTTTTCATGGCGTTCTCTTCTTTCTTTTCTGAAGCCTGTCCGCTTTTCATTTCTTGCTGCCCGCAGCACGCTCTGTATCATTGTAACATGAGAGGCGTATCATTTTCAATGCCCAGGGACGTCATTTTCCGCGTTTTTTGCCGTGAACAGCGGAACCGCCAAAGGCTTTCATGCATCAAAATCCTCCAGGAAGGAATGGACCGCGCCCTTGTGCGTCCAGCCCACCATGGTATCCAACTGCAAATTATGGATGCTGGCGAAGATATTATCTTCGATGTGGGGGTTCGTTTTTTTCAGCTCCTTGAGCAATTCCTTGATTTCCCGGCGCTTGCCCCCGCCCTGGGCATGGTCCGCCCCGGCGTTTTCCGTAAAGCGGCAGGCGCACTGCAAGAAATGCAGGTCATTCGCCCGCTGCCAGGCCACGATATTCCTTTCACGCACCAGATACAGGGGGCGTATCAGTTCCATGCCGGGAAAATTCTTGGCCTTCAGCCTGGGGGCCATGGCCTGCAGTTGCCCGCCGTAAAACATGCCCATCACCGTGGTGCCCACCACGTCGTCAAAATGGTGGCCCAGGGCGATTTTGTTGCAGCCCATTTCCTGCGCCTTGCCGTACAGGCATCCCCGGCGCATCCGGGCGCAGAGGAAGCAGGGGTTTTTCTCCTGGGCATTGGCCACTTCAAAAATATCGCTTTCAAAAATCGTATAGGGGATTTCCAGCCGCCGGGCGTTGCTTTCCGCCATGCGCCGGTTTTCCTCGTTATAGCCCGGGTCCATGATGAGATACACCGCCTCAAAGGGAATTTCAGAATGGCGGCTCAGCATCTGCAGCATTTTGGCCATGAGCATGCTGTCCTTGCCGCCGGAAATGCAGGCGGCGATCCTGTCCCCCGGCTGGATCAATTGGTACCGCTTGATGGCCTTGCAGAAAGGGCTCCACAATTCCTCGTGATAGCGGCGCACGATGGTCTGCTCCAGTTCCTGGATGGGGGTAAAGGTCCTTTTCATGCACGGTCTCCTTATGGAAAAAATAAAAAAAGAAAAAATCCCGGCCCTTATTTTACACCTCCGGCCCCCGCGGCGCAAGTGCCGCGGCATGCCGGGCAAGCAAAGGGGCCGGCGGGCCCCTTGCATACTATCCCGGGGTTTGCAGATGGTTCCCAGCGGGCTGCAGCATGGCTGCGGGCCCGCTTTTTTGCTGCGCCCGTATCAGCCGGGCGGCTGCTTGGGGAAAATCAGCGTGACGGCGGTGCCTGCTCCCGGCTGGCTTTTCAGCTCCAGCTGCGCGCCGTGGAGCTGGGCCCCGTGCTTCACGATGGAAAGGCCCAGCCCGGTGCCGCCGATTTCCTTGGAGTGGCTCTTGTCCACCCGATAAAACCGCTCAAACACCCGCTTCTGATGGGCGTAGGGGATGCCGATGCCGGTGTCCCGGACGGTGAAGCGCACTGTCTGGGCCTCCTCAAGAATGTTCAATTCCACCTGCCCTTCCGGGCGGTTATATTTGATGGCGTTATCGCACAGGTTATACACCATTTCGCTGAGCACCTGCCACACGCCCCGGACCCTGGCGCTGCCCCCGGTGAGGCGGAGGGACACGTGCCGGCTGTCCGCCACGCCCCGGAGGCTGTCCATTACATCCGCCGCCAGGTCCCTGAGGTCCACATCCTCCCACGGAAGCTGGACGCCCTCCTCATCCAGCCGGGAGAGCTTGATGATGTCGTCCACCAAGGTAATCATGCGCTGGGATTCGCGGTAAATATCGCTGGCGAATTCCTTGATTTTGTCCTTCGGCACGATGCCCTGGGCCATGAGCTCCGCAAAGCCGGATATGGAGGTGAGGGGCGTTTTCAGCTCGTGGGATACGTTGGCGGAGAATTCCCGGCGCAGCTGCTCCCGCTGCTCCCGCTCCGTCACATCCACCATCAGGATCACCGCGCCGGAGGGCTGCCCGCGGCTGACCACAGGATTGGCGATCATTTCCCAGCTTTGCCCTTCCTTTTCAAACAGGGATACCAGCCGCTTGCCGTCCAGGGCCTCCGGGACGACTTTTTTCATATCGCCGCTGAGGCGATCCTCCAGCGCGTCCCCGATCTGGCAGCCGATGATATGCAGCGCGCTGCTGTTGCCGCTCAAAACGATGCCCCGGCGGTCAATGAGCAGGAATCCTTCGCCCATGCTGTCGGTGAGGGCGGAAAATTCCTTCTGCTGGCGGTTCATTTCGGCGATCTGGCTGTGGATGGTGGTTTGCTGCTCCTGCAATCGCTCCATGAGGGGCCTGAGCTCCGGATAGGCCACGGCGTCCGGGTGGTCCAGGTCCACCGCGTTGATGGGTTTTACGATCTGCTTGGCGGCCCGGAAGGAAAGCACGGCGGAAATCAAAAGCACCGCCACCAGGATCAGCAGAATGGGGCTGATGGCCGCCAGGGCGTTCTGCACCGCGCCCAGGGGCCGGGACAGGCGCAGCACCGTGCCGTCGCCGCACCGCAGGGCGTAATACATGGTATCCGCCCCGGTGCTTTCCGAGCGGCGGATGCTCCGTCCCTCACCGGCCGCCAGGGCGGAGGCCACCTCCGGGCAGTGCCTTTGATTGGTCAGGGGCAAATCGGAAATGGAATCATACAGGATATCGCCCTCCGCGTCGATCCAGGTGACGCGGTTGATGTTGGCCAGGGTGGAAAGGTAATCCCGGCCGCTGAAGGCAAGCCCGTGCTCGGCATACACCGCCTCCTGCTGGAGGGCGGCGTAGGTATCGTCCAGCGTGCGGGAATACTGCACGAAGAAGAACAGCGCCGCGCACAGCAGCAGCCCCAGCACGCCCACCAGGAACGTACTGCGAAAAATGGTCCGTGTCATGGCGCGTCTCCGTTCAGCTGATAGCCGATGCCCCGCACCGTCTGGATGGCGTTGCCTGCGCTGCCCAGCTTGGCGCGCAGCGTGCGGATATGCACGTCCAGGGTGCGGTTTTCCCTCTCGGCGCTCAGGCCCCAGATGCGGTTCATCAGCACTTCCCTGGTCAGCACCATGCCCTGGTTTTCCAGCAGCAGCTTCAGCAGCATGAATTCCTTGTACGTCAGCTCCACCTTGTTTCCATCCACCAGCACCTCATGCTTTTCCGGGCACACGCGAAGCGCCCCCACCCGGTATTCCGTCACCCGGCTCTCCGGCGTTTTCCTGCGCAGCACCGCCCGGATGCGGGCCATCAATTCCATCATGCCAAAGGGCTTGGAAATATAGTCGTCCGCGCCGAAATCCAGCCCCTCCACCCGGTCATATTCCGTGTTCTTTGCGGTCAGCATAATAACGGGCAGGTCTGCCCAGGCGGGGTTGCCGCGAAGGCGCCTGAGAATAGAGAGGCCGTCCTCCTGGGGCAGCATGATATCCAGCAGCACCAGTTCCGGCATTTCCGCCCGGAAGGCTTCCCAAAACGCCTTGGGGTGGTCAAAGCCCCGGGCGGAAAAGCCCTGGCTCTCCAGGGCGTAGATCACCAGCTTGCGGATGCTGTCGTCATCCTCCACCAAATAGATCACTTGGCTCACCTCCCCCTTGTATCTTAGCACAGGAACGCGCCCTCTGCCAGCATTGCAGAAGGATTTAACATGGATTTAACGAAAAGCCGGCTGCCGATTTAACAACGGGATTGTATAGTAGGAAAGGAACCTGAATGAAGGAGGATGCCATGACGATTCTGAACTGGATTTCGCTGCTGGGCGGTGTGGGGCTGTTTTTATACGGCATGACCGTCATGTCCGGCGGGCTCAAAAACGCGGCGGGCGATCAGCTGCGCATGGTTTTGGAAAAAGTGACCGGCAACCGGGCGGCCGCCGTGTTCATCGGCATCCTGGTGACCATGCTGATCCAAAGCTCCTCCGCCACGGATATGATGGTGATCGGCTTTGTGAATTCGGGGCTGATGAACCTTGCCCAGGCCATCGGCGTGATCATGGGGGCCAACATCGGCACAACCGTCACCGCCCAGATCACCGCCTTTGACCTGACGGCCTTTGCGCCGCTCATGCTGTTCGCGGGCAGCGTGATGTACATTTTTTTCAAAAAGCCGTCTGCCCGGCATGCGGGCAGCATTATATTGGGGTTCGGCATGCTGTTCGTGGGCATCGGGCTGATGAAGGGCGCCATTGCGCCCCTGGCGGAAAGCCCGGATTTCGCCCGACTTTTATCCGCCCTGTCGCATCCGGCGGCGGCGGTGCTCTTCGGCGTTGTGTTCACCGCGCTTTTGCAGAGCTCCTCCTCCTCCGTGGTCATTTTTCAGGCCTTTGCCGTGGAAGGGCTGCTGGATTA
>Ga0079305_1002300_pt1 | contig 17402 bp, 13 predicted proteins | sample LMS_cellobiose_e_FD_79183 | JGI IMG/M metagenome (GOLD analysis project Ga0079305, IMG submission 79183) | Rumen-fistulated moose microbial communities from Alaska, USA - LMS_cellobiose_enrichment | ecosystem: Host-associated > Mammals > Digestive system > Stomach > Rumen fluid ... | reverse complement strand
GGCGCCGAGTTGTGCCTGCGCCCGGGCGAGGTCCACGCCCTGATGGGCGAAAACGGCGCGGGAAAATCCACGCTGATCCGTGTGCTTTCCGGCGTGTATCCCGCAGACAGCGGCACTGTCAAGGTCAACGGAAAAGAAGTACACTTTACCTCTCCGACGGACGGTATCGACGCCGGTATCTCCGTCATTTATCAGGAGTTCGCGCTTGTACAGCACCTGACCGTGATGGAGAACATCCTTCTGGACGACATGCGCAGCGGGTTCTCCATGAACTGGAAAGAAATGCGCAAGAAGGCCAAGGATTTTCTGGAGGACGTCGGCTTCGGCCACATCAACGTCAATTCCAAGGTCAAGGATCTGCCCGTCGCTTACCAGCAGGTCGTCGAAATCTGCAAGGCGCTGACGCGGGACGCCAGCGTTCTGGTGCTCGACGAGCCCACCGCGGTCATGACCAGCCGCGAGGTGGAACAGCTCTTCAAGCTCATCGACGGGCTGAAGAAGAAAAACGTCTCCATCCTCTATGTTTCCCACCGCCTGGAGGAGATCTTCCGCATCTCCGACCGCGTAACCGTCATGCGTGACGGTCAGTACATCGAGACCGTCGACACAAAGAACATCACGCAGGATCAGCTTGTCGCGATGATGATCGGCCGCGACATGACCGACTATTATCCGCCGCGCCGGCACGACATCGGCGAAGAGGTTTTCCGCGCCGAGCACGTCAAGGCCGGCATCGCCGTCAAGGACATCTCCTTCAACGTCCGCGCCGGTGAGATCGTAGGGCTGAGCGGCCTGGTCGGCGCGGGGCGCACGGAGGCCGTGCGCGCCATCCTCGGCATCGACCGTATGGAGGAGGGCGCCGTCACCTACAACGGTGAGCAGGTACATATCCACAGCATGAAGGAAGCCTATGGCATGGGCATCGCCTACCTCTCCGAGGACCGCAAAAACGCGGGCGTGCTGCTGCGGCGCCCGATCAGCCAGAACATCACGATCTCCGCCCTCGACCGCCTGACCGGCTTCCTCGGCTGGGTCAAGCAGACGGAGGAAAAGCAGGTTGTGGACCGCTTCATCAAGGACCTCCGCATCAAGGTCGGCAAGCCCTCCGACAACGCAAACAGCCTCTCCGGCGGAAACCAGCAGAAGGTTGCCATGGCAAAGATCCTCGCCACGGACAGCAAAGTGCTCTTCCTCGACGAGCCCTCCCGCGGCGTGGACGTCGGCGCGAAGCGCGAGATCTTCTCCATCATCAACGGCCTGGTGGAGCAGGGCTACGCCGTGGTCATGATCTCCTCCGAGATGGGCGAGATCATCGGCATGTGCGACAGGGCCTTCGTCATCCACGAGGGCGTCAGCACCGGCGAGCTGCAGCACGATGAACTGACCGAGATCAACATCATCCGCTACGCCATGGGCATGACGGACTGACAATTCGAATCGTAAAGGAGAAGGAAACAGATGGCTGATAATAATGCTCCGGCCAAGGCGCCGGCGGACGCCCTGTCCAAGGGCAGGGGTTTTACCTTCCGCGACTTTATTCTGAACTATTACGCGATCGTCTTTCTCGTGATCCTGTTCATCGTCGCTTCCTTTGCGTCCCCGCTGTTCCTGACGACGTCGAACATGAACACGGTCATGCGGCAGCAGGGCGCCTACATCCTGATCGCCCTCGGTATGCTGATGATCATCATCACCGGCGGCATCGATCTTGCCGCTTCCGCCACCGTGGCCCTCAGCTCCATTCTGATGGTCGTCGCCTCCTCCAACTGGGGCTTCGGCACCGTCGGCGCGATCTGTGTGGGACTGGTCATGGGCCTGGTCGTCGGCGCGTTCAACGGCGTGTGCGTGGCCTGGCTGCGCATCCCCGCCTTCATCGTCACCCTCGCCCTCAGCTACATCGGCCAGGGCATCGCCTTTATGATCACCAAGGGCAACACCCTGCTGATCGACACCACCAGCAAGACCTATTCCGACCTCGTATATCCCGGCTTCGCCTCCATGTCCGTTGCCAGCATTCCCCTGACCTTCGTGGTCGCGATCTTCTTCTTCGTGGTTTTCCTGCTCCTGATGAAATACACGAAGTTCGGCCGCCTGATCTACGCCGTCGGCTCCAATGAAAACGCCGTGCGTCTGGCCGGTATCAACTCCAAGAAGGTCCTCTTCCTCGTCTATCTCCTCGAAGGCTTCCTCTGCGCCGTGGCCGGCGTCCTGCTGACCAGCCGCACCGGAAACGCTTCCGCTCTGACCTGCTCCGGCGACTATGCTCTGAGCACCGTGGCCGCGGTCGTCATCGGCGGCGCGTCCCTGGCCGGCGGCGAAGGCACCGTCATCATGACGGTCGTCGGCGTGTTCGTCATCGCGATCATCGGCAACATCATGAATCTGATCGGTCTGCCCTCTTATCCGCAGATGGTCGTCAAAGGCGCCGTCATCATCCTGGCGGTCGTCCTCAAGGGCTTCAGCTCCAAGAACCAGAGCTGATCCCCGTCCCCTGTCGGTATGCCGCAAGGCATATATATAAAAGAGTCGTTTCAAAACCGAACAAAATCAAGGAGGAAAAATGAAAATGCGCAAATTCATTGTCATCGCGCTGGCGCTCGTCCTCACGCTCGGCCTGCTGGCCGGCTGCGGCAGCACCGGCAACACCCCCGCGGGCGGCAGCCAGCCCGCCGGCAACTCCGGCGAGTTCAAGCCCGCCGCTCTCCCCACCATGCCCGATCTGGGCGGCATGGATCCCAACGCGTGGCTGATCAGCCAGCAGGATCAGATCCCTCTGGCCGGCGTCATCTCCAACCACATCGACTCCCGCGCCGACGTTTACAAGGCGCTCGACAAGGTTTACACCAGCAAGAAGGACGTCAAGATCGCCTGGCTGGCCGCTTCTCAGGGCACCATCTTCTTCACCACCATGGTGCAGGACAGCGCCATTCCCAAGGCCAAGGAGTATGGCTATGACATCACCGTCTTCGACGCCAACTTCGACCTGACCACTCAGCAGGAGCAGTTCGAGAACGTTCTCGTTCAGGACTATGACTTCATCGTCTGCAACGCCGTCGACATGCACGCCGAGGTCGAGCTGTACCGCCGCGCTGTCGAGGAGAAGGGTGTTCCCGTGATCGTCTGCGGCCCGACCTCCGCGAAGGCCGAGTACCCGATCGTCACCACCGTTCTGTCCGGCTCCTGGGCGACCGGCTATGAGGACGGCTATTACACCGCCGAGGCTCTGTGGGGCAAGTATCCCAACGGAATCAAGATGGGCGCCGTCATCAACCAGTTCGGTGACTCCGACTCCGAGTCCCGTCCCAACGGCTTCCTGGCCGGCTATCTGATGAAGTACGCCGAGCTCGCCGGAACTCCCTACAAGTCCAAGTGGGAAGCAGCCGTCATTGCATACAACTACTGGCATGAGATCCGCGACAAGGGCTCCTGCAACATCCCCGGCATCATCGACTTCAAGCAGGTCATCACCGTCAACAACATCGCCACCTCCGCCGCCGCGCCCAAGTGCGCTGAGCTGCTGACCGGCCATCCCGATCTGGACGTCGCCATGTGCGAGACCGACTCCTTCGGCCTGGCCATGGTCACCGAGGTCGTACAGACCGGCAAGAAGCCCGGCAAGGACATCGTCATCGTCTACGGCTCTGACGGCACTGCCGACCTCTGCCGTGCGGTCAAGAACGGCGACGTCCTGTGCATCGGCACCAACGTCCCCTACTACTGCGGCGCCGGTATCGTCAACATCATCCATGACATCATGAGCGGCAAGGATTACAACGACCTGCCCGCCAACAGCTACACCCCGACCTACTGCGTCAATGCCGAAAACATTGACAAGGTGTGGAAGGAAGGCCAGCCCTACGCCGATATGTCCGACTGGGAGGTTCTCACGGTCGAACAGTACAACGAGGCCAACAAGTAATCCATCATCGCATCAAAAAAGACACATGCCTTCGGGCATGTGTCTTTTTTTGAGAATCGGGACGGGAGTCCTCTCCCGGCGCGTTTCCTCCTCCCGCGGCGAAGGCGCGGCGAAAAAACAAAGGACATGCTTTTCGGCATGTCCTTTGTCTGGAGCGGCCAACGAGGCTCGAACTCGCTACCTCCACCTTGGCAAGGTGGCGCTCTACCGGATGAGCTATGGCCGCATCACAGTGCAATACGGATTATAGCACATCTCGACGATTTGTCAAGGAGTTTTTTCTTCGTTCGCGCCGCCCGGCTCCCCCTCAGGCGGGGGCTCCGCCGGCTCCGGGGAGATCTGCGGCGGCTCGGACTCCGCCGGTCCCGGGGACTCCTCCGGCGGATCGGTCTCCGCCGGCTCCGGGGACTCCTCCGGCGGCTCGGTCTCCGCCGGCTCCGGGGACTCCTCCGGCGGCTCGGTCTCCGCCGGCTCCGGGGACTCCTCCGGCGGTTCTGCCTCCGCCGGTTCCGCCGGCTCCTCCGGCGGTTCCGCCTCCGGCACCCCGGCCACCTCGGCATAGCTGAGCGGTCCGTCGCAGGCGGGATACTCCGTGGTCTCCCAGATATAGCGGCCCCAGAGCGCGTCGTCGCTCAGGAGGAACGCGGCGGCGGGATTTTCCGCCAGCGCGGAGACGTCCACGTGATAGTGCTCGCCCTCCAGCCCGATGATGTTCCAGAAATGTGGCTCCGTGGCCATGCTGCCGAAGAGGCCCTCCACCACGGTGCATTCGATGCCGAGGGCGCCGCACAGCGCCCGGTAAGCCAGCGCCATGCCCTTGGAATCCGCTCTGCCGAGCACCATCGCGCCGTAGACGGTGTCGGCGTAGGTCCCGTCGCTCTGCGCGCAGTTTTCGCTGAGCCGGCGCGCGGCCTCCAGCGCCAGAAGCGGCGGCTCGGTCTCGGTCATCGCCGCGGCGGCTGCCTCCAGCGCGCTTTCCGTCGTCTTTGTCATCGCGTCGCGGCGCGGCGGACCGACGCCGTAGACAAAGCGGATGTCATAGATGCCGTTGTCGCCGTCCGTCGGATAGCGCGTCACCTCCGTCTCCGGCTCCAGGACCAGCGCGACGGGATTGTCGTAATAATGCCGCCGCACGAGCTTCGTGATGTACTCCTCGTCGACGCCGGAGGCGAAGCAGCGGATCACCAGCTCCGGCGCGGAGGCGTCCACGGCGGCGCGTACGCTTTCGTCGAAATCGGGAACGGCGGTGGTATAGACGATGCTGTTCAGCTCCTCCGCCGTCCGCTTGTAGCCGATGTAGATGTTGGCCACATAATAGGAGACGACGTAGCTGGTGTCATAGCTCAGCGTCTCCACGGCGTAGGCGCCCAGCGGATGCTCGGACTTGATCTCGAAGCAGGCCGCGGCCAGGTCCTCGCTCAGACTGCCGTTATAGTTGCTGAAGCGGAACTCGCCGCGCTCGGTGTGGTTCGTGATCATGTTGGTCAGCGCGGTCTTCAGCATGCTGTAGTTCCGGATCTCCGTGGCGGTGTCGCTGCGGGTGCCGATGTCGCCGGAGTAGGGCGCCTCGTAGTAATAGTCCCGCTCGAACAGCGAGCGGCAGCCGCTGAGCGTCAGCAGCGCCGCCAGCGACAGAAGCAGGCAGACAAGCCGTTTCTTCAATCCAGACACCCCTTTCTTTTGATGGGTCTGCGGCTCCTCCCCATCATCCAATGGTTTGCCGTGGCTCCGCCGCGGCGAAACCACCTGCAAAGCGAGCAACAGCGAGCCCCTGCGCCGGCCAAAGCCGCCGCAGGCGGCTGCGATGAGCGCAGGCAACTCGGCTTTGAACGCAGGTTCAAAGCCGAAGTGTTTTAACTTTCGTCGCCGATATAGGAAAAGCCCTGGCCGAAAACCTCGCGGGAGTCGCTGACGATGACGAAGGCCTTGTCGTCCAGCGCGCGGACGAGATGCTTCAGCTCCACGATCTGGTTCTGCTTGATCACGCAGAGGATGACGTCCCGCTCCTCCCCGCTCCAGGCGCCCTTGCCGTGGAGGAAGGTCACGCCCCGGTGCAGCCGGTTCATGAGTCCGTCCTTGATCTCCGCGCTCCGGTCGGTGATGATATAGCAGACCTTGGAGTTGATCGCGCCGTAGAGCACGAGGTCGATCACTTTCGAGGCGATATACATGCAGATGATCGCGTACATTGCGCTGTCATAGCGCTTGAAGATCACCGCGAAGGCGACGATGATTACCACGTCCATCCCGAGGATGAAGGTGGAGAAGTTGATGTGCTGATACTTGCGGCGCAGGAATTTTGCGGGGATGTCCACGCCGCCGGTGGTCGCGCCGGTGTGGTAGACGACGCCGAGGCCGAAGCCCTTGATGATGCCGCCGTAAATGGCGCCCAGCAGGGGCTCGTGCGTCACCTCCAGCGGGATCCGTGCGAAGAGGTCGACAAAAACGCTGGAGAGGAGCGTCCCCACCAGGGAGGCGAGGATGAAGCTCAGGCCGAACTTCTTCCACGAAAAGGCAAACAGCGGGATGTTGATGATGATCGTCATCAGGCCGACGGGGAAGCCGGTCAGGAAGTTGATGATCATGGCGACGCCGGTGACGCCGCCGGTGGTGATGGCGTTGGGATAGAGGAAAAACTGGAAGCCCGCCGCATAGAGCGCCGCGCCGATCACGATCTTCAGATACATGACGATCCAGTCACGCGTTGTTTTTTTCTGCTGCATCGCCTATTCCTCCAGAAGCGTCATCTGCTCGTGCCCGAGGTCTTCTTCCTTCAGCAGGGCGCCGAGCGCGGGGAGGCTGCGCACGCGGTAGCGCGCGGGATTCCTGATCTCCGTATCCCGGAGCAGCTTCGCTTCGGTGACGCGATATTTCGGCTTCATGCGCGCCACGGCCACGCCCTGGGTGCTGCGGGTGGTCTTGGGCTGGAGCAGCGCGGTGTGGAACACCACCGCGCGCTGTTCGCTGGTAAAAACGGCGCACTCCGTCTCCTCCGGGAGCAGCAGCGCGCAGACCAGCCCGCTGCGGTCCGAGCAGGCGGCGGTCAGGCGGCGGCGGTTGGTCTTGGTGGCGTAGCACTCCAGCGGCACGCGGCCGATCTTGCCGTTTTCGTAGACCAGCAGGAGCTGCTTCGTATAGTCGCCGGGGAGGATCACGTTCACGACGCTCTCGCCGTCGTCAAAGCCCAGCTTCGCGGGCAGATAGGTTCCGAGGGCGCTGGCCTTGGTGTCCTCAAAGTCGGAAAGCCGCGCCTTGTAGCACTGCTGCCGGTCGGTGAAGACGAGCAGTTCTTCCCGGTTCGTCGTCTCGCAGGAGAAGGCCAGCGCGTCGTTTTCCTTGTACTTCTGCTCCCCGCCCATCCGGAGCGACAGCGGCGTGATCTTCTTGAAATAGCCCTCGCGGGAGAGGAAAATCGTCACGGGATAGTCCTCCACCGTCTCGACCTCCGGCTCGTCGGCAAGTTCGTCGGTATAGACGATGCCGGTGCGGCGCGGCTGTCCGTACTTCTTCATCACGTCCTTCAGCTCGGCGATGATGATGTTTTTGATGCGGCGGCGGCTGGCGAGGGTGTCCTCCAGGTCCGCGATCTCCTTCTCCAGCGTCTCGGTCTCCTCCACGCGCTTGAGGATATACTCGCGGTTGATGTTGCGCAGGCGGATCTCCGCCACGAATTCCGCCTGCACCTGGTCGATGCCGAAGCCGATCATCAGGTTGGGGATGACGTCGGCCTCCCGCTCCGTCTCGCGGATGATCTTGATGGCCTTGTCGATGTCGAGGAGGATCTTCCCGAGCCCCTTCAGCAGGTGCAGCTTCTCCTTTTTCTTCTGCAGGTCAAACCAGACGCGGCGCTTCACGCAGTCGGTGCGCCAGGCGACCCACTCGTCCAGGATCTCCCCCACGCCCATGACCTTGGGGTTGCCGCCGATCAGGATGTTGAAGTTGCAGGGAAAGGGATCCGTCAGGGGCGTCAGCCGGTTGAGTTTGGCCATCAGCTTGTCCGGGTCCGTCCCGCGCTTGAGGTCGATGGTGAGCTTCAGGCCGCTGAGGTCCGTCTCGTCGCGCATGTCGCTGATCTCGCGGACCTTGCCGGCCTTCAGCAGCTCCGCCACCTTGTCCATGATCTGCTCCGCCGTGGTGGAATACGGGATCTCATAGACCTCGATCATGTTCTCCTTCGGCAGATAGCGCCAGCGGGCGCGCACCTTGAAGCTGCCGCGGCCGGTGCGGTAGATCTCCCGCATCTCGTCGGCGTTGTAGATGATCTCGCCGCCCGTGGGGAAGTCCGGCGCGGGCAGGGTGCTCAAAAGATCGTGGTTCGGATCGTTTAAGTAGTTGATCGTCGTCTCGCAGACCTCCGAGAGGTTGAAGCCGCAGATCTGGCTGGCCATGCCCACGGCGATGCCCATGTTGGCGCTGACGAGGACGTTCGGGAAGGTGGTGGGTAGCAGCATCGGCTCCAGCATGCTGCCGTCATAGTTGTCCGCCATGTCGACGGTGTCCTTGTCAATGTCGCGGAACAGCTCCGCGCAGATGGCGGAGAGCTTCGCCTCCGTATAGCGGGGCGCGGCCCAGGCCATGTCGCGCGAATAGTGCTTGCCGAAGTTGCCCTTGCTGTCCACAAAGGGCGTCAGCAGCGCCTCATAGCCCCGGGAAAGCCGCACCATCGTGTCATAGATGGCGGCGTCGCCGTGGGGGTTCAGCTTCATGGTGGAGCCCACGATGTTGGCGCTCTTCGTCCGCGCGCCGGTGAGGAGCCCCATCTTGTACATGGTATACAGAAGCTTGCGGTGGCTGGGCTTGAAGCCGTCGATCTCCGGGATGGCGCGGGAGACGATGACCGACATGGCGTAGGGCATGTAGTTCGACTCCAGCGTTTCGGTGATGGGCTGCTCCAGGACCTCGGCGCGCAGGCCCTCCACGCCGGGATCGCCGGCGGGCTTCTTCTTCGGTTCTTCTGCTTTCTTTCTTGCCATACCTGACCTCTCTTACGAAATGTCCGCCAGCTCGAGGAAGCGGCTTCCGTTTTCCGCGATGTAGTTCTTGCGCCCGCTCAGATCGTCGCCCAGCAGCAGGTCGAACATCGCGGCGGTCCGCTCGGCGTCCTCCGGCATGACCTTGATGAGGCGGCGGGTCTCCGGGTTCATGGTGGTGAGCCACATCATCTCCGGGTCGTTCTCGCCGAGGCCCTTGCTGCGCTGGATCGTCAGCTTCTGGCCCTCCAGCTCGGCGAGGATGTCCGTCTTCTCCTGCTCTGAGTAGGCAAACCAGGTCTTGCCCTTGCAGCCGATCTCATAAAGCGGCGTCTCCGCGATGTAGACGTAGCCCTCTTTGATCAGCGTCGGCGTCAGGCGGTAGAGCATCGTCAGAATCAGGGTGCGGATCTGGTAGCCGTCCACGTCGGCGTCGGTGCAGATGATGACCTTGTTCCAGCGGAGGTTCGCAAGGTCGAAGGAGGAGATGTCCTTGTTGGTCTTGCTGCTGACCTCCACGCCGCAGCCCAGCACCTTCAGCAGGTCGGTGATGATCTCGCTTTTGAAAATGCGGACATAGTCGGCCTTCAGGCAGTTCAGGATCTTGCCGCGCACGGGCATCAGGCCCTGGAACTCCGCGTTGCGGCTCTGCTTGCAGGCGCCGAGGGCGCTGTCGCCCTCGACGATGTAGATCTCCCGCACCGAGAGGTCCCGGCTGCGGCAGTCCACAAATTTGCTGACCCGGTTGGAGATGTCCATGCTGCCGGTCAGCTTCTTTTTGATGTTGAGCCGCGCCTTCTCCGCCGTCTCCCGGGAACGCTTGTTGATCAGCACCTGCTCCGCGATGCGGTCGGCCTCGGCCTTGTTCTCGATGAAATAGACCTCCAGCTGACTCTTGAAGAAGTCCGTCATCGCCTCCTGGATGAAGCGGTTCGTGATGGATTTCTTCGTCTGGTTTTCATAGCTGGTCTGGGTGGAAAAGCAGTTCGTCACGAGAATGAGACAGTCCTGCACGTCCTGGAAGCTGATCTTGCTCTCGTTTTTCTGGTACTTTCCGATCTTTTTGAGATAGGCGTCCAGCGCATAGACGAAGGCGGTCCTGGTGGCCTTCTCCGGCGCGCCGCCGTGCTCCAGCCAGCTGGAGTTGTGGTAGTATTCGATCTTCTGCACCGTGTTGGAAAAGCAGAAGGCCGCGGAGAGCTTTACCTTGTAGTCCGGCTTGTCCTCCCGGTCCCGGCCGCGCCGCTCCGTCTCGATGAAGTACGGAGCGGTCAGAGGCTGATCCCCGGCGATCTCCGCCACATAGTCCCGGATGCCGTTTTCATAGCGGAAGTCCTGCGTCTCGAATTTGGAAGCGCCCACCTGGTTGCGGAAGCGGAAGGTCACGCCCGCGTTCACCACGGCCTGGCGGCGCATCACGTCGGTGAAGTATTCCGCCGGGATGTCGATGTCGGTGAACACCTCGATGTCCGGGCGCCAGCGGAAGCGGGAGCCGGTCTTCTTCCGGTCCGTCGGCTCCTTGACAAGCTCCTGCCCCTTCTTCCCCACCGGCTTGCCCTTCTTGAAATGCAGCTCATAGCGGAAGCCGTCGCGGAAGATCTCCGCGTCGAAAAACTCGGAGGAATACTGCGTCGCGCAGCTGCCGAGGCCGTTCAGGCCGAGGGAGTATTCATAGTTCTCCCCCTCGTTGTTGGCGTATTTGCCGCCGGCGTAGAGCTCGCAGAACACCAGCTCCCAGTTGAAGCGCTTTTCCTTCTCGTTCCAGTCCACCGGGCAGCCGCGGCCGAAGTCCTCCACCTCGATGCTCTTGTCGGCATAGCGCGTCACCGTGATGAGATCGCCGTAGCCCTCGCGGGCCTCGTCGATGGCGTTGGAGAGGATCTCAAAGACCGCGTGCTCGCAGCCGTCCAGCCCGTCCGAGCCGAAGATGACCCCCGGGCGTTTCCGGACGCGGTCCGCGCCCTTGAGCTGGGAGATGCTTTCGTTGCCGTACTGGGCAGTTTTCGCTTTCGTCATCTGATCATGCTCCCTGTGTCCATAGTCTTCCTATTTTAACATCTGATTATAGCACGACGGAATGGGAAAAATCAAGATATAGGTGTCGGAAACGCCGGGATCCTTCTAAATATTGAGCAAAGTCCGGGAAATCCGGCGGAGCGCGGACCGCCGCGGCCGGCCGCAAAGCGCAAGACGGGGCTGCCGTATGGCAGCCCCGCCGCACCGGAAACGATATTTCTTACCCCGCCGGCGCTTGACCCCGGGAAACGGGAACATCTGCGCATCGCACCGCAGCGACGGCTTGACGATGTTCCGGCCGCCGCGGTGCTTCGGCAGATGCCGGTGCGCCGTGCGGATCCTCCCTTTTCGGGTCCGAATGCAGTATGTGCGCCGGCGCGCGGGAAATGCGCAGCAAAATCTGGTTGAAATGGCAATAAAACGCATATACTTTCCCTGTACTTGACGAAGGGGGTATAATATTGACGCGATCCGAGAAATCCGCCGCGCGGGCGCGGCGGAAGCGCATGGCGGAGGGCGCGGCGTCGCTCGCGGCGCTGCTGGACGCCCGCGCCGCAGCGTATGCGGCCTTCAACCGCAGCACCGATCCGGCGCTGCTGGAATCCGCCATCCTGGAGATCGGCGCGCTGAACGCGCGCTGCGGCTGCCTGCTCCGTTCCCTGAAGGCATCGGAGCATGCCACACAAGGAGGTCTGAATCCCCGTGCTTCTTCTGATCCTGATCCTGCTCGCCGTCGGCGGCGCAATGCTGGGGCTGCTGCTGAAGCTGCTGAAAAAACCCATCAAGTGGATTTTTAAGCTGCTGCTCCACGCGCTGTTCGGCTATGTCTATCTCTTCATTTTCAACTTCATCGGCGCCTGGTTCGGCGTATCGCTGGACGTCAGCTGGATCACCGCCGTCGTCAGCGGCGTTTTCGGCATCCCCGGCGTCGTCGTGCTGCTTGCGGCAAAGTATCTGCTGTGACGGCAGGGCCGGGATATGCGCAAAAACCGCGCCTCACTTTGAGGCGCGGTTTTTTTGCGTTGGTTTGGTTCGTGCCGGCGGGATCAGGCGTTGAAGATCTCGTCCAGGCCGCCCCACTTTTCGGAGAACATGCGCTCGTCCATGAGCTTGAGGTCCTTGGCGATCTCGGGCTTGAAATCCATCTGCGCGAGGACGTCCTTCTCCAGGTCGATGCCGGGAGCGACTTCGGTGATGGTCATCTTGCCGTCGATGATCTTCATGACGCAGCGCTCGGTGACGTAGACGACCTCCTGGCCGGGCTTGATGTACTTGCCGGCGAAGGTGATCTGTTCGACGTGCTTCACGAGCTTCCTGCCCTTGCCCTCCTGGACAATGGTGAGCTTGCCGTCGCCGACGGCCAGCTTGGCCTTGTTCATGAAGGTGCCGCAGAAGACCACCTTGGGGGTGGCGTTGGTGATGTCGATAAAGCCGCCGGGGCCGGTGAGGCGCGGGCCGAACTTGCTGACGTTGACGTTGCCCTCTTCGTCGCACTCGCCCATGCCGAGGCATGTCATGTTGAGGCCGCCGCCGGAGATGATGTCGAAGCTGGCGCCGTGCTCCACGACGCACTCGGGGTTATAGCTGGAGCCGAAGCTGGGCAGCGCGCAGGGCACGCCGCCGATCATGCCGGACTCGCAGCACATGGTGATGCGGTCGATGAAGCCCTCCTCCGCGAGGATGCTGCCCACGTCCGCGCTCATGCCGACGCCCAGGTTCAGAACGTAGCCGTTCTTGACCTCGGCCGCGCAGCGGCGGGCGATGACCTTGCGCTCGGAAAGCGGGATGGTGGGGATGGAGCCCATCGGCTTGCGGATCTGGCCGGAGAAGGCGGGCTCCCAGTATCTGCCCTCGGTCTGCCAGCAGGCCATGGGATCGGTGGCTTCCACGACGTAGTCCACGAGGATGCCGGGGATGCGGACGTCCTTGGGCAGCAGGGTGTCGTTTTTGGTCAGGTACTGCACCTGGACGATGACGATGCCGCCGGAGTTGTGGGCAGCGGTGGCGACCGCGAGACCCTCGTTGATGATGGACTCGTTCATGAAGGAGATGTTGCCGTTCTCATCGGCCACGGTGCCGCGCAGCAGGGCGACCTTCAGCGGGAAGGACTTGTAATACAGATACTCCTCGCCGTTGAACTCAACGAGCTCGGCCACGTTGCTCTTGGTGACCTGGTTCATGCGGCCGCCCTCCACGCGGGGGTCGACGAAGGTGCCGAGGCCGACCTTGCTCAGCAGGCCGGGACGGCCGGCGCCGATCTCGCGCCAGATGGAAACGGCGATGCCCTGGGGCAGGCACCAGCTCTCAAGCTGGTTGTTCGCCGCCTGATCGCGCAGCGCGAACGCGCTGCCGACATGGGCGCCGTACCACTTGCTGACAAGACCGGGTCCGGCCTCGCCGAGACGGCTCAGGCCGCGCGCGCCGACCTTGGCGACGTCCAGCGGGGTCTCGCGCGGGGTGAGATCCCAGCCGTCGAAGGAGTTGCCAACGCCCCAGTCGCCCATGGCGCTGCCCTGATGCAGCTCCAGGTTGCAGGGGTGGCCGGTCTCTTTGAAGCTGTCGCGGATGGCGCAGATGACCTCCTCCGGGAAGCCGGAGAGGCCCATTCCCGCGACGGCGATGCTGTCACCGTCGTGGATCAGCTTGGCCGCCTCAGCGGCGGTGATGAATTTTGCCATCGGTTACCTCCGATCAGCCGATCGCGGTCAGGCCGCCGTCGGGATAGAGGATGTTGCCGGTCATGAAGTCGCTGGCCGGCGCGGCGAGGAACAGCGCGGTGCCGACGCAGTCGTCCGGATCGGACATGCGGCGCAGCGGCAGGCCGGCGGCCTGGTTCTTCAGGTACTGCTCCACGGTGATGCCCGCTTCCTTCGCGCGCATCTCGAAGACCTTGGTCATCATCGGGGTGGCCATGATGTTGGGGCCGAAGCCGTTGACGGTGATGCCGAAGGGGCCGAGCTCGGCGGCCAGGACCTTGGTCAGCATGTCCAGCGCGCCCTTGGAGGAGCAGTAGGCAGCGTTGCCGGGGCCCTTGGTGGCGATCTTGCCGCGGACGGAGGTGACGTTCACGATCTTGCCGTAGTGGACTTCCTTCATGTACGGCGCGAAATACTTCGCCGTCAGCATGACGGAGGTGACGTTGGCCTTCATGACGGCCTCGAACTCGTCCACCGGGAACTCCTCAAGGGGATGCTTCTTGTTCATGCCCTGGCTGTTCACAAGGATGGTGATGGGGCCCATCTCTTCGTTGGCCTTCTTCGCGGTGGCGGCCACGGCGGCCTCGTCGGTGGCGTCGCAGACATAGTACTTGAATTCCTTACCGGTCTTCTCCTTCAGCTCCGCGCAGGCCTTCTGCAGCTTCTCCTCGCCGCGGGAGGCGATGGCGACCTTCGCGCCGCACTGGGCAAACGCCTCGGCAACCAGCTGGCCGAGACCGCCGGCGCCGCCGAAGATGATCGCGTTCTTTCCGCTGAGGTCAAAGAGTTTCAGTGCATCCATAAGTCATATCTCCTTATAAAAGTATTTTGGCACTTTTACGCTAACGATTATTGTATTCCCACAGGGGCGGCTTGTCAAGTGCGAGGGACGTGTGTCCCCATTATCAAAAGAGGCTGCAGTTTCGGACGTCTCCGAAACGCCCAAAGCACATGAGGGTTTGCCGCCATGCGGAATGTTCACGCCGCCGTGCGCATGTACAAACCTTGCAGGGAGCGTGGATGTATGGTAGATTGGGAACACGAACATCGAGAATACAAAGCGGGATTTGCAAAGGAGTCGCCATGATAAAGCTGATCGTGCCGAATGAAGAATACCTGCAGTCGTACAAAGAAGCACATGCCGAATATGCTGATCACAACGTTTCGACATATTCTTTTACCGACACATCTTCCTGTGACATTTTTGCGAAATTTGACCGTTACAGAAATGAACGCGACCTGCCACCGAATCGGGTCGGTGAGGATAAATACTGGCTGGTTGATGACGAAAAAAGGTATTTTATCGGAGAGATCGCGATTCGCCATCGACTGAATGATGCATTGGCGCAGCGAGGCGGTCACATCGGATACGGCGTCCGTTATTCGGAATGGAACCGTGGCTACGGAACGAAAATGCTGGCCCTGGCGTTGGAGAAGGCGAAAGAATTGCACATTTCTCCTGTGCTCATCACGTGTAACGATGATAATCCTGCATCCGCAAGAGTGATGGAAAAAAACGGCTTCGTCTTGGGGGACAAAATCATGGTTTCCATCGACGGAGAGGAGCATCTTACAAGACGGTATTGGAAAACGATCCTGTAAGCAAAATGTGATTCCGTATTCTCCGTCTGCTTAAGCTCACTCCCGTCTGCTTCCGGACTGCCGCTCATCCGTTACATCGTAGACCCGGATATCATGGTCTTGCGCATACTGTGTGCGGTAATGATAGTAAAGGTCTCTGATGCGGTACAGTTTTTCACCGACAGGATCTCCGTAAATCTTTGCCAGCTCCTGAAAGCCCGGAAATGATGAATAATAGGTTTCGTCAAGCGCTTCGATTTCCCGAAGGATCGACATTACGTCCCGGCTTTCGTACGCATCCATGTTGTCCGCCCGAAGGGCAACCAAGATCATCCGCTGTGTATCATGGATGGGTTCCGCGTCCCGGAGCCAGTCCCCTTCGGTGCGGTAGAGCGTTGCGTTCAGCAGTTTTTGTGTTTCTGCTGAAAGCTCCAGAAATCCCTGCATTCTGAGCCGCACATCACGGAGCAGCTTCCCGCGTCCTTCCTCGTGCGGGATGGTCAGAAACACTTTTTCGCTTCCATGATCCTGCAAAACCCTGACCAGACGATCGACCTCGTGGATGTTTTCAGCCGTCAGCGGTATCCCTGTGCTGAACGGAAGCCGGAACGCTTTTGCGGCCCGCATCATCCGCAGGATCAATTCAAAATCACCTTTTCTTCCGGCAAAACGGTCATGGTAGTCCGAAAGCCCGTAAAGGGTAAAATTCAACCGCTTGATTCCTTCGTCGTGCAGCATGCCCATCAGCTCAATGCATTCCGTGTCATTGCGCATTTTCATGCCGTCGCACTGCAGGAAATCTGCTGTCGGTCCTCCCAGTCTGCGAAGGGTGCGAATGGCCCCCTTAAGGTCGGGATGCTCCATCGAGTACCCATAAGAAAACCCGCTTCTGATTTCCGGCTGCTGATCTCTCAGCTCGTCCATGAATCGTTCCGCCAAAGCGACGCTGCGATCCCAGTCAGCCCCTTCCGCCTTTCCGTTCCATGACAAAAGGCAGTACCGGCAATGATTATAACATGGTACACATAAGCTATGAATCAATACCGATGTTGTTCGCATCACACAATCCTCCTTTCCACCGCTGCGGCAAGTCAATCTGAGGGATCAACCGCCATGTCCGTTTTCGTCTGTCCATACGTCCCCTCATAGCCTCCGCGGAAATCACCCTCTGCTTGCCGCAGGCAATCGCCTTGCATTGCGTGCTTTCATTCAGCCCCGAAGCCGGGAGACGTCTGCAAAGGCCATAGCATTGTATCACCAAATCGCGAAAAATCAACTGCTGTCTGAAGTATCTTTGAGCGGGGGCGAAAGCGGCGGGGAGATCGCGGGCAGCCGGTCCGCAGCGGCGGGATCCTTCGGCCTCCCCGCGCTTTCCCTCCCGGTTCAGAATGATATACAGGCGGGTACATGGAATGGGAGCGCCGCGCATGTTGCGCGGCGCTCCCTTTTTCTCATTCTGCTTTCCCCGTTGCGGATCAGTCCTCCGCCTCGGGACTGAGCAGCACGGCGCGCACCGGGGCGCCGTCCGCCCCCGCGAGCTTCATCGGGAAGGCAAAGAGGAGATAGTCCCCCTCCGGGACGCTCTCCAGCACGGCGTTTTCCACGACGGCGGTCCCGCCGCGCATCAGGATGGTGTGGACCGCGGCTTCGTTGTCCGGCGGAGCGATGCTCACCGCGTCCGTCAGCACGGTCCGCACGCCGCAGGCCGCCAGGTATTCCGCGGCGTCCTCGGTCAGGTACGAGCGGCCGCCCCCGCACAGGGCGACGCGCGGCATGCCGCTGATGCGGCCGCGCAGGTCCTCCTGGCGGATGAGGCTCTTCTCCGGGACGCGCAGCACGCGGCAGCGGCCGCAGTAGCGGTCCAGCGGCATGAACTCAATGCTCTCCCCGTCCGGGAGGAAGTGGGAAAAGGCGTCCGCGTGGGTGCCGTTGTGCGCGTTGATCGTCGCGATGAAACGGTCCGGCGCGCCGTTCTCCCCCGGCTGGCGCGTCAGATTCGGCGGCTCGTCGCCGGGATAGACGGGCGCTTCCTGCAGCGTTCGGGTGATATCGTAGTATCGCATGGCGTCTCCTTTCATGCGCAGGGGCGGCGCACCGCCGTCCCCCGTCGGTCTGCAAAAAGGGGCAGTGTCATCCCACTGCCCCGCATGTTCTCATTTTCTTCTGCCGCGGCCGCGCCTGGGCTGCTCATACAGGCGGCTGCCGGACATTTTGCTGTCC
>Ga0079305_1002299_pt1 | contig 17418 bp, 12 predicted proteins | sample LMS_cellobiose_e_FD_79183 | JGI IMG/M metagenome (GOLD analysis project Ga0079305, IMG submission 79183) | Rumen-fistulated moose microbial communities from Alaska, USA - LMS_cellobiose_enrichment | ecosystem: Host-associated > Mammals > Digestive system > Stomach > Rumen fluid ... | reverse complement strand
GATATGTTCTATTATTCCGCGGCGGAAAAGCTCTCCTCCGGCAAAAAGATCAGAGTCTTCAACCACGGCAAAATGAGCCGGGATTTCACTTATATCGACGACGCCGTCGAGGGAGTTTTCCGCGTCATGCAGAGGGCTCCCGCCGAAGAGGTCCCCTATGCGGTATACAACATCGGCGGCGGACATCCGGAGAAGCTGCTGGATTTCATCCGCATCCTGAAGGAGCAGCTCGTCTCCGCCGGCGTTTTGGCGGCGGATTTCGATCTCGGCTCCGCCCTGGAGCTGACGGATATGCAGCCCGGCGACGTACCTGTGACTTTTTCCGACGTCAGCGCTCTGGAGCGGGATTTCGGCTTCGTCCCGCAGACACGGCTCACAGAAGGACTGTGCAGCTTTGCCGCGTGGTACGCCTCCGAAAAAGAACTGACAAAAACCGACGAATAAACCGCCGGATCGCGGCAGTATCGGGAGCGTGGCAGATGAAAGAAAAGAATGACAGACCCAGAATCGCCATGCTGGGGCAAAAACGCACTTTCAGCCGCGACGGCGGAGTGGAGATCGCCGTCACTGAGCTGGCAAGCAGGATGGCCGAAAAAGGATATGACGTCACCTGCTTCGACAGAGGCGGCCGACGCTCTCCCTCCGCCGAACGCGCAAAGCCTGCCTGCGGAGGGGTAAAGGTACGGCGCGTTCCGACGCTTGACATCGGCGGGCTCGCCGCCGTGACCTCCTCGATCATGGGAGCCCTGTGCGCCGCATTCGGACGGTATGACATAGTCCACTTCCACGCGGAAGGGCCGTCTGCCGTCTGTTGGCTGCCGAAGATGTTCGGCGCGCGCGTTATATGCACGGTGCACGGTCTGGATTGGCAACGGGAAAAATGGAACCGCTTCGCGAGCGCCTATATCCTCGGCGGAGAAAAGTCTTCCGTGAAACACGCGGATGAGATCATCGTGCTCAACGAGAGCACACAGCGATATTTTCAGCGAGAATACGGCAGAAAAACAGTCGTGATCCCCAACGGGACCGACCGGCCCGAAAAGCATCCGGCGGAGCTGATAAGGCAGCTCTGGGGGCTTGAGGCGGAAGGCTATGTGCTGTTCGTCGGTCGTCTGGTGCCGGAAAAAGGGCTCCGCACGCTGCTGAAGGCATGGAACGGAATAAAAACGGACAAAAAACTTGTCATTGCAGGAGGCAGCGCTGCATCCGAGGGCTTTTTGCGCGAGCTGAAGGAGTTTTCCGGCGAAAACGTGATCTTCACCGGCTTTGTCATGGGGCAGGCACTGCAGGAGCTTTACAGCAACGCTTATCTCTATGTGCTGCCGTCCGATCTGGAGGGCATGCCGCTTAGTCTGCTGGAGGCGATGAGCTACGGCTGCTGCTGTCTGGTCTCCGATATCCCCGGATGTGTCGAGACGGTATATGACAAGGCCGTCCGCTTTGAGCACGGATCGGCGGAGGCGCTGCGCGAAGCGCTGCTGAAGCTCCTCTCCGACAGAGATACGGTGGAGCGTTACAGATCCGGCGCCGCCGACTTCATATCCGAAAAATACAACTGGGACAACACCGTGAAAATGACATTGGAGGCTTATTTCGGCAAATGAAAAGGATCGTGAACCTTCTCAAGGCCGCGCTGTATATAGCGCTCGATCTCGCCGCATATATCTGCTCCGCATTTGCCGATATCCCTCCGCGGCTCTGGTTGATATCGGAACGGGGCTTCGACGCGAGAGACAACGGATACTGGTTCTATAAGTATCTTACTGAAAACCATACGGAGATACATCCGGTATATGTGATCTCCCGGGATTCCGCAGATTTTTCGAGGATCGAGGCTCTCGGAGAATGGGTGGAATACGGCTCCTGGAAGCACCGGCTCTATATGATGTCCGCGGAGGTCCTCATCAGCACACACGACTGCGGCTATGCTCCTGACTCCGTCATATACCACCATCTGAGAAAAATGAGGCTTTTCTCGCCCCGCGGCAAAACCGTTTTTCTGCAGCACGGGGTGTCCGACAAAGAGATAAAATGGTACTTCCGCTCCGAATGCAGGCCGGATCTGTTCATCACAGTCGGAGAGGAGGAGGCGGAGCTCATCACAAAGATACACGGGCAGCCCGAAAACGTAGTTGTGCAGACCGGATTCCCCCGGTTCGACAGCCTGGACAACGATCTTGAGGAAGATCTGGTGCTGCTCATGCCGACCTGGAGACAGTTCCTTGTGGGGCTGGATGAAGACGAATTCCTCAGGAGCGATTATTACTGTCAGCTCACCTCCCTGCTCAAGGACGAACGGCTCGCCCGGCTCCTGGAGGCAAACGGCTTCAAGCTCGTGTTTTATCCTCACATAGAAATGCAGCGGTTCTTCGAAGCTGCATGCGGCGGCGCCTGCGCCTCCATGCGGACCGACGACGTGCAGACTCTGCTGAAGCGCTGCAAAATACTGATAACGGACTATTCCAGCGTTTATTTCGACGCTGCATATATGGATAAAAAAATCCTGTTTTTCCAGTTCGACAGGGAAAGATTCGAGGGAGAACACTATAAAAAATGTCTGATCGATCATTCCCGGTTCGGGCGGATCTGCAGGACCCGGGAAGAGCTGATTGAAGGATTGAAGGACGCTGTGAAAGGAGTTGGAGATTGGAAAAATGATCAGAAGGAATTCTTCAGATATCACGACAGAAACAACTGCAAACGTGTCTTTGAGGCCATCGGGGACCTCCTTCACTGAAGCTCTCCTTGCGGCGTTATATATCATCATCACCGCCGTCGGTACGCTCAGCCTCTTCAACGGTCTCCCCACCGCTCTCAAGGCAGCCTACGTCCCGCTCGTGCTCCTTGCGGCAGTGCTGTTCCTGTGCGGCTGCAAACGTGAAAACAAAAAAGTCTCCGTCAACTATCTCAAGCAGTATCTGCTGTATATCCTGCTCATGTTCATCATGACAAGCATCCTCTACGTCGTACAAAAGGCAACCGTGAGACACATCGTGAGAGGATACGAAAAGCTTGCCTTTCAGACGCTGACCGTGCTGATATCCGTCGCGGCGTTCTATATGTTCGGTAGAAAAGCGATGGACTATACCTTCTACGGCTTCGTGCTGTTCTATCTGATCTCAATAGCGTTGGCGCTCGTCAAGACCGGCTTTTCGGGAGCATGGAGCTCCATCTGTCTGTTCGTCACCTCCTTCGGGAACGCCACAGGCTTCATGAAGTTGCTGGAGCTGCACGACGCCGTGTTCGCCTTCGGCATGTTCATCATCTATTACCTGCTGAAGGGCGTGAAAAAGAATATCATCCCCTTCTGCGCCGCCGTATTCTTTTTCCTGATCGGCTTCAAGCGGATCGGCATCGCCGGCGTCGTGCTGGCTCTGGCGATGTATCTGATCCTGCGAAAAAAGCCGAAGCATGTCTTCGCGGTCTCGCTGATCCTCGGCGGGCTTTGCATGCTGACAGGCTTTGCCTACATCGCGGTCATAAAATACAACATCTTCGGCGCGGTCATGAACAGGCTCAATCTGAACACCATGGGGCGTGTCGATCTTTACAATTTTATAAATGACTACTATCGCATCGGAGTCACTTACATAGGAAAGGGCTTCGAATATATTACGCTGCTGATGCAGTCGGTGAAAAAAGCCGGCTATCTGAACCTGGAGCACATCGGGGCGCTCCACAACGGCTATCTCACCGTATATATCGAGTTCGGCTTCTTCGGCTATTTTCTCTGGACCGGCTTCTGGCTGCTGTGGAACCCCGTCTGGACGAAGCGCCGCGCATGCTGCGCGCTGCTGGCGCAGCTTCTTGTGACCGCTTATCTTTTCATCACATATATCACGGACAACACCGCCTTCTATTTTTCCACCGGCATCGTGGCAAGGCTCCTGCCCATGGTCTTTGCACAGGAGCTTCGGAAGGTTGAGCCCGAAACACACATGGACGAGCCGATATGAAGATCTTATTAGTAAACAAGTTTCTTTATCCCCGCGGCGGCGCCGAGACCTATATGCTCGAGTTGTCCGCCGAACTGGCCGACAGAGGGCACGAGGTGCAGTTCTTCGGGATGTACGATGAGAAAAACACCGTTGGGAACAGGGTAGGTGCTTACGCCAAGCCTGTGGATTTCCACACCTCCGGTCCGGAGAAGCTGCTCTATCCCTTCTCGATCATCTATTCTTCCGACGCCAAGTCGAAGATCCTTCGGGTCATCGACGACTTCATGCCGGACGTCGCGCATCTCAACAACATCAATTTTCAGCTCACCCCCTCCGTGATAGACGCTCTGCACAAAAGAGACGTCCCCATGGTGATGACCGCCCACGACTATCAGCTGGTCTGCCCGAACCATCTGCTGTATATCCCCTCCTCCTCAGAGCTTTGCACCGAATGCGTCGGGCACCTCAGCACAAAATGCATCCGCTCCAAATGCATCCACAGATCAGCGCTGCGCAGCGCTCTCGGCTACGCCGAAGCAAGACTTTACAGGGCCAAAGACACCTACGACCGCATAGACAGGATCATCTGCCCGAGTGTGTTCATGAAAAACATCCTCGACCGTCAGGAGCGGTTCGCCTCAAAAACGCTGTTCCTCCGGAACTATTCTAAGGAGTATCCTCCGCGGCAGACAGCAAAAGAGGATTACGTACTCTATTTCGGGAGACTTTCGGAGGAAAAGGGGATCGCCAATCTCGTCGCTGCCATGAAAGCGCTGCCGCAGATCAGATTCGTCATTGCCGGGGACGGCCCGCTGCACGACGCCTTCAACGGTGTCAAAAACGCGGAATATGTCGGCCACAAGACCGGAGACGAGCTGGAGGAGCTCGTCCGCAAAGCGAGATTCTCCGTCTATCCTTCCGTCTGGTACGAAAATTGCCCGCTTTCCATCATTGAATCCCAGAAGCTGGGAACTCCCTGTCTTGCGGCGGGAATAGGCGGTATGAAAGAGCTGGTAGGCCCGGAACACTGCATACCAGACGCTTCCGCCGCCTCACTGACAAAGGCGATACGCGAGCTGTACGGATCCCCGGAAAAGCTTGCCGAAATGGCAGAGGCAATGAAGACAGGGATCGACGCATACCCCGTCCTCGGCGGATACGCCGACGAGATCGAAAAAATATACGGCGAAGCCATCCGTCAGCATCATCCGAGCTGAACCGGCAACGAAAAGGAAACAATATGGGCAGACTTGAATCCAGCCGAAAAAACCTGATAACAGGGACGATCTACCAGGTGCTTTATCTGGTGATGAACTTCTTTGTCCGCATCCTGATCCTCAAAAAGGCGGGCATAGAGGCTCTCTCTTTGAACGGATTGTTCCTGGAAGTGGCCTCCCTTCTCGCCATCAGCGAGCTCGGCGCCGGCACAGCCATCTCTTACAGCCTATATAAGCCCCTGGCAGAGCGAGACCACGACAGGATCGCCTCCGTGATGCGGATATTCAAAAAGACCTACCGGATCATCGGGTGCACCATCTTTCTGCTCGGGCTCCTGTTGATGCCGTTCCTCGGGAAGCTCATCAACAAGATGGACGTTGACATCGGCTTCGTCCGCCTCGTCTTTCTGCTGATACTGATCCAAGCGTCTGTGCCGTACTTTTATAGCTATAAAATGCTGCTTCTGAACGCGGATCAGAAGAATCACATCGCCAACCGGATAAACATCCTCATACGGACGCTGTTTTTCATCGCAGAGGGTCTGGCGCTGATACTCACCGGGCGGTATATCGTCTATCTTTTGATAGAGATCCTATACAATGTATGCTTCCAGATCGTGACGTCCCTGGAGACCGACAGACTGTATCCCTATCTGAAAAACGCAAAGCCTCTCCCCAGGGAGCAGATAAAAGAGATCATCAGGAACATCCGGCGAGGCTTTTTCGGCAAATTATCGAACAAGGTGCTCAACACCACCGACAATATCCTCATCTCCACGCTGATCGGCACAACGATGGTCGGCGTCTATTCGCAGTATTCCATGCTGATCAACGCATTCCTGCGCCTTTTTTCCCAGACCAACACCTCTATCGTGGGTTCCGTGGGCAACCTTCTCGCAACCGAGACTCCCGAATACTGCGAGCACCGGTTCCGTAACATCACATGGCTGTTTTTTGCCGGAGGCAGCTTCGTTTCTCTCTGTTTCCTGGCGGGCTCCTCGCCCTTCATCAGGGCTGTTTTGGGGAAGGATTTCCAGATGTCCTACGGCGTGCTCGTCATCCTGGCGATGAATCTCGCCTTTGAGATCACGAAAATGCCGCTCTGGACCTTTTTTGAGGCTGGCGGCCTCTTCAAGGAAAACCAGTTCATCTCCGTTGCGGGAGCCGTCCTGAATATCGTCACTTCGATCGTCCTTGGCAAATTTTTCGGATTGGCCGGCATCTTCGCCGGGACGTTTTTATCGCTGCTCCTGATGGCCGAGCTGAAGGCGGCGACGCTCTATAAAAAAATCTTCCTGCGCGGCGCCCGCGCAATGTTCTGGCTGTATCTCGGGATCCACGCGGCGGATATCGCGCTTGTATACGGCTTTATCACCTGGAACAAGATCGAAAACGATATACTGGCATTTTTCGTGAACTGTATTTTTGCCGCAGCCGTGTCGCTGCTCTCCACCGTCGTCGCGTTCTGGAAAAGTCCCTACGCCGCCGACGGAAAGCGGATGATAGCGAGATTTTTGCATCTGCGAAGGCGTCAGAAGCGGTCATGACAGATCACATATGCCCTTGTACGGAGGAAAAATGAACGGAAAACTCAAAGTAACGATCGGAATCTGCGCTTACAATGTCGAAAAATACATCATGCAGTCCCTCAAAAGCGCCCTGGATCAGACATATGAAAACATTGACGTCATCGTCATCGACGACGGCTCAACCGACGGTACGGGAGCGCTGCTCGACTTCGTCTCGGACGACAGGCTGACCGTCGTCCACAAGCAGAACGAGGGGCTTGCCGCCGGGCGCGAGCAGCTCATTCAAATGCTTGGAGGGGACGCCGTCTACTGGCTTGACGCCGATGACTATCTGCTGCCGAACGCAGTAGCCAACAACGTTTTCCTTATGGAAAAGCACAGCGCCGACATAGTCAAGACGGCGCTTTTCAAAAAAGACGAAGCATTGTGCGGGATCTACACCAGGGAAGCGTATATGCACATCCTCCTCCCGGACACTATAAAAAGCAACGTCATCGGGTGCCTGATCAAAAAAGAGGCTTACGACGGCGTTCATCACAAGATCGGCCTTATCAACGACGACTATTATGCCTTTCCCCGTGTCGCCGACAACACACGGAAGATCGTGCTGGAAAACAGCGGGACATATCACTACCGTGAGGTGCGGCCTGGCAGCATAACTCATTCCGGCAGAAGCTCCTTCTCCGGTTTTTACCCCAGAGCGATTCACCGAAACGACCGATACGAACGCTACCGTCAGGAATTCCCGGATGAATGCCGCATCGTCCTGAAACAGTTCACGGACTATGCCTGCATGTCCTGCCTCTACGGCGGGAACGATCCACGGGTGGACGAGATCAAGGCTCTCCTGGTCTCCAGAGAAGACGATATCGCCCGCTGCGGAACCGTCAGCGCGTATAAAAAATGGTTGGTCCGCGAGATACTGAGCAACGAAAAAGCTCTCGGAGCTGCAAGGGTTCTGCACAAGATCAAGGGCCGCGCCAGAACTATACTTGAGAGGCTCGGACGTCAGTGAACCGATCTCAGGATCGGCGCTTAAAGCATCGGCATATCCGGCGGGACAGATCTGACAGATAAAAACGCACGGCATAAATCCTGTCCGAGGCGTTCTGCGTCCCGCCCGAATTCACGGCATCAATCAATGTGGCGGAGGGATCATACCTGTGAAGCATTTATCGTTAAAACTGTTGAGCGAAATAATAAGCGTTCAAAGAAAACTGCAGAAGCTTTCCCTGCAGGAGCTTTCACAAAAAACGGATATCAGCCGCTTTACCGTCTCAAAACTTGAGAGGGGCGAGCGCACCCCGTCTGTCGATCAGCTTCTGTCGCTGTCGGACGTCCTCGACTTTGACGTAAACGACGTCATCATCGACGACGAGGACGCGCCGACCGCGGCGGAGCGGAAGAAGATCGCGGTTGTCGGCATCGGATACGTCGGAGCTTCTGTCGCGGTGCTGCTTTCTCAGCACAACGACGTCACCGCCGTTGATATCTGTCAGGACAGGGTCGACAGCATAAACTCATGGAAAAGCCCGATACAGGACGTATATATCGAAAAGTTCATGGCTGAACATGAAGAGAGGGGCCTTTCCCTCACCGCAACAACTGACGGAAGAGCTGCATACGCCGACGCCGACTTTATCATAGTCGCGGTGCCGACCGATTACGATCCGGATACGGACTGCTTCGACTGCAGCGCGGTGGAAGAGCTCCTCATGCTCATAAAGAACGCGACTGCAGACCGTAATACCAAACCGACCGTAGTGATCCGATCCACAGTGCCTATAGGATATACAGAACGCCTCAAGGAGCAGATCGGCCTTGATGACATACTTTTCAGCCCCGAGTTCCTGCGGGAATCAAAGGCGCTTTACGACAATCTCTTCCCCAGCAGGATGATCGTCGGCTGCAGTGAAGCGCAGCGGGGATCCGCGCAGGCCTTTGTCTCGCTTTTGCAACAAGGAGCGGTCAAATCCTCCGTTCCGGCGCTTTTCATGGAGACACGGGAAGCCGAAGCTACAAAGCTATTCGCAAACGCCTACCTTGCCCTACGCATCTCCTACTTCAACGAGCTCGATACCTTTGCCGAGATGAAACATCTCAGGACGGCGCCGATGATCCGCGGCATATGTCTCGATCCGCGCGTCGGTGATTACTATAACAACCCATCCTTCGGATACGGAGGCTACTGCCTGCCAAAGGATACAAAACAGCTCCTTTCCAACTACCGAGACGTGCCGGAAAATCTGATCGAAGCCATCGTGGAGTCCAACCGCACCAGAAAGAGCTATATCTCTGACCGCGTGTTCGAAATCGCGGCCAAAGGCTCCTCAAACAGCTCCGGAAAAAAGGTCACGATCGGCGTTTACCGCCTGACGATGAAGACCAACAGCGATAATTTTCGCGCTTCTTCCATCCAAGGTGTCATGAAGCGGCTCAAAGCCAAAGGCGCAGACGTTGTAATCTATGAGCCGACGCTGGATGACGGAACGGATTTCTTCGGTTCAGCCGTCGTCAACGATTTTGAAAGATTCAAGGATATGTGCGGCTGCATCATCGCCAACCGGTACGATCCGATCCTGGATGATGTGAAGGAAAAGGTCTACACCCGAGACCTCTTCCGGCGCGATTGAGACAAAAGCAGAACCGTCCAGTGATCCGGACGGCCGATTAAAACTCCCGATCCACAAACAAAAGACGGCGTTGAGACTTCTCTCGACGCCGCCTTTTATCATCGAATATCGCCATGCGCCCGGCTCCCATAAAGATGGAGGCTCTGCCCTTGAGACAAAGCTCCGTCACTCGTTCGGAGCACCGGCGCTTTTTTCGCGTCCCAGCATCACAGCGCACAGAAACCTGCATATCAGCAGGATATAGCACACCGTCTTCGGCAGCATCAGCATCGGCGTCTCGACCGCCCCGAAAATGCGAAAGAAAATGAAGCCTTACGCCGGATCTCTCAGAGGTTCCGGCAAGGACGTCAAAGCAAAACGAAATCATCTTCGATAAAGCGTATGATTTTAAGCTTTATACAGCGCAAGAAAGCGTTCACCCTCAAAACATGCAGGCCATCAGAGATACTTCCGGAAACCCATTATGCGGTGGAACGTTATCATATTTGTGTCATGCTGATTTACCGCACCGTTCCATGCAGTACGCGACACCAACAGGATATCTTCCCCATCTATTATCCAGTCCGGATATGTGTATGCGTTGCTGCTTCCCCTCTCGCCCGCCACAACATACGGAACGTTCCAGCTTTTGAAATCCTTCGACACTGCCATGGCAAGGATGCTGCGCCCGCATGGCTCTTTTTTATCGCAGAGATTTCCAAATGCGATGTATTTTCCGGTTACTTCGTCCTTTTTTATCACAAATTTGCTCACGGCTGACAGCGGAAAATCCTCGACTGTTTCGATCATGGTCATCCTCCCGTTTGAAGGAGCCTTTTCGTCCAGCTTTAGCAGCAGGGATTTTCCATAAATCATGGTTCGAATAAGATTATAAAGCTTTCCGTCCGGCAGCTCGACAATGTTCCCCTCTATACACTGCCTCGGATCCTCATCAGGATAATAGAGTTCATTTACAGACCAGTTTGCGGGATCCATCAGATCGCTGTCCGCTTTCACCGAAAGCACCCCGATATAATGGGCCAGATCATAGGCTTTGGGCCGACCGTCTTTGTCGGCGCCTCCCATCAACGTCCTGTATTCAAAGCTTACCGCTTTTTCTGAGGGAGCATATGCGTTTGTCAGCTCGGCTTCCGTGGGAGAATATATTTCTTCGACATGCCCGTATTCTATGGCAGTGAAAAGGTATCCATCCTTCTCAACGATCGGATATGACCCCCTGTGCCATCCCCAGCGTCTGACTCCCTCGCCCACAAGCAGCGTCACAGGCCTCGACCATGTCTCGCCCTCGTCTTCGGAGCAGCCTATGATGAGACTGCTGTAATCCGTGCTCAACGTAAGCATATATACCCTGCCGCCATGATAAAACAGCTTGGAATTGAAGGCCGGCCGGATATCCCCGACATATCTCCAGCTTTCTCCGTTGTCGTCCGATTTGAACAGAATATCCAGACACGGATCCGAAGGCCATCTTGTGCGGTCACAGCAGACGCTGGTGCTCACCAACAGTTTTCCGGAAGGCAGCTTCAGTATCGTCGGAGCGCAAAGCGCGTGTCCGGAATACTCATATATATCGTCGAGAGGATGAAGATAGTCGACCCCGGTCACTCCGTCGGGGAGCCTGCCTGTCAGGGCGATCCTTGTTTTGCTTTTGACTCCGTCTTCGCTCCGGATATAAAATTCATATTCTGTATCGTCCGGAAGTCCGTTCACGGTGACCGGACCGTCGGATATCACCTTTTCGCAAAAGCGCTCATCCGATCCCCTGCGACGATAGCACACCTTATAAACGCCCGCATGCTCCCGGGCATCCAGCCAATCGAAACAAAAGCCGCCCTCTCTCGGAAGTATCTGGACAATATAAGGCGCCGGTGCGTCTATCGGCCTGGTATAGGGTTTGAACATCCAGCCTGATATCCCTTTCATTTTCCTTCTCCTTTTCAAGTGGTTTTCTGCGATTCTTTTCTGTATCCCAGCGGAGTCAGACCGCAGGTGCTTTTGAATATCTTTATAAAATGGCTCGTGTCCTGATATCCCATTTGGCGCGCGATCTCCCCTACCGGGATATTCGTCTCTTCAAGAAGTCTCCGGCTTTCGTTTATCCTCAAAGCAGTCAGGTATTCCTTGAACCCGATCCCCGCGACCTCTTTGAACGTCCTGCTGAGAGCCTGTGCGGACATTCCGAAATGTTCAGACACCATCACAAGGCATATGCCCTGATCCCGAAAATTATCGTCGACATATTTTATTACCTTCTCTGTGCGTCTGATCGTCTCCATCTGATTTGCCAGGCTCACCTCACGGCATATGCGGCTGACCATGGGCCGCATCTTTTCCGCAAGCTCTTCCACATCGGAACAGCCCGAAAGTTCGATCACCTCGCTCTCTGTAAGATCGTTTTCGGTTTTTTCGGCCGTTCCGATGAACTGATAAACCAGATTACTGCAATAAAGCCGCCGTATGCTGTTTACATTCGAATAATTCCGTATGCTGCAAAGGCATTGTTCCAGCTTCTCAAGGGCTTTTTCCTCCTCTCCGTGCTTTACGGAATGAGCAAACCGGATCATCTCCGCCTGTATCCCGGCGTCGCCGCGCCTGTCCAAAACGATATCGTCATAGAAAACGATATCCGCTCTGACGTTCTCAATCGCCAGAACAGCGTTCACGGCGGAGCTGTGCAGCTCAGCCGCCGAGCTGCACAGCTTGCCCACGCCGTATTCGCCGGGCAGCTCTCTTCTGATCGCCTCCACGCTCTCCCTCATCCCGTCACGTCCGTCACGGTCCAGTGAGATCAAAAAGGCTATATAGTTTTCTCTTTCGGTGCGGAACGCAAAAAGCTGAAGACCTGTTCTTTCCGCAAGGCTGTCGAGCTCCGCTTTCTCTGACGAATCCGTGACAGCCGCGCACCAAAAAGGCCCCGGGAGCTGAAGCTCGGAAAATTCCTCTCCGCTGACACGGTTCCCGTCAAAAATCCTTTGCGCTGTTTTTTCCTTCAGAACGGTGCTTTGCTCATCGATGAGCCTCGTAAGCTGCTCCCGCTCCTCCCGCATGTGCCGTATCGCCGACTTTATCGTTGTTATTTCGTCTGTCCCGTTTAAGCTGGAGCCCTCCGAGCGCAGCTCCTTTGCTGTTGTCGATATCGGGCGATAATTGATATATACCGTTGCCAGGAACATCACCGCAAACACGACCGCCAGCACGATCAAAATGCTCTGAAGCGCGTGATAGAAGCTCTGAAGCGGTTCCTCGAGCTCATCCTGCGGCACCAAAAAGACAAATGTGAGCCCAAGCTTTTTGCTGAACTGCTTGAACAGCCTGTAGTCATTGTCTGAAAGCTTCAAGTCCATTACATCTGTGTCGCTATCCGACAAAAACAGCGACAATCCATCATTGTCCCGCCTGCTGAGCTCTCCGGAATTGGTGAACACCATTCTGTTCGAATCGTCAAAGATGCAGATCCCGTATTCTCCCCCGCCCATCAGATTTATAAAGGATTTGTTGACCGATTCTCTGTTCAGCTTCCAGAGAACGACCGCATCGTGCTTTTGATAAATCGATACCGGTATGGAGAACATCATATTCGCGCTGCTCATCGGGGCCCTGTCAAAATCAGATATCACCCGGAGCTCCTCTGACTCCGTCAGCGCGCCGGAGAGTTCATCGCGCATGCGCTCATCGCTTGCAAAGCGCTTCATAAAATCTTCCATATTGAATTTGTAGGTGCCGCTGATCAGATAATCCGAACTGTTGAAAAAGATCAGACAGTCATCGGCGATGGAAACGGATTTTGCATAGCGCGACATCTCCTGTATGGCGTCCAGTATGTTGTAAGGATGCTTTACGATCTTCGCAGGCAGTATCTTTTTCTCATATCCGATCCTGATCGCTGTGTTGAACATGTCTTCATAGCAATTTTCAAAATACGCCGAGAAGCTGTCTATGCGTGAAAACATCCTTGCATTGCTTTGTTCTTCTATTCCCGAATAAACGTTTCCCAGCAAAAACCAGACGATAATCAGCACCGGTATACTCACTGTGAGCAGCACGGTGCTGATAAGGCGCAGCAAAAAACTGTATTTTAAGACTATACTGCGAAACTTCAATTCATCCACCTCAGACCGGACAAGCATGAACAATGCAGACAAACTATAATGATATCGCCGGATAGTATCCGGCGGTATCATTATAGCATACTCGTTGACTTTTAAAAAGCCGGTTAGATCATTGAATGATTATTTGGCGTAAGCCTCGGTATATATCTTCAGATAGTCCTGAACTCCGAGATTGTTCATCTCCTCAAGATACGCGTCATAATTGGAGAGCGGTTCATCGCCGGTTATGAATTTTGCCTCCATCATATAAGCGTAATCGGCGAGCGGAGTCGCTATCTCGCTGATGGTCTTCAGGCTCGCGTCATCGAGATATACGGAAGGATATCCGTACTGGATATACGGCAGCACGAACTCGCGGTTGGAAGCGCGCCATGTGGCTTCAAGCGGGTTCCCGTTTGCGATGGGATCGGCATTATAGAGGTTCACGCGGGCAAGAACTCCGGTGAACGCATTTCCGGCGACGCACATGCAATGCCGGCAGAGGTAGCTCCAAAGATTTCCGTGTTCTTCCTCGGAATATCCCGGCATATTGTAGTTGATCCAGTTGCCGTTGTCGTCATATACGTTCTCATATCCGAAGTTGAGCTCCTGGGCATATTCATCGTCGTATTCGCTGCCCTTCATCGGCCCGTAGAACTGCATGATGTTGACCGTGTCATCATAGAGCGTGTTGATGAGACGAACGGCTGCGTCTACGTTTTCACATGAAGAGGCGATCGTGATATAACCGGGCACGAATCCGTATGCCTGATAAGCGACGGGCGCCTTGGACGCGTCTGCGGTCAGAAGGAACGACTCATACTGGGTATAGTTGTCATTTTCGCTTCCGGTGATGTAATACGGGGCGGCAAACGGGATAACGCCGACTCTCATCTCGTTTCCTTTCGCGGTGAATGCGGTGTTGTCCTGAGAGAATACGTCCTGATCGAGAAGTCCTTCGGTATAAAGCCTGTTCATGAAGGTCAGATAATTGAAGTAATCCTCATCCACCGGAGCATACGTCACTTCTCCGTTTTTGAGAGCGGGATTTCCAAAGCCGCCGTCTGAAACTATACCATAGGCCAGCAGTATCTGGTTGCGGATGGTCGTCTGATTCTCCGTCCAGCTTCCCGACCAGGGGATCTCGTCGTTGGGATCTCCGTTCCCGTTGGCGTCCTGCTCCTTGAACGCCTTCAGGACTTCATAATAATCCTCAAGCGTGACAGGCTTTTCCAGACCGAGATTTTCGATCCACTGCATATTGATGCTCGTGTTTTGGGTCGAAAAAGCCATAGTCGTCGGGAAAGCATTGAGCTGCGGGATCGAATAGATATTCCCATCGGGCAGTGTTACTCCCTCGAGCGAACCCGGACAGAGCTCCATCTTTTCCTTTATCTTGTCGCCGTAGGTCTCGATGGAATCGTTGAGCACGGCGAAAAAGTGCTCGTTCATCCCGTAGTTCAGCACCTCATTGTTGGTCCAGTTAAAGGCATACATCACGTCAGGAAGATCCTCTCCGGCCAGCATGACGGCCTTTCTCTCGCTCAAAGCATCACTGTTGATCTGGATGTACTCGATGTCTATCCCGGTGGCGTCCTTCCACCAGCGGTAGAACCACTTTTCGTCAGATTCGAGGTCGTCCGCGCCGACCCTGACCGCAACGGAAAGCGAGAGCGGCTCGTTAACGACAGGCAGCAGCGAATCGGTGTTGATCAGAGGGAGTTCCTCCCCGCTGTTTTCCGACGCCTGGGAGCTGCTTTCTTTCGAGCTATCGGATTTGCTGCCGGAAGAGCTTTCCTGCTGAGAGTTTTCCTTCTGTCCGCCGGTGCATCCCGCAAAGACGCATACTATCATCACGGCAGCCAAAAGGATGGCGATGATTTTTTTTGCCATGGTTTTTTCTCCTTTCATTTTGGGGGTCTTTATTGTTTTATCATCTCAAAAAAGATGATTGCCCAACATTTGATACAGCGCAGGCTCATTTACCCTTTGAGCGAGCCGATCATGACGCCCTTCACAAAATGCTTCTGCACAAAGGGATAGGCTATGAGCATGGGAGCGGAGGAGATGAAAATAATTGAATATTTCATGCTTTCCGCCATGAGTTTGCGCTTCAGCAGCGCTTCCACCTGCAAAGAATCCATCGAATTCATGCTTTCAATGATCGTCATCTGCTGGTTTTGGATGAGTATGTTGCGCAGAACATACTGAAGCGTGTAAAGCTTCTTTGAGTCTATATACAAAAGCACGCTGAAGAAAGAGTTCCAACTGCCCACTGCGTTGTAGAGCGCTATCACCGCGATTATGGCCCCGGAAAGCGGCAGCGCTACTGAAACGAATATTCTCAGTTCGTTCGCTCCGTCTATGCGGGCGGCCTCGTACAATTCGTCCGGGAAATTCGTAGTGTAAAAAGTGCGTGTTATTATCATATTATACACGCTGAATCCGCCCCCGACTATCAGCGCCCACCTGGTGTTGATCAGACCCAGCTGCTTTATGAGCAGATATCCCGGGATCATTCCTCCGCCGAAATACATCGTGAACACAAAGAAAACGGTGAGAATCCCGCGTCCGCGAAAATACTTCCGCGACATCACGTAAGCGCACGGGATCGTTACTGCGAGCGAGTATACCACCGTCAGCGCGGTGTTTATGATGCTGTTGACGTAACCCTGCCATATCTCACTGTTTTTGAAGACGTTTTTGTAGGCGTCCCATGTAAAACCGGCGGGATAGAGGAGAACGTTCCCCTTATATATTTCGTATGGGTTGGAAAAAGACGCGATCACCGTAAAATAAAGCGGATAAAGAACGATCAGCATCACTATCGTTACCAGCGCCGTATTGATGATACCAAAAGCCCTGTCCGAAATACTTTTTGAAAATCTTTTTTTGTGAATCAAAGCATTTTCCGACATTTTATTTCCTCACATTCAGCTTGTTTGAAAAGTCGGCCTGCATATTTACCAAAGAGAGGTCTTTGTAGATACCTTTGCCAACCAGTTGAACGATGCCAGCAGAATAACGTTCACAACGGAGTTGAAAAGTCCGACGGCAGTCGTATAGCTGTACTGAGCGTCCTTTATGCCCAAACGGTAAACAAATGTCGCAAACACATCCGATCTCTCTATATTCAGCTGATTCTGCAGAAGCAGCACCTTTTCAAATCCGGTGCTCATCATGGAGCCCAGCGTCATGATCAACAGGATGGTCACAGTGGGAAGGATCGAGGGCAAGTCTATGTATATTATCTTTTGGAAACGCGACGCGCCGTCGATCTTGGCCGCTTCGATTATCTGCGGATCGACCCCGGAAAGCGCCGCAAGATATATAATGGTCCCCCAGCCCACATTCTGCCAAACCCCGGACAAGACATAGATCGTCGAGAACATCTCCGGTTTGCTGAGCCAGTCCTGTCCTGTCCCGCCGAGAAGCATAAGCAATATATTTATCACACCTGTCTCCCGCTGCAGAAAAAGCCTGACCATGCCGCACATAGTCACGACTGATATAAAATGCGGCGCATAAATGATCATCTGCACTGTTTTCTTGTATCTTTCGGAACCAAGCTCGTTAAGCATCAGCGAAAGGATTATCGGCGCAGGAAACCCGACCAACAGATTGTGAAGATTGATCACCAGCGTATTTCTGAGAAGAGTCCAGAAATTCGAGCTGGTAATATACCTTTCAAAGTGCTTCAGTCCGACCCATTCGGAGCCGAAAAAGCCTTTGCTGAACTTGTAATCGCGAAAAGCAATCTGTGCGCCGTACATGGGATAATAACAGAAAATTATCGTGAAAACCACTGCGGGGATTATCAGCAGATACAGCTGCCAATAATCTCTGAAATAACGCCCCCAACCAGCGCCTGTTCCGTTTTTGACCGTCGCGGCAGCTCCTTTGGGTGGGATAGTTTTGCTTTTTATCATTGCAGTTCACCTTAAAAAAGATATTTTCATCTCTGTATTTTCAATATATCATAGTATATTTCAAAAACAATAAGTGCTTTTTGT
>Ga0079305_1002298_pt1 | contig 17431 bp, 21 predicted proteins | sample LMS_cellobiose_e_FD_79183 | JGI IMG/M metagenome (GOLD analysis project Ga0079305, IMG submission 79183) | Rumen-fistulated moose microbial communities from Alaska, USA - LMS_cellobiose_enrichment | ecosystem: Host-associated > Mammals > Digestive system > Stomach > Rumen fluid ... | reverse complement strand
AGTTCAAGTCGTGTTATATTTCCCTCGAAAAAGCAGTGACAAAAACCCGGAAACCGTTGTGGTATAGGGGTTTTCCGGTGCAATATCTTTTTTGGTTGCACAACATGCAAACAAGGGTAGGAATTGAACTCCGCTCCTCTACTTCGAGCAAGGATACAAACAGCACTTGTACACTTGCTCCTTTTGTCCTCTCAAGGGTGAGGATTGAATCCGTACCCTTGTTTTCTCGATATAGAGAAAGGGTGTGCGTTGAACGCACACCCTTCGCTGTCATTGTCCTTGTCTCACCGTATCCAGGTGCTTCTTCACATCGCCGTTCAGCACAAGCTCCGCGTAGGCGGCGGGATCGTTGTAGATCAGATAGTCCAACTCCCGGCGGTCTAGCCAGGTCTCCACGAATTCCCGTTCCACAGCTAAGGTGTCAATGGCAATCAGCGTACCGTCCGGGCACCGCGCCTCTACGCAGGCCGTGTCCATGTTGTAATCGTATGTCCAGATTCCGGTTTCCATTTCGCTCCACTCCTTCTTATTTCTGTTTTTCATCGCTCTGGCCTTGCGGATCACCATAGAGGTATGCAACAAGCCGGATCTTCGGGATCCGATATGTACGGCCAATTTTCAGAACTGAAAGGTGACCGCCTTTGATAAGGCCATACACCGCTTTCGTACTTACACCGAGCACTTCGCCAACCTGCTCGATGTTCATCACATCCGGATACTCCTGAAGCATGAGCCTGTACGCTTCTTTTTGCGTGATCGGCCGTGCTGAAGCCTTTGAGTCTGTGCCTTTTGGAGCATTGGTTGTCCGGCGGCTTTGTTTCGGGGACTTTTTCAAACTTCCTTTTGCCTTTTCCAAATCTCCTTGCGTTGGCACGTTCGATTCTGTCTGATCTTCTTTGCCGTGATCTTCGAGAAGATAATCGATCACACATTCCTTCGGGATCTGATATTTCCTGCCAATCAAAAAGGATTTGATTTTCCCGGCTTGCAGCAGCTGCCGAGCATCCTTGGCTTTAACGCCTCCCAGCATGGCGCACAGATCAGTGACCTCCACGACATCCGGGTAATTCTGAAATTGATCCATCCAATCTTTTCTTGTCATATCGTTCATCTCCAAGTATGATTTGTCGACGGAAAATGAACTACCTTCGCTATGCTTTTTTTCTTGATTTTCTGCCGTATTTGCTGACCTGACCGCCTGTCACCTTCCCCAAATCGGAGCGGTTTCTGAGGCCGGCCGGGACAAGTTCGGGCTTCATTTTTTATCTGCGAACAATTGGTACCAGCGTCCGCCATCTTCCACATCACTTCAAAAACTCAAAATCCGTTGGTGGCAACATCGTGTGGGTTCGAGTCCCACCATCGGCACCACTCCAAAGAGCCTTGTCCCGCAAGGGATTGAGGCTCTTTCTTTTGTATGGTTCCAAACGGAAAGGACCCGGCTTTCTCCTGGCCGGGTCCTTTCCGCTTCTTCCGCTCTCTACTTCCTCCCCACCAGCAGGGTGGAGCCTCCAAGCCCCAGCCACCTGGCCTCCTTCCGGCCCATAAAGAGGCCGTCCGTGGTGTCGATGAGCTGGACTTCCTGGAACCCCCGCTCCTTCAGTTTCCGGACAAACCGGTCCATCTCCCCGCCGTAATGGGCTTTGTCCATCAGATCGTGGATGGCAAAGACGCCGCCTTTTTTGAGCACCCGCAGGCTCTCCAGAAGAAGCTCCTTTCTGTCCTTTCCGGCGATATTGTGATAGACATAGTTGCTGGTCACCGCGTCGAAGCTCTCGTCCTCGAAGGGCAGCGCAACGGCGTTCCCCTCTGCGAAGCGCACGTTTGACACGCCCTCGGCTCTCGCGTTGTCCTGGCAGCGCTGTTTGGAGAACACGGTCTGATACACGCCCCTCCAGATGTCACAGCCCACCAGCTCGGCCTTCGGATTCCGTTTCGCGCAGGCGATGGTCAGCGCGCCGCTGCCGCAGCCTACGTCAAGGCCCACTCCGCCGTCGGGAATACGGACATAGTCCGCCGTTCCCTCCACAATGGTCTTGGCCAGCTTTCGCTTTCCGTTATAATCGAAGGTCCTGTGCAGCACAATCATCCATACGGAAACCAATACGAGGGCCAGTGTCCCGAGCCCAAACATCAGCCCGCAGACCAGGCGGGCCGTTCCTTGGAGGATCAGTCCGGAGGCGCCGAGCAGGAGAAAGAGACCCAGTGCCGCGGCCGCCGCGCCAGCCAGACCATATATCATGCTTTGGGGGACCCAGTTTCTGTAATCCGGTTTCATTAGACTCCTCCTTTGAATTCGATTTTCACGATCACCATCTTCACCAGGCTGTCGCAGAAACGGATCATCAGCTTATGGAGCGCACCGACTTCCCGGTAAATATCCCGGTATCCCCGCATATAGCTTTTGGAGGTAACGAGGGCAAACTCGTCGCTCCAGTCCCTCAGCTTCCTCGCATCCTCCAGAGAGAAGCAGGCGTTCGCCTTGGAAATGCCCGCTTCCTTCAGCCAGGTTTTTGTCATCAGCCTCGCGCCCCGTCGGTTGCAGGCGTCGAACACCAGTACAGCCCCCGGAAAGCGCTTTGCCAGCTTCTGGAATAGCGTTTTCACATCCTCAGTTTTGAAGTAGTAGAAAACGCCCGCCGCATAGAATACCGCGCCGCCGGAGGCGTCGATCCGGTCCATCCATCGGTCGTCGTTCAGGTCAAAGCCCAGATTCTCCTCCCTGTCCCCCGCGGGCAGGAGCGCATCGCGGACGGCGATCACATCTGGCATGTCGATGTGATACCCTTTGCAGGAACCGTTGTCGCACTTCCGGAAGGTGTCGTCCAGACCACAGCCCAGGTTCACCACTGCCGCCTCCGGGTGGGTTTTCAGATAATCCTTCACCTCGCAGCCGATGTCATACTGCCGCTGGGCCACCTCCAGCGCGCCGAACAGCCCCGCCGCCCGTTCCATCTTCTTTCCCTTTTCGGCAAAATCGTAATCCAGCATGGAACAGATGCGCTCCGCTTCCGGGTCCCGGAACAGGTGCGGAAAGCGGTCGGAGCAGACCTTCCGGCCGTACAGCGGAATGATCAGCGTCTCCTGCACGCTGTTTGCCTCAATGCGATATTTCATCACTTCCCCCTTCCGCGGGCCAAGGCCGGTCATTTTCTCGCCAGCATCGTGAGCCACGGTCTGGAGGGATGATGGTCGCTTTGCACGTCTGAGAAGCCCGCGGCTTTCAGCGCCGCTTCGATCTCCTCGGCGGTATAGGTTTGCATTCCGTCGATGATCTTCTCGAATTTCAGACTGACCGCGTCCCTTCCGTCGGACTCATTGCAGATCATGAACGCTCCACCGGGCTTCAATACCCTTGCCACCTCCGCAAAGCACGTCTCCAGCCCCGGCCAGAAATAGATGGTTTCAAACGCTGTGGCAAGGTCGAAGGCTTCCTCCGGCAGCTGCAGATCAGACACATCCCTCTGCCGCACGGTGCAGCGGCCGGCGGCGATCATCTCCCTGTTATAGGCCGTTGCTTTCTCCACGCACAACGCGGAATAGTCGATGGCGGTCACATGGGCCATCGGATACTTTTTCAGCAGCGCACCGGCGTTGCGGCCCCCGCCGCAGCCCAGGTCAAGCGCCTGCTCCGGTGTGAGAGCCGACAGATGGGCAAGTCCCCAATCCGCCAGCCGCGCATGGCCGGAGTTCATCCCCCGCAGCATCATCTTCCCGAGGAAACCCGCAGGTTTCCGGGTCTGGCTCACATAATCCTTGAACAGTCCCATCTTCGCTCCTCCTTACGAACTTTAAAACGTCCCCAAGACCCAGGTCGTTCGCGCTGCGCACAGCTGTGACGCCAGGGTGGTTTTCCTCAAGCTCAGAAATTAGTCATCGCTAACTATCGCTGATTGTGTTGCCCATCAATCAGCGCTTCCTGGTTTTTCTTGATTCGCTGCTTGATGGGCCGAATGATGGTTAGCATTCACTTACCATAGTATAGCGCGGCGATTTCCTTTTTTCAAGAGGGGATCGAATGATTTTCACTTTTCTGTGTTTTATCCTTCGGGCAACTGTCCGGACGAAAAATGGCACGTTTTTCGGCAAGGGACTTTGCGTCCCGCTCCAAAGATGGTACAATGCTAGTATGATATTCGAATCGGCGAAAACGAAAGTGCAGAGCATACTGGCAATCGTACAGGCGACGATTGAAAAGACGGAAAGGAAGTTTTTACTATGACACAAGCCCACAGCGCGTTGTTTCAGCCGCTGACCATCGGCAAGACCACCTTCAAAAACCGGTTCTGCGTCGGTCCCCTGACCATTCCCACAGTCTTCGGACCCTTCGGGGAGTTCTCCCCCGACGGGCTGGACTACTTTGAGGCCCGGGCCCGGGGCGGCTTCGGTCTCATCTTCACCGGAGCCATGCACCCGGACGTGCTGGTGGACCCCGTCCATCCCCTGGATCACAAACGGCCCATGAAGGCCCCCGGCTCCTTCAAGCGGTCCGCCGTGGACCTGCTGGAGCGGCTGGATTCCTACGGGGCCAAGATGATCCCCCAGGTCTCCATGGGTTATGGACGGAATTCCCCCGGCTGCTTCTGCCCCTCGGAGATCCCCTACTACCACGACCCCGCCAAGCTGGCCCCCGCCCTGACCAGGGACCAGATCAGGACCAAGATCGACCAGATGATCGACACCGCCGCCTTCCTCAAGGGGTGCGGCTTCCCGGGTATTGAGGTCCACGCCATGCACTGGGGCTATCTGCTGGACCAGTTCGCCATGGCCTATATGAACCACCGCGCCGACGAGTACGGCGGGGACCTGGAGAACCGGCTCCGGTGCGCCCGGGAGATCGTGGAGGGGGTCAAGGCCGCCTGCGGATCCGAGTTCATCGTCTCCATGCGGCTGGCTCTGAAGAGTTACATCAAGGGTTACAACCGCCCCTCCCTCCACGGCGAGGAGGAGGCGGGCCGGACCCTGGAGGAGGGTCTGACCATCGCCCAGCAGCTGGAGGCCTACGGTTACGACTGTCTCAGCGTGGACTTCGGTCAGTACGACTCCTTCTACTACGCCGCGCCCCCCTGTTATATGGAGAAGGGCCGGATCGTGGACCTGGCCGCCCAGGCAAAACAGGCAGTGCGCATCCCCATCCTCTGCGGCGGGCGGATGAACGACCCGGACATCGCCGCCAAAGCCATTGCAGAGGGGAAGATCGACGCCGTGGTCCTGGGCCGAGCCTCTCTGGCCGATCCGGACTTCCCCCGGAAGGTGGAAATGGGCTGCGCCCAGGATATCCGCCCCTGCATCGGCTGCAACCAGGGCTGCATTGGGGCTTTGAAGCTGGGCCGGCGCACCGGCTGCGCGGTGAATCCCCAAGCAGGCCGGGAGCACACCTTCGCCCTGACCCCCGCCCTGAACAAGAAGACCGTCCTGGTGGTGGGCGGCGGCGTGGCCGGAATGGAGGCCGCCCGGATCGCCGCGAAACGGGGGCACACCGTTACCCTCTGCGAAGGCAGCGGACAGCTGGGCGGCAACCTCATCCCAGCCGGAGCCCACGACTTCAAGAGGGAATTGAATGAGCTCAACGACTGGTATCAGAACCAGCTGGAAAAAGAAGGGGTGGACGTCCGTCTGAACGCTCCCATCACCGCCGAGGAGATCAAAGGCCAAAAGCCCGACGCCGTGGTGCTTGCCGTGGGAGCGACCCCCTTCGTCCCCCCGGTGCCCGGCATTGACGGGGAGAACGTCATCGACTGCGTCACCGCCCTGACCGAACACCCCAAGGTGGGAGCGCACATCGTCATCGTAGGCGGCGGCCTGGTGGGGTGCGAGACCGCCCTGGGGTACGCGCGGGAAGGCCGATCCGTCACCATCGTAGAGGCCCTGCCGGACATCCTCTCCGCCGGGATCCCTGTTCCCGAGTCCAATGAGCAGATGCTCCGGGACCTGTTGGCGGAAACAGGCGTCACCATCAGGACCGGCTGCCGTCTGAGCAAGGTGGAGGGAGACTCTGTGAGGGTAGCCTCCCAGCAGGGAGACGAGACCATCCCCGCCGATACCGTGGTCCTGTCCGTAGGCTTCCGGCCCCGGCCCTCTCTGGCGGCGGACCTGGCCGGAACCGGCATCGAAGTCTATCAGGTGGGCGACGGCGGCAAGGTGGGCAGCGTGATGACCGCCATCGACACCGCCTATACTGCAGCCCGAAGGCTGTAACGTGTTGTTATGAAGAAATCGTAGAAGGAGGCAGCTGCCATGAGAAAGAATTTTCAGGATGTGGGGTTCTATCCCCAGCCGGTACTTATCGTCGGCACCTATGACGAAACCGGCACTCCTGACGCCATGAATGTGGGCTGGGCCGGATTGGTGGGCAGCAGATACGTGGAGCTGAACATCTCCCGGGGGCACAAGACCACCGAGAACATCCTGAAAAAGCGGGTTTTTACCGCCAGCTTCGCCGACCGGGCCCATTTGGTGGAGGCCGACTATGTGGGATTGGTCTCCGGCCACCAGAAGCCGGACAAAATCGCCACGGCAGGACTTCACCCCATCCGGAGCGAGTTCATCGACGCCCCCCTGTTCGAGGAATTCCCCCTGACCCTGGAGTGCCGGGCAGTGGAGATCACCGACGGCCCCGGCGGGGTGCGGATCATCGGGGAAGTGGTGAACATGAGCGCCGATGAGTCCATTCTGGGTGACGACGGGATGGTGGACGCCGATCGAGCGGAGTTCCTGTCCTTCGACCGTCTGCGCCGGGTCTACCGGGTCCTGGGCGGCGTGGTTGGGCAGGCCTATCACGACGGGATGAAGCGGATGGGGTAAAACGGAACATTTTTGCCTTTTCATACAAAGAAAAAGCCTTGAAACGCAGTTGTTTCAAGGCTTTTTCTTTGGTGACCCAGCGGGGATTCGAACCCCGGACACCCTGCTTAAAAGGCAGGTGCTCTGCCGACTGAGCTACTGGGTCATGTTCAGTTAAAAATGGCTGGGGTGGCCGGATTTGAACCGACGAATGCGGGAGTCAAAGTCCCGTGCCTTACCGCTTGGCGACACCCCATCATCTCAGCCAAAGAGGGTTTTACGAAGAAAGAGCCGGATGGCTCCGACTCTTTCTCCGCATTTTCTGGGGTGGGTAAAGGGACTCGAACCCTCGACACCCGGAACCACAATCCGGTGCTCTAACCAACTGAGCTACACCCACCAAATCGCGTGGAAGCAGTGGAAGATATGGCACGCCTGAAGGGACTCGAACCCCTGACCCACTGCTTAGAAGGCAGTTGCTCTATCCAGCTGAGCTACAGGCGCATATCGTCGGGACCATTCCCCTCCTGCGCTGCCGGGCTCCTCGGGATGAGCCGTCTCCATCTGCAAAACCGGCACCGGACGCTGCCCGCTTTGCAGATGGAGCGGGTGATGGGAATCGAACCCACGCGACCAGCTTGGAAGGCTGGGATTCTACCATTGAACTACACCCGCATAGGGGATTCCTTCCGGAACCGTCAGCTTATATAACATACCACAGCTTGCCGCCGTTGTCAATAACTTTTCGTTGATTTTCCGCCGTTCTCCCCTTCCCTGCCGGTCTGCGTCTATGTAGGGCCGGTCTGCTCCGACCCTTGGGCTCACAGGCCCTCCAGCTCCCGCAGAGTCTCCTGCAGAACCTCACGTGGCACGTATGCCGCGCCCAGCTTCATGGCCCGGTCCAGCGGCATTTTACTGGACGCCGCCACGATGGGCCGCCCGATGACATGGGGAAACCGCCGGGCCAGCACCGCCTGGGCTCTTGGGTCCGCCAGCAGCTCTCCGATGGTGATCTTGTTTTCTTTCAAATCCATAACGCTCACCTCGTCCCATCCTATTCGCCTGGACCGAAAACCGTGCGCAATTTTCAAAAAATGAACCGCATATCCCCCCAACGAACCGCGCATACTAATGCTATCTCACCGAAAGGAGCTTTTCTCATGGACCAGAACATGAAGGCTAACCCCTGCATCCAGTGCAGCGTCGATCAGTGTCTCCACCACAACGGCGCAAAGAACGTCTGCTCTCTCTCCTCTATCCAGGTGGGGACCTGCGGCCCCACTTCCCGGGACGCCGCCTGCACCGAATGCTCCTCCTTTGAGCTCTCTCACGCCAAGACCGGCAAGTAATTGCCAAAAAGCACAAAAAACCGGGACGGAAAGCTTCCGTCCCGGTTTTTGTTTGCGATGATCCCTTGCTTATTCTGCGGGCTTCTCTTCCGCAGCTGCGGGGGCAGCCTCAGCAGGAGCAGCAGGGGCTTCAGCCTTGGGGGCGTCGGCAGCGGGGGCAGCGGCCTCAGCCTTGGGAGCTTCGGCAGCAGGCGCAGCGGCTTCAGCCTTGGGAGCTTCGGCAGCAGGCGCAGCGGCCTCAGCCTTGGGAGCTTCGGCAGCAGGCGCAGCGGCTTCAGCCTTGGGGGCCTCAGCAGGCTTGGCAGCGGGCTTTGCCGCGGCGTCGCCCTTGGGGGCTTCCTTCTTGGGCTTGGGCGGCAGAACCACGCCGTCGATGGTGATCAGCTTCCGCGGGCAGGCGCGAGAGCACATGCCGCAGCCGATGCAGATCTCGTAGTTGATGGTAGCCAGGAAGTTCTCCACCTTGATGGCGCCCTCCTTGGGGCAGGCCTTCACGCAGAGGTTGCACCCAATACAGCCATTGTCGCAGGCCTTGCGGGTGACCGGGCCCTTGTCATGGGAGGAGCAGGGCAGCTCGGCATACTTCTTGGACTTCCGGGGGATGATGCGGATGATGTTCTTGGGGCAGGCGGTCACGCAGGCGTTGCAGGCCACGCACTTCTGTTCATCCACCACGGCCACGCCGTTGACGATGTGGATGGCGTCGAACTTACAGGCGTCTACGCAGTCGCCGCCGCCCAGACATCCATAGGAGCACTGGAGGGGACCGGAGGACACCCGGCTCTGGGCCAGGCAGCTCTCCAGACCGACGTACTCATAGCGGAGCTTCTCATGGCCGCCGCCGGAGCACAGGACCTGCGCGACCTTGCGCACGCCGGCCTCGACCTCGACGCCCATGATCTCGCCGATCTTTGCGGCGGTGCCGGGTCCGCCGGGGGCGCAGGCGTCAACAGGAGCCAGGCCCTTGACGACAGCGTTGGCGAAGCCGCCGCAGCCGGGGTAGCCGCAGCCGCCGCAGTTGGCGCCGGGCAGGATCTCGGAAATGGCCTCCTCGCGGGGGTCCTTTTCCACGGCGAAGATCTTGGAAGCGAAGGCCAGGATGGCGCCGAACACGATACCCAGGATCGTCAGTACGATCGGGGCAACAATAGTGGTACTCATTCTCTACTTCGCCTCCTTTACCAAACTTTCAGACCGGAGAAGCCCATGAACGCCAGGGCAATCAGGCTGGCGGCCACCAGGGCGATGGGGAAACCCTCAAAGCTCTTGGGGCACTTGCCGAACTCCATGCGCTCACGAACGCTGGCAAACAGGACGATGGCCACCAGGAAACCGATGCCGCCGCCGATGCCGTAGGTCAGGCTCTCCGCGAAGGTGTAACCCTTCTGGGTGTTCTGGAGCACCACGCCCAGCACGGCGCAGTTGGTGGTGATCAGAGGCAGATAGACGCCCAGGGCCTCATACAGAGACGGAACGGACTTCTGCAGGAACATTTCCACGAACTGAACCAGGGAGGCGATGACCAGGATGAAGGTGACGGTCTGGAGGAACTCCAGGGTGCCGCCGCCGCCATACTGACGCTCCAGGATGAACTTGTTGATGGGCCAGTTGACCGCGGAGGCAACGCCCATGACGAAAATAACTGCCATACCCATACCAAGGGCGGTGTCGACCTTCTTGGAGACGCCCATGAAGGGGCAGATGCCCAGGAACTGGGACAGGACGAAGTTGTTGACGAGAACAGCGCCCAGGGCGATGGACAGCAAACTAGCGATACTTGCAGGCATTACTTCGCCACCTCCTTCGTCTTCTTAGGCTTGTTCATGAAATACTGCACGGCCGCAATGACCACGCCCAGGGTCAGGAAGCCGCCCACGGGGAGGATCATGCCCAGCGCCACGGTGTCGGGGGGCAGGATCTGGATGCCCTTGCCGCCGTTGAGCAGGCCGCCGCCGAAGGTGCCGGCGCCCAGGAACTCACGGATGACGCACATGATGGTCAAGGCGACCATGTTGCCGAAGCCCTGGAAGATGCCGTCGAGAGCGGAAGCGCCGATGCCGTTCTTGGAGGCGAAGCCCTCCGCGCGGCCCAGGATGATGCAGTTGACGACGATCAGGGGGATGAACAGGCCCAGGCTCTTGGACAGGGCCGGCACGAAGGCCTTCAGCAACAGGTCGACCATGGTCACGAAGCTGGCGATGACCACGATATAGCAGGCGATACGGACCTTGTTGGGGATGATCTTGCGCAGCGCGGAGATAACCACGTTGGCGCAGGTCAGGATGATCAGAACGGACAGGCCCATGCCCAGACCGTTGAAGAGCGAGGTGGTGATGGCCAGCGTGGGGCACATGCCCAGCAGCTGGACGAGAACGGGGTTCTGGGTAATCAGGCCGTCCCAAAATTGTTTCTTTACATTCATTGTTTCGGTCCCTCCTTAACCCAGAGTCTCTACGACCGCGATGGCGGCGTTGACGCCGTCGCAGACCGCGCGGGAGGTGATGGTGGAGCCGGTGATGGCGTTGATCTGGTAACCGTCCTTGGTCACGCCAATGGTACCGTTCACACCCTTGAACTGGGCCTGCCACTCAGGATCGGTGGACTTGGAGCCCAGGCCGGAGGTCTCCGCATGGGAGATGATGGCGATGCCGGTAACGTTGCCGTCGTTGTCCACGCCGGCCATCATGTCCAGGGCGCCGCCGAAGCCGTTGGGGGACATGGTCTCCACAACATATCCCTCGTCAGCAGCCTTGTACACGGCCTTAACGGGGACACTGACGCCGGTGACGTCCACGGTGACGGGGTCGCCGCTGTACTGGTCGGTGACGTCCTCATAGTCGCCGTCGATGGGCATAACCGTCCGCAGGGATTCCTGGACAGTCTTCTCGGTGTTGGCCGCGATGGGGCCCACCGTGACCTGATTGATCAGGCCCAGGATAGCCGCGGAGACCAGGCAGATCACAGCCAGGACGATCACGAGGCTGGCCATGCTGGATTGCTTCTTCGCTTCACTCATGCCTCAGAGCCCTCCTTTGCTGCTTTTTTCGCTGCCTTGGCAGCAGCCTTGTCCGCCGCGCGCATTTCCTTGGTCACGCCGAAGCGGGCAGGCATGGTGGCCTTGTCGATGAGCCAGACGCAAATGTTCATCACCAGGATGGAGTAGCAGACGCCCTCGGGATAGCCGCCGAAGTAGCGGATGAACACCACGAGGAGGCCCGCGCCGATGCCGAAGATGATCTCACCCTTGGGGGTGTTGGGGCTCGTGACATAGTCGGTGGCCATGAAGAAGGCGCCCAGGAACAGGCCGCCGGCGAAGATCTCGCGGAGCATCCAGACGAAATCAAAGTGGCCGCCGCTGCGGGAGAAGATCAGGGTCAAAACGGCGACGGTGGCGATGTAGGCCACGGGGATCCGGGGACGGATGACGCCCCGGCAGATCAGATAAATGCCGCCGATGAGCAGGGCGATGGCGGAAACCTCGCCCACGGTGCCGCCGATGTTGCCGATGAACATGTCACCCAGAGAGAACTGGCTGGTGGTGAGGTTCAGGGCGTCGTCGGCGTTCTTCATGAAGTCGATGGACAGGGGGGTGGCGCCGGTGGAGGCGTCGATGTATTCCTGGCCCACGCTCATGCCCAGAGGCGCCCAGTTGGCCTTGCCGGGCAGAGCCCAGGTGGTCATGGGAACGGGATAGCTGAGCATCAGGAAGGCACGGCCCGCCAGAGCGGGGTTGAGGAAGTTGGTGCCCAGGCCGCCGAAGAGCTGCTTGACGATGACGATGGCGAAGAAGTCGCCGATGATGATCGTCCAGTAGGGCAGGGTGACGGGGCACACGAAGACCAGCAGCACACCGGTGATGGCGGCGGACAGGTCCTTGCAGGGAATGGGCTTGTGCATGAGCTTGCAGTAGCCCCACTCAAAGATCTCGCAGAAAATGACAGACACGATGGTCTGGATCAGGGCTCGGAAGCCGAAGACGTAGATACCCATCGCCATGGCGGGGATCAGGGCGATCAGCACGTCCCGCATGAGGCTCTGTGTGCCGACGGGATGCGACGCATGAGGCGAGGAGGCTACGCTCAGTTTTAATTCATCCATGCTGTAGTGACCTCCTTACTTCTTGGCCGCCGCTTGGCGGATGGCGAATTTCGCAGTACGGAACTGCTGCACCAGGGGGATGCGGGCGGGGCAGATGTACTGGCAGCAGCCGCACTCCATGCAGTCCATGATCCGCAGCTCCTCCACCTCGCTCCAGCGGCGCTCTTTCCCGTACATGTTCATGAACACGGGGGTCAGGTGCATGGGACATACGTTCACGCACCGGGCGCAGCGGATGCAGGTGGGGTTGGCCTCGGCCTTGGGCATCTCATCCTTGCTGAACACCAGGATGCAGTTGCTGGCCTTGCCCATGGGAACGGACATATCGTACTGGGCGAAGCCCATCATGGGACCGCCGGCGATGACCCGGGCGGGGGTACCCTTGAAGCCGCCTGCCTCCTCGATGAGGTGGGCGAAGGAGGTGCCCAGGGGGGCGATGAGGTTCACGGGGTCGTTAACGGCGCCGCCGGTGACGGTGATAACTCTCTGGAAGAGAGGCAGGCCGTTCTGCACGGCGTCGTAGATAGCAGCGGTGGTCGCGGCGTTAAACACGCAGCAGCCCACGTCCGCCGGGAGCTTTCCGGGAGGCACCTCACGGCCGGTGATGGCCTGGATGAGCTGCTTCTCAGCGCCCTGGGGGTACCGGGTGCGGAGGTCCTTGACGGTGACGTCCTTGGCGTCGCCCAGGAGCTCCCGCAGATGGGCGACAGCGTCCATCTTGTTGTTTTCAATGCCGATGTAGGCGTGATCCAGCTGCAGGGCCTTCATGATGAAGCGCACGCCGCCGATGATCTTCTCGCCGTGCTCCAGCATCAGACGGTGGTCCGCGGTGATGTAGGGCTCACATTCCGCGCCGTTGATGATGATGGTGTCGGCCTTGCCGACTGCGGAGCTGATTTTGACGTGGGTGGGGAAGCCCGCGCCGCCCATACCGGTGCAGCCCGCGTCGCGGATGATGTCGATGATCTCCTGGGGAGTCAGGGCATCCACGTTTTCCCGGGGCTTACAGTCCGGGTGCATAGTGTTCTGGAAATCGTTCTCGATCACCACGGACATCGTGGGGACGCCGCCGGTGCCGGGACGGGGCTCAACGGCCTTGACAGTGCCGGAGACACTGGCGTGGATGGGCGCGCCCAGTCCAGCCGTCTCACCGATCACCTGACCGATCATCACAGTGTCGCCCTTGGTGACCACAGGCTTACAGGGGGCGCCGATGTGCATGGACATCGGGATGACCACCTCTGCCGGGGCCTTGTTCAAGGGTCTGATCGGTTTATGCTCGCTGAGTTCCTTGTGCTCGGCGGGGTGAACGCCGCCGTAAAACAATTGCTTCATAGCATCACCTCTGTTTTTCCTTGCCAAATTCTCTTTTTCCCCATTTGGACACACCGTTTGACCGAAAACGGAGCCTCCCGGTCCGTTTTCCCGAAGAGGAGCAACATCCCCGCCGAAAAAACCGCCGGCAGGTCCCGTAGGCGGGCACCGCGGCAACGTCCATGTTCATCAGTCCGCAGACAGACCAAAACATTTATTATAATAAGCCCAACAGTGGAAAATGTCCAGTGGTTTTTGGTATAAAATCAGGTGAGATTTGGAAAAAAAAGCGGTTTCTTGTGAAAAGGAAGGGATGCCAAAGATGTTGTCTTTCGCTAACTTCCAGCATGACCTTTTATTTGCGTGAGAAATTTGTTATACTAGGACAAAACAGTGAAAAAATGGGAGGAAATCAGGTTATGAGCGAGAAGCTGCGCTGGTCGGTCCTGGGAGATTCCATTTCCACATTCCAGGACGTAACACCTCCGGGCGGGGTCTATTACGCGCCATCTTCCGGGTCGGTGACAGGGGTCCATTCGGTGGATGACACCTGGTGGATGCAGGTCATCCGGGCCAGGGGGGGCATTCTGCTGGCCAACAACTCCTGGTCGGGCAGCACGGTCGCCGAATCGGGGAACCTGGGAGCCGCCTCTGTCAGCCGGATCCGCAAGCTGGGGCCGGACGGCGTCAGTCCGGACGTGGTGATGATCTTCACCGGCCTCAACGATGTGGGACGGTATGTCCCCCTGGAGACCTTCCGGACAGACTACGAGGTCATGATCCTGCGGGTGATGGAGCGGTATCCCGGCGCGGCGGTCCTGTGCGGCACTCTGGTGACGGGGTACATTGAGCGGCCCCTGTTCCCCAAGCTGTCTCACTGGGGAGAGCGGGTAGAGGCGTACAATGCCGCCATTCGGGAGGCCGTTTCCGTCACAGGCGCTGTGCTGGCAGATCTGGCGAAGCTGGGCGAGTCCTACGAATCCATGGACGGTATCCATCCCAGCGGGACCGGGATGGGACAGGTGGCCGGGATGTGGCTGCGGTGTCTGGACGCGGCACCCTGACAATACTCTGATATATGCGGGATTTCAATGGGAATTGCAGGGAGGTTTGGCAGGGCCTCAACAAAAACCACCCCGCGCAGAAAAACTGTGCGGGGTGGTTTTTGCTGGTTCTCCCTCATTCCTGCAAGGGATCACTCATCAATGCTTTTTGTCGGCAGCGCATACGCGCCGTCCCGTCCAATGATGCCGGGGCGTATGTTCGGGAAATCAGAGATAATATAGGACGATATAACCAGGTCGTTGAGGACGAAGTCATAATATCCTCCGTCCGGGGTATTGGGTGAGAAATTCTCCGCCGCCATCAATACAAAGGGAACGGGGCCCCAATAATCCGAGTTCATCAGAGGGGAAACGCGAACTCCTTCAATGTATTGTTTCGAATTGTCTCCGGCAAACAGTTGTCCTGCTGTAAATGATAAATACTCAGACGCGGCGTACTTCGTGTATTCCTTGTATGATTTGCATTTCAGAACCAAGTCCGGCGAACGGGGATTATTACTGTCGATGCTCCATCCATCGGTAATATTTTTGATCTGGATGGTCCCTACGCAGTAGTACATATCGCTGATTCCGTGGCTGCATGACATCCGATACCCGCTTTGGCCAAAATCACTCTCTCTCCCTTCCACGCTGGGTCTCCCAAAGGTGTCGTCCACGCCCCAACTGTTATAGGTCGGGAGTTCATATCCATGGGACACCGCATCCCAAGCGGAATTGATAACCGATGTGTTGGAAAGAAGGATCCACGGGCTCAGCTTCACCTCGATCTCATACTGATAACCGTCTCCGTCGCTCTTGTGACATACGACTGTTGTCCATTCGATCGGCGTCTCCGCCTGGGCAGGGACGGGGTCTTCGTCCGGTAACTCCGCTCCATCCTCCTCTGAGATAGTGGGGGGCTCAATAGGCTCCGTTCCCTGTTCCGTATCCACGCCGGCGGCGCTGTCAGACGCTGCCGCTACTTCCTCCTCTGCCGACGAAGGCTCCTGCCCGCAGGCAGAGAGGACCAAAACAAGCAAAGCAGCGAAAAGGAAAGCTATGCTCTTTTTCATTAAGATACCTCCAAGCTATTTCTTAAACTCCGTCCCGCCGATATAGATCGAACTGCCATCCTTGCTGAAGCTTTGGCTCCAGGTCTGCTCGCTTCCGAAGAGGTTATAGGTGATGACGATCTCGCTGCCGCTGATCTTGTAGGTCCCGGAGGCGCTGATCCCAAAGGCGGACATGGTGATGCTGTCGCCGGAGAAGGTAAAGGTCTGGTTAAAGCCGTCCGTGGAGTGATAGGTCCCGCTGAGGGTATTGCCGCAGGCGGAGAGGGCGGCCACCAGGAGGACGGCCAGGAGCAGGGCGCATACCCGTTTTTTCATGGCTGCGGCCTCCCCTCTCACTGATAGAATCCGGCGTCGGCGAGGCAAACGCTGAGGTAGTTATTGAGGTATTGTTCGGACAAGTTGATTTGCAGATCATTACACCCCGTCACATTGATATCCAGGTTGATCGGCGCGGTCGTTTTGCTGATCTGCGGGGATGAATAGATTTGCTTGCCGTCAGCCGTAATGGTCACCACGCAAGTGTAGTCAGATTTCGATCCCTCGGGAACATACAGAACGCCCCTGAAGCGTGTGTACTGCATATTCAACAGGTATTCAAGATCGTGGTGATACAGGCTGTGCGCGGAGCTGTATGAATTGCCATAATTATCAGTCAGGTTATTTGCCGCGCTATATCTGCCCGCAATACTCGTCATATCCTTCAGCATCACCGTCGGATAATCCAGCTTCCCATCCATCTTCCCCAGATACACCGTCCAGTTCTGCCCATCCCAATAGACTGCCTTCCCCAGGGCCGAAGACACCGCACGGACAGGGAGGTAAGTGGTGCCGTTGTAGATCATGGGCTCAACTTCATTCCCGTTGGCGTCTGTGGGTTGGATTTTCTTGCCGTCCACGACGATCGTGATCCCGCCGATCCTGGCCTGGATGGTTTTTATCGCGCCCGCCGCAAAGGAGGGGACGGCCACCGCCAACAGCAGCGCCATGGTAACCATGCCCGCGATAAAGGCTCTCCAACTCTTTCCGTTTTTCATGCTCTGATCCTCCTTATCCTCTATATTCTAAGAAAATGATGGACCAAGCGGTAAGCAAAGGCTCCCCTTGGTTTCCAGCCCACCAGCCCGCGGAGAGGTCCGTCACCCTCTCCGCAAGCTTGTGGCCGGAAACATAAAAAGGCGGCGTTGAGCGTATGACCCAACACCGCCTGATTAAAAATCAAAGCGCAACACATAATACCTATTATCCCACACACTTCTCCCTTGAAAAAAGGATAGTCTGCGGGTATAATAAGCTTACGGTGCAGTCTGTAACGACTGTTGTGTTGAGTGCCTATACCACTCTTCACAGGGCTGTGGGGTGTTGGCGCACCCTGCAGCCTGCCGCAATTTTATGCTTCCATTGGTATTTTAACGGATAGGGCGCAGAATTGCAAGCACAATTTCACAAGATATACGAAAAGAGACAGCCTTTCGACTGTCTCTTTTCTATGTTGGCGTTACCTATTTTCCCGGTTCGTCTCCAAACAAGTATCTTCGGCGCGGGTGAGCTTAACTTCCGTGTTCGGGATGGGAACGGGTGGACCCTCACCGCAATCAACACCAACTGCGTTTCCTCTGAAGAAACGCTATTCAATTCGCGCCTTTCGGCGTGGTGACCCGTACGGGAATCGAACCCATGTTTGCGGCGTGAGAGGCCGCCGTCTTAACCGCTTGACCAACGGGCCGTTGGTACACCTTCAGGGACTCGAACCCTGGACACCCTGATTAAGAGT
>Ga0079305_1002295_pt1 | contig 17469 bp, 18 predicted proteins | sample LMS_cellobiose_e_FD_79183 | JGI IMG/M metagenome (GOLD analysis project Ga0079305, IMG submission 79183) | Rumen-fistulated moose microbial communities from Alaska, USA - LMS_cellobiose_enrichment | ecosystem: Host-associated > Mammals > Digestive system > Stomach > Rumen fluid ... | reverse complement strand
CGAACTGCATCACTTGCCCGCAGGGCAAACATCACTTTTTCCGGACGTTTGGCACACAAACGTCCTGCTTGCACCGATATGCGACAAAAAACCGACTGAAGTCAGGAAGGATCCTTACCTCAGTCGGTTTTTTATAAACTGTCCTTTAGGACACCTCGCAAATGAGCGGCATTTTTGCGCGTTTTTGAACAAATATGCGCCGAAATCTTCTCTTTCCCGTTGATAAAACACAAAAGAGGCGTTATAATAAAGCCGACGGGGTTTCCGCGTCATATTATCCCGCGCGCAGAGACGGCGCGGAGCAACCGAAAAAAGGAGCCTGTATGAAAACGCGATATCCGATACTGCTCGTGCACGGCATGGCGCTGAAAGACACCTTTTTTATGAAATCATGGGGAAAGATCGACCGGATACTGCGTGAAAAAGGCTGCACGGTATACAAAAGCCGCGTCGACGGCTTCGGAACGGTGGAAAACAACGCCGCGCAGCTCAAAGAAGAGGTCTGCGCGATACTGAAAGAGACCGGAGCCGGAAAAGTGAACCTCATCGCTCATTCCAAAGGCGGGCTCGACGCGAAATATATGATAAAAGAGCTCGGCATGGCTGACAAAACGGCGTCTCTCACGACGCTTTGCACGCCCCATCGCGGGACTCCGATAGCTTCCCTTGTGATGCGTATGCCGAAATTCGCGGTAAAAACGGCGGCGTTTTTCATAAACACCGCTTACCGCATCCTCGGCGACAGGAATCCGGACAGCTTCACCGCCTGCAAAGAGCTCATGCGGGTGGAAAGCATCGAAAGCGAGACTGTCAACTTCGCCGACGGCGTCATGTGTCAGAGCTTTTCCGCCACAGTGAAAAAAGGAGACAAAAGCGCCGATTTCGTCGTGGCGATCCCGCTGATGTTCTCGCGCTTCATCGAAAAAGGCTATGCCACGGACGGGCTCGTCCCGCGCGATTCCGCCATATTCGGCAATTACCGCGGCGACTGTCTCGACGGCTCCGTGTCGCACACGGAAATAGTCGATTTTATGGTGCTCGGGAAAAAGCGCGACAAGATCTTCGCCTTTTATTCCGCCCTTTGCGAAGAGCTGGCGCGGCAGGGGCTGTGATTAGCGCGGGCACAGGAAACGCATAAAACGTAAAAACAAATCGGAATATCGCTATGAATTTACTTGAGTTTTTCAGGCATAAGCAGATCAATATCACCTCAAACGAGCAGGTATCAGTAAAATTTGTTTCTGTTATTAACGCTGCAGAGCTTTATAACAATGCCGCCGGCGACCTCTTGCTTATCAAAAAACACATCTCAATGGAAGATGCTGAAATTTTGCTGTCCTATCACGGGTCATGCTCAATATTTACCGAGCAGCCCAAAACTCTTGATTCATTTGACTCTCTGAAAAAGTTGTTAAATATATTTCCGGTTTGTTACATCGACTCTGTCGAACTTAATTATTTACACTATGGCAATACATTAATCGCTTTTTGCGAAGCGCTCCAAAAAGAAACAACTATTTCTTTTCCCAACGCTGTATTTATAAATCCGGTTTATCGAAACGATGTCGAAACGAGTATGTCGATCGACGCAAAAGCTCTAAAAGCTGAGCCGGACAAAAAGTCGAACGATATGACTCAAAGCCAGAATTCTGTTCCGGCGGAAAGCGAGTCAGAGCAAAAAGGAAGCAAAACAACGTCCGAAGTCATCCTTGTTCGCAAAGCCCTGAAAGAATTGTTCGATAAAACTTTTTCATTGATAAAGGTAAACTTTTTCGGAACCAACATAGAAAACAAAATCATCGGTCTTTCCGGTTTTTATAAAGACAACGGCATTGCAGAAGGCAGACTTAAAGGTTCCTGGACTCTTTTTGACAAAAACACGGTCGGCAATGTAATGGAAAAAGGAATTTTAGAAAAAGCCCGGGAAAAAGTTTTTAAACAGTTTTCTGTCAGCATACCTTCTTATGGAAGAATCATTAAAATAGCCGATACGGACAAACTCAAGGAACAAATATATATAATTCTTTCAGAGTATCAAAAATACTTAAAGGGCGATGCTGACTGTAAAAGCATTTACGGAGTTCCGATAAATCAGGGGTTTTCTCCTTCTGAAGCTATAAACGAAAGCATGGAACAGCTAAGAACGTATTTAATATCTGCTTTTCCATACGATAAGTTCGACTTTTCTTCATATTATTTGCGCAATGTAAACGATTTTATTGAGCAGACCAGAAAAAGCCTCGTTGATTTCGAGAAACAAACCGGCGTTAATATAAATGAAACGTCTTATACAGAGAATCAGTGGGAAAACCGCGATTTTATTAACAGGCTTTGGGAAGCCGTCAATTATCACCGTTCATTCTTCCCTCGTGATTTTTTATCTTTGCTGGATCGGTACTCAAAGCTATTTTAGCATATTCTTTAAACAACGGTGTAACAATGAAAGTTGAAATTTGGATTATCATAATTATAGGTTTCGTTATTATATACCTATTCTTTGCAAACAGGAACAAAGTACATCAAATAGAACAGCTTACTGAAGCTCAAAAACGTGAGCGAGATAATCTCCACAATGAAATATTGAATCTAAAAACTGAAATTGAACGCGGCAATATAGCAACAGAAGATGCTTGTTCTACTAGTAAGGGTATTACAAAAGAGCTCCGAGCAGAAATTATCAAACAATCAAATAATGCAAAAAGCAAATACGAGGCTCTATATCAAAAGTATTGCCAGCTAATGCGAACATACATGTTAGCAAGGAAAAAATCAGAAATAGATGTTCTAAATGAGATAGAAAAATCAATATCAGACGATTATGAGAGCTTGGGCTCTCAAAATATACCTGTGACTTCTTATATCGCGTCTGCGATGGCTGACTTCTATACCTCACAGATTAAAACTGCAGAAGAGCAACTTATATGGCTAAGACAACAATCTCGCTCGGAAAGAATAGCAGATGTTCGAAAAGATGCTGCCTCGCTTATAGCGCGCGCCAAAACTTGTCAATATACAATGGAAGCGGTATTGACAAGAATACTTAAAGAGTATCCTTTAATAAAAACCGACTATATACAAAAGCATTATGGTATTTCCTTGGACGATGCAGTTAATGGAAAAAAGTATTCTGAAGACGATGTTACAGAATACATCAATGAGATTCGTTCATTAAAAGCTAAATGCGCTCGTCTCGAACAAAAAAACAAATCTTTCCGGGAAAATGAAGATATTAAAGATCGAGTTAATACATACATCAATGAAATTCATTCATTAAAATCAAAATGTGCTTATCTCGAACAAAAAATAAAATCTTTCAATGAATATAAAGATAAGAGATGGACTTTGCTAAAGGAATCGATTACAGATTATCAAAAACAGTTTTCCTCAAATTTGACCGCAATTCCTTATATGAGTCGTATCATTGCTGATATTATGACTGTTGATATAGACAGACTTGCTTGGTCACTATCATGGGGCAACAACCAAGAGCGAAAGAAAAAGGTTGCAAGTTTAAATGCATTAAAAAAAGAGAAATCTGATGAGATCGCACGTTTAAAAGGCGCTGAATATCAATTAGCATACTTATTGGAGCTTTATCCAGTTTTACAAGATGTAATTGAAACCGATTTTAATGATTTGGAAGTGCAATACGAACAAATCGTTGACTTTGACCCCGTCCGGCATTTTTTAGACCAAGTTGAATGGGAAAAACTATCTGAAACAGAGCGAAATCAACTAGCTTTAGATAGGTACGTCGAATCAAGAAAAAAATCAAAGTGGCAAGTAGGAAGAGATTTTGAACTATATTGTGGTTATTGTTACGAAAAAAAGGGGTATGAAGTTGAATATTTCGGATCTTATAATAGACTTGAAGACTTAGGTCGTGATTTGATTATTAAACGCGATAGCAACACTTGGATTGTACAATGCAAATATTGGTCAAAGTCAAAAAAAATACATGAAAACCATGTTATGCAACTATTTGGATCAGTAATGGAGTATAACATTAAAAACAAGCAAAATGCTACTGGCATCTTAATAACTAATACTGTGCTTTCTGAAACAGCCAAAGAATTCGCCAATGCGTTAAAAATTATGTTTATTGAAGATATGCCTTTGTGTGAATTTCCGAGAATTAAATGCAACATTGGTGTTGGAGAGTCCGGAGAGAAAACAAAAATATATCACCTTCCTTTTGATCAACAATACGATGTAACTAAAATCGAAAAAGACGGCGAATTTATGGCTTTAACTGTAGCGGAAGCAGAAGAAGCTGGTTTCAGACGAGCCTATAGATGGCATGGAAACCAACTGTCTTTGTTTTCCGTCCCGGAATAAACACCTTAACGCAGCATCGCTTCGTTTGAAAGGAAGATCACATGTTCACGTACAAAAGAACGGCGCAATATCATGAAACGGACAAAATGGGCGTTATCCACCATTCGAATTACGTAAAGTGGATGGAGGAGGCGCGCGTCGCGTTCCTCGAAAGCATAGGCGCGGGATACAAAAGCGTCGAAGCGGCGGGCGTCGTCTCGCCGGTCGTTTCCGTCAGCGTCGATTACGTAAGACCGGTGGAATTCAGCGACGAAACGGAGATAAGCCTTTCCGTCACGAAATACAGCGGCGCGGTGCTTGAATTCGGCTACCGCTTTTTCAACGTCACGAAAAACGAGCTCTGCGCGAAAGCTTCCTCGCGGCACTGCTTTTTGAAAAACGGAAGGATCGTATCGCTGAAAAAGGAGTTTCCCGCTCTGAGCGAAAAGCTTGATCGCGCCCTCGGGGGCGCGGGCGGAGAATAAGCTGAAAATCTTTCCGGCGATTCAAAAAAGCGCCCCAAGATCCGCTTTTTTGTTGATAAAACGCGAAAGAAGCGTTATAATAATACAAAACAAGGCTCCGCTTTTACGGCGGACGCAAAATCAAAAGCCGCCCGGCGGCGCGGAGATATCATGAGCATTTCAAAGAAGACGGAAACAGCGTGGACCTATTTGCTTATCGTGCTTGCGGCGGCGCTTATGGCTGTCAGCTACGAGATATTTATTTTCAACAACGAGTTCGCTCCGGCGGGGCTGAACGGTATCGCCACGATGATACAGAAGCTTTTCGGGTTCAGCGTAGGTTACATGAGCCTGATAATCAACGTGCCTCTGTGTCTCGCGGTTTCTTTTATGGGCGACTATAAGCTCGGCTCGCGGACGCTCGTATTCACGGCGGTGTTCTCCGCCTGCCTTCTGCTTTTCAAAAACGGCGTAATCGATCTTTCGCCCATCGCCTACCGCACCGAAAACGGAACGAGCACGATACTCGCTCCGATAGCGGCGGGCGTCGTATCGGGCGCCGTGTACGGCGTTCTTTTCCGCAGAAGCGCCAGCACCGGCGGCACCGATCTCATCGCGGCGATCATCCGCAGACGCCATCCGGAAATAAACATGGTCTGGCTCATATTCGGGCTCAACAGCGCCGTGGCGGCGATATCCTTCTTCGTATACGGATATCAGTTCGAGCCCGTCATCATGTGCGTCGTCTACTGCTTTATCACCTCGCGTATCGGCGACATGATCCTCAGCGGCGTAAAGCGTCAGATGAAATTCGAGATCGTCACCGACAGCGCAAAGGAAATGAGCGAGGAAATAATCGAAAAGCTCCACCACACCGCGACGATGATACACGCGAAGGGGATGTATTCCGGCACGGAGAAGGATATGCTCATCTGCGTCGTCCAGCGCCACCAGATCATAAAGCTCCGGGACATAATCGAAAAGTATCCCGGCTCGTTCGCATACGTATCCGCGGTAAACGAGATCTTCGGCAATTTCCGCAGGATCCCCCGGAACGGATTTTTCGTGCCTAAGGAAAAGCGCCCGGGGAGCGCGGCGTCCCCGAAGACAGCGTCCGCCGGGACGCGGAATGTTGAAAAAAATACAAATTTGTGATATGATGTAGGAGCAGCTCGTCCGCTCCTGTTTTATTGATAATACTTACCTGCTTCCCGAAAGGAGACAACATGGGACTTACGGTATCGCATCTTCACAAAAAATACGGCGAAAAGACCGTCGTGGAGGATCTGAGCTTTGAAATGGCGTCGCCGGGCGTATACGCGCTTCTCGGAACGAACGGCGCCGGAAAAACCACCTCGATCCGCATGATTCTCGGCATCCTCGCAAAAGACGGAGGCGAGGTCTTGTGGAACGGCGCGCCTCTCGATATAAACAAATGCAGCGTCGGATATCTCGCCGAGGAAAGGGGTCTTTACCCCAAATATCCTCTCATGGATCAACTCATATATTTCGCTTCTCTCCGCGGCGTGTCGAAAACCGACGCGAAAGCCCGCATAAACTACTGGGCGCAGCGCCTCGAGGTGAGCGAATACCTCTATCCCTCCGCGGTCCCGGGCTCGCGCATGAAAAGAGAAAAGCCGAAGCTCGCCGATCAGCTCTCCAAGGGCAATCAGCAGAAGATACAGTTCATGACGGCGCTTTTGCCCGATCCCGAGCTCATCATCCTTGACGAGCCCCTCTCCGGTCTCGACCCCGTCAACACCGATATTATCCGCAATATAATAAGGGAAGAGATCAGCGCCGGCAAATACATAATCATGTCGAGCCATCAGATGGCGACGGTGGAGGAATTCTGCACCGATATCACCATCCTCGACCGCTCGAAGACGGTCCTTCAGGGCAATCTCAACGAGATAAAGAAGAGCTACGGCAGAACGAACCTTCACCTCAAGGTCGAAAGGAACGTCACGGATATAATAAACCGCGCCGGAGTCATCATCGTATCCGAAAAGGAAAACGAATATTCCCTCAAGGTCACGGGAGACAAGCAGGCGAACGATCTCCTTATGCTCATCGCGGGCGAAGGGATACCGATAGTAACCTTCGATCTGAGCGAGCCGTCGCTCCATGAAATTTTCGTCGAAAGGGTCGGTGAGGTCCATGACGAAAACTGACAGATCCGGCTTCGGCAAGGTTTATTCCTTCACGTTGAGCCAGCTCATAAAATCGCGCGCGAATATCATATCCCTCGTGATACTTCTCGTGTTCGCGCTCCTTTCCGTCCCGATCTCGTCTCTGTTTTCGGGAAGCTCCGGATCGTTCTTCTCGTCCGGATTTGAAGGGACCGTCAGCGTAAAGAACGAAACGGGCGTGGATATCGGCGACGTATCGCTCCTCGGACAGGGATACGGTGAGCTCGAAAAAGCGTCCTTCTTCGAATGGTCCGACGACGCTCCGAAGGCGGATCTTATGCTCACTCTCGGGAAAAACGACGGCGGCTATTTCGTAAAGCTCGCCGGAAACGCCGACATGGTCACTTCGGGCGTTATTACAAACGCCGCGTCCTCGCGCCTCAGATCGGCTCTTCTTGAAGCCTCGGGCGTATCCGCCGCGGATATCGCAAAGCTCTCCAAGAGCGTTTATTCCTACTCGGAATCTCAGGAGGATTTCTTCTCCGACAAGACCGACAGATTCGGTATATCGTACTTCTTCTCGATGATAGTCATGATGCTCGGCGTTTATTCCGCCGCCTACATCATCCGCACCGTCGCCGAGGAAAAGGTCTCGAAGCTCGTTGAGCTTCTGATGGTCAGCGTCGATCCCGACGCCCTCGTTCTCGGCAAGGTCTTCGCCGTTTTAACGTACGTCGTCGGCACGATGGCGGCTATGATATGCTGCTTCGGCGCGTCGTATCTTATCTCCGGGCTGTTCATGGACGTCTCCGGTGTGAGCGCGACGGCAGCGGCAGTCACCGGCTCGCTCTCCAACGTCAGCGCCGCGACGGTCGCCGTGTCTCTCGTTTCCGTCATCCTCGGCGTGCTTTCCTTCGCGCTCATCTCGGGGCTCGTCGGCGCCGGATGCTCGACGATGGAGGATACCGGAACGGCGATGGCGGCTCCGCTCATCATAATCATGGCGTGCTATATGGTCTCCACGTTCGCTTCCTTCGGAAAGCCGAGCCCGGTCATAAGCCTCATACCGTTCCTTTCGTCTTTCACAGCGCCGGTGCAGTTTCTCGCCGGGAACATCTCGCTCGGACTGCTCATCGTATCGTGGCTCATACAGTGCGCGGTCATCGCGCTCTTGCTGTTCATCTGCGGAAAGGTCTACCGCGACCTTCTCATATATAACGGCAGCCGCGTTAAACTCACCAAAATAATATCCTCGGCGTTCAGCCGCAAAAAAGGAGGCGAGACGAAATGAAAAACGCTCTGCACGGCATCGGGAAGATCTTTTCCTTTACTTTCGTACGGCAGACAAAATCCAAAGGCTTCCTCATACTTACGGTCCTGCTGTTTCTGATCCTTCTTATCCTTCCGGCGGCGATACTTCCCCTCGCGGAAAACGCTTCCGCAACGGAGGACGTCCCGCAAGAGATACCCGAGGTGGCGACCGTGTATTTCGCCTCAAAGGATACAAGCGTCGATTTTTCCGTCCTTTCGGAAAAAAAGCTCCCGGGCTTTGAAAAGACGTCGTTCGTTCCCTGCGCCGATCTCGACGAGGCGCTCGGCAAAGCCGCATCGGATCACGAAAGCCTCGTTTTAAGCGTGACAGAGACGCAAAGCGAATACCGCTTCGCCTGCATCGTTCCGGAGGCTTCGCTTTATACCGATACTCACGCCGAGGCTCTTTCGTATTCCGCGTACGCGGGCGCGCCCTCTATTATCGCAGGCGCCCTTTCCCTAACGGGCGAGCAGGCTGAAATCCTCTCGAAGGACATCGCCGTGATAAACGCGCCGTACGATCCGGATCATCAAGGCGATCCCGGAGGAGACGTCGACGTTCCGTCGAGCGACGTGTATAGCGGTACGTCCGTGCTCGGCTTCATCGTGCCCTTCGTCAACGTGATGGTCATATATTTCCTCGTGCTGTTCTACGGTCAGCAGGTGGCGAACAGCATCATAATGGAAAAAACGTCGAAGCTCATGGACACGTTCCTGATATCCGTGAGATCCGAGGCGATGGTTTTCGGAAAAATGGCGGCGATATGCGCCGCGGCGATACTCCAGTTTTCTCTCTGGGTCGCGGCTGTCTTCGCCGGATTCGGCATAGGCTCCGCGCTCGTGCGCGCGATCAATCCCGATTCCGATATGCTTCTCCTCAGGATACTTGATTACATAAAAACGGCGTCTTCGGGATTTTCCCCGCTCTCCGTCGTAACGGCTGTGCTGTTGATCGCCGCGGGATTTTTGATGTACTGCGCGCTGTCGGCCATCGGCGGTTCCCTCGCCGGTAAGCCCGAGGATCTTTCCTCCACCAACTCTCTGTTCACGATAGCGCTCGTGGTAAGCTATTTCATCACGCTTTCCTCCGGACTCTCCGGCGGTGCCGCCCCCGCGGGAACGGCGTGGTACGATTTCTTCCCGTTCACCGCCATCCTCTCGGCGCCCGCAAAGCTCATCCTCGGTCAGATGCCGCTGTGGCAGGGACTCGTCAGCCTCGTGATCGTCATCGCCGCCTCCGCGGTCCTCACTTTCGCCGCAGGGCGCGTTTACAAGGCGATGGCTCTCTATAAGGGCAATCCTCCGAAGCCGACCGAGATCTTCACCATACTTTCGAAAAACAAATAAGCCCCCGCCGCGGCGGGAAGGCGAAAGCTTTTCAAGGCGTTATTAAGGAAGTTAATAAAAACCCGGCTGAAATAAGGATTTTTCTCCTTACCTCAGCCGGTTTTTATAAACTGTCCTTAAGAGTACCGCTCGTTTCAGCCGCGCTGTTTAACGGCGCTTGAATTTTTTTCTTTTTTTGCAAAAAGCCGTAACTTTTTCCGGCTTTGAGGAACTAATATTACGGAAAGAAGGAAAGGAGTTCCTTCAATGATACTGCGGGATGCGGAGTTTGAAAAGATATATCTCGAAAACTTCAAAAGCGTGTACTCGTTTCTCTTCCGCCTGAGCGGCAGCGCCGACACGGCTGAAGAGCTGACGCAGGAGACGTTCTTTCAAGCATACCTGTCGCTGTTCAGATACAGAGGCGACTGCGCGATCGGGACGTGGCTCTGCGCCATAGCGAAAAAGCTGTTTTTGAAGCATCTTCGCAGATCGAAGACACAGACTCTTCCGATAGACCTTTTTGAAGCCGAGCTCGCCGCACCCGAAACGAGCGATCCCGCCTGCGGCGTCGTGAAAAAGCTCGAATCCGAGAGGCTGAAAAAAGCCGTCCTTTCCCTGCCGGAAAAATACAGCAACGTACTTATCCTCCGTATATACGGAGAGCTTCCCTACGAGGAGATCGCGGGCAGGCTCGGCATTTCCGTCAGTTCGGCAAAGGTTATTTTTTTCCGTGCGAAAAAACAGATCAGGGAGGCGCTTGAAAATGAGTGACTGCGCGGTCGTCCGCGATCTTCTGCCAATTTATTTTGACAACGAAACTTCTCCGGAAACATCCGGATTCATCAGAGAACATCTGAAAACGTGCGCCTCGTGCCGCGAGCTTTACCGCAGCATGGACCGTCTTCCCCGCACGGGAGCAGCCGAGGCGGTCGGGATATCCGGTTACACGGCGACGGCGAAAAGGATAGGAAGATCCATATTCGCCGGCGCGGCTTCCATAGCCGCTTTCATGCTCCTCGCCGGATGCGCCGCGGGATATCTTATCCGGAACAGTAAAGGCACAGTATGAAAACATACGGCGCGCCCGGCTTTTCCGCACGTAAGTCAAAAGCGTCCGCGCCGATCCTCCGTAAGCGCAGTCGGAACCCCGGGAGGTGCCACTCCTCGCCTTCCGGTACTCCGGCTGAAAGCATTTGCGAAATCAAAAAAAAGAAAGCGCCCTTCAACATGAACGAAATACCGATCTTTTTCGCGGTGGACGACAATTACGCGCCGTTTCTCGCGGCGACGCTGCGTTCTCTTCTCGACAACGGTTCAAAGGACTACACCTACGCCGTACATATACTCATAGACGAGCTGAGCGAAAAAAACAGGAAAAGACTTCTCAGTCTGAAAACGGAAAACTCCCGCATCGGCTTCTTTTCCGTTAAAAAGAGACTGTCACAGCCGGGGACCACGTTTCAGCTCAGGGACTACTACACCTCGGCGACTTATTACAGATTTTTCATTCCGGCTCTCTTCCCGGAATACGACAGATGCATATATCTCGACAGCGACCTGATAATCACCGGCGACGTGTCCGTGATCTACCGGGCTCTCGCTCCGGGCAGACTCGTCGCGGCGGTGAACGACGACGTGATCACCGGCAGCGAAATATTCAGCCGTTACACGAGAGCCGTGCTGAATATCGCCCCCGGATCGTATTTCAACGCCGGAGTTCTCGTCATGGATCTCAAAAGGATGCGCGAGATCTCGCTCGAACAGCGCTTCCGCGAGCTTATCGCCGTGCGCAGGTTCCCCGTCGCGCAGGATCAGGATTACCTGAACGTGCTTTGCCGCGGAAACGTGACGTGGCTGGATCACACATGGAATTTCACCGCTTTTCCGAACGTAAGGAAGCTGTTCGTTCCGCGCATAATCCACTTCAAAATGAGTTACAGACCGTGGAAATACCGCGGGATCCCGTTCGAGGAAGAGTTCTGGAAATACGCCGCGAAAACGCCGTACGCGTCCGAGCTTGAAAAAATGCCCGAAGAATACACGGACGCGGAAAAGGCGCTCGATGAAAAGCGCGCGTTGAGCCTTCTGGAGCTCGCGGTACGCGAGACCGAAAAAGCGCGTTCCCGCGCCGCCTCGGCAGTCTTCACACCCGCGGCAAGCGTATCGGAGGCGTGATGGAAATATCAGCTTCAAGACTCGAAATACTGAAAAAAATAGATGAATACGAACGTCTCGGGATCTTTGACCGGGACGTGGAAAACGATCCCCCCGCAAGACCTCTTTTCGCGGGGGAAGTCGATTTTATGCGAAAAAAGCTTTTTTCCCGCTTAAAGACCGCTTTTGCGAACCGTACGGCGAAGAGATATTTCGACAATTGTCTGAAAAAGGGGCTTTTCGTCATAAAAGAGGTGCGCGGAGAGGAAAACTTCATCGCCGTGAAGGACAGCGGTCTTATAGTGACCGCCAACCACTTCAACCCCTTCGACAACTACGCCGTTTACAAGGCGCTTTTGCCGCATCTCGGAAGAAAAAAACTGTACAAGGTGATCCGCGAGGGGAATTACACCGGTTTCCCGGGGCTTTTCGGCTTTTTCTTCCGCAACTGCGACACCCTTCCGATCCCGTCCAGAACGTCGGTGCTCCGGGAGATGACCGTAGCCGTGGACGAGCTGCTTAAAAAAGGGGAAAAGATCCTCATTTATCCCGAGCAGAGCATGTGGTGGAACTATAAAAAGCCAAAGCCTCTCAAGATCGGCGCGTATCATTTCGCCGCGAAGGCGGGGGTTCCCGTGCTCCCGATATTCATAACGCTCGAGGATACGGACAAGCTCGATCCTGACGGCTATCCGGTCCAGGCGTACACCGTCCACATACTCCCCGCGATCTGCCCCGACAAAAACGCCGGCGTCCGCGCGGCGGCAAATAAGATGTGCGAAGAAAATTACGCCGTATGGAAGGAAATTTACGAATCGGTTTACGGCGTTCCGCTTACGTATACCACCGAAGGCGCGGAGGTCAGGCCATGTTCTACCTGACGGTGATCTTCGCGGCGAACGTGATCATAACCGCCGCAAACTTCCTCGCCTCGGGCGCACGCGATCTTTCCGCGCTCCTTTTATGCGCTTTCCATTCGATATATGCCTCCGCGGCTGTCTTCGTTCTCGACGGCGTCACGGCTTTTCTGATACGCAGATTCCCCGAAAAGCTCTTCGCGCCCGGCAAAAAGGCGTTTTACGTTTCGAAGAGCGAGCGTCTTTTTTACCGCAGGCTCGGCGTGAACAGGTGGAAACGCTTCGTCCCGGAGCTCGGAGGCTTCACCGGCTTCCACAAGGACAAGCTTGCAAGCTCCACCGATACCGCCTATCTCGAAAGGTTCCTTCTCGAATCGAATTACGGCGTCGTGATCCACGCCGTCAACGCCCTGTGCGGCGTCCCGCTTTTATGGCTGCCGTTCTCCGGAGGAGCTTCCTTCACCGTCCCCGTCGGCGCGGTAAATTTTATCCTCTCTCTGCTTCCCGCGTTCATTCTCAGGTCGAATACGCCGGGACTTTTGAGACTGTATGAAAAGAGCCTGACAAGGCAATGATACAAGCGCGCCCCGTACGCACGTCGCACGGGGCGCCGATTTTCGCCTCCCCCGGCGCGGCTCTCCGTTACCGCAAGCGAGCTTCACGCGAAAAAAATCAAAAAGATCCCGTTTTTTTTCAAAAAACCTCTTGACAAATAAAATCCATGTGATAAAATTATATTTGATAAAACCGATCCGCGGTACGGACGCGCCGTCCGCGCGGTCAACAGGAGGCAAATATGAATTTCTACGACTATTCCGTTCCGACTCCGGGCGGCGAAGAGCTGCCGATGCGCAATTTCGAAGGGAAGGTAGTACTCGTGGTCAACACCGCCACGGGATGCGGATTCACTCCCCAATACAAAGATATAGAAGAGCTTTACGAAAAGCATCATGACAAGGGCTTTGAGGTCCTCGACGTTCCCTGCAACCAGTTCGCGGGACAGACACCCGGCACCGACGAGGAGATCCACGACTTCTGCACTCTCCGCTTCAACACGAAGTTCCCGCAGATGAAAAAAAGCGACGTCAACGGAGAAAACCAGCTCCCGCTTTTCGCGTATCTCAAGAGTCAAAAGGGCTTTGAGGGCTTCGGGAAGAGTCCGGCGGCGCTCGCCATGAGCGTTATGCTCAAAGGGATCGACAAGGATTACAAGAACAATCCCGACATAAAGTGGAACTTCACAAAATTCGTTATCGACAGACAGGGAAACGTCGTCGCGCGCTTCGAGCCCACCGCGAACATGAAGGACGTGGCGGCATGCATAGAAAAACTGCTGTAAGAGATAATAGACAGTAAAAGATAACAGACGAAAAACGACCCAAGGGGGACATCGAAAGACAATGGAACGCTGTGACGTCGCCGTAATAGGCACGGGACCCGCCGGCGCATCCGCGGCGATTACCGCGAAGCTGCGCGGAAAGATCGTAACGCTCTTCGGAAGCGCGTCCATGAGCGAAAAGATGACACGGGCGCACCTGATACAGAATTATCCCGGGCTTCCCTCCGTCAGCGGAGCGGAGCTTGCGCGGGCGCTCGCGGAGCATCTTAAAAGCATGGATATCCCGATCACCGAAAAGAAAGTGAACGCGGTATACGCCATGGACGGATATTTCGCTCTGCAATGCGGAGAGGAATTTATCGAGGCGCGCTCGGTGATAATCGCCGCCGGAGTAATGCGCGAAAAGCCGCTGCCCGGCGAAAACGAGCTTCTCGGCTCCGGAGTGAGCCACTGCGCCACCTGCGACGCGTCGCTTTACAGAGGCAAAAACGTCGCCGTGATCGGATACGATCCGGGCGAGGAGGCGGAAGCCGCTTTTCTATCGGAGGTATGCGCGCACGTCACTTACATTCCTGCGTATAAAGACGATACGCGCCTTCCCGAAAGGGTCGGAGTCGTCCGCGAAAAGCCCGAAGAGATCGGGAAAGACGAAGACGGAGTTTTCGTAAAGACCGATAAAGGGACGTACCGCGCGAGCGGGATCTTCGTCCTCAGAGAGTCCGTTGCTCCGTCTCAGCTCGTTCCGGGGATCGAAACGGCGGGCAATCACATAAACGTAAACAGAAAAATGGAAACGAACATCCCGGGCGTTTTCGCCTGCGGAGACGTGACCGGAACGCCGTATCAGTATATAAAGGCGGCGGGCGAAGGGAACGTGGCGGCTCTGAGCGCCGTCGCGTATCTCGACAAAAACGCCTGATGAAAAACGACAGCAAAAACAAAACATCAAGGAGAAATGATCATGGTCAAGAAAATCAACGGTTCACAATTTGAAAACGAGGCAATGAAAAGCGCCGTCGCCGTAGTCGACTTTTCGGCGACATGGTGCGGACCCTGCCGTATGCTCGCTCCCGTTCTGGAATCCGTTTCCGAGACGCTTGCCGGCAAGGCGGACTTTTACAACGTAGACATCGACGAGGCTCCCGCTCTCGCCGACAAATACAGCGTCAATTCCGTTCCCTGCCTCATACTCTTCAAGGACGGAAAGCCCGCGAGCAGATCCATCGGCTTCAAGCCGGCGCAGATGATCTCCGCATGGGTGGAATCAAATCTTTGAAACTCTTGTGAAAAGCGCGGACGCGGATCACCGCGTCCGCTTTTTCCGAAAAAGGACAGAAAAAATGAAAGAAAGATCAGCTATATCAGACGATTATCCCCAGCTCCTTCTCGAAAGGCAGCTTTGCTTTCCGCTTTACGCCGCCGCGAGAAAGATCGTAACGAAGTACACGCCGGTACTCAAGCCCCTCGGCATAACGTATACGCAGTACATAGTTTTCCTTTATCTCTGGGAATACGGCGATTCCACGGTCGGCGAGCTTTGCCGCAGTCTTTATCTCGACACCGGCACGATAACGCCGCTTTTGAAAAAGCTCGAGGAAAGCGATCTTATAGTCAGACGCCGCTCGAGCCGGGACGAACGCGTCGTGACGGTATCCCTCACGGAAAACGGCAAAGATCTGAAAGCCAAAGCCGCGGACGTGCCGTACAAGATAGGCGGCTGTGTGGCTCTCTCCGAGAAAGACGCCGCTTCTCTTTACTCGATCCTTTACAAACTTTTGGACGAGCCCGGTCAAAATGAATGACAGCCGGTGTTTTTTTGCAAAAAGTCGTCACTTTTTTTCAAAAACCTTGAAAACTTATCCCGTTTGTGATAGAATAGCCTTGTATCAAGCAAGCCGGAACGAATAACGCCGGCGATCATATTCAAACGGAGGACACGATATGTCATTTTTAGACAACCTTAAAAAGAAAGCTTCTGCCGTTATCGGTGCGCAGAAGGAAGATTCCTCGGTAAAGAGCTTTACCTTTGAATCCATCCCCACGACTCTCGATGAGCTCAAAGCGCTTCCCGGTGCCGATCTCAAAGATCCGTTCGCCGTCGCCGCTCTCGGTGTGCTTGCACTCAATATGTATCCCGTAGACAAGGACACCTGCTGCGCTATGCTCGATTTCCTCATGGGACCCAAGCCGCTTTCCACCTACGACAAGCAGTTCCTGAAGGATCGCTTCGCGGATTTCGATTACGTTCCGCGCTCCTACTTTGAAGGCGCTACCCCCGCGAACAACTACGAACCCGCAGAGCCCTTCACGATAAAGGTCAGCGAGAATCCTTACAGCAGAGACAACATCTCCGACGGATATCTCACTCTTTACCTCACCTCCGGCGGTGCAGATTCTCCGAGACCCATCGCTCTCCGCACAAAGGCTTCCACCGGCGAATGGTTCCTGAACGGCGTTCCGGCTATCCTTGCCGGCATCAGAAAACCCGCCTCCGCGGATCCCTGGGCTTAAATTTTTCCGAAATCGGCGGCTGTAAAAATACAGCCGCTGTTTTTTTGTATACGTTCCGCGGCGTCACGCCCGCGATAAAGGAAGGTCATGAAAAAATGGACAAGATAAGATTAGGCATAATAGGACTCGGCAACATGGGCGGCGCTCACGCCAACAATATCCTGAACGGAATGTGCCCGGAAACAGAGCTCACCGCGGCGGCGGATCTCATCGAGGATCACAGAAACAGAGTCAGAGGACGCATCCCCGACGACGCGATCTACAACACGGGCGAAGAGCTTATAGACAGCGGCAAGGTCGACGCCGTTCTCATTGCGACTCCGCATTATCTCCACCCGGTCCTCGCGGTCAGAGCGTTCGAGCGCGGCATCCACGTCGTTTCCGAAAAGCCCGCCGGCGTATATACGAAGCAGGTGCGCGAAATGAACGAGGCGGCGAAAAAAGCCGGCGTCGTTTTCGCCATGATGTTCAACGTCAGGACGCTTCCTCTCTTCCGCAAAATGCGCGAGCTCGTGAAAAGCGGCGAATTCGGTGAAATACGCCGCACGAGCTGGCTCATGACCGACTGGTACCGCTCTCAGTGCTATTACGATTCCGGCTCCTGGCGCGCCACCTGGGCGGGCGAGGGCGGCGGCGTGCTTCTCAATCAGTGCCCCCACAACCTCGACATATGGCAGTGGATATGCGGTATGCCCGTAAAAGTCAGTGCAAAAATGCATTTCGGCAAATGGCACGATATCGAAGTCGAGGACGACGCTTCCATATACGTTGAATACGCAAACGGTGCCACCGGCACGTTCATCACCTCCACCGGAGACGCCGTGGGACGCAACCGCTTTGAGATCATCCTCGACGGCGGAAGTATCCTCGCCGAAAACGGAAAGCTCTTCGTGACAAAGCTCGCCGTGCGCGAGTCCGAATTCACAAAGACGAACAAAGCGCCCTTTGCAAAGCCCGGTTCCGAAACGTACGAGGTCGTGCCGGAGGGAGAGTATACTCAGCACTGCGGGATAATCAACGCCTTTGCAGGCGCGATCCTGCACGGAACGCCTCTT
>Ga0079305_1002294_pt1 | contig 17470 bp, 14 predicted proteins | sample LMS_cellobiose_e_FD_79183 | JGI IMG/M metagenome (GOLD analysis project Ga0079305, IMG submission 79183) | Rumen-fistulated moose microbial communities from Alaska, USA - LMS_cellobiose_enrichment | ecosystem: Host-associated > Mammals > Digestive system > Stomach > Rumen fluid ... | reverse complement strand
TGGTATAAACGGCAGATTAAGACATATATATAGAACGGTATAAAGAGACGGGGGAGAATTAACGCTGAAATATCAATAGCATAAAAATGAACAGGAACGTTAAAAAGCGGTTTTGTCATGACGGGGGGAATCAGAGTCCGAACATTTTCCGGTAATAGTCGATCTTGAAGTCGTAAACCGGGGTCGGCGAATTCTGATAGTCCGCTTTTACCCGGTGGTAGATTTCCGACTGGGCCAGCGCGATATTGGCGGCGCCGGAGGGAGAGTAGAGGACGGAGAGCCGGATTTCCCGACCGAAAATGTCCGGGGAAAGCGTTGTTTCACGATGAAAACGGATCTCCGGTGTGATTTTGCGTCCGAGAATGTCAACGTAAAACAGTTTAAAAGCGTTTGTTTTGCCGAATCCGCTCATAAAAAGAATCTGCTTGATGGACGAGTTGCGAACCTGCCCGATCAGTTCCCTATTCAATCGGGTTGGTACCAGCTCCGAATCCGCCCAGACGCTTCCGTTTCGCCTGCATTCCCGAACGGTGTCGCTTACGGCGATCCGGCGCCGCCTCAAAAACCGAAGAATGGACGCCAATGAAATCCGGTGTTCAAAGCCGTTTTGTTCCCGAAACACCCGGTTGTTTCCCGTCGGGATAAAATCCGGATCGTTCAGTTCGCCGCCGGTCGCGCGGTTCAGCAGTTTCCAGAGGCTCAGTTTATTGCCATAAAAGAAAGGAACATAAAAATTTTCAACGTCATGCGGATGAATCGTCCCGACGACCAGCCGGGTTGCGTCCGGGGCAATCGGATAATCATCCAGATAACGGTGTCGCGTCGTTAATGTCATTTTTATGATTCCGGTTCCCGGCCTATTTTCTGAACGGCTTCTTCAGAGCGGCGACCATTACTTCCTGACGGTTGAACTGAAGTTGCCGGACTTTGACATGATTAAATCCCCAACCCTTGATCCGGCGGATGTGTTCCGGAAGATCCGCGGCCAGTTTCCATTCAAACAGTTTTAACGTGAACAGGAGCCCGCGGGCGGAAATATCCGGACGGGTAACGAGTTCCTCCAGTGCGTCCAGCGTGTAGGAGGGCGCGACGTTCATGTCGGTCAGGAACCAACGGGATTTCCGGAAATTACGGCGTTTGAGCTGATTGATTTTGCCGCAAAGCCAGGTGAAATTCGGATGGGCGGAAACAACGGGATCCATTTGGGCCGGATCAACGCCGACGACCTCAGCGCCGCGAGCAAGCAGGACTTGGGAACCGCCGCCCGGCGAAGAGCCGATGTCCACGCATCGTGAGCCGATTTCAATCGGGAATTCGGACCAGCGGAGCCCTTCTTCAAATTTAAGCCAGGCCCGGGAACTTGCGTCAAACGGGAGCACAAGCGGAATCATTCCGCCCGCGTAACGGGAATGAAGGTCGTTAATCCGATGGTATCCGATCCACCAGTCGTCCGGCGCGACCAGAACACAATCGAGACAAATTTCATCCTTCTGGCCCGGTAAATCAGCGCGAAACGGATTCAGGTTGGCGAGTTCCGGAACGAAGGAAGCGGGACAGGCGGCCAGAAGGTCCGTGTAAAGGTTGCGGGCGGTGAGCGTCAATCCCGGTTCAAATCCCCGTGTTCCCGGCGCGCAGACATCCCGTTCCCAGACATGAAGCCGTCGAAATCCGGTAAAATCCGGATCCGTTGAATGTTCCTGAATGAATTCCCGGACCGATTCCCAGAATCCGATGATCATTTCCCCGCGATTTCCGCTGCGCGTTTTTTCGGAAACCTTGCCGATCGAATGAACACAGGTTCGCGCGAAGATGGTTCGCAGCGTCGGAATGTCAAGTTGCAACTTCTGACGTAACGTCAACGGTTCCGGGAGCTTAAATGTCAAAAAACCGGGACGGGAAAACGAGAAATGAAAGTCGGGGTGTCGGCGGGCCATTTCGCTTTTGAGCGCGTTTTCCGCCCCGACCTGACAGGTCATATAAATAAACGGCGATTTTTTCATGGGAAGGTTTCCGGTTGCCTGGGTTCTGTCAGGCGTTTGACTTTTAGGGAGAGAGGAATGGAGTGGATCAGGAACGACCTTTCTGTCTCCTGCGGCTCGTTGACGTTTTGTTAATCGTTTTGATCCTGCCAAAACATCATTATCTTTTCCTCTTTTTTAACGTTCCTGTTCATTTTTTGTTATTGATATTTCAGCGTCAATTCTCCCCCGTCCCTTTATACCGTTCTATATATGTCTTAATCTGCCGTTTATACCAGTTTTGGGGATCGATTTCAAGAATCCTCTCCGCCTCTTTGACAAAACGCCCGTCTTTAAGTTTCAAAAGGGCCGTTATCGTAACTCCGGCATAATCCTTATCTTTTAAAAACGGAATAAAATCGATTCCCTCGGATGTTTTAACCTTGGGAAGTAATTGTAGTATAAAACCTTCTCTTCCTCTTTCAAAACGGGGATCCAATATCACTTTGCGAACAAACTGATAAAAAACCGGCGATTTCGCAAGTTTGGGTTTACTCTTCAGAACAACCGTTACCAGATGAGAACTTATTAAAAATATCTCCATTTCCAGGGGGGATTCCTTTGTGCGCCGTTCTTCTCCCTCAAGTGGCTTACCGGACAAAACATCTGTATACCACCTTTTTAAAACCGTTTGGGGAATGTTTAATGAAATATCATGGATATGCTCCAATAAACGGAATAAACCGTCACAAAACTCCTCCACGGAACATTTGTCATTGATGATCCTGTAGAATAAATCCGTCATTTTTTTATTAATGTCTTCATTCTGCTCATCTGTAAACGCAAAGAATGAAAAATACCTGCATACGTCTTCGTACACTTCGTTGTACGACATCATTTCCTTGTCGTTCATCTTTGCCCTTTCTACATCGGGAATGGGGATTATCCTGGTTCTTATCGACACAACCCGTTGTTGTATGATTCCGGAAATCACAGATGGCCTAAGTTTGGGGTAAAAGAATTCGTTTCATTGGTAAAGTTTGGAATAATCTTTGTGTATGATGTACAATACATTCTCTTTAATATCTGGAAAAATATTCAGAAATGAATCGACCGTAATTTTACATTGACTTTCACATTTTACCTTTTTCGTGCCCACACCTCTTACGGACCAAAACAACATCAATGACACTGATTTAGAATGTTCGGTAGCGAATCTAAGATTTTCAATAAACGGCTTTACACGACGACCTTCTTTGTTTATTATGCCGTGAAATACCAGTTCGGAATCCAAACCATCAGTCAACACAAATGAAGCTGTATTGGCGATATTTCTTGAAACTATTTTTCCAACAGGCGTACCGGACATATTCCATAATATAAATTCCTTGAATATTTCCGTTTCCTGAACATTTGGTTTCAAACAGAAAACACAAACAAAAAAACACATTTCTTATATCCCTGTATTCTTAAAAAAGCATGTCCGTTTTTTCTCTCTATGTCAGGATAGAAATGTCAGGTTCGGTACCATGCCTGACATCGGTTTACATCGGCCGGGCATATTGATCGACCGGGGCGCATTGATCGGCCAGGGGACATCGACTGACCAAGCCGCGCATCGATCGACCGGGGCCTCGATTGAACATCGAATCGGTGTCCGGTTCCGATGTTTTGAGAGATACTTTTCGGATAATCCGTCCGTGACCGGCGGGGATAACGGAGACGGAACCGTTAAAACCGCCGGTTATTTTTTGAGCGTCAGCGTCTGGGTGCCGGTTCTGCTCATGACTTCCAGATCGACCCCGTTTTCCAGCGGGAATTTTTCGCGTAATTCCGCAAAAGTGGCCGTATCCGGGATCGGCTGGCCGTTTAGCTTGACGATCAGCATGCCGCTTCGTATCCCGGCCCGATAGGCAATGCTTCCGGGGGTAATATTCAGAACGACAAGTCCTTCAACGTCTTTCAGGCCAAGCCGCTCCACCGATTTCGGTGTCGACTGGATCATCATCAGCCCGAGTTCACGGTCGTTGTAATACTTCCCGTTTTCAACGAGTTTTTCCGCAAGCGGGACGCCGACATAATTATCCGGCTTGATTTTCAAGTGGATCGGAATTGTTTGCTGCTCCTTTTCATTTTGCCGGATAATGGTCAACTGGTGTTCCTTTTGAACGTCTGCCGATTCAACCAGCATCTGGAGCGTTTCCAGCGAGTCGATGATTGTTCCGTCGAAAGCGCAGATAATGTCGTTGGTATGCAGGCCGGCGTCTGCCGCGGGCGAGTCCTTGTAAGGAGTCCCGATCCGAACCCCCTGACGCGGGGCCAGTCCGTATTTTTTGACGTCCTCATATTTTAACGCCTCAAAAGGCGCGCCTAAAAACGCCCGTTCCACTTTCCCTTTTTCGATTAACTGATTCATAATCCAGCGCGCCGTGTTGGACGGAATGGCAAACCCGATTCCCTGGTTCCCCCCCGAAAGCGAAACAATCGCCGTATTGATCCCGATCACTTCCCCATTCAGATTGACCAGCGGCCCGCCGCTGTTGCCCGGATTAACGGCGGCGTCGGTTTGAATGTACGGTACCTGTTTCTGATCCAGAAACCGCTTTTTTGCGCTGATGATCCCCGCGCTGACAGACGACTGCAACATGAAAGGGTTGCCAATCGCGAGAACCCAGTCGCCGATTTCCAGTTTATCGCTATCCGCGAAACTCAAACAGGGAAGTGACTCATCGTCGCTGTCCTCCCTGTTCAGGGTCACAACCGCCAGGTCCGACTGCGGGTCTTTTTTAATGGAACTGGCGGAAAGCTGGCGTCCGTCGTAAAGTTCGACCATAATATTGTCGCTGTCCGCCACAACATGATTATTGGTCAGGACAATCCCCCGGGAATCGACCAGTACCCCGGAACCGATCCCGTCGATCATCTCCACCTCGGGAATCGACGGAAGAATATCCCCTAACGGGAGCGAGCCCCGTTTCTCTTTGTCTTTGTCCTTGTCTTTGCCGTGTTTAATAACGATCTTTACAACAGAAGGAATGACTTTTCTGGACGTTTCCTGAAACGCCTGGGAAATCATCTGAAGCTGTTGGAGTGAATTTTCAGTTCCGGTGACCTCCTCGGCGCCAACAGGAAGATTGGCCGCAAGTATTCCCAGGATGAGGAATAAAAGTGAAAAACTGTAAAATTTCATTATTATCGTCTCCCTTTTCTCACCGTCCAGGTTTTGTTTTCAGAACCTGAATTTGTCTGTTTGTTTTATCGGATACACGGTTTTGCCGGCGGACAGACAGGATGAAATTTTCCTGTCAGTTTATCCGGACAATTCCCATTGCGATCATCGAAAGGACATGATAAAAGATTATACGCCGGAAGCCCGCGGTTTTTCAAGGGACAAAATTGCCCGACCGGGTGTTTTTTATCCAACCGTACCGGATCAGCGACTTTTTGTTCCGGAAAACAACCCGGTGATGAACGGCTTCCCGGAACGCCGAAACGGGAAAATCAATATTTTGCCGGCATTCGGTATTTTGTTTTTGCCGGTATTCGGGGTTCGTCAGTATTGAATCCCGCAGGCGGTTTTGGCGCGAAGCAGGACCTCCGCCGCCTTGGCACGGGCGCGTTCGGCTCCCTGACGAAGGATTTCCCGGACGTAATCCGGATGGGCGGCGAGTTCTTCCCGTCGTTTTCTCGCGTCCATGAAATAATTTTCCGCCGTGTCCGCAAGCGCCTTTTTGACCTGACCATAACCAAATCCACCCCGGCGGTACATTGCCGCCATTTCCTCCCGCTGTTCGGCGGTCGCAAAATTGGAATAAAGCTGGTACAGGGGATCCGTGTCCGGGTCTTTTGGCTCTTCCATGGGGCGGCTGTCGGTCGTGATCCGCATGATTTTTTTACGTTGCTGTTTCAGGTCCTCAAAACACTCGATCGTATTTCCGTAACTTTTGGACATTTTTTCACCGTCCAGACCCGGCACTTTGGCGGAGGAGTCTAAAACTTTCCCCTTCGGCAGGACAAAAACGTCGCCGAACAGATGATTAAAACTTCCGGCAATGTCGCGGGCCACCTCGATATGTTGCAGCTGGTCCTCTCCAACGGGCACAATGTCGGAATCATAAATAAGAATGTCCGCCGCCATCAGAACAGGGTAGGTGAACAGGCCGGCATCGGCGCTGAGCCCGCGGGCCTTCTTTTCCTTGTAGGCGTGACACCGTTCCAGCAGTCCCATGGGCGTTACGGTCAGAATCAGCCAGGTGAGCTGCGTAACTTCCGGAACCTCCGACTGAACGAACAGGGTTGCCTTTTCCGGGTCAAGTCCGAGAGCCAGCAGGTCGAGGGCCGCATCCATAATATTACGGCGCATTCGTTCAGGGTCGCGAACGGTTGTCAGCGCATGAAGGTCGGCGATAAAATAAAACGCGCTTTCCCGATCTCCCTGAAGATCAATGTACTGCTGAATGGCGCCGAAATAATTTCCCCAGTGAAAACGTCCCGTCGGTTGGATTCCTGATAATACTCTCATTGTCCCTGTTTTGTTCTCTGATTTTTTTGTTAATTTTTAAATTTTACGGATGTTGCGTCAATCGTTACTCTATGTTATCGGGTACGGAATTCCGGTCAACTCCAAAATTTGATACCCTCCTTCTGAAAACGTGGTCCCAGACAGAAAAGGTTTCGGTTCCTGTTGTCAGAAAAAGGCCGATCCCGGTTTCTCCCCCTGAATTATTATATCCCTGAATCCTGTTTTTCCAAGAACCTTGTTTTTAATCTTCCCCGGATTCAAGATTGTCGGTTATTTTACAATTATTTTGTCGCGATTTTGCGTGTTTCCCGGTCATTCCTGATTGCGGTTGCCGGCTTGCGAAACCGCGGTATGCCGGGACGAAATTTCCGATCGATCGATCGATAAAAACGGTACAAAATTCAAATTAAAACAGTTTTTAAGTGGTAAAAGTGTTTATAAACGGAAATTTCATATTATTATCAGGAACAGGTTAAATACTGTTTTCGCTTTGAATCTTTATGGTATAATCTGTAAAAGATGGTGTGATTATCGGGACGGCAGATTTTTGGGTAATCTGAAACCGGCGGTATCCGGTAAAAGTTGCCGGACGCAGGAATTTTCGCAGTTCATGTTGAATCCCTGTTGACGCCTGTTACAAAAACAAAACAAAGGACACTTTGAAATAATGAGAAAAACATTCCAAAGATGGCTCTTCGTCTTTATCGCGACCGCGTTTACCATTATGTTTCTGTTTTCTTTGTACATTCAGACATGGCAGGCGAGACGAAACACATTGGAGCTGATTCATCTGAAAATCGGCGATATTCAGAAGCAGATCGCGCGTAACGATCAACATATCAAAATGCTCTACAATTTTCTTGTGGAACGTTCTCTGGTGAAAATATACGCTTTCGCCAAGATGGTCGAATACAACCCGAATCTCGAATATGATTTTGATGAACTGAAAAAGGTTCAGAATATTCTGCAAGTGGACGAGCTGCACATTTCTGATGAGAAGGGGGTTCTTATCGCGTCAACGGAATCGACCTATCTGGGATACGACATGAATTCCCAGGATCAGTCCCGTCCTTTTGTGGAGGCTCTGGTCAATCCGGATTTCGTGTTGATTCAGGACCCGCAGCCTAGGGGGATTAACGGCGAATTGTTTTCTTACGCGGGCGTTGCGCGTCGGGATAAACCGGGGATTCTTCAGATTGGCATTCATCCCAAAAGTCTGGAAGACGCGATGAATATCGCCGCCATTGAGAACCTTGCCCCGGGGTTTCGGATTGGAAATGAGGGGCAGATTATTATTTGTCAGGACGGGAAGATCGTCAGTATTGAGGATGAAAAATGGCTTGGAAAAAATATCGGGGAATATCTGAATGTCGACCCCTCAATTCTTGAGAAGAACTTTGGTAATTTCAGCGCCAAAATCGAGGGGGTGGCCAATATTTTTCGTTTTGAGAGATTTCATGACCATGTTATCATCGGTTCCCTTCCGAATAAGGAGATGTATTTCAACCGAAGAAGTATTGGCACAACGCTGATCGTAGCCAATGTGATTCTGTTTCTGGTCGTTTTTTTTCTGGTTTCCCAACTGGTTCAGAAAATTGTCATCGATGGTATTTATCAGGTCAATGATTCGTTAAAGAAAATTACGGATGGGAACCTTCAGGAAGTGGTCCATGTCGAAACCAGCGAGGAATTTTGCAGTTTGTCTTCCGGTATTAACTCAACGGTGACGGCTCTTAAAAACGCGATTGGAGAAGCCAAAAAGCGAATTGAGTATGAGCTGGAATGCGCCCGGACGATTCAAAGTTCCGCGTTACCGAATTTTTTCCCGCCGTTTCCTGATCGGACGGAATTTGATCTTTTCGCGACAATGGACACCGCCCGGGAGGTTGGCGGCGATTTTTACGACTTTATGTTTATCGACTCCGATCATCTCGCGTTTTACATTGCGGACGTTTCCGGAAAAGGGATTCCTGCCGCGCTGTTTATGATGACTTCAAAAACCGTACTGAAGGACCTCCTGACGCAAAGGCTTCCCTTAACGGAAGTGGCAAGGCAGGTTAATAATTATCTTTGCGAAAACAACACGGCTCAAATGTTCGTAACGGCGTTTCTGGCAATACTGGAAATCAGTACCGGTAAGGTAAAAACGGTCAACTGCGGACACAACTATCCGTTATGGCTCCGGAAGGGCAGCCCGGTTGAATGGATTGATTCCGGAGGCGGTTTCATGCTGGGCGGGATGCCTGATATTGAATATGGCTGTTCGGAATATCAACTTTTGCCCGGCGATCGGATTTTCCTGTATACCGACGGGGTGACGGAGGCGCTGGACAAGAGCGACAATTTATATGGCGACGATCGGTTAAAGGCGTTTATGGACGATAACGCTTCGGATCCGGACCTTACGTTAAGTGATCTTTTGAAGGGGGTCCGGGAAAATGTCCGGGCATTTACCGGGGATGCTGTTCAATCGGACGACATCACCATGCTGGGAATGATTTACAACGGCTGTGTCAAATAGCGTCTTTGAAACAACGGATTGAGATGGAAACACGTGTGGCCGGCGCGGTCGTTTGAAACGAGGGCATGCGCTGTCCGGCAACGCCGCCGGACGGTTTCCGAAGGAGATAACCCGGGACTCAGACGGGTCTTTCCTTTAAAACCGCGAGTCTCTCCGGAAAAGTTTGAGCGTTAAGCGGAAAAGCCTCCGAAAAAGAGAGAATCGCGGCTGTCAAAATGTTTTGTTGTGTCGCTGTTTGTAAAAGTTTGGCGTTTATCAGACAAAAATCACCGGGCCGGGCAAAACTTCTGAAAAAAAAATTTTTTTTACTGGAAAAACCGGTTTTCTTTCGTTAAAATAAAAAACAGATTATTGGGAGAATTGAAATTCCATGCCGTTTACCGGAGGGGAACGACATTTTTCTTTATTTATCTGGCCCGGGACGCGGGGAGCCGTTTTCCTTTCGCTGCTCCGCGAATTCAGACCGACCGTTGTTAAAAGATGCGCCGGTTTTTATCGGTTTTGATGTTACCGGTATCTTTTTATGGATTCGCGATCGATCATTACAGGATGCGCCGGATAATCCAATACCGATAATCTGAAATCATCGCCTGGGCAAGTTTCAGGTTCCAGGGGACAGCAGACTTTTAAGGAAAACGATAGTTTTTGACATTCCAGATTCAAGTAAAATTTGAGCAGGAGACAAAGCATATGGGAAAAACGATCAACGTTGCCATGATTGGCCAGGGGTTTATGGGCCGTTCTCATTCTAACGCCTGGGGACAGGTCAAGCGATTTTTCAAACCGGCAATTAAGCCGGTCCTGCATACCGTTTACGGGATGCCGTTTGAAAAACCGGAAATTTTCGCGGAAACCTGGGATTGGAAAAATGCCTCGACCGACTGGGAAGCGACCATCAACAATCCGGAAGTCGAACTGGTCGACATTGTGACGCCGAATTACATGCACGCTCCACCCGCCATTGCCGCCATTAACGCCGGAAAACCGTGTGCCTGTGAAAAACCGATTGCCGCGACGCTGGAACAGGCTCGCGACATGGCCAAAGCCGCGGAAGAAAAAGGGGTTCAGACGTTTGTCTGGTTCTGTTATCGCCGTGCCCCGGCTGTCGCTCTTGCCTATAAAATGGTTCAGGACGGCATGATTGGCGACATCCGCCACATTCGCGCCACCTATCTTCAGGAATGGGCGGATGAGTCCGTCCCGTTCGCCTGGCGGTTCAAGAAATCCCTTGCCGGAAGCGGCGCTCATGGTGACCTGAACGCTCATATCGTTGATATGACCCGTTTCGTTACCGGACTGAAAATCACGGAAATCTGCGGCGCCATTACGGAAACATTTGTGAAAGAGCGAGTGATTCCGGACGGTAACATGACCGATGAGGAACTCCGTTATAATAAGGACCTCAAGACCGGAACGGTCAAGGCGGAAGTCGAGGTTGACGACGCGACCCTGTTCCTGGCCCGTTTTGACAACGGCGCTATCGGGTCGTATGAGGCCGCGCGTCAGGCGACGGGGAATTATAACGGAAATGCGTTTGAAATCAACGGAACGAAGGGGGCGCTCAAGTTCAACTTTGAGAACATGAACAAACTCTACTTCTTCGATGCCACTCGTCCGCGTCCGTATCAGGGCTGGACGGAAATCCTCTGTACCAACGCCTGCCATCCGTATGTTGGAAATTACTGGCCGGACGGTCACCTCATTGGATACGAACACGGATTCACCTCCATGGCTTATGACATTCTGCTCCAGCTCAACGGAGAGACCCCGACGATTCCGCTTCCGAGTTTTACAGACGCTTACAACACGCAGCGAATTCTGGAAGCGGCGTTGATCAGCGCCAACGAAAAACGCTGGGTCGATATGAATACCGTTTATTGATTCGGAGCCTGACACCGGTTTCCGAATCGGAGTTTTTACAAAGAGAGTTTATTTGACACCTGATACCGACAGGTTTTTTCTGTTCCACCCGCCGGGAGTTGTCCGATTCCCGGCCGGGTTGTGTTTGGAGAGAATCCGCGAAATCGGTAGGCAGAGGAAATATCTGAATTTTACAGAAAGTGAGACACATATTATGGCGGAACAGAAAACTGTTTCTCATTGGAAGCAGACGATTGTCGCTTCCATGACGAGCTATATTGACGCGGGCTCCATTGTTGCGGGAGCGGCCGGTCTGGCTCTGTGGCAAAACGCGATGGGATTGTCAGACAGTCAGGTCGGACTGGTAACGGCGTTCAGCTCCAACGCGGGAGGCGCCGCGATCGGTGCGATTATCGGCGGTCCGATTTGCGATAAATATGGACGAAAATTCGTTTATACCTACGACCTTCTTCTTTACATGGTCGCCATGCTGGTTCTGGTCTTTGCCCAGAATTTCTGGATGCTGTTCCTTGGTTATTTTGTCGTTGGTCTGGCTGTTGGAGCCGACGTTGTCGCGTCCTGGACGCTGATCGCGGAACAGGCTCCGGCGGAAAACCGCGCCCGGCATTGCGGAACCGCGCAGCTGGCGTGGGCTATCGGTCCGGCCGTCGTCCTGCTCCTTAACTTCCTGCTGGGAAGCTGGCTCGGTGAAGACAAGGCTTTGCTGGGAAACAGAATCGTTTTCAGTCATTTGATTGTCATCGCGCTGATTACATGGATTTTACGTCTCGGAATGCCGGAATCGGATAACTGGAAAAAAGCGAAGGAAAAGGAAAAGGAACTGATCGCGTCCGGCAAAGTAGAGAAGCTCGGAATGGTCAATCTGCTGAAGCCGGTCAATATGAAAACCGTCCTATTCCTCTGCGGCGTTTATGTGATCTGGAACCTTTGTGCGGGAACGATGGGAATGTTCCTTCCGTATATTTATCAGACCGTTGGCGGGCTTTCCAATGCGACCGCTTCCGGTTTGACCGTTATTCTGTTTGTCGCGTCCGCGTTGGCGACCATGTTCATCTTCATGCCGTGGGCGGATAGAATCAGCCGGCGTTTCATTTACTTTGTGATCGCGCTCTGTTTCATTGCCGCCTGGGGGCTTTTCCTGTTGCCGTCGGAGGTCATCGCGAACAACCGGATTACCATTATCGGACTTGGTTCAGTCCCGTGTGTTTTCGTATTGATTTCCGTTCTGATGGGCATCAATAACGGTTCAGGCCAGCAGGCATTTTATCAACTCTGGTGCAGTGAACTGTTTCCGGCCCGTTACCGGTCGTCCGCGCAGGGATTCACCTTCTTTGTCGCGCGTTTTTCTCTGATGGCCTGGTCCTATCTCCTGCCGATTCTGTTGAAACAGAATTACAAGCTCGCGTTCAGTATTATGGTGGGATTTGCCATTTTCAGTTTGCTGGTCGGTACCATCTGGGCTCCGAAAACCTCCGGCAAAACGTTGGAACAGATCGAGGAGGAACGTTACGGGTCCTTGAAATGAGCGGTGATTTGCTCTGAATCAAATGTTCTGAGGTTACCCGGTTTTATGCCGGAGCCATGAACCGAACCGACCGTGGCCGAACGCAACTGTCCGGCCGCGGTCGGTTTTTATCTGCTGACGAAGATACCGGAAGAAGATACCGGACGGTTACAGAATCCCCGTCCTGAAGGGGTATTTTGACAAAAAGCCCGCCGCTTTTGACGGAAACCTCTGTTGAGGGAAACGGGGAAATATTACTAAAACAGAAGGTGTTACTAAAACGGAGGATGTTATTGAAGTCGGTTCAGGGGGTCGCTACATACTCCTTGAAAAGACCGGTTGCGAAAGTTTTTGTCCTTTCGCCGCTTTTTCCCGGTTGGCTTATTTTATCCGCGCTGTCGTTCGGGGACGGTTCCTGGAGCTGGAAAATCAGGACGTCAACGCCGGGCCGGGACTCCGCGAGTTTAAGGGCCTGTTCGGGTGTCAGAACGCAGCAGGCGGAGGCAAACGCGTCCGCGGTGATCGCGTCGGGGGCAATGACCGAAACAACCGCGTGACGGGTCAGCGGCTCGCCGGTCCGGGGATCGATGAGATGCGAATAGCGGACATTATCAATTTCGACATAACGGAATGTATCGCCGGACGTTGCGATTCCAACGTTTGACAACCGCAGGTAAAACGCGGATTCGGCGTTTTCGGCAAGCGACGCGATCCCGATCTTCCAGCCGGATTCGCCGGGCGGAGGGTTCCCGAGCCGGATGTCGCCTCCGGCATCGATAAGAGCGGCGTCAATCCCCTGTTCGTTTAAAATACGAAGCGACTCATCCAACGCGAAGCCTTTGGCGATTCCGCCTAAATCAAATCGGACGCCATCCCGAAAAACGCGAATTCCGTCGTCGGTCAGTTCCCAACGGTCATTGCCGACCAGTTCTTTGGCCGCGTCCAGATATTTTTTGGGCGGAAGTTCATGAAACGAACGGCTTCGCCGCCAGAGTTTGACAATCGGACTGACCGTAATGTCAAACGCCCCGTCGGTCAGTTCCGTAAAGTGACGGGACGCCTCAAAAACCGTCCGAAGGTCGTCGCTGACCGGAATGACCCCGCCGCTTTTCGCGCTTTTCCGGCAAACCTGAATAATCTCGCTTTCCGGGTCGTAATCGCTCATTTTCGCGTTCAGGTCGTCGAATCGGGCCAAAACCGCGTTCGCCGCGTTGTCCGCCTGTTCCCTGGTTTCCGCATAAAAGGAAATCCGGATCGGGACCCCCATTTTTTCGTCTTCATAATCAAACCGGGTCGGGGTGTTGTCGACGGCAGGAAGGATTCCCGGACAGAGGGCCCAGAACAGTATGAGAACCGGAACATGTTTCAGCATGATTTTTCGTTTCTGTAAGCATGACGGCCGCCCGATTCTTTTGTTTTCGACAGCCGTAAAATTTCTGTTTTTTTGATAACCGCAAAAATAACCGGAAAAAGAATGTCGGGAACACCCGGGCTTCCTGACCTGGGGCGAACAATGACATCGGGCAGACGATTACATTGAGCGGACAAACGGAAGCAGCGACTCCACCGGAATGCCAATATCACCGACATAAAGTTTGCCGACAAATTCCTGAGCGGCCGGAAGTAAAAGCCCCGGTTTTTTCGCCGCCAGAGTACAGGTTACCGTGGCGCGGACCGCGAGTTCGGCGCTTCCGGTATCGGCGTCGAGCCCGGACGGAAGGTCAACAGAAAAAACCGGTCTGCCGGAATGGTTCAACATTGGAATTATCCGGTCAAAAGGCGGACGAATGGCCCCGTGTATCCCGGTTCCGAGCAGGGCGTCGACAAGCACCGGGGAAGCGTTTATCGACGTTTGTAAAAACTCCGGATCGTTCCGGACCTCCGGCCAGGAAATAAAATCGTTCCTGTCCAGAATGTTACTCAAAATGCCAAGCTGGATACCGGCATCCCCGTGATAATCCTCCGGCCGGGCGGCCAGTAAAATTTTACAGCGAATGCCGAGCAGACAAAACCGTCTTGCCATCACGAAACCGTCGCCGCCATTGTTCCCTTTTCCACAGCAGATCAAAACCGTGAATCCGGGATTGGCCTGACAACCCGAACCTTCCGGCCGGCCTTTTTCGGTATTGGCCCTGTTTTCGGGAAGGGTCTCAGGAAAACATTGGATAAAACAGTCAACAAGCGACCGGCCGGCGTTTTCCATCAGCAACAGAGACGGAATCCCCAATTTCCTGACGGCAAGCCGGTCAATTTCTCGAACCTGTTCACAAGCAAGAATCATTTTATTTCCTGACAGCCTTTTTCCTCATTTCCGGAAACCGGTTTTGTCGCTGGTAAAAAACGTTATTTTTCGACATTCCACTTGAGGATTCCCCCGGAGAAATTGTCCTGAAGCTGAACTTCAATCCGGATTTTCGATACCTCAACAGGCTCAAAATGGATGACGTGTTCCTGGTCGGGATCCGTTGCGTAAGTATCCCCGGTCACAACATCGTTCCATTGATCGCTGTTGGGGGCCTGATAGGTTACTTTCCAGCTTTTCGGGACGCGGCAGGCTCCGACCCCGGTATCATCGAACCAGTAAACCGTCGTTTTGGAAACGGTTTTCGGCTGAGGGTATTCATACTGAAACCATTCCGCGGTTCCGAGGTGGTTCCACCAGGTGGCGCGTGGGACCTTTTGGTCACCGGACCCGTTCGGTTGAACATTGGGGTCGGATCCATCGAATTTGGAAAGCGCGTCTTTGAGAAAAGAACCGGAAAAGTCGGCATCCTGAATTTCCGGAACGTCGTCGGTTAAAATGGATTCCCGAAGCGGCTGGTAAAGAATCGGCTCGCCTTCCGAATCCGTCCAGGCGGTCATGTCGGCGTTTTCGATGTTTTCAACCAGTCCCGCCTGACGGACCCAGACTTCCATCTTGCCTTCCTGACGGTTATCCCAGACGCAATAGGGAACCGCGGTGATTGTTTTGCCATTGATTTCTTTTCCAACCAGGGCGGTGACGGTTCTTGAAAGGCTGTTCCGTGTCGCGTCGTTATCTTTTTCGCTGCTGACAGTGATTGTACGCGGGTCGAATTCGACGTTTTTCGGCAGAATGATTCGGGTAACCGGGTCCGCGTTGTCGCATTGCTCAAAGCAGTAGACGATCGGGCCCCGCTGAAGAGCGACGCGGCCATAATCCGCTTCAACACCGGGATGCGCGGTCATCCGAACGACGGGCATTTCAAATTCTCGAATGTCGACATTTGTGGCGTTTGGCTTCTGTTCGGTAACATCGTACCCTTTGGCAAGACTTGCGGCATCAACATTGTGAAACGCCTCATCTGTTCCGTTCAGGTTCCGGGTTCGCTGACACCAGCCGGGAATCCGGACCTTGGTGAACAGTTTGACCTTGTTCGGGTCGACCCCTTCCTTAACCCGGGATTTGGTAATGATTTTCACGTTGCCGTCCCAGGGATAATTGGTGACCTGCTCAATGTCAACAAACTGATCAGCAAGTTCGATGGTTGCTTTGCCCTGAACGAACATGTTGACGATAACCGTGTCATCACCGGAAAGTCCCGCGGCTTTTCGTTCATCCGATTGCCCGGTTGCGTAAATGTAACCCGGCAATGACGCGACAATCCGAATAACATTGGACGGGCAGCAGGCGCAACCGAAAAATGGCTGGCGATGATGGTTTCCGTCAGAGGCGAGCGGGTTGACATAGAAATAAGAGTCGCCGTTCAGACCGTAGCCGGAAATCATCCCGTTATACATGGCGCGTTCCATGACGTCGACAAATCGGGCGTCACCGGTGCTCAAATTCATTCGATGGGCCCAGAGAACAAGTCCGATGGCGGCGCAGGTTTCACAGTACGCCGACTGGTTCGGAAGATAGAATTCCTTTCCAAAACCCTCATTGGAAGCCTCGGAGCCGATTCCGCCGGTTATGTACATTTTGCGATGGGTGACGTTGTTCCAGAGCCGGTTCATGGCGTCCTGAAGCGGTTTGTCCTGATAGTATCCGGCAACATCGGTTGCGCCGGAATACAGATACATGGCACGAACCGCGTGCCCGACAATTTCCGTCTGTTCCCGAACCGGTTTGTAATCCTGGCAGTATTCGCCGAACAGCCCTTTTTCACGACCTTCGGCAACGCCGCGCGCGTCGACAAAGAATTTCGCCTCTTCCAGATATTTTTTATCGCCGGTGTACTGGAACAGTTTGACGAGCGCCAGCTCGATTTCCTCATGGCCGGCAACATTGATCAGCTGGCCGGGGTTTGGCCCGTAACGGCGGCAGATGAGATCCATCAGACGCTGATTGACTTTCAGGAAGGTTTCATCGCCGGTTGCCCGTGCGTAAGCGACCGCGGCTTCCGACATATGACCGGCGCAGTACAATTCGTGCATCGCGCCAAGATTCGTCCATTTTTCATCCGGCTTGACCAGTTTAAAGTAACACATCAGATAACCGTCGTCTTCCTGAGTCCCGGCAATGTAACAGATCCATTCGTCCGCTTTGGCCTGAAGTTCCGGATCCGGATGAGAGGCGAGCGTGTAGGCAAAGCCTTCCAGAATTTTATAGACGTCAGAATCGTCGAAGAAAATACCGGAAAAATTCCCCTGCATGACCCCGCTTGCGATTTTGAAATTATTGATTCGCCCGGTCTGGTTTTCACACCAGTCAATGTTATGTGGAACCGCGACTTGACGGTTGGCGTCGATTCGGGGAGCCCAGAATTGATCGGAAACCTGAACTTCAGTGAACGGAACCGCGTCGAACTCCCGTTTCAATTCCTGCGCGGAAACAACAGGAATGACGTTTAAAAGCAACGCTCCCAACAAGCCTGCCATGATGTTTATTCTCATCTTGTTTTCTCCTTAATTTTATTGCTGCACGGTGGATTTTTCGCCATCGGCCGTTTAAAACCGGGAATTTTGCCGCATATCCCCCGGGGGACGGATGCCGGTACTTTCAAAAAACCGGTTGGTTTATTATAAAACCGGTATATTGTGAAATCAAGCCGACGAAATGGTTCCGTTCCGTTTTTGTCCGAAAACCCTGAAAAGAGGATTTTGAGGGTATAACGTTTAAACGG
>Ga0079305_1002292_pt1 | contig 17490 bp, 20 predicted proteins | sample LMS_cellobiose_e_FD_79183 | JGI IMG/M metagenome (GOLD analysis project Ga0079305, IMG submission 79183) | Rumen-fistulated moose microbial communities from Alaska, USA - LMS_cellobiose_enrichment | ecosystem: Host-associated > Mammals > Digestive system > Stomach > Rumen fluid ... | reverse complement strand
CGTGCCCAGATGCCTGCGGAAGAGCGCGGCCAGCGTGGAGACGCTGACTCTGGAAGCGCGGGCGATCTCGGTGCGCGAGAGACGGCACTCGTGAAAACGGTCGTCGATGCAGCGCTTGGCCAGCCGCAGGGGTTCCGGCAGCGTCACCGCGGGGCGCTGGGTCATGACTTCGTGCAGAAGTGTGTACGCGGCGCCGCCGATCTTCGCATCCAGCGCATCCGGCCGGATGATCTCGTCTCTGATCTCCTCGAAACAGCGTTCTATCCGCTCCGGCTGACCGGCCTGGAACGCGGGCAGACCGTCGGGAAACATCTGCTCCAGCAGTCCCCGCAGCAGCGGATTGGGTTCCAGCAGAATGAAATAACGTTCCGCCTTTTCGCTGACCGTGACGAAGTCCGAGTCGAGGGTCCGGAGGTCGAGGAGGGCGAAATATCCCGGTCCGATCTCCTCCGCGGCGTTTCCCCGGCGCATACGGCTGAACCTGCCTGAAAGTATTAAAAACGCGATGAGCCCGGGGCGGGGCGGGTCGTTGCGGCTCTTCCAGCTGCGGTAACTCGTGGAACGGCAGAAAGTCTGGACGCGGATGACGGGACTTTCTGTTTCGAAAGACGTTGTGTTCGCATCGTAGACCTCCCTGAACTGATGTGATTCCCAGACCCGCTGCATCGCAAATTAAACCTATATTATGCTTTATTTGACCGATTGTATTGTTTTAATGTATTGCAAAAACGGAAAAATGCAAGTATATTGTCAGCGGTTCCATCGTCAACGCACAGAAAGGAAAGCGATCATGCCGAAACAAAAATGTTCTCTCTTCGCCTCGCACCTCATATATTGTACGGTCCGATTTGCGCGGCGGGTGCAAAATGATTTGCGCAGATGCGGACAGTTTTTACAATAGAGTTTGCACACATTTCGAATAAAAAAAATCCCGCCGAAGCGGGACTTGGATTATTTGGCTCTGCCGGACTGAACGCCCTGCGACGTGACGGACAGATCGTATTTGGTGGCATTGATCGCTCCGGCGATACCGTCCCAGTTACCCTGATTGCTGAGAGCGGAGATCACGCCCTTGTCCGTCTTGCCGGCGAAGATCTTGACGTGCGGCGTCGGATCGTCGTTGGTGGCGGTCGAGGCGGAGAGGTAGGCCGCCCAGCCGGATTCCCACGCGACGACGGTTTTGTCCTTGGTGCTCATGGTAAGCGACTTCACGACGCTGTCATTCGTGACCGTCTTTTTGACGACGTGCCCGGCCGCGTCGAACTCAGTAACTGTGCTGGTCGACGTCATGCACCCGGCAAGAAGCAGGGTCAAGACCGCCATGGTGAGCAAATTTATTCTCATTTTATATCCTTTCATACTTTGCAATATCCGGAATATCCGAAAAGCTGGCACAGCAGCGCCAGCAGGAGACCGCAGGCGGCGACCTTGACGGCGTGCCGGCCGGGCGTCCGGATTACGGCGCGCCGCACGGCGTTGTACGCAAAACGAAGATTGGCCGCCGTGAACCGGGCGTAAGATTTCCCGGGGCATCCGAACTCGAAGTCGTGGATCAGCGCCACGGCCTCGAAGAAGGCCAGCAGCCACGTGACCAGGCCGCGCAGGATCGGACACCAGGCGTCCGGGCCGATCCCGTTGTATGCCTTGCACAGATCCTCGTCGGAGGCCGCGGAAAACCCCTCGGGCACGGCAAGCCGGCACGTCCGGATCTCGTCGCGGAGGATCCGGATGTGCCCCATGCTGTACTTGGCCATGATCAATAGGTCTCGAGCGTCTGCCGGACCAGCTGGATCAGCTCGTCCCACTTCGAAGGCTGACCGACCACCAGACGGCGGGAGTACTTGCGGTTGACCGTCTGCAGCAGTTCCTTGACTTTGGCCGCGGTGACGGCGGTGCCGGTATAGTCGGCGTCGATCACGGCGTTGACCAGCCGGATCGCGGCGGCAGGATCCTTGACCTCGCCGTTGGCAAAGGCGGTCAGGCTGTACTCATACACCTTCTCGGGCATCTTGGCCAGACGGGCGGAGATGGCCGCCTGAAAGTGGCAGTTGGCATATCCGGACGAGGCGAACAGGGCTGCGGATTCGGCGTATCTACCGAGAGCACGCAGGGAGGCGGCGCGGCGGGCGAGAGTCCGGGGACCGGTCCAGCCGGAGGAGAGTTCGAGCGCGGATGCGTGCTCCTTCTTGGCCTGCAGGATCTGCAGTTTCGCGGACTGCACCTGATCGTGGTTCGAGGCGAACCCGAGGGTCTTTGCGAGGGCTTCGATGTCGGCGAAGGCGGCGGCGGTATCGGCGTACTTGCCCTGTTTCTGCCGGGCGAGCGACACATAACTGAGCACGGTACCCTTCTGCGCGTCGCTCCTGGCCTCCTTCTGCATGGCCGTCGCAGACGCTTCGACACCGGCGTAGTCCCCCTTCCTGTAGAGGTCGTACAGTTTGACGGGAGCTGCGGAGAGATGACAGACGGCGACGATCGCCGCCACGGCGGTGAGAATGTTTCTCATTTTTTACCCTTTCTTTTTTTTAGTTTCGCCCGGTCCGGGCGAGGTTGTCTGTGTGATTTTTGTCATAAAGCCCGTTGGAGCCGTCGCCGTGGAGCGTGACGGTCCCGGCGGCGCCGGCCTTTCTGAAACGGGTCTCGATGATCTCTTTGATCGCGAGGTTTTCAGCGAAACTCCTGCCGTTGTCCGGTCTTGTCCGGTAGTACGGCCTCTCGCCGAGGACCAGCACGATCTTCGGGGACTTGACCGTGCCGAACAGCGTATCCAGCACCCGGGGCGTCATCGTGATGTACCCTACGTTGACGAGCAGGCATCCGGAGGCGTTGTCGGGGACGCTCGTGGTGACGGCGAATTTGCCGTCGGACGCCGCGGTCCGGCCGAAATAACTCTCTCCGACGATGCACAGCCGGGGATTGCCCTCGCGCGCGCGCCTGACAATATAATCCGTCCACGCGCGGTCGGGCAGGAGCAGGTGGGCGCTGGTCCGCCGCCAGAAGAGCACCACGCCGTCGCAGAGCGGCGCCAGCTCTTTGATGATCCGCGCGAGGGTCGCGGGCGCGATCAGCACGCTCTGGCGCAGATCCTCTTTGCCGCCGAAGGCGAACCACGGCGCGAGACCGGCCGCCCGGCATTGCCGGGCAAGTTCGGCCAGCTCGCCCGGATTCTCACTGCCGTCGAAGGTGACCAGCGCGGCGTTGTACCCCTTGCCCCGGTAAAAGGCAAGGTTGTCGAGCATCACGGCGCGGTCGGCGGGAAGCCGGACCTCGGCGATCATCCGCAGACCGTCGGGCAGCGGCACGTGGGCGGCCGTGTAGTCGGAGTGAGAAGAGTAGATCTTGACCCAGGCCTGCCAGACAGGGGATCCGGGCACGGCGGCGGGATCGCTGATCAGGCTGCGCCGGTCGCGGAAGAGCTTGGCGGTCCGCAGATAATCGGCGGCGGCGGCCAGATTGTCACCGACGCCGGGCACGGCGGCAGGGCGCCACCGGTCGGACGGGTCGGACTTGTCTGATTGGTCCGACGGCGTTGCCACGCCGCAGTCGGCGGTCAGCGGGGCCAGGGCGTCATCGGTCTTCGGCGTTGCCACGCCGCAGTCGGCCAGAGCCGCCGCGGGCACGGTCACGACGGAGAGCCTCACGCCGGGAATGACGATCTCCGAGATCGGCACTTTTGCCAGCGGCACGGCGGCGGTTCTGACCACCGCGACGGGCACGGGCGGCAGATCGTCGGAAGCGCAAAGCGCGCAGGCCAGCAGAAAAAGGCAAAACAGTTTGCGCATTTTCAGAACCCTCCTCTGCGGTTGCCCGAGATCGTGACGGTGACTTCGAAGCCGCCGTATCCGTTACCGCCCCCGTACACACGATTGCTCAGGTACCTGCCTCCCGCGCGGATACACGAATTTTCGTTGTATGCCCAATCCGGATCGCTTCCGGCCACGAGAACAAGTTGCAGTGTTGTCCCGGTTCGTAGCGTTATCGGCAGGATGTCGCGGCCAAAAACGATCCCCTCCATCGACTGCTGCAGGAAGTCCGCGTAGCGTCTGGCGGCGGCCAGCGTCCACGTGGAGCCGCCGTCGATGGAATAGTACAGAGCAAGCCGCAAAGGCGCGAATCCTGTTTGGGCGGATATGCCGCCGTTGTAGATGTGCTCGGTTGTCCACCAGTGATAAAATATCGGCCCGCTGACCGTTGTTTTGTATTGCTCGAAATCACTCCGTCGAAGAGGCCGCGAAAAACCGGACGATGCGGCCTCGGCGGTTTGAACTCTCACTGTCAGCGGGAGATTTGTCGAAACCCCCTCCGTAAACGCAAAATCGATGCAGCACGTCCCGTCTCCTCCGGATGTATCCGAAACCTGCGCGACCTGTATGCCGTTGACGTGACTGATGTACGGGATGCGCATCGCGCATACCGAGTACTCCTCGAACTGACACGCCGAAGCGCAGACCGCCGCGAAAAGAAACACGGCACTCAGAAATTTTCTCATGATCTTTTACTCCTCAAGTAAGATACAGAAACGGATCGCCGTCGGCGCCGTTGTTGGACCAGCAGGCCACGGCGGGAAATTCCGGTTCGGTCTTGGCCCGGACGTAGAATCCGGCGTATGCCGCCGTCAGGCCCCCCGCGGGAAAGTCCTGCCACGCGCTGCCGTCCCAGTATTCCGCGGACACGGCGCTGCCGTTGATCTTGAGCTGCCACGCGCCGAGGCCCGCCGGGCGCTTGAAATACTGCGGCACGTGGTACCCCGTGAAGGAGACCGTTTCGGTCTTGACGACCGTCTCGCCGCGCAGATATTTGACGACAAGAGAGCCGGTCACGCCGCCCTCGATGCCGACGCCGATGCGCGTGCCGGCCACGGGAAAGAAGAAGGGCTGCTGGACGATCTCCACGCCGTCGTGCGCGGTGACGCTGGTGGAAACCGGCGTGTCATCGCTGTACACTTCGACGGAAAGCGCGTCGTCGTCGCTCCACGCCCAGGTCTCCGGATCGAAGGAAGCGGGATTGCCCGCGAAGTACGCCTCGTCCGGGCAGATCAGCGTGAGGCGGCTGCTTGCGACGTTCTCCGGGTAGGTGTACGGCGTCGTCGGGACCGTCTCCGATCCCCCGCTTCCGGATGCGCCGTTTTCGATGAGATACGCGAAAAAGGCCAGCAGCGTGGGATTGTGCATGACCTGCTGCACGATAACCGCAGAGAGTTCCGACGCGGCAAGATGCAGCTCCTCGAACGTGTCCACGGCGGCGTTCTCGACCGTGAGCGCGCCGATGGTTTTCGCCTTGAGTCCGGTGATCCGGTAGTGCTTTCCCGTCTCGACGCAGTAGAAAACGCCCCCCAGCGCGGGATTGGCGATATCGGCGGCGTCGGCGAGAGTCGCCACCCGGCTCCGCGCATCGAGGGGCGTGTCGACCAGTCCGGGCCGCAGGGCCCCCGCTGTTTCAATGATTGACATGACCAAACCTTTCTGTCAGACCCGTCTGACGTAGAAAAAGAGCTCTGATTCGGCGAGCTTGAATTCGCCGTATATTTTGCCCGCGCCGGTCAGGGCGACGCCGTTGGCGCCGGTTCCCGCGGCGCCGTTGTTTTCGGCGAAGGGTGCGAGACCGCCGAAGCCGTCGTCCTTGTAGGCGGCGAAACCGTCGGGCACGATCACCACCGGCCAGCTGCCCGCAGGAACCGTGCCGAAGGAGGTCTTGCCCAGTTCGGCTGCGGACACCCGGGTGAGACCCGCGAGGTGCTCTCGGGTGATGTCTCGGATGCTCGTGAGCGTGCCGTCGGTAATGACGCCGTAATAGATCGAACCGCCGTCGATCCCGGAGGCCCCGCTGCCGGAGATCCCGAGGAACTGGCTGAAGTACAGCCGCCCCGTCTCGAACGCGGGGCATCCCGCGCCGAAGTAGATCCGCAGCGTTCCCGAGTTTCTGACGACTTTTCTGAGGCCGTTTGAACTGCCGACGGCAAGCTGCAGCTCGCCCTCCGCGGTATCCACCGTCGCGGCGGCCAGCCAGGCGGAGGGATAATTTGACAGATCGACGGCCAGATATTCCGCTCCGCCGGATGGAGCGGAGAACTCCACAGGAGCCAGCGCCGTCACGGAGACGACCGGCTGATATGTGACCTCGGTCAGCGGCGGATCGCACCAGTCGGCGTAGTCGTTCGAAGCCTTGACGAACCAGTATTTGGTCGACGTTTTGGCCAGCGCGTCGGTTTCGCTCGCTGCGAAGACGAACCCGGCGGGCGCATCGTCGAATGCGTGAAGTTCACTCAGCGCCCCAGTGACATCGATGTGCAGTCCCGCGCCCGGTTCCCCGCGCAGGGAGTCGAGCCACGTTTGCACACTTCCGGTAAAGCCGTTCTCGACGGCCAGTTCGTAGGCGCTTTTGCCGTTCTCGCCGTCTTGACCGTTCTCGCCGTCCCGGCCGGGACGGCCGTCCTGACCGTCGGTACCGTCTTTCCCGGGCGGCCCCGGGGTGGTGGAGCGCGTCGCCGCTTCTATCAGCGCCCGGACCTGCACGCTTGTCAGGTACTCCGGATCGGAGGCGACCTCTTCCGGCACGGTATCGCCGAGCCAGACGCGGTTGCGCAGCACGAGGTCGAAGCCCAGCGCCCAGTCTGCGCAGGAAGCGCCGTTCGATCCCGAGAAGCCGCCGATCTCGCCGTGGAGGACGACCGTCTTCCTTTTCGCCAGCGCGGTCAGGACCGCCGCCGTCGCCGTATTGGGCAGCGCGGCGTCGAGATATGTCTCGCCGTTTTCCCCCGCGGTGAGCGTCACATTTTCGGAGATCAGCAGTTTCGGCGCCGTGGATTGATCGAAGTCCGCGTCAAGGGCGAGATAGTACGCGTCGCTCGCCAGCTCCTCCGCCGGATACGGCGGCAGTTCGAGATCGGACGAGAGCGCATCCCGCCGCAGATCGAACCGCAGGACGCCGGCCACGCCGACCAGCACTTCGGGTGTCGCCACCTTCTTGCCGAATCGGCTTGTCCAGGTGCCGACGGAGCCGGTGATTTTGAGGATCGCGCTGATTTTCTGCATTTTTTGTGTAAACCTTTTATTTTAATTTGCCCGAAAAGCCGTTGACGATGATATGCCGCCACTCGTCGACGGTGACCCGGGCGACGGTCCGCCACACGGAGAGGGAGATCGATTCCCAGCCGCAGGACCAGCCGAAGAGGACGGCTTTCATCCTCACGATGTGCCGGATATCGAAATGGCCGTCCTGCCACTTGAGAGAGACGGTCAGGACTTCCCCGGGATCCGGCAGGGGGAAGCGCCCCTGCCAGGAAGCGTCGCCATCTCCCGAAAAGTCGGCCGGCCACAGCTCGTAAAAAAGAGTCCGCTCGGGGTAATTGAGCAGCGGATTGAGCCGTGTGTAAATCAGATTGCACTGAATGCACCGGGCGTGCCCGGAAGAGGGATGGTCGTCCTCGTCGTCGGACGTGATCCAGATGCGGATCGCGGGATCGGGGCGGCACAGCTGCGCGCAGGTCAGCAGCAGGCCTGTGCGGTCCAAAATCAGGCGTCCGGAAGCGGCGGTGCGGAGCAGGCCGAAGTCCGGAACAGGCTCGTCCGGATCCTCCTCCCATTCGGGCTCCTCCGGTTCTTCCGGCGGGATCCAGTAGGGAGAGATACCGCCTCCTCCTCCGCCTCCTCCTCCGCCGCCTCCTCCGCCCCAGCCGGGCCGGATCTCGCCGGGTTTCTCATTGACGTTGATTTCCCGCATGGTCAGAGCTCGGCGATGGGACAGCGCCCGGAGTAGATGATCTGAGCGACGGTCACGGGATACTGCTCCCATGAGACGGACTCGCCCTCGACGGTGATTTTCGCAACGGGGTACGCGCACTGGTTGGGCGTGTCGCGGATCAGGATCTCAGGATCGCTCCAGTTGCCCATTTTGTCGACGGGCTCCGAGACGATGCAGAGGTATCCCGATTTCGGGGTGATCCCTTCCGCTCCGGGCCAGCTGATGAAGTCAAGCCCGTTGCGGTTGAGAAATCCCGGGCCTACCGACAGCGTGCCGTCCTCCTGCAGCGTGACGCGGAAAAGGCTGTCCGGCAGGGCGGCAAGATCGTCTCTTCCCCCGGCCGCACGCAGGGTGCCGCCCGCGTCCTGAAAGATCGTCGAACCGTCTCCCACCGGGTGAGTCATGGCGAATTGCAGACACTCGTTGAGCCGCTGAAACCAGCTTGGATCGATTTGCGTAACTCTTCCCGACGGCACGGTCGGCAGTCGCGGACAATTCATGGGATCATCTCCTATTCGTACAGATCAACATCGAAGTCTTGGGTATTGAGAAAACTCACCGTCATTTCCCAGAACCTGCCGTTCTTGCGGATCTTGGACCCGCCCCGCAGCCACAAGCCTGCCTTGTTGAAGGTTTCTTTCGGCGTCTGCATGGTATAGTCCGCCGCCGCGGAGGCCTGAAGTTTGCTCTTGCTCGCACACCGTTTGATCCATTGGACCGTGGTGATGCCCCTCCGGAAGGATTCGACACCGGCCTTTTTGGTCTGTTTGGCGATGACCGCGTACCCCTCCGGGCACTTGTCGTCGGACTTGAGCCATTTGTAGACGGCCGCGTCGGATTTGCTCATCACGTCGTCGGTCGCGTCGTAGAACCACTCAGGAACGGAAGATCCGGATTTTGCGGCCAGTTTGTGATTCCAGCAGTACAGATATTTCGGGTGCTGGGCAAGCGGAACGTCATAATCCTGCGTGTCGCATTCCCACTCTTCCTTCACGGGGGCGTCGTCGTCGGGATGATCGTCGTCATCGAAGGCGTAAGTGAGCGTCACTTCGAACACGTCTCCGCTGTCGAGCGGCGCGATATTGCGCCCCTGCAGCCGCATGTTCTGGTATTTTTCCAGCCAGCCGGAAGCGCCGGGAAGCGGTTGATCGGCGTCTCCCGGATTGCCGCCGGCAAAAAGATCGCCGTACTCCGGCAGACTTGCCAGACCGTCCTCGGTCACGGTGTACTTGACCGTCAGCTGGTCCACGCCGTCGGATCCGGAGACCTGCGGATACCCTTTGCAGAGCACCCAGTTGATGTTGCCGATGATTTTGTGGCTCATGTCAGCACCTCTCCGGATGTCCCGCGTCTTCCGGTCAGCAGTTCGCGGATATCCTTGAGTATCTGGTTGCGCTCGCGGTCGATGCTTTTGATCTCGCCTCCGCCGAAATTGCCGTAGAGCCCGATCCTGGTCAGAGAATCGGTCGCGACTTTCTCCGGCTTCCCTTTGTCGGACTTGCCGGACTTGTCGGACAGGTCTGACCCGCCTTTGTCATCGAGTTTGGCGTTTTTCCGCTCGGCGAGAGTTTTCAGCGCGTCGCTCTGCCAGCCGGTGACGGCGTCGGACGCCTTCCGGGCGAAGGCGTCGATCTTTCCCCCTGCGGAGGCTATATTCTTTTCCGCCTGTTTGAAATCCTTGCCGGTCAGTATGGCGTTGAGGTCTTCCGCGGCCTGACGTCCGGCGTCCTGTGCAAACTGCCTGATCTTGCCGACGAACGCGGGCTCCTTGACGGCATCGATCTTGATCCCCGGGATCCTGTTCAGCGCGGCGATCACCGCGTTGGTCGCCTCGACGGCCGTGGAAACCAGCGAGGAAAAGACTTCGGCGCCGACCCCCAGAAGGCCGTTGAACGCCAGCCGGCCGACTCGGCCGATGACGGAGAACGCCGCGGAGCCGTATTCCTTGAGCGTGATGAACGCCCAGCCGATTTTGGCCCCCATGTCGATCGCGGTCAGCGCCACGGTCGAGAGATACTGCACCATGCGGCCGTCCTGGCTCATGGCGACCAGCTCGTCGGCCCAGCCCTGAAAGTAAGTCAGGATCTTTTTGACGATCGGAGCAATCGTTTCGCCGATCAGACTGCCGGCGTATTCGAGCTGCCCCGTGATCGCGCCCCAGAGGCCGCTGACCGTTTCGGACTGTTTGGCCATCATCCCGGCATAGGTGCCGCCCTCGCCGGACATTTTTGCAAAGGCGTCCGAGATCGCCTTGGCGGAGATCTCGCCCTTTGACGCCATGGCGTAAATTTCATCGCCCGATTTGCCGTACTGCTGCCCCAGGAGTTTGATGATCGGGATCCCCGCGCCGATCATCTGGTTGAGCGCTTCCGCGTCCGCTTTGCCGCGGGCGAAGACCTTGCCGTAGATCGCGGCCAGTTCGTTGAAGTCCTTGCCGGATCCGGCAGCCACATCGCCGACTTTGCGCAGTTCCTGTTCGACGTTCCCCGCGGAGACGCCGAAGGCGAGCAGGGTTTTGGCGGCCTGATTGACCTGGTCCCCGGAGTACGGCGTCGAATTCGAGAAGCGGTCGAGCTTGGCCATCATGGCGTCGCCCTTCTGGACGCTGCCCAGCATGGTCTGAAAGGCCAGCCGGGTCGTTTCGGCGTGGGCGCCGAGCTTGGCCACCTTGACGCCGAGCCCGGTGATGCCCAGTCCGGCGGTCGCGAGGGAGACGATGCCGCCGAACTTGACGACGGCAAGATTCGACGCCTTCTGCGTCAGGTTGTTCAGCGCGCCGTAGACGCGTCCGATCCCGCCGATGGCTCCGGAAACGTGTGCGCCGATCCGGATCATCACGTTGCTGTCAGCCATGATTGCTTTTCCTCCGTTTTTTCAGTTCATTGAGTTCCCGCCGCATGATGTCGCGCAGGGCTTTTTCCTCGGGCAGGACCGGTTCGGGCCGGTCCGGGGATTTCCCGAGGTCGAGAGCGATCTCGTCCAGATAGGCCGTCGCGCGGTCCCAGCGCAGAGAGAGGATCTCTTTCTCGGACCAGTGCAGATTGGTCGCCAGACCGTAGATCAGGCGGCTCCACCAGTAGTAGTCCGGGACACCGCCCCGATCCCGGTCAGGAGTTTTTTTGGTAAGGATGGGTCATCAGCCTCTCGACGTCGATCCCGTCGAGATCTTCCGGCGATATTCCCTTGTCGATGAAAAAAGCCATCGCCCGGTCCGGAAGTTTCCCCTCGGAGAGCTCCTGCATCGCACGGTTGCGCACGGTTTCGGCGTCCATGCTCAGCAGGTAGCAGGTGACCACGCCCTTCTCGAAATCGGAGAGCCCCTCGAGGCGGTTGAACACGGCCGGAATGATCCAGGCGTGGGCGACCGTCTTGTAGTAAAAACGGACGCCCTTGACTTCGATGTGGTCGCAGGCGAATTCTCCTCCGATCGCGGCCGCGCCGCGGGCGGATTCGAATTCGGCCATCGCAGAAAGCGTGTCAGACATATCAGTCACCCTGTTCCGCGGCCGCGGCTCCGGATCCGGATCCCGAGTCCTCGATCTCCGGGTAATAATACCCTTCGATCTTGAATTCGGACTCCTCGCCGCGCTTGCGCGTCAGCACCGCGGAGTCGATGTAGATCTCGTACGTCACGTCTTCGGCGAACGTCACGGTCATTTTGCTCCCGATGATGTCTTCGGCGGTCACGGTTTCCGCACCGGCCGCAAGCGGCTTGTAGGTGCCGGAAAACTTCTTCTTCCCCACGTTGCTGTACAGCAGTCCGACCGTGTCGCCCTGACCGTTCTCGATCTCTTTTTTGTTGGCCTCCGGAGAAAGTTCCGCCGTCTCGCAGAGCCCCCAGATTTCGTCCTCGGTGCCCGGATAAAGCACCGCTTTGCCGATTTGTTTCAGCATTGATCTTTTTCCCTCTGTAAAAATTCCGTTCCTTCGAGCACCAGACAGAATGCGCAGACCTGTTCGTCGGACTCCACCGGATTCCACGACACGGGCGAAAACTCGATGCCGCAGATCTCCGGATAATCGAAGCAGTCGTCTCCGACCCGGTCCGGCAGAAAAAGGTTCTGCACGGTCTCGACTTTCTGCCAGATCCCGTCCGCGGCGGCCGCGCTGCCCCGGGCAAAGGAGTTGACCACGAAGATCATGACCCGGACCGTCCTTTTCAGGGCGTCCGGACCGAAATCCCCGCTGCCGACCGCCACCACGCAGCCGGGAACGCTGCTCATCGCCTGCAGCATTTCCCAGATCTGCGCGCCGTTGGTGGCCTGCGCGTGTGTGACCAGCTTGAACTCGCCCGCGGCGTTGTCCCGGATCCGCTTCGCGATGCCCGACGCGATGTCGGTCAACGGTGTAAATCTTGTCATACAACTCTCCTCCGTCCGACCTGTCGGACAGGTCAGACCCGTCCGACCCGTCCGACGCTGCTCTTGGTCAGTACCCTCTCATCTTGTCTCTGCCGAAGACCGGGGGATTTCCCGCGATCTCGACGACCGATCCGCCGCCGGAACTTTCGTTCTGGGAAGCGCCCGGCAGCAGCATCTTGCCCGCGGCGATCAGACGCAGATTGGCGCGCACGGTCTCGGCGCGGGTCTGCACGTTTTTCGGCAGTTCGCCCTTGCCCGAGCGGCTCCAGGCCAGCTCTTCGGCCAGCGTGACCGCCCATGCCTTCAGGAGCGGCAGCGCCGCGCCGGATTCGACCGGCACGGCGTACCGCGTCCCGACGATGCCGTCGATCTCCGCTTCCGCGGCGTCAAGATCGGCCTGGGCCTCGTCGGTCATGGCCGATCCGTCCAGCCTGCGGTAGATGTTGCCGTAGAGATCCGAGAGCCGCAGCTGCAGATCCGCGATCCCGGCGTAGCGGCTCATTCCAGATTGCCTCCGACGATCAGCTGCGGAGCGACCATGGCGGACGCGCCCCGGTAGTGCAGACCGTAGTCGCAGCGGTTGTGGTCCTTGACGCAGGGATCGGTATCCTTGTCCCAGCGCTGCAGGGCGCCTTCCTTGCGTTTCTGCACGATGACGGGCTTGATGCCGCGGCGGGTGCAGACGAGATACCACTTGTTCCCGTTGTCGCCGACCAGGAAGGGATTGACCAGCACTTCGGCCTCGTCCTTGTGGACGTTGCTCACGGTGTTGCCTCCCTCCGCGACCAGTTCGGCTTTGAGGATCCGGCGGGCGGTGTTTTCGAGGGCGGGGCCGACCATGAGCAGATCGGGCACGAGTCCGATGGGGGTGCCGTCGGCCTTCCTGAACTGCATCATCTGGCTTCTGGCGGTCTCATAGGTGCTCACCGAGAGCGCCCCGGAAACGACGTTGTTGATGGCGGCCTTGCCGATTTTGCGCGAGGCGCTGAAAAAGGGCTTGCCGTCCGCCCAGTTGCCGGATCCCGTCAGGGCTTCGGCGGCCAGTTCCGGCCAGAGATTGGCGGCGTTGATGCCCATTTCGGTGAACAGGGCCTCGTAAAATCCGATGTTGTCATCCTCGATGTCGTTGCGGTTGACGCCCTCGGTGTGCTCGAAGTCGCGGTTTTTGACGTCGAAGGTCTTGCCCTCGATCTCGTTGATGAGCCGGGGACCGACCCATTCGCGCATGGCCCCCTGAATGATGGTCATGGGGTATTTTTCGATGGCGGTGGAGGAGTTGATGACCGAGCAGAAGCGCGTCCATTCGGTCCAGCCGCCGCCCAGTCCGCGCTGCAGATAGGCGTTGAAAGCGTAAAAGAGTTTGCGCAGATTTTCGGTGTTGAGATCCATTGTGTTTTCCTTTTTTTTGATTGTCCGACCAGTCCGACCTGTCCGACAGGTCAGACGGTTTTATTCGGCGGCGATGATCCCGGCGGTCCGCAGGGCGGCCAGCAGGGCGTTGAGCTGCGTTTCGACGCTGACGGCGTTGTCGCCCGCGGCGGTGCAGTCGGCCACGGCGGCGGCCTGCTTGACGAGCCCCAGGGCGCTTCCGGTGGCGGCGCCGTAGGTGGTGTCGCTGTCGCCGGCAGCGGCCACGGCGGCGGGCGAGAGGTCGATGTAGACCGTGCCCCCGTCGACGTCCACCACGATCCCGGCCGCGATGCCGTTGGAGTTTTCCGACGCGACGGTGGTGCTGTCCTTGACGAAGGCGGCTTTGCCGCGGTCGGCCCGGGTCAGGGCGTGGGTCGTGTCGTTGGCGAATCCGAAGATCCCGCTGGCGGCCTCGACTTCGCCCCCGTCGACGCGGACGGCGACGCCGATGACGCGCAGTCCCTCGGTATCGGCCGCGGGAACGGCCTTTCCGCTGCCGTTGAGGGCCACGATTTCTCCGTAGCCGATGGTCGATCCGGACGCGATCTCATAGCGCGCCAGAGGGCTGGAATGGTTGATCCTGTTCATTTGCAGACTCCCTTCTTTGATTTGAGAAATTCCTCTTCGCTGATCCCCCGGGCCTTGGCGAAAGCCTTTTCCTCGGCGGTGAGCGCGATCTCCGTGTCTTTCGATTCGGGCAGTTTCGCCGCGGGGACGGCGTTGGGCGCCCGCTTCGGCAGTTCGGCCGAGAGCCAGGCCAGATCCAGCTGCATCAGACCTTCCCGCTCGGCGTTGGTCGCCCTGTTCTCGGCGATGGCCTTGTCGATGAGGGCGGTTTTCTTTTCGGTCTCGGCGGAGAGCTCGAGGGCGGCCAGTTTTTCGCGGTCCTTGCGCAGCTCTTCCAATTCGCCGCCCAGGGCGGCCAGTTTGCCCGCGATTTCCGCGTCGGTGTCGTCGGAAAGCGCCAGCGTCTCTTCGCCCAGCAGATTGCGCAGGGCCTTTTCGGTTTCGGTCATGGTGATATCCTTTCTTTGGTTGTCCGACTTGTCCGACCGGTCTGACCGGTCGGACGCTGCCGGGGTGTTTTGCTGTTCTCCGCCCGCGGCCAGCACATCGAGGCCGTTGAGGGCGGGCACATTGTCCATGGCGATCGACGTCACCCGCAGGGGGGACTTGCCGTCCAGCCCGCGGATCACCGGCGACCAGTAGCGCAGGGAGCCGTTTTTGAAGAGCTCCGCGGCCAGCGGCAGGAGTTCGATGCCGGAGGCGTAAAGTCCGTCTTCCCGGGCCTCGAGGGAGGCGAAGCCCAGCGCCGCGACCTTCGAAGGCACGGTTCTGGACGCGTCGAGCTCGCTCACGCCGGCCTTTTCGGCGGCGAGGAACAGCGCGTGCCGGCTGTCGATGGGGATCTTCTCGCCCTTTTTGGCGTGATAGTCGGCGATGGCGCGGATCTGTTCCGCGCTCAGCGTCAGCACGTAGTCCTTGCCGTTGCGGGTGAGGGTGTTTTCTCCGGCCGCGAAGAGCCGGAAGGGTTTTGGGTTGACCGGATCGCTCAGCACGTCGCCCAGCGCCAGCCCGTCGAAAAGTGTGTAATCCATTGTGCAAACCTCCTGTTATTGCAGCAGTCTTTTTGCCTCCTCGATGCCGGTGCGCAGCACCCAGGCGCGGTCCGGGAGCCACCTGACCGCCCGCTGCGGCGCCGTTTCGCGGCACAGGGCGAAGACCGGCACCAGCGTTCCGTCTTTTTCGTATGCGAGCAGGCGGCGGGGATTGCCTTTTCCTCCGGGCCGGAAGAGCCGGACCCCGGTATCGAGCGAAAACTCCCGGGCGGTTTTGCCGTAGGCGGCGGGATCGATCGGGATGGTCAGAAAGTTTTTCTCCCTGACCCGGATGGGGCCGCCGGTCTGTTTGTGCATGCCGATGCGGCCGAAAAGGCCTTCGCCGCGGATCTCCGCGCCGCGCTGAGAGACATTCCGCAGGACCACGGCGTCGGCGATCTGCTTCCAGAGTCTGCGGCCGCCCTGGGCGCGGGCGTTGGCCCGGGCCTGGTTCATCACCCGCACGCCCCAGAACTTGTAGAGCTTTGCCGGATCGCGGATGCGCAGCATCAGCGTCCACAGCCGCGCCGAAGACAGCGCGGCGTCAATGGTGACTGATAGATTCATGATTTTCCCCTCAAATGGGCGGTGCAGCGTCGGACCGGTCAGACAGGTCAGACAAGTCCGACAAAGTTGCAAAAGGTGCCGCGGGGGCGCAGGAACGCCCCCTGCGGCGGGTGGGTACGCCCACCGGAACGTCAGGGCGCTGTGGCAGGCGTGTTGTTTTTAAGCGTCAGACGGGTCAGACCCGCCTCCGCCAAGGTTGCGGCGGGCAAGCAGGTCCGACCAGGCAAAAAGGGTGCAAAAAAGCACACGGGGTGTTAAACCAGTGTGCAAACTGAAGCGTCAGTTGTTTTCGGAGGTCAGAAAGCCGGGATGGCGATTTCCTTTGCTGTATCCATTGCCGCACGTTCCTGGACCGTCCAAGACGGCGGATGCGGCAAACCCCACAATGCGCCGTCTGATTTATTTACGGCAAACGGCAGATGCCCCATTACAAACATGGGGCCGTCCACGTCATGCATCTCATCGTAAAACACCCAAAAATCCCCGGCGTCCAAAATTTTGATGATCTTTATATCACCCAATTCGTCGGAAATCTTCTTGCAGGCATCTTTCAAAGAAATCATCGTGGAACTCCTTTACAACACTCCTTTACATTAGCACTGAATTTCAAATTGTCAAGCCGCATGATATGTGTTTCCCGGCCATTTGAGTCATCGCTCCATTGGTAATTCGACTGGTCGGGACTTCCATGTTGCTGCGGATCAACAAACACCACATTGCCGTTGATTTTTTCGGCGATAAAAACATGGCCGCCTCCATTTCCCTTCCAAATGGTCTGCACGGCACATCTTGCCCCGTCCGGCATATCTTTCATCGCCTTTATCACTTTGTTGCGGGCGGCGGTACCGCTGCTTGCCGAACAGTCTATAATGTTGCCGTTCCTGAAAGCGGATGCCCAGCCGTCGGAGTGACTCATTTGGTCTTTCCATTGCTGAGTTACAGGAACAGGAAGAGGCAGGGCCTCGACATCGATCCCGCGTCGTCTGGCCTCGTACGCGGTCACGCACCGCTGACAGTTATTTTCCCAAACATCGTTCCTTCCCGCAACGTAATTCGGGTTCGTCGCGGCCAAATCCTGTTCGCGGGTATGCTTCCCCTTGATCAGGTCGGCCTCAATCAGTTTGGCTTCCCGTTCTGTCCTCTTTCTTTTGGCTCTTGCAAGCTGTTTCTGCCGTCTGGCGAGATGCTGTTCATGCGTCTCCTGTGGCTTGGAGGCCGGGGGATCCCTCCGCGTAATCTTATTTTCCTTCTCCTGCTGATTGTTTTTTGCCAGGGCTTCTTGAATTTTTTCGCGGAGTCTCGCTTCTTTCATCGCGTTATGTTCGATGGAAGAAGGCCTTGCTTCCGGCATTTTTTCCGGCTTGGTCTCCAGTTGCGGCGTCGGTTTCAACGTTTGTGTTGCCTTTGTCTCCGACTGCGTTGCCGGTTTTGATTCCGGCTTCGCCTCCGGTTCCGGTTCCGGTTCCGGCATTTTGTCCGACCTGTCCGACCTGTCCGACCTGTCCGACGGGTCTGACCAGACCCCTTCCTTCAAGATCTTTTCGACGCCCTCGCGGGTCCTCTCCCGCAGCTCCGCGTCTTTGATCGCGTCATAGTCGAACTCTTCGAACGCGTGGGCCGGGTCGAAGGCAAAGCCGCTTTCGGCGGGCCGGATGTTCTCCGGGGCCTTTTCGGCGGGGTCGTCGCAGTCTTCCACGGAGCACTTGCAGCCGAAGTCGCTGGGCGGAAAGATCGTGTGCCAGATCGGATCGTCTTTGGCGTAGACGTGCCCGGCGTACCGGGCGTGGCTGTCCCGCGGCGCCGCCGAAGTGCTG
>Ga0079305_1002290_pt1 | contig 17523 bp, 18 predicted proteins | sample LMS_cellobiose_e_FD_79183 | JGI IMG/M metagenome (GOLD analysis project Ga0079305, IMG submission 79183) | Rumen-fistulated moose microbial communities from Alaska, USA - LMS_cellobiose_enrichment | ecosystem: Host-associated > Mammals > Digestive system > Stomach > Rumen fluid ... | reverse complement strand
ACGTCCTGCTCGTCGTTGTTCATGGCGATGTAAACGCTGATGGCACCGATGATCGCCACGACACCGGCGATGGCGTAGCAGAGCTTCACCACGATCGGGACGTACTTCGCGATCTCCTCGGCGACGGTGGTGAGCGCGCTCGTGCCGGCGGTGTAGTCACCGGCCGCGCTCTGGGCAAACGCCGCAGTGCCGCCAACGAGAAGCATCACGGCGACGGCCCTCGTCTTAGGGGAGGCGAGGAACTTCTTCACGCTGTTGATAATCTTTCGCATAAGTTGGTGTGTTTTCTTTGTTTGACTTGACTTTATCGCTCCACCAGTGGAGCCTTCTCATCGCCCGGCATCCGTCCCGACATGTGCACCTGTCATCCTGATCCCAAGCGGATGGTTTCTGTTTTTCCTATATCCGGTAGCCGAAGAAGGCCGGGAAGACGACCGAGGCTCCGATGATGAAGAGGATTGCGCCGAGAAGGGTCAGTATGTTCTTCACGACCTCGCCCTCGTGGTACTGCATCTTGAAGTAGATCAGAAGCGCAGAGATGATGGCCATGACACTGCCCACGGCATAGCAGACGTACAGAACGTACAGCATCATCGTGACGGTGTAGTCGTGCGCCTTGGCCAGGGCCCCGGCGCCCCAGGAGTAGTCCACGCCGCCGCTCTTGGCCGATGCCAGCTGCGCGACCAGCAGCCCCAGCACGCAAAGGAGCAGGGGAGCGAGCCTCTGTCTCCTAGATATGCTGACCGCCGTCATGATCCTTCTCCTCCTTCTTCACGTCCCCCTCACCGGAGGGCTTCTCCGGTGCGGGCGTAACCGTCCTGTCGATGTTGACATCCGGCTGCTGGTCCATCATGAGTAACGTCAGGGTGTCGCGGGACTGCTCACCAGCCGCCTTCGGGTCGATGAGGTCCATGTCCTCCTGCGCGGAGAGGATCTTCTTCGCGACTGGAGTCACCGGAGCGCCCGTAGCGTCCAACAGCGGTCCGGAACCAGAGTCTTCCATCTCGGGCTCCTTAGGCGCAGGGACATTGGTGATCTCCTGCTCCCTGACATTGCCCGAGCCGTCCGCCACTTGGAAACCTTTATCGGTCATTTCGACGACCTTGCTCTGTTCAGGAGCGACACCGTCCAGAACGAAAGACTCCTCAGATGAGGAAGAACCTCCCTCACCCGGTTTGACGAGGTCCTTGGCGATGATGATTGAATAATAGATAACGTACACCACGGTAACGCAGGTGGCAAAGATCCAGAAAGCACTCATTGTTCGGGTCCTGTTTTAGTTCTCTTCATTTCCGTATCCGGGCAGTGCTGTATTTGCAGGAAAATGCCAACAAGGCTCTTCCCGGGTGCCTGCCCGGAGGTCAAATTAGGAAAGGGAGAAAAGAAGATGAGCGCCGCGGGACTAGTGAGGCGGCTTTTCGGCCTGAAAAGAGTGAAGAATGGGCGGTATGATACTCTGATGTGATACTCAGATAGCCAAGCGGGCATAAATAATCCCCGTCCCGGGAAAGGACGAGGATTGAAGGAAGTGCCAACTGATAAGTCAGATGCCCCTATCTGGTTTATTGCTGAACGAGATAGTCATTAAGATCATTGTAAGGGCTGTATTTTGAAGACATCTCAAAGATACGTCCCGGCATGAGAAGGTCTAGGGTGTCTAGTGCCTGCTTCCCGGCGAAATCGTTGTCCAGGTAGCAGTAGGCTATGGTATAAACTCCGATGAAAGGAATAGCACGCTGGATGATGCTCGTGGAGTTCAGGATGATGCAGTCAAACGGGAACGGCTGGACGATCTCCCCGTCACCTCTTTCCTCCAGTACCTTATACGAAAGGAAGTCCATGAACCCCTCGAAAACACAGCAGCTCGTAGTCTTGTGGGTCTTATCTACGTTGATGACAGTCGGTGCCTTCACACCATGGCAGCCCTTGAAGAAACGGCTGCGAATCTCCATCCCTCCCAGGATATTCAAGAAGGCGACTCCGTAGTACTCCCGGTCCCGGACGGTATAATGCGCCTCCTTGCAGTATAGCTGACCGATTCCAGAAGGGATTCCCCTGGAATTGAGATACTCAAGAAGCCGGGGACTGGTGAGTTTCTCAACACGCATGTTGCTGATATTCGAATGGCCAGAGAGCCTGGACATGTGGGTGTCATCATATCGGCTGAAGTCCTCATAGAGGATATCCTTATGGAACCACTTCGCCTGCTCCTCCAGCCACGTCACAGCCTCGCTGAAAGGACAGTATCCCTTCAAGGCAATGGCAAGATCAATGACGTTCCCTCCCTGAGAAGTCCCGAAGTCCATCCAGAGATTCTTCCGTGTGGAGACTGAGAATGAAGCGTTCTTGTCTGGCCTGAGAGGGGAGTGATACATCAGCTGCGATCCTCCCCGTCTCGAAGACACGGGCTCGATGCCCAAATGCGACAGGAGACCCCAAATGGGGATCTTTCTCAACTCTTCTATCTTCATCATATTGCTCGTATTATATACTGATAATTGAAGTGACTATTCAGACTTACGATGGACATTTGATGATGCCAAAAGTGCCAAGTGAATCCATCGGTTCGTCGGTTCGATTCCTATATGCCCTCCTGACCGAACTGAACCGATTCCGGATTCACGTCCGGGACATAATGGAAATTGCGGTTGTAATAGTACTTCCTGTCCCGGTATACGATGACCCCCTTCTAGACGAGGTGCTTCAGGAGATTCTTATGGACACCCAGCTGACGACTGAATCCGGCTTTCGCATAAGCCTCAATCATCTTGCTCAACAATGGTGAGTAGGTCAAGGGATCCGGGTCCGGATTCAAATCACTTACGTCGAATGCATTGTCCAACGCCTGCCTATGCGTCGCTTCTGACAGCGTCCTGTAGTCGACCTGGTCTATTTTTCCGGGTTGGGTGTATTCCACATCCTCAGCAATCTCAGGGATACCCTCTTCGTTAATCCTGAAAGCAAACTGAGAGAAGGGCTTGTCACGGATGAATGACGGGTGCACCTCGCTGATGTTCCAGTCGTTTGCATTGATGCGGACCTGAAGGATGGTTTCCGCCTTGTGGTTCAGCTCCGTCCCGATATGGCCACGCACATTGTCATCACCCTTATTCAAATGGAGAACAGTATGTATATGGATATTATACTCATTGGTCCATCTCATCAGCAAGCCAATCACTTCCTGTGCCTCCGTTGAAGAATTGATATCATAGAGAAGATCCCTCAAACCGTCAATGATGACGAGCCCGACTTCTGGGTTGTCAGACAGTACGAATTCAATCATGTTTCTGCGATTATGCGGAGACAGCTTACGCAAGCCGGAGAACTCAATAAGCTCCGAGTCATAGTCCACAGGTAACCCGGCCAACAAGTTGATCCTTCTCATAACATTCTGACAATGCAGTTCACTCTGCTCCGTATCGAAATAGAGGACCTTCCTTTTCCCTTCTGGAAAGGACGGCTCATACTCCAGTACCTTATTACCAGAAATGGCGGCGGCGACGATGGCGCAGACATTGAAAGTCTTCTTCGATTTCCCCTTTCCCGTTGAAGCGCTGAAGTTACCCAATGTGCCGATTACCGAGCCGTTGACCCTGAGCACAATCGGTGGTATCTCGAACTTGTCCGAAGCCCGGATAATCAGTGATTCATAAACCTGGCGGTAGTTTTCTCTTGTGATGACTGTTTCCATACGTGTCTCATTTTCAATTCCTAAAGATTCTTTTGCGATAAGTGCCCATGCTTCGTAACCGGCTTTCCTGGCATGAAGTTCGGCTCTCTTCCGATTTCCAGTTCCGCACGTGAGGGATTCCGGAAGGTATGCATCCATTCATCTAGGTCCTCCCGCAGGAACATGTAACCTTTGCCTGGCGGAGTATAAACCGGGAGCTCCATCCTTTTGACAGCCTGACGCATCGTGACGATGCTGACTCCGACGAACTTGCTGGCCTCCTCCGTGGTCATGAAGGATTTCAACATGTACAGTTTTTCCTCAATCCGCTTGAAGAATGTTGTCAGCTCTTCCAGTGATCCGAACCTGGCGAGGTACTCTTCAATGGCCTGGAACTTCCCCAGAAGAATCTCGATGTCGGTTTTCTTGCTGAGAAAATCCGGGATTCCGCTGACCCTCTCGATCAGCTTGAGAATTTCATTTGAACTGAATTCCATTTGCGATAACCTTTAGATGTGAAACAATTTGCCCTCCGAAGTCGGTGGGCATCCGGAGGGCAAAAGTATATCGTACCATTCTAAAGTGTATCTTCAAATAATCATATAGAAAATGCTCTTACGTCTGATATTACGTATTTATTGATTTACGAAAGCTGATTTGATCAGAATAATCCATTTGTCGATCCTCATCTTGAGAGGACGGTCGGCAGAATAGAAGCGGGACAGGGCTGACGCAAGATCAACCTGGGTCATATGACTCAGCCCTCTTGAGCTCATGAACAGCTTATTGACGGCAATCACGCGCTGGTACCTGGCGCTGATGATACCGGAATAGTTCAGCTGCGAGAAGAAGTATGCGACGGTCGTGTTCTGGTTCGCCACAAGAGGGCTTCCCCCGATGCCGACGCACTCGTTGAAGAGTTTGCCCATATCCTCCGCCGATACCCGTTGCCTGAACAGGGGAATGTCATTCGCCGCATCCGCGATGATGGACAGGACACGGTCACTCAAGAAGCATTCGAAATTGACGCTCTCCGACTTGGTCCTTGGCCCGGAGAGCATGAAATCCCTCATGCACGCATGGAACGCATCGAGGTCGGCTTCCACCGAACTGTACTTGCGGACCAGGTCCTTCCTGCTCGACAGGAAAGATGAAATCCTTCCCAGGTTGACTTGATGGTCGTTCATGATGTCGCAATCCTGTTTGGAATGGAAGGTGCGGGAGTTGATGAAGTCTTCCCGGAATCTCTCATAGGACATGCCGTATTCCATGACGGCTGTCCTGTACATGGAAAGGGCCTCCTGCCAAAGACAGAAAAGCCCTTCGACGCCTACATAGGCACCTCTTTCTTTACGGGGTTCTTCACCGCGTAAAAAGAGAGAGGAAAATGAAATCGTTCTTCATTTTTTTACGTGTTAATTTGATAAACAATAGATTAACAGTAGTTATTCAAAGAAACACATTGGTACGATATGTCTTGTTATTCGTTTCTGGCCCTGTCTATGATACCGTCAATCATATCGGCGAAATCCATCTTGTCCCTATACTTCATCACGTAGCTGCCCTTGCTCTTGAGTGTGCCATAGTTCAGAGACTGTCCGTTGTAGGTGAAGCAGTCTACCGCCTTCCGGTGGAGGTCGATGTTCAGGGGCCTGAAAAGCGTCATGAGGAAATACACCAGTGAATTCATCCCCTTGGATGTCCAGTTTACCGGGGTGAACGGCGCATACGATAAACCTATGATTGACAAGAAATCATCCAGCGACGATTGCTTGTCAATATAGTGATTCCGGACAAGGAGTCGCCAGAGTTTAGCCGCCTGTTTCTCAGTGAGGTCGGTCTTGAGCGATGCCTTCTTTTTCTTGGGGGCGATAATTTCCGAAAAGTCTGCTTCGGGATACAGATGAATGATCTTATAGATTTCGGTACCCTTTGTCAACGGAACGATTCGCCGGTTAACATCGCGGCCCCAGAGTTCGACGAAGTGGCACCATTGGTCACGACGGCCGCATCCGATAATCTGGTTGAACGCGATGGCTATCAGTTTAAGCTGAAAGACTTGTGTGTTCTCCGCCGGCATGAAGTCCTCATTCAGTATCCCGGCATCTACAGCGCGCTGCAGCAATGCTACCGCTTTGTCGTCATAGAAGTAGGGGATTAGCTTCCCTTTCCCGCAGCTCCTGTACAGCTCATTGGCAAAATCCCTGAGCCTGTCCAACGATGTGGCCATGCTTTCGAGCGTAACGTCATGTTCCCGGTATTCATGCTCGGAACGGAGGAAATCCCATATCGGTTTCGAGTCCGTCAGCTGCATGATATACTCGTAGAGAAGCCGGTCCCGGTCCTTATCGACATAGGCTATGATCTCATCGGCCATCTGCGCATAGTCCGGACTCTTGGCCATTGTCAGGTCCAGGATGTCCTCATCCCCGAGGGCGATGGCGAAGCAGATACCCCAGGAATTCTTTCTCAGCCGGGCGATATTGATGACCGCCTCTTGTCTTGTGATCTTCATAGGATAATCTCATTTCGCCGGTTCATTTCATGCTGTTGAAGATATCGGATATCTTGTCAACGGCTTCCTGCTTCCTGGAGTCGATCAGATGGGCATAAACCTGGGTCGTCGAAATCTCACGGTGCCCCAGAAGCTTGGAAACAGTATAGATGTCGGTTCCTGAACTGAGGAGAATGACGGCGAAGGTATGGCGGGAAGCGTGGAAAGTGAAATCCTTCGTGATGCCGGCGGCCATGGCCCACCTGCGCAGTTCGACCGAAGTGTAGGAGTCATACTTGAAGTGCGGGAAGACGAGGTCCTTGTTGTCCGCGCCTCCCTGGGTGCCCAGGTACTTCTCTGCAGCCTTGGGGATGTCAAGGTATTCCTGGCCGCCCGTCTTCTTCTGCTTGAAGACGAGACGGGTGTAGTCACCGAACTTCCGGACCTCACCCCAGGTGAGTTTGAGAAGGTCGCTTTTTCTCAGACCCGTAAAGCAGGCGAACATGAACGCCCGCTTCAGGAAGGGATTCCTGCACTCCGTTTCGGCAAGCTTCTTCACCTCTTCCATGGTCAGGTACTGGCGTTCAGACTCCGCCGACTTGAACCCCTTCACAGCATCCGCCGGATTGGCGCTGATGATCCCGTCCTTGAATGCCTGATTGAGGCAAGCTCTTAGTTTGTTGAAATACGATATCTTCGAATTCTGGGACAAGCCGTTGAACTCTCCGGTCCTTGGAACCTTGGCGACTTTGTACGTATCCTTCTCGACAGTATCGAGGAACGTCTTGAACCCCTGCACCCACCGTGGCGTGATGTCAGCGAACGTTGTCTTCTCATCGCAGTACACCTCGAGATACTTCAGACAACTATTCCAATTCCCCCAATTCCCCACGCTTGCTTTCCTGTCCTCAAGGAGTAATCTGTAGTAGGGAAGGAAGAGAGTTTTGTTGCCTAAATTTACACGGTCGTGATTCCCAAGTAGTAACTCCCTTTCCTTCTCAAGACGGATGGATTCAGCCTTGGCCAAGGTCAGGCGATTCTTCTCCTTAATCGCCATTGTATTGCCTGGAAGCAGGGATAACCCGATACTTTCGCGAACGCGATCGCCGAACTGAACATAGTCCAGGAAGAGGATTGTGTTGCCACTTGCACTGGTTCTTCTGCGCAGTTTGACTATTTCTTGTGTGCCAAAATTTGTGTTCTCAGAAGCCATAATTAAAACAATTATAAATTAGAAAACCAAATGTCACGCATTTTCCTACGCTGCATGTGACAAAATCCCACCGCAAATATAGACAAAAATAGTAAACGAACAAATGTACAAATGAAATTTTAAATGGAACTTTATGAGTTTCACAAAGGCCTAAAAATTAGCGGAATATGGTCATCCAAATAAAAAATGTGTTGGCAAACATAAGAATAAAGATAAGACTAAAAATTGTAATTATGAATGTTGGGCAACATTGCATAAATTTTCCAACAAATTTTTTTCAACATTTTGGCACATGGCACACGTATTGGTGATCGATTTGTGTGCCAAATCATCTGCTAATCGAATATGACAAAGGAAGTTATAAGAACAGGAGATTAATCAAGATTCTGCAGTTATGCCTGGATATCGATGAAAAACATTATCACGAAGCATCGGGATTTGTTAAAATTTGTGCCAAATTTGGCACACGTTGGCACACGTGTGCCACGCCGTGTGCCAAAATAGCCCTGAAACCCATTTTTGCCGAAAAACGGGTGACCTCAAGTCAAACTAGCAATGACGGGGTATTCAGAATTGAACTTGAGCGATTTTCAGCTCATTTTACCTATAGTTGAGCTTTAATCAAAAACACGTAACTAATTGAGCTACTTTCCGATGCAGGAAATAGGGAAAGTCTATAACTTATTGTAAATAAATACTTTATCTTTTTGACCTTTTCACGTTTGTCCCCCTACTGTCCCCGAATTTTATGAGGCGTCCCCGAATGTTGGCGTGCTTTTGCCCTCGGGGGACAAAAATTGCCTTGAGACTGACGGGACAGCATGTCATAGTTTTTATGTATTTTTGCAGCGACGTTACCTTCGGCTCTGTTCAATGGATTTCGGTTTAGTCGGATGGAACGTCACGGAAATGTTAATAAGGAGTCCATGTATTATATATGAAACAGTTTAGTATATTTTTAGCGCTTATGCTCTTACTAATAGTAAGTGGCTGCGTATCTACACAAGATCTATTCGACAAGGCAAAGTTGGACAATTACTTCGGTAAACTTGAAGAAAACAACAAGTTTATGGGAAGTGTTGCCGTCGCGAAGAACGGGGAGATTATCTACACAAAATCAGTCGGCTTCGCTGATGTCGAAAACAATGTAAAAGCAACTGAAAAAACCAAATATAGAATTGGTTCCGTCTCGAAATCGTTCACAGCGGTTCTGGTTTTAAAGGCAGTTGAAGAAAAGAAAACAGACCTTGACCAAACAATTGACAAATGGTTTCCGGCAATCGCAAATTCACAGAAAATAACTGTAAGGCATTTGCTAAGCCATAGGAGCGGAATACACGATTTTACACACAACGAGGACTATCTGACTTGGTGCACGCAGCCTAAGACAGAAAACGAAATGCTCGCGATTATTGAGAACGGCCGCAGCGACTTCGAACCCGACAGCACGGCCGAGTACAGCAATTCGAACTATGTGCTGTTGTCATACATGCTTGAAAAGATCTATTCGAAACCCTATTCCGACCTGTTGCGGGAATACATTGTCAAGCCAATTGGGTTGGCTGACACATACGTTTTTGGCAAAATCAATCCTAACGACAACGAATGCAGATCGTATCGCTTCTTGGGTACTTGGGTGGTTGAAAACGAAACGGACTGCACTGTTCCGATGGGGGCAGGTGCAATAGTGTCAACGCCGACCGACTTGACAAAATTCGCAGACGCTTTGTTTGGTGGAAGGCTTCTGACTAATGAAAGTCTCGATATTATGAAAACCATTAAGGACGAATACGGTCTTGGGCTGTTCGAGATTCCTTTTGAAGAAAACATGGGCTACGGACACACGGGTGCAATAGATGGTTTTATTACTGTTTATTCGCATTTTGCCGACGAAAATGTTTCGTATGCATTGACATGTAACGGGAATAATTATAAAATCGGTGATATTACCAAGGCGGTTTTATGCGCTGTTTACGGCAAACCTTACGAGTTCCCGGAATTCTATAATGTCGCTGCGGAGGACTTGGACGTTTATTTAGGAGAGTATGTTTCCACGGAATTCGATTTGGAAATTATTGTAACAAAAGAAGGAAACACATTGATTGCGCAGATTGGTGATGATGCTTTTTCGTTTGAAGCAGTTGACAAGGACAAATTCAAGTATGACCCGATAGGGGCAACATTTGAATTTGATCCGGAAAAGAACACAATGACTTTATTTCAATATGGAATGGAAGTGGTTTTTCAAAAGAAAAAATAATAATCCGTAACCCAAGCCTTCGTCCGTATTACGTATTAGTTTTTGCAAATAGGATTTGTCCGGTTAAGGTCCGAAAGGTTAGTAAGGATGACCTTTACGACCTTGCGGAAAAGACCTGCAATATCTTCTTGTTGTACAAGGTAACCAAGTTCGATCAGTCTTTCAAGAAAGAAACCAGCGCTCTCCCAAAATACTATTGCGTAGATAATGGATTGCGCTGATATGACAATCGTAACCCGCGATCAGGAAGAGGAAATAGATGATTCTTGTGGAATCATTCACATCGTTCCAGCTTGGAAGTGGTTCCTGGGACGATAGCAATTTTTGTCCCCCACAATTAAACGTATTGAAACGGAATGAAAAGGTTTTTTCAATAGAACCGGCCTTTTCATAAGCCGATTAGGCTTTTTCTACAGGACACAACGTTTCATCGCTTTTCACGGAGTATCATAGCGTTTCATTATTCATTTGCCGATGCAGGGAATAGAACTATTTGGTTATCAATAGTTTGCGTTATTTCTGGTACAAATGTGGTCCAGAATATGGCGAAAATCCCAAAAGCATCAAATCACTCAAAACCACTGTCGTCCAACACAAAGTTAGCGATTTTTAGGGATTCTTAGTGATACTTGGCTCGTCCTTAGGGCCCACTTGCGCTGTTCTCTGCTCTTAATGCGGTTAATAATCCGCAGAATTTGCGGTTTGTATTCCGCAAATGATTATATTTGCAAAAAAATGAGAGATATATGTACATCCATCAGACTGAGAATTGGCCGAATTTCACCTGGGACCAAACCCGAATCGGTCTAAAACTCGCGAAGGTAAACAAGGCTGCCGGTTTCCTTGAGGGGAGGCTGTCTGCTATCGGTTTTGATGTCCAGCAGCAGGCTACCGTCGAGGCCCTGACGCACGATATTGTTGATTCCTCGGAGATTGAGGGCGTTGTCTTGAATTCCGATCAAGTCCGTTCCTCTGTGGCAAGGAGGATGGGGGTACATATTACGAACGAGACTGAGCCTTCACACTATGTCGAGGGTGTCGTCGAGATGATGTTGGATGCAGTGGGGAATTATGCGAAGCCACTGACTGATGACCGGCTATTTGGATGGCATAACTGCCTCTTCCCGACGGGAAGAAGTGGTATGGAGGTCATCAATGTCGGGAAGTATAGGGTCGATGATATGGACGTCATTTCGGGCACTTTGAAGCGGGAGAAAGTCCATTATCACGCACCTGCAGCAGAACTTGTCCCTGGCGAGATGGAGAAGTTCCTTGGCTGGTTCAATGCCGATTCGACTCCCAAGGATTACATTAAGTCGGCTGTCGCTCATTTCTGGTTCGTGAGCATTCACCCTTTCGATGACGGAAATGGCCGAATAAGCCGGGCTATTGCCGATATGGCATTGAGTCAGGCAGACAACTCATCTCTTCGCTATTTCAGTATCTCGCGCCAGATCAATAAGGAGAAGCGCAAGTATAATGACATCCTTGAGCGCTGCCAAAAGGGGAGTGTAGACATAACTGCCTGGATCGATTGGTATCTTGATTGTATGATTCGCGCTATTGAGAGTGCAGAGGAGATGCTGTCGTCCATCCTGAATAAGGCCATCTTCTGGCAGAGTCATTCTCAGGATGTTATCAGCGACCGTCAGAAGCAGGTGCTGAACACTTATCTCGACGGCTATGCCGGAAAACTGAAGGTGAAGAACTGGGCGAAGCTGGCCTCTGTGTCAGTAGATACAGCCGAGAGAGACGTCAAGGCACTGGTTTCCTCCGGCATCCTTGTTCCTCAGCCAGGACGGTTTAGGGATGTGGCGTATGGTATTCAAGTGTCTAAAGATATTCTATTCGTTCCCGGTCCTGTTGGCGAGGACGATTAATCAATAAAAAGACTCCCGGCTTACACCGGCAAAACAGTTGAATACCAGTGATTGGTATAGGACAGGATAGATTTCTTTTTCACCATAGCCGAAGAACGCTATTCATCGGCTTCAACAAAGAAATCCGGATACTTGATTTGAACTCTGACCCTGCGGCTGATGGATTCCGGTACGATCAAGGAAAGCGTGGAATGCTCCGATGCCGACTTCGATATGACGATGGAGATCATCCGGTCATATCCGAGCACAACGACTACATCTTCAACGTTCTGGACCGGGAGCGACCGGAGGGTTTCGGCGCGGCCTGACTCATTGTTGACTATAGAGTGTTGATGAGAATTCCCGAATCCTACAAAAGCTTCATGGCGATATGCGCACAAGCCTCCGCATCGGCCAGGGCATGGTGGTGATTCGTGAGGTCATATCCACAGGCGGCAGCGACGGTCTGGAGCTGGTGGTTCGGGAGTTCCTTCCCAAAATGTCGTCTCGATGCCGACAGCGTGTCGTGAAATTCATAGTCCGGATAGTCCATCTGATAGACGCGGAACACCTGCTTGAGGCAGCCTTCATCAAAAGGACTGTTGTGGGCGACCAGGACACTTAATCATTGGAATAAAATCACACGTTGGTGTCGGAGCCATCGCCCAGCTGGCCGATGTACATCTCCGGCCGCCTTTGGATATGCTCGTTCCATTCAAGGGTCCTGATGCTATTATCATCAAACTGATCTTTTGCGGGTTTATGATTCTGTTCCATAGCTTCATTTGTTTGTGTTTACAAATTTAAGCATTATTTTCTGCCAAAGCCTGGCAGCTCGTAGACTAAGGTTAAGAATTACCGTAATATGACAATCCTTTTTCGTATATTTGTACGATAATCATGCTGATAGATATAAACATATAAACATATAAACAAAATACCTGTTATGACCCTTACTAAAGAAAAGCTGGTGTCTCTTTGGAGAATGAGAAAAAGCATCTTTGAAAACCCAGATAACAGTGCAATTTCCAAGCGGTTTGACTTCATCAAAAATACATTTGAGAGTATTTTATCTCACAAAATCGTCTATAAAGACGACGCGGTATTCATGGATGGGAAACAGATTGTGATGAAAGATGGAACTGTACCTTCACTTCATTACTTCGGATGCAAGAAAGATGAGATGACCGCTTCCGGCGCTTATAATGGCGTCCGTATTATGGCTGAATCATTCCCGGAGTACCAGGAGATAATAACAAGAATCGGTAGTATGCTTGGTGGTTTCGATGAAAATGAAACCATGCATGATGAATATCGTATAATTTCCAACAAAATTACTGATTCTAACGATAACGGGTCGCTTATCAGTGTTGGACAGGTTCGACACCCTTCATCTCATTTTGCTGATAATAATTATTTCTTTAACGTTATTGACACGGTTAATCGTATCGCCAATAATGAATTTGACACGAGTGACTCTCGTTTAGTGTTGCGTTGGCCGGGCACTAACTATTACAACTTTACCCCAGAAGAATTAGATGAGCAAGCAATCCCACTTCAGAGGGCTGCACTTATTGGAAGATTTCCATATAAATTTTTCTATATGTGGGTTAATGCTAAGGATGTTATCCATCCTATCAGCCTTATGGCATATAGAAATCTGGTCCAGCAGAAGGATAATTTATTGAGATATGACCCCGACTATAATATGGATCAACCCTTTGTTGATTTTATTGGGAAAGGAGGATGGGGTATGTATTCCAACGCTATTGTCAATTTCATCCCAGAAGAGGAAAGAGGGGAAAACTTTATAGACGAACTATCCAGGTTGCTATCTATCGTAATGACCCTGGAGCAAGATGTCAGAGATTATTCTGAGTTACTGGATACAGGCAACAAAGCTCTTATTTTATGGGGGCCTCCCGGAACAGGAAAAACATTCGCGGCAAGGAAATTAATCCAAAAAAAGCTTTGCATTAATCAAGAAGAGGTGCCGGATTATCTGTTTGAAAAAGGCACGAAGGATGATAAAGGGAAATGGGCTATTGTCCAGTTCCATCCAAACTACTCATATGAAGATTTCATCGGTGGCATATCTCCTCAATTAGAAGGGAATACACTCTCATATGTTCTGAAAGAAGGAATATTTAAGAGGTTCTGTGATTACGCGGCAAAAACAGAAAACACAGGCAAGAACTATGTTTTTGTTATTGACGAGATTAATCGCGCAGATCTTTCTTCGGTATTCGGGGAGTTGATGTATGCTTTGGAGTATCGAGATGAAGAAATAAGACTACCAAACTTTAAGACACCTTTTAAAATACCAGATAACGTGTACCTAATAGGTACGATGAACAGCGTTGATAAGAGCCTGACAACCTTTGACATCGCATTGCGCCGTAGGTTTGCCTTCTTTAAGGTAATGCCTAATATGAAAGCATTGGAATCAATGCTCGCTAAGTACAATATCAGAGAGGATAATTTGCAGGATTTCATTAAGCGTTGCGAACGTCTTAATCGTCACATTACCAATCCCCAAAAGCAATTTAGGCTTAATGAAGACTATCAAATAGGCCATGCTTACTTTGCGAAGATTAAGGATTTCCTCATTCTCGAAGAGGAGATTATGGAGAACGATCCTGATAAAACACAAAGCATCGGCGTCATTAATAGCTATAGTCTTGAAAAACTTTGGATGTACCACTTATTGCCTTTGCTGGAAGAATATTTGGGAAGTAGGATTGATGATGCCGAGATTCAACAACTTTTGAAAAAAGAAGAAGAGATATTCACAAAGTTCGAATAGCTCAAAGTATCAATGGATCTTAAAGACTCTACAATATTTGAGCCGGAAGGTGTTAACTATCATAACGCCACGGCCTATATTCGCGCTGTTAATGACCTGAATAGACAGTTTGACAGTGGAGAAATAGACTGTATCCATTTACACAATTACGGAAGGGCAGAGACAGATGATCATCCTGTTGAAGCAGAGGTAACAAAGTATACCACTCTAAATGGCAATCCAGTACCCGACAGATGTAGTTTTACTACATCACATTATATAGGTTATTTTGGAAATTCCGACGTATCTATTCGTATCCTACCTCGCTTTGGGGACCTGTTTTCATATTTCCTTGGATATGCTGCTAATGTATTCCTCCCGTTAGGAGAAGCCGGCGTGTCATCTGCAGGTGGCAATTCGTACTGGCTGTTGGCTATATTGTGGAAGTCTTTGCTGAACAGCGCTTTAACAACTGGACAAATACCTAAAACGTATATTGAAGAACATAAGAATCTGAAGACTTATCGAGGACGTCTTGACATTCAACAGAATATCAAAAACAACCTTGTTGACCAAAGTAGATTCTACTGCACATATAGGAGACTCTCAATGGACAACACTATAAATAGGGCGGTCCGTCATGCTTATAGAGTGCTGCGGGACAAAGGGCTATCCGGAATCTTGGCAGATATGTCGGCATTTGATCAACGCCTCGAATCGTTTGGAGTGAATGATTTTGTTTCGAATCCAAAGGACTTAGATAACATACGATTTACACGGATGAATGCTGTTTATCAGCCTGTTATCAACCTGTGTAAAACCATCATCAATAACGATGCATCTTCGTTCGAGGGAGGTGAGAAAAAAAATGTCTCCTATATGATTGATGTTGCCGAACTATGGGAACTCTATCTTCTACGGCTATTGCAACGCAACCTCCCGCCGGATTACTATGTGTACTCTCCTAATGCAATCGCTGGTGACTATCTCTTAGAAGGAGAAATGCGGACAATTCGTCCTGACATACTTATTGAAAAGGATGGCAAAATTGTATTAATAATTGATGCTAAATACAAACGGTATTCTCAAATCGGAAAAACAGGAACCTATTTGGTAAACGTTCAGCGAGATGATTTGTATCAGATGAATACCTATTTGTATCATTACGGCCGTGGAAGACGCGTGGCCGGCATTTTCACTTCGCCAGTGGAAGAATCTGATTCAGAACTTCATCGATATGCAAACAATCCTGAGCATAGAATAGGCGTGGTAAATCTGAATATTGATAGTTGCGGAAACGATGTTGATAAAATCCATGTAGCAGAGGATTCTTATGTCAAGAGAATCCTAAGTATTCTTGGCGAACTTTCATAAGATTATAATCAAGAAAAAGAGCAAATCATTTCAGTAGTTCTCCTGGGAAGATTGTGTTCCTTTGAATCGATAAACAATAATTCTATTTCTGTAGGTAAGGAGAAACTCCGTGCCGATGCCTACGATACGATGATTGACATCGCTGAGGACATGTTCAAGGTTCCCATCAGAAAAAAAGCTGGCGCCAAACGGTAGAGACCCTGCATGCAAAGTTCCAAGACCTATCAGGTCTTGGAACTTTGCATGCTGTTTGGCGTATCAAAGCAGGCATCTTATTATCAACGGGATGAGAATGTGGCGTTGCGCAGGGCTGCCCAGCGTGGCAGACCATAGCGCATACAACTCCATCAAGCGACGTTTCGCATCTTTCGCCGTGTCCAGTCAGAAACCGGCAAAGACCCTCAGATCGTAAAACGCTGCGTCAATGAACTCTGCGGCCTAGCCAGAAAACTTCAAATGATTAGATAAGCAATTCCAAACACAATACCCCAGAAGACCATTCCGCAGAGTATGTCCAGTAGATAGGAGTTAAGCCATTGTTTCAAGTCTTCGTTCATCATTTCTTCGCTTGAGAGTTTGATTGTCGGAATTTTACCGAATGCTTCTGGAAGAAGTCGAAATAGGCTATCATATTTGGAAGCTCATACCACGGACGTTCCACTGCCGGGGATGAATCGAGGTCGATCACTTTTGCGCCTTCCATTGCCATCAAAAATGGAGAATGGGTTGCAATGATGAACTGTCCGTTCGAATTCCGGACATGATCTTCAATCAAGTCTGCAAGATTTTGTTGATGAATGGCATCGAGCGAATTCTCCGGTTCGTCCAGGAAGTAAAGCGTATTGTTTGCAAGATGTCTAAAATGCCTCATTGAGGATTCCCCATTCGAGAATTGATCTTTCCTGGACCATAATGCACGCAATAAACGATGTCCATCATCCAGTCTCGCAATAAGCGATCTCTCCCAAGGCTCCATCAGGTCAGGGTCGCGGAACCTATCAGACAATCCATCGACATAATCATCCAGGAAATCAGCATCTTTATAGGTCTTTGCCGTTATATCTTGATTTGTCTGACGAATATCAAGTATTTCTTCCATTATGTCTTCGCTTCTGATGAAGCACGAGTTATGGGAATAGATTTCCCCCAGTGACTCATAATTACAAAGCCGAGTGTAGGAATGGAAATAATCGCTAGTATTTCCCTCCGACATTCTGCGAACGCCGATGGATCGGGCAATGACATTCAGAATGGTAGATTTCCCTGAACCGTTGCCGCCGTAGAAAATAGTGACTGGTGCAAATTCAACCTGCCCTAAATCCTTTTGGGCCATAACTGTGTGCGGATAGACATCCTTGTCGGTATCCGCAAAAAAGAATGATTTGAGATACATGGCGTCTACTTGCTTAGGATCCTGTCAATCATTCCGTATGCTTTGGCATCTTCGGCGGTCATCCAGTAATTCCTGTCCGCGTCTTTGAAGACCTTGTCATACGTCTGGCCGCTATGCCTGGAGATGATGTCATAGAGTTCTTTGCGGCACTTGTCGATCTCCCGCGCTTCGATGAGGATATCCTCCGCCTGCCCTTGGACGCCGCCGAGCGGCTGATGGATCATGACACGTGAGTGGGGGAGCGCGCTGCGTTTTCCCTTCGCCCCGGCGCAGAGGAGGATGCTGCCCATCGATGCGGCCATACCCGTGCAGATGGTGGCGACATCGGGCGTCACGAACTGTATGGTGTCATAGATTCCAAGACCCGCACTGACGCTTCCGCCTGGCGAGTTGATGTACAGGGAGATGTCAGCTTTCGGGTCGTTGGAGGAGAGGAACAGGAGCTGGGCCTGGATGATGTTGGCCACGTCGTCGT
>Ga0079305_1002288_pt1 | contig 17554 bp, 15 predicted proteins | sample LMS_cellobiose_e_FD_79183 | JGI IMG/M metagenome (GOLD analysis project Ga0079305, IMG submission 79183) | Rumen-fistulated moose microbial communities from Alaska, USA - LMS_cellobiose_enrichment | ecosystem: Host-associated > Mammals > Digestive system > Stomach > Rumen fluid ... | reverse complement strand
ATGAACGACGCGATCGGACGGTTCGGATCCTGCAGACCGGCACGCGCCCGCAATACCGCGTCGGCCACCGCCTGCACCGCTTCATTCTGACCGATCACCCGCTGGTGCAGTTGTTCGCCCAGCGCCAGCAGTTTGAGTTTTTCGCTGGCCAGAAGTTTGGTCACGGGAATGTGCGTCCAGCGGCTTACGATCGCCGCCACGTCCTCGTCGCTCACCTCTTCTTTGAGCAGGCGCGAACCGCCCATATTCTTGAGCTTGTCGTCCGCCTCTTTAATCTGCTTTTCGATCCCGGGAATGGTGCCGTGACGGAGTTCCGCGGCCTTGTTGAGGTCGTAATCGCGTTCGGCTTTTTCAAGCTGCACCCGCGCCAGTTCCAGCGCTTCGCGCAATTCCCGGATCGCCGCGATGGACTTCTTTTCATTTTCCCAGCGGGCGCGGAGTTCCTTGTCCTGACTCTTGAGTTCGGCAAGCTCCGCTTCCAGTGCTTCGCGCCGCTTCACCGAAGCCGTGTCGCGATCCTTTTTGAGACCGGTGATTTCGATTTCAAGACGCATGGCCTTGCGCTCGATCTCGTCGATCTCCACCGGAGAACTTTCGATTTCGGTGCGCAGTACCGCCGCCGCCTCGTCCACCAGGTCGATGGCCTTGTCCGGCAGAAAACGGTCCGCGATGTATTTGTCCGAAAGCACCGCCGCCGCGACCAGCGCGCTGTCCTGCAAATGAATGCCGTGATGCAGTTCATAGCGTTCCTTGAGCCCGCGCAGGATCGAAATGGTGTCCTCCACCGAGGGCGGCGCCACCAGCACCGACTGGAAACGGCGTTCCAGCGCGGCGTCCTTTTCGATGTACTTGCGGTATTCGTCGAGCGTGGTCGCCCCGATGCAGTGGAGTTCGCCCCGCGCCAGCATCGGTTTCAGGAGGTTGCCCGCGTCCATGGAGCCTTCGGAAGCGCCCGCCCCCACGACGGTGTGCAGTTCGTCGATGAAGAGAATCACATTGCCCGCGGCGCTGGTCACCTCCTTGAGAACCGCTTTCAGACGTTCCTCGAATTCGCCCCGGTATTTGGCCCCCGCGATCAGACTGCCCATGTCGAGCGCCACCAGTTTGCGGTTTTTCAGACTTTCCGGCACGTCGCCTTTGAAGATCCGCAGCGCCAGTCCCTCGACGATCGCGGTTTTGCCGACCCCCGGCTCCCCGATCAGCACCGGGTTGTTCTTGGTTCGGCGCGACAGGATCTGGATCACCCGGCGAATTTCTTCGTCGCGGCCGATCACCGGGTCGAGTTTGCCCTGCGCGGCCATGAGCGTCAGGTCGCGGCCGTATTTGTTGAGGGCGTCGAATGTGCTTTCCGGGTCGGCGCTGGTCACGCGCTGGTTGCCGCGGATGCCCTGAAGCGCGCCGAGCACGGCGTTGTATTCCACGCCCGCGCTCTTCAAAACTTTGCCCGCTTCGCCTTTGCTGCGCACCAGCGCGAGCAGCAGGTGTTCGACGCTCACATATTCGTCCTTCATTTCGGAGGCGATCGCACCTGCGTCGATCAGCACTTCGCTGAAATCGCGCGACTGACAGAGGTCAACCTCGCCCGATCCCTGCAAATGGGCAAGGCGCGCCAGCGCGGCATCCACCGCTCCGTCCAGCGACGCGGGCACGAGATTCATCCGTTCGAGAATGCTTCCGGCCAGACCGTCCTGCTGATCGAGCAACGCCTTGAGCAAGTGCAGTCCGGTAAGTTCGGTGTGGCGCGAAGCCACGGCGAGCTGATGTGCCGCCATCAGCGCTTCCTTGCTGCGGTTGGTGAATTTTTCGAGGTTCATGATGAAACTCCTTTCTTTTGCTTTTGTCTGTTTTTTGCCTCGCCTCTTGGATAAGCACGATCCATGCCAAAAAATTTTTGAGCGGAATCGTGTGGATTTTGTTCCATATTGACACACCGCAGTGTGACAAATTGACCCATGTAAAATCATTCGCAAATTTGCATTTTCACAAGACCGCGTTATAGTAGCAAAAGGTCAACAGAACCCCGGAGAAACCGCATCCATGCGTGCCAACGAAAAAATCGTCTGTCCCGTCTGCCACGAACAGAGCGTGGCCAAACTCCATACCCGGCGCGAGGGTTTTACCCCGGTCGGCGAGGAGCTGGTCTGCATGCTGTGCGGCGCGGTGCTCGGCGTGCCGGAGGAGGCCGGGAAAAATGCCGCCGGAGCGGCGAAACTCCGCGACCTCGGTTTGCTGCTCGGTGCAGCGCCTGAAGCTCCGGCGCGGCTGGCCGCCGCAAGCACTGAACAGCGTTTCTGCAAAGACTGCGCCCATTTTCTCGCCCATCCCTTTGTGTCACGCTGTGCTCTGGATCAGCACGCGATCGAAGATGTGATGAGCGACTGCAATCATTACACCGCACGCCGGGCATGAGCCGGACGCCTGGTCAGTCCAAAGTCTTTTCCCGCAATCTGCAATCACGTTCCAAATAAGGAATTTCCCGCATCATGAAAGAACATCTTCTGAAACTTCTGAGCCGCAACGCCGCCTTGAGCGTCGACGACATGGCGGCACGGCTCGACAGCACCCCCGACGCCATCCGTCAGGCGCTGGCCGAACTTCTTGCCGACCGCGCCATCGCCGGATACAAAGCGATCATCGCCGACGACCGGCTGGACAGCCATGAAGTGCAGGCCCTGATCGAAGTCAAGGTCACGCCCCGCCGCGACGGCGGGTTCGACCAGACCGCCAAGCGGATCGCCCGTTTTGCGGAAGTGACCGATTTGTGTCTGGTTTCGGGCGGTTTCGATCTGCTGGTCACGGTGCGCGGCGAATCGCTCCGCGAAGTCGCGGCGTTCGTCTCCGAAAAACTCGCGACCATTGACGGCGTGTTGTCGACCGCGACCAGTTTTCAACTCAAAAAATACAAAGAGTCCGGCCGGATGCTGGAGATGGATGAACATTATGAACGACTCCAAGTTTGCCCCTGAATCTTTTGTAGTTCCGGAGATCCGGAATTTGCCCAAAAGCGGGATCCGGGAATTTTTCGATCTGGTGGCGGGGCGCAATGACATCATTTCGCTCGGCGTCGGAGAACCAGACTTCGTGACCCCGTGGAACATCCGCGAGAGCGCGATCTATTCGCTGGAGGCCGGGCACACGGCCTATACCTCCAACGCCGGGACGCCCGCGCTGCGCCGGGAAATCTGCCGCTACATCGCGCGCAATTACCATGTCGAATACGATTACGAACACGAATGTCTGGTGACCATCGGCGTCAGCGAAGCGCTCGACCTCGCGGTGCGCGCGCTGGTCGAACCGGGCGACGAAGTGATCTACACCTCCCCCTGTTTCGTGTCGTACCCGACCGAAGTATTGATGGCGCGCGGCGTGCCGGTGCCGCTGGTGACGCATGAGGAGGATGAATTCAGCGTAAACCCCGCGGAACTGCGCAAACTCATCACGCCCAAAAGCAAACTGCTTATGCTCAACTTCCCCTGCAATCCCACCGGGGCGGTGGCCGACGAAGCGGTTTTGCGCGAAATCGCCGCCATCGCGCAGGAAAACAATCTGATCGTGATTACCGATGAAATCTATTCGGAACTGGTCTACGACGGCGTCAAACTGGTCTCCATCGCGTCGCTGCCGGGGATGAAAGAACGCACGATCTTCCTGCACGGATTTTCCAAGGCGTTCGCCATGACCGGGTTCCGGATCGGGTACGCCGCCGGCCCCCGCGGCATTCTTGACGCCATGTACAAAATTCACCAGTATTCGATCATGTGCGCCCCCGTGACCGCGCAGGAGGCCGCGACCGACGCGCTGAAATCGGGCCGCCGCGAAATGGAGCTGATGCGCGACTCTTACTGGGAACGGCGCAATCTCATCGTCAAAGGTCTGCGCGACGCCGGATTGACCTGCGTAATGCCCAAAGGCGCTTTTTACGCCTTCCCCAACATCACCGCGACCGGCATGACCTCGCGCGAATTTGCCGAAGGCCTGCTCAAGGAAGAGAGCGTCGCGGTGGTGCCCGGCTCGGCGTTCGGGCCGGGCGGCGAAGGGTATGTGCGGGCCTGCTACGCCACGGCCGAAGCGGACATCAAAACCGCGCTCGAACGGATCGCCGACTTTGTCGCGCGCCATCGGCGCTGACGTTCAATGGAGGATCGTTTGCTCATGAAACGCATCATGCTCTTTTTGCCCATCCTGATGCTCGCGCTGTCTGCGCTTACGGGGTGCCGCGCGGTGCCCGGCTCGGATCGCATTCAGCTTCTGCTGACCAGTCCCGAAGAGGAAAACAAACTCGGCGCCGACGCCTATGCGGAGTACAAGCAGAAGCTCAAGGTGTCCGGCAACTCCGCCTACAATCAGGCGCTTGCCCGGGTCGGGACGGCGATCAAAAACGTCGCGCCCTCCAATGATTTCGCGTGGGAATTTCTGGTTTTCGAGGACAGCACGGCCAATGCGTTCTGTCTGCCCGGCGGCAAAGTCGCGGTTTACAGCGGCATTTTCTCCTACATCGCCAACGACGCCGAGCTCGCCTGCGTCGTGTCGCACGAAATCGCCCACGCCATCGCCCGCCACAGCGGCGAACGGCTCTCGTGGGGCGCCTTGCAGGCCGCCGGAGAAGAAGCGCTCTCCACCAAATCGGAGGCGGTACGGACGGTTTACGGGCTGGGCACGCAGATCGGCGTGATGCTGCCCTTCAGCCGCACGCAGGAGAGCGAAGCCGACTATCTCGGTTTGAAAATGATGGCCGAAGCGGGGTATGATCCTGCCGCCGCGCTGACTTTCTGGAAGAAATTCGGCACCGACAGCGGGAGCAGGATCGCCGACTGGCTGTCCACTCATCCGGGCGGCAGTGTCCGGGTGGCGGATCTCGAAAAGCACATGAGCGAAGCGCAGGCGCTGTACAGCAAGGCCAAAACCAAACGCGGCCTCGGCAACAAGCTGAAGTGACGCCAGGGCCTTGCCGTTTCGGCGGCCCCGGCGCGGCAAACGCTTACTTCAAGCGCACGATGGTGTAGGTTTTGAGCAGTTCTTTCGGCAGGACTACGGTGACGCTCTTTGCCCCCGCCGGTCGAAGTTCGAGCGGCTTCCGCCCCGCGAAATCCGGACTTACCGCGACTGCTTCGCGCCATTGTCCCGGCACGGTGAACACCACATCCTGCGTCAGCGCGGGGTATGCGGGTTTCGGCGCATCGGGCTTCAGAATTTCGTCCGGCCGGTGGTGTGATCCGGTTCCGTTCAGGAAGTGGATCAGCAGCTCGTCGCCCTCGCGCCAGATCGCGGTAAAAACCTTCTTCGGCATATTGCCGCTCCAGTAGGCGCCCGGCTTCACGATTCCGGCCAGAAAATCCAGATAGAACGGCTCCAGCGCTTCGGCATTGGGCAGAGCCCGCCACTTTTTGCCGAGCTGCTGTTCCTGTTCGAAACACTGGGCGCCCAGCGGCGCGATCTGGTAGACCATTGCGCCTTTGCCATAGGACGCGCGGAATGCCGCGGGCTGGGGGCGACCGGACTTGTCAAAGCCCCATGCGACCACCTCGGCCTCGGTTTTCCCGGGGACGGCAATGTTGAGCCGGACGGGTTCTTTCAGCGTTGCCGCGCCTTTGCCGTCGCGGGCGGGGCCGATTTTGAAAAGGTGTCCCCGCTTGGCGATCTTCGGCGAAAAACCGAACACGTCGGCGACCCCCCATGTTTCCCGGGTGAGGCCGAGTTCGTTGAACATCCCCGCGACGGTGCTCAGATAGACGATGCCGCCATTGCGGGCAAACTCCTTGATGAGAACAAGTTCGTCATCGGCAAGACAGCCGTCCGCCCCCAGAATCAGCACCTTGGCGCGGCGCAGACGGTCGGCGGTCAGTGTTTCGCGCGAAATGAACTGATAGGGCGTGTGGAGCATTTCCAGCATCTGCGCGATCCCGAAAAGTTCGGCGTCGAACGACGCGTGGCGGTTCCAGTCGCGGCTCGCGGTCGAAAAATACAGCAGGGTTTCGGCGACCGGAACCGCTTTGCCCCGGGTCATGTTGTCCGGTGAACTGTCAAACGCCGGGAAATCGCTGCCGTTGCGGGGGCGCGTCAGCTGGGGCAGCAGCGCCACCTGTCCGGCCATGTTGCTCGCGGCATAACCGCAATAGGCGACATCCCAGTTGCCGGCGTAAATCCAGCTCCAGACCGGGGCGCCGTAAGCGAGAGTGAGCACGTTCTTCATTTTGCGGAAAGGCAGGAGCGAACGCACCGTGAGCAGATGGTTGCGGGTCATCACCTCGGTGCCGAAGAAGTTGATCGCCCGCCCGAGGTCGTTGAGGTCGCGCGAAACGTTGTAGGCGGTGTGCGAACGGGTAAAGCCCCAGTGCGTCGTATACATGCAGAGCGTGAGGTTGGGATTGTAGGGCTTGGCGCGGCGGCGCAGCTCCACGAACCAGTTGCCGATCTGGGTGCGCCGCCACTCGAACCACACTTTCCAGAGTTCGCTGTTGACATTGTTGAGACGCTTGTCGAGTTCGTTGACCGGCAGATACCATCCGGTGTCCTCATGGAACTTGGCACGGCAGTATTGACAGCCGCAGGAGTGGCTCCAGATGTTGAGTTCGTCGATCTGGAAGCCGTCCACGCCCGCCTTGACCAGCTCCAGGAGATAGCCGTAGTAGGTTTCGCTGAAAACCGGATTGAGCGGGCAGAACTGGAAGGTCGGCAGTTCGTCCGCCAGCGCCCGGTGCAGTTCCGGAAGCCGTTCCAGAAGCACCCGCAGCCCCGCGTCGCTGTGCCACAGCAGCGTCGCGTCGTGGTGGTCGATGAGTTTGATGTTGCGTTCGTGGCAGGCCTGCGCGAGCTGGCGCACCGCCTCGATGCCGCGCTTGAGGTGGTTGAAATAGGTGTGGCGGCTGTGCATCCCGGAAACCATGGCGGCATTGAACGGACGTGCCGCAAGTTCCCGGTCGAGCAGTTTTCCCGCCGCGCCGGGCGCGCTCAGCTCGGCCATGGTCGCGGAGTTGCTCAAGATGCGGATCATCTGAACTTTGTTGAGCCACGCCAGTTCCGGAGCACGGGGATCGGGCAGTTCCGTTTCGTGCTTCAGCGGCCGCGGCCGCCCCACCGCTTCCCGGCCCGGTTCGGGCAGATCGAAAACGTGTTTGGCGACGGCGAAAACCGGCGGCTTTTTGTAGTCTTCGTTGCGGTAGATCGAACCCGGTTCATAACCGTCGGCGACCCAGAAGCCGCGTCCGATGCAGTAATCCTCGTACTCGGTGAGCACGCACTGAAGTCCCAGCGTGGAGATCACGAAATCACCGTCGAGTTTCACCTCCGCCGTGCCGTTTTTCACCCGGACCGCGCGGCCGACCGTGACCGCGGTGCGCGGGGCGACGGAGAGCGCCTTGGCCAGCACCGTACCGTTGACCGAAATATCGAACTTGTTGGCATTGCCCGTGTAATTGCCCGCGCCGACGGTCACGGCGTACCAGCCGTCACGCAGTCCGGTCACCCGGAAGCGGCCGTTTTTCCCCGCGACGTGCGAGTAGAAAACGCCCTCCGGCGCGCCGTTCACGACTGCGAGCTGTTTGGGTTCGACCCATCCGGCCCGACGTTTGGCGTCGTAGGGGAGAGTGTCCAGCGAAGTGTAGTTTTTGCCGTGCTTTTTCGCGCCAAAACTGTAGAGCCGTTCGGCCGCGAGATGGTCGCCGTACTTAAAGGTGCGCAGGGCGTGCAGTTTGTCGTAATCCTTGAATTCGCCCTCGCGGATCACGATTTTGGTTCCGGTGAAACCGCCGAACCACGGCTGGCTGGCGCCGCAGGAGAGCCGGAGCGTCTTTTTGTCCCGCCCGCCGGTCACGACCCAGACGCCGCGAATGACGCCGGTTTTGTAGGTCGTACAGTAGTCTCCCGCGCCGAGCGGCATGAAGTCGAAGATCATGTCGGTGCCGTAGACTTTGGTCGCCAGAAAACGGAACGGCGAGCCGGGCAGCATTTCCCGCGGCGGGTTGCCGGGAAACTCCCCTTTGGTTTCGCGGAATTCGCGGCCGTTGCCGGCCAGCGCCCGGTACGGCGCATGCCGGAGCGCATCGTACGGAATGGAGAGGCGCAGTTCCCGGTTCAATTGCGCGGCAAAGGCGGGGGCTTCGCCCACCATGGTGATCTCCACCAGGTCGGGCCGCACCGCGACTTCACAGCGGAAACGGGTTTCGGGATTTTCGTTCCAGAGCTGATAAAGGTGCGTTCCGTCGGAACGTTTTTCACAGCTTGTCCGCGTGCCCTCCGGGAGCGGCGCGTCGGGCGTGAGAACCATCTTGAGGCGGGAAATCAGTTCGCGGCCGTTGTGCAGGACGGTGCATTGACCGTTGGTTTCACGAAGTTCGAACCCGGCGGAGGCGGTCAGGGCCGCCGTCAGCAGACAGAAGAGGGGGAATGCACGTTTCATAAATCCACCTGCCGGATCACTGTTTATCCATGAAGATGATCATGCCCTTCTGCCACGAATTGCCGCCGGAGATGCCCGAAACGGCCGTGACGGTCGCCGCGGTCGGCGGCGTGCCCGTGGTGACGTGACCGCCGAGCGCCAGCATATTGAAGCCGTTGGGATGGTTGGGCGTATAGGTGGCAGTCCCCGAGGGCGTCCAGATGTCGACGATCATTTTGTTGTTGGGGTTGCCGTTTTCGACCAGAGTATTGCGGCAGGCGGCGGGAAGGTCGGTCATGGCGTAACCGCTGGCGCTGGTGAGGCGGCTGGCATTGGCCGGGTAGCCGAGGAAGATCCGGACGTAGCTCGATCTGCCGTTGGCATTGGCAAACGTGTGCCAGTTGGCGGTGTCGGAGGGACACTGGTAGTACCGGGAGAGTTCCGCGACCTGCCGCTCGGTGGACCCCCATCCGTTGACCGGTTCGTGGCCGAAATAACCGCTCATGGCGAGAATGCTCATGCCGCGTTTGTAGGTGCTGTCGAACCAGAGATTGCTGTTGGCATTCGCATCGTTCACGGCGACGCTGCTGATGTCGAGAGGCGGCAGGACCGATGCGTTGTCCTCCGCGTAAAGGTTGCAGGCGATCCCCATTTGCTTGAGCTTGTTCACACAGTTGGAGTTGCGGGCGCGTTCGCGCGCCGCCGACAGCGCCGGAAGGAGCATCGCGGCGAGGATGGCGATAATGGCGATCACCACGAGGAGTTCGATAAGCGTAAAACGCGGTTTCATGGTGGAAATCCTTTCTTGCTTGTCAGGGTTTGTATCGGAGAGGAATGCTTAAGGCGTTCCCCGCCCCTGAAAATGTTAAAAATACCTTATTGGAACTGCAATAAATTGAATTATACAACAAAATTCGTTTTTTTCAAGGGCGGAAAAGAAGTTTTTTCATTTTTCTTGATGAATACGGGAAAATGATTCCGCAATGTGCGGCGACAGCGCCCGGCGTCAAAGACAGGAAACGGCTGCAGAACCAAAAAGCGCGAAGCGCGACGGAGGATCGCGCTTCGGGTGCGGTGTCGCGGCGATGCCGCGACATAATTCAGCCCGGCAGATTTCTGCCGGGCTGTTTACTTCGGCCGCCGGAGGCGGCCGACCAGCGTTTCGCCGCCTTGTCCCGCCATAGCGCAAAGCGCGACGGAGGATCGCTCACGCCCGGGGACGCCCCGGGGGCGGCGGGCGACTCTCGCCGCCCTCGTTATTGCATCAGTTCTTGCGCGCGGTCTGGAAGAATTTGCCGACGACCGGTTCCTTCGGGTCGGAAGCCAGCAGCTCCTTGTAGTTTTCCGCGACTTTGCGCACCGCCGCGACCTGTTCGTCGATCACCTGTTTGTTGAAGTGCTTGAACCACGGAATGCTGAACGCGCTGTTGCAGATCGTTTCGCTGACCGGCAGATCGCCTTCACCCTGCTTGGGTTCGGCGCCCGCGGGCAGATTGGCGGTATTGGTCGGCTTGCCCGCGCCGTACACATCGAAAGTGTGGAACAACGGATGCGTATGGAGCGCCGCATTGCAGCCCGCGGCGAAGCCCTGTCCGCCTTCCGCCTGGATCGCCTTGATGAAGTAGCTCAGCGACAGCCCGCCGAACGCCTTGGAGTCGTACAGACCCTTGCAGGCGTACCAGCCGGCTTTGGTCGAACCCTTGTCGGACGGGCGGTGCGAATCCAGCCCCTTGATGTCGGCGAGCTGATCCCAGAAGTAGTTCATCGCCTTGTCGATGGCGGCGATTTCATCGTCGTACTTCTTGAGCTGTTCGAGACCGACCACGCTGGAGAGCTGGTGCATCCGGTACTTGTAACCGCCGGCGGGAAGGCCCTTGTATTCGGCGAGACCCGGCAGCGTGATGCTGTTGGCGCGTTCGTAATGCCCCCAGAGCATGGCGCGCTGGTAAATTTCGTCATTGTCGGTCACGAGGATGCCGCCTTCGCCGATGGCGAACGATTTGCCGCTCATCAAACTCATCGCGCCCACGTCGCCGAAGGTGCCGAGCATTTTGCCCTTGTAGTAACCGCCCTGCGCGTGGGAAACGTCTTCGATGACCTTGATGTTGTGCTTGCGGGCGATGGCCATGATTTCGTCCATCGGCGCGGGGTAGGCGCAGTAGTGCACGACCACCACGGCCTTGGTGCGCGGCGTGATGCGCTTTTCAAAGTCTTTCGGATCGAGGCAGAGGGTCTTGGGGTCGATTTCCGCGAAAACGATCGTCGCGCCGAGGCTCAGCGCCGGAAGCCCGGACGCCCAGTAGGTGACCGAGGGACAGATCAGTTCGTCGCCGACGCCGAGACCGATGCCGAACATGGCCGCCTGCAAACTCGCGGTGCCGGAGCTGTGGGCGAGCGCGTATTTCGTGCCGTTCCATTTGGCAAATTCGGTTTCAAATTTTCTGGTGATGTCGGTACCGGACATGTTGCCGTCGCGCAGCACGGAAAGCACGCCGTCTTCCATTGCCTTGTTCACGATCGGCCACTTGAAAAGCCCCTTGATTTCATCCGCCGGGGTTTTGACGACCGGTTCGCCGCCGAGAATCGCAAGCTTGCTCATAATGACTCCTCTCCTTTTTTTGAGGTTTTTTGCAGTGGGGACAAGGCTGACTGACACGGGTCAGCACTGTCTGCTATTAAATGTAGCCGAAATTTTCCCGGATGCAAATCACGATTCGCAAAAAATGTGAAAAAAACGGCATTTTTCCGTTTTTTCTCACACTGTGCCGCCTTTCCCGTCTGCCGCGACGGGAAAAGCCGTCTCAGAGAAGCGCCGTTGCGCGCCGAAACAAAAACACCCCGGAGAAAACTCCGGGGTGACAAACAAGCGTTACTTGTTCTTGTGACGCATCGCCTTGAGCTGCTTCTTGCGCTTGTGTTTGGCGATCTTCTTGCGGCGTTTCTTCTTGAGGTTGCCCATGATCCGACTCTTTCGACTTGAATTGGTTGCTTATATTTCGGAAAATTTATTTCTGAAGCGTATTCATCAGCTTGTCCAGCTGCGACTTCTTGTTGGCGGCCTTGTTGGCGTGGATCACGCCGAGTTTGGCGGCCTTGTCGAACTGGCTGACAGTGGCTTTCAGAAGTTCGGCGGCGCCCGCGGCGTCACCGGCGGCGACGGCGGCGCGGAACTTCTTTTCAAAGGTTTTCATGGTGCTCTTGCGGGCGCGGTTGCGGGCGTTGGCTTCCCGGCTGGTGCGCATCCGTTTGATCGCGGATTTCAGATGTGCCATCTTGTACTTGCCTTCTGTTGCAATGAAACGTTTGATTTTGCTGATTTTTATCCTCAAGACCTTGCCGCGCCGCGCCGGATTTCACGAGAAAACGGCCAGGATGGAGACCGTTTCAATCGGGCGGAACGGAAGATCAGTGTCAAATCACTGAACTAAATAATATGCCACGACTTTGCCAATAGTCAAGTTTTTTTTCGATTTTTTATCCGGACTGTTCTTCCGGAAGCGGTGCGGGAAACCGCCCCCGCTCAAGAGGACATCGCATCGGCGGGAGGGGAAAGCAGTTTTTGCACACTGTGCTTGAGCGCCTCTTCACTGCCCATCAAAGTAAGCACGTCGCCCGCGGCCAGCACCGTGTCGCCGCGCGGCACCACAAACCGGTTTTCGCGGCGGATCAGCAGTACCAGCGCCCCTTCCGGCAAATGCAGCCGCGCCAGCGTAACCCCCGCCCACGACGGCGGAACGGTGATTTCCTCGGACTCGGCGTTGGCGTCGCCGGTTTCCTCCACCGACACCGGCACGCGGAGCGTGGGGCGCACCGGAGCGTCCAGCCCCAGCAGTTTGGCCAGCGGCATGATGGTCATGCCCTGCAGCAGAACCGAGGTCAGCACGATGAAAAACACAATGTCGAAGAGCAGCCCCGCGCCCTCCAGATGCGCCAGGATCGGAAAGGTCGCCAGCATGATCGGCGCGCCGCCGCGCAGTCCGACCCAGCTGATCAGAATTTTTTCATGCGGGGTGAAGCGGCTGCGCAGCAAGGTCAGATGAACCGCCAGCGGACGCGCTCCGAACATCAGAAACAGCGCCACCGCCAGCCCCACCCATTTGGCTTCCCACACCCGCGAGGGATAGGCGAGCAAACCCAGCAAGGTAAAAAGAAGCACCTGCATGAGCCATGCCATGCCGTCGTAAAATCGGCCCACGCCGTTGTGAAAAACGAACTTGCGGTTGCCCATGACGATCCCGGCAGCGTAGACTGCCATGAAGCCGTTGCCATAAAGCAGTTCGGTGAGGGAAAAAACCAGCAGGACGATCACCGCCGCCAGTGCGTAGTACAGCCCGTTGTAGTCGAAGTTGAGTTTGTTGAAGAAAAATACCGCCATACGCCCCAACAGCCAGCCGAGCGCCAGCGCGATCACCATTTTGGCCAGAAATTGCGGAATGATCGCCAAATAACTGTACCATGCGCTGGAAACTCCGGAGGCGACCTCGTGCCGGATCAGCTCCACCAAGAAAACGGTCAGGAATGCCGCCATCGGGTCGTTGCTCCCCGATTCGAGTTCGAGCAGCGGCGTGAGCTGACCGCGCAAACTCACGCTGCGCGAGCGCAAAATGGAGAATACCGCCGCCGCGTCGGTGGAGGAAATCACCGCGCCAAGCAGAAAACACCACGAAAACCTTATTGCGGTGTCCGGAGAGGCCAGCGCCAGAAAGATCCGTGCGAAAATTGCGACAAACAGCGCGGTCAGCAGGACGCCCAGACTGGAGAGCAGTGCTCCCGGCGCAAACACCGCCTTGACCGACTTCCAGTTGGTATCGAAGCCGCCTGAAAAGAGGATGAACGCCATGGCGACCGACCCGACGTAGTTGGCGGCCCGGGCGTTGTCGAAAGCGATGCCGCCGAGGCCGTCGCTTCCGGCGAGCATGCCGATGGCGAGAAAGAGCAGCAGACACGGCATATTGATGATGCCGGAGAGTTTGCTCGAAAGCAGGCTTCCCAGCATCAGGAGCGCCATTGAGGCGAGAATGATGTGCAGCTCCATGAAAAACACCCCTTGCGGCCGATTGCGTTCCGGTGCGGAAAAAGCATTTGATATAGTACCACAATCCCGGGAAAAATCAAGGATATTTTTCGTTTTCCGTGCGGATTTTGTTCAAAATTGAAATTCCGCCGCCGGCGGCTTTTTGGGTGCTTCGCACTTTTTGATTTTGCCATCGCTTACTTCGCAAACTCCCGGAAGACCGCGCAGAACTCCGCACTGTAACGGTTGGTCTTGTTGAACAGCACCGCCCCCGGCAATCCCGCGTCGCGGATCGCCGCCAGACGCCGTGCCGCCCCTTCCGGCGTGATTTCACCCATGCTGCTGGAAATCCCGACCCCGGAAAAAAGAGTTTCCCGGTGTTCCGGAATCAACCGCAAATAATCGGCGAGAATGCTTTGAAACAGCGCAAAATCGGTGTGGTAATTCATCGGATAAATGCCGTCGAGCAGCCCTTCGTCGTGCCACGCGACCCAATCCTGCCCCTCCAGAACCGCGGGGCCAAGCCCCCAGACCGGAGGATCGGCAATGTCGCGGCTGTTGAGATAGTTCGCACGCGCGGCCATGGTGAGTTTGAGGTGATGACGCTTGGTCATGTCACGCATGGCGCGGACGGTACGTTTGACACTGTCGTTGCGGATGGCCAGCAGTTTGTACTGCACCGCCGCGTCGCGGAGCATGGCTTTGTCCGGCACGGCGCAGTTGAAAAAACGCCGGTAAAGCGCCTGACAGGCGTCGCATTGACAGGGATAATCCATCAGCAGCAGAGCGTTGTCGTTGCGGATGAAGTCGAGGTGGATCGCTTCGATCCTGCCCGCGTATTCGGCGGCGAGGCGTTCCGCCGCCGCGAGAAATTTGGCGCGATTGCCCGGGTGGTTGCCGCAGCTGCCCGCCAGCCGGATGCCGAAACGCTTTTCCATCTCCTGAAAATCCGCTTCCGGCAACGTCCGCATCACGGGATTGTCCACGTTCCACGCCGGGAAAATGCGTGCTTCGACCGCGATCCCCGCCTGCCGGGCGGCGCGGCAGTAATCGTCGAGCGAAATCACCTCCGGCATATAGATGATCGTCGCGCAGATCCCCGCTTTCGCCATGGTGTCGAGATGGCGCGCCATTTCGTCATAAGGACGGAGTTTGTCCTCCACATAGCGGCAGTGATCCCAGATCTTGATTTGAAAAGCCATCGCCCAAGACCCCCTTTACCAGACCGGATAGAGGTGGTGGATGCGTTTGCGGTATTTGTCATGGATCGGCTTGTTGTGTTCGTCGCAGCCGGGGATGTTGTTGCTGACCCAGATCTCCGGGGTGCCGCCCTTGGCCTTGATGAGCCGGATGGTTTCCGACATGAGGCAGTTCAGCGTAAAACAGGTCAAAATGGTCGCCGTCGGCGTGATCTTTTCCTCGATGCCGTCGCAATCAAGCACCGCGTCGGGATAAGGAACATGGTTGTCGATGGCGATGTCCGCGAATTCGTTGATGTTCTGCTTGCTGGAGTGGCGCCAGATGAAATTTTTCGGCACTTTCTGCGCGAATTTGTGGGCGTTGACGGTGATAAGTTTGACGCCGCGCTTCTTTGCTTCGATCGCCACATCGACCGCGGTGATGTTGAGACCGTAGAAATTGACCAGAATCAGCACGTCGTCCTGATACACGTCATAGAAGTTCAGAATATAGGGCGCGTAGCCTTCCAGTTTGGCGGTGGTGGGATTGGCGGAGACGATGTTGGTTCCGGCGGGGAACATCGCATTGACCTGCGCGAGGCCTCCGGCGCGCCAGAAAATTTCCATCGCGGCGATCGCGGAGTGGCCGCCCGCGCCGTAAATGTTGATGAGACGGCCTTCGACCACCTTGTCGGAAAGCAGTTCGGCGGCGCGGAGAATGGGTTCTTCCTCGTCGCGGATGATGTCGCTCATGGCGGCACTCACGATGGCGTTGTACTCCTGCATCATTTTGGTCATTTTCAAGATTCTCCTTTTTTATGATAAGGTTGGCAGGGAAATTTCATTGACTTCGGCAAGAGCCTCCAGCGCGATCTTGTGGAAACGCAGCTGGGCGGCGAAATCCTCCGCGATCGCGCCGAGCCGGTCGAGCACCGCTTCGTCCGAATCGCTCCGGGAGCCGGTGATGTAGACCGTGGACAGCGCCAGAACCGGCGCGCCGGAGGCGTCGCGAACCGGGACGGCGAGGCTGGTGATTTTGCCGTTTTCGCGGTGCAGGACGACCTGTCGGGCAGCGCGGATCGCCGCCGCGGCGCACCGCAGAGAGGCCGCATCGTGAACCCCGGGCCACTCTCCGGGAGCAGGCATGCCCGCCGCGCGGACGATTTCCGCCGCGGTGTCGCCGTCCGCCAGCGCCAGCAGCAGCCGTCCGGCACTCAGGCTGTACCACCCGGAGTGCTCCGGATGGCGGTCGGCAATGGCCAGATGCACCATGCGTTCCGGCTGCACCTTGGCCAGCGTAATGCGCCGGGCGCGGCTGCGGCAGACGACCACGCCGAGTTCGTTCAGCGTACCCGCGACGGCGGCGGCGGCGTTGTTGGCCAGCATCCGGAGGGCGGCGCGGGCGGCGCCGGCGCCGGCGAGCTCCCAAAGCCCGGCTCCGGCGCGGTAACGGCCGAACGAGCTTTTTTCCAGCAGATGGTTCTCGCACAGCGCGTGCAGAATATGCGCCTGGTTGCTCCGGGTAAGACCGGTGCTCGCAGTGATCGCGGCGAAGTCCAAGGTGGCGCCGTCGGCGAAAAGCCGGAGCGTTCGGATCAGTTTCGGAAGCACTTTCATGGTGTTTTCCGGCAGTAAGTTTATTTCTTAAATTTCTTAATAAGAAATTTTATTCCCCCGCTATGACCCGGGGAACGTGCAGAATTAAGATAATCCGGTTTGCCGCGGAAAGCAAACGCCGCCAAAAAGATATTGGCAAATTTCTTATCAGGAAATTTCAGATGACATTGGGCGGCGGCCCGGCGGCGCGAAGTGCGTTCGGGAACGTGCGGGATCGCGCCGTCTCTCGGCGCGTGGCTCCCCACGCCCCCCTGTTTTCGGTCGGCACCGGCAACCGGCGGACGCAAAAAAAATGCAAAAAATCCGCTTGCGCAAGATATCCCGCCCTTGACTTAGAGTTACTCTAAGCTATAGCGTACTTAAGAATTCTCTTTCCGGACGGCATCCGGCAAGAGCACAATCCGTCAACCCTTTTTCAAGGAGCGCACTATGAACAAGATCCTGACCGGAGCCGCCGTCGCGGCGGTAAGTTTGAGCACCGCCTTCGCCGCCGCCCCCGACGCCATCGTGATTTACTATTCCCGCACCGGAGAAAATTACGCCGTCGGCAACATCAAGGTCGGCAATACCGCCAAAGTCGCCCAGGAGATCGCCCGCGTCACCGGCGCGCCGCTCTATGAAATCAAAGACAAAGTCCCCTACCCCGCCGCGTATGACGCATGTGTAGCTCAGGCCAAAAAAGAGGTTCAGAGCAAAGCGCGCCCCGCTTTCGCCGGCAATCCGCCCGATTTGAGCAAAGTCACCACCATTTACCTCGGTTATCCCAATTGGTGGGGAGATTGTCCGATGGTGGTCTACACGCTGCTCGAAGCGCTGAATCTGGAAGGCAAGACCGTTTATCTTTTCTGCACGCATGAAGGTTCCGGCCTCGGCTCGACCGCGCGCAAACTCGCCGCGGCGCTGCCCAAAGCCAAAGTGGAGCCAAAAGGGCTTGCTCTCTACGGTCATGTCGCCCAGAACGACCCTGCCGCCGTGCGGAAAGCCGTTGCCGACTGGCTCAAAAGCCTTGGCCGAACCCGCTGACAAAACCCAAAAAACACGAAGCGCCTAAACACATCCCCCCGAAGGCCACCGCCCCGAGCCATACCCGAACGCACCCCTCGCGCCGCACGACCTGCCGGAAACACACCGGCTTAGGCGCTTCGCGCTTTTTGTTTCCCGCATCCACTCACGGTTCCAGCCGAATCAGCGTATAGGCCTTGAGCAGTTCTTTCGGCAAAGTCACCGTAATTCGGCCGTCCGCCGCCGTCAGGCGCAACGGCTTTCTGCCCTCAAAATCGGGACTCACCGCGAATGCCTTCCGGTACGTTCCCGGCAAGGTGAAAACGAGATCCTCTCCCAGCGGCGGAAACGCCTCGTCCGGCACCGTAT
>Ga0079305_1002285_pt1 | contig 17580 bp, 15 predicted proteins | sample LMS_cellobiose_e_FD_79183 | JGI IMG/M metagenome (GOLD analysis project Ga0079305, IMG submission 79183) | Rumen-fistulated moose microbial communities from Alaska, USA - LMS_cellobiose_enrichment | ecosystem: Host-associated > Mammals > Digestive system > Stomach > Rumen fluid ... | reverse complement strand
GCCACTTGGGCCTTGAACTCAGGCGTGTACTTTTTGCGTGATGTCTTTCCCATATTCGACAACAAAGTTAAGTGTTTTTAATTTGTCTTAACTCCGTGTCCAGTTTCAGGGGACCATTATATTTGCCTCAAACGCCGTTTTCTGACAGTTTGTCAGTTTCGGAAAATGGCAGTAAATTTGCAAACCGTACTGAACGGAAAAATTGGCATATACTATGGCAGAACATAAAGAAAACAAAAAATCGGAAAATTTCGAAAAGAAATTCAAAGAGGCTGAAAAGGCTCTTGAGAAAGCCGAGAAATCGCTTCAGGAAGCTCAGAAGGCTCAAGAAGAGGCCGAAAAGGCCAAGGAAGAAGCGCTCAGCAAGGCGGAAGCCAACAAAAACGATTATCTGAGGTTGATGGCAGAGTTTGACACTTTCCGCCGTAGAAGCGCAGAAGAGAAGCTGGAGCTCACAAAGTCGGCCTCTGCCGATACGATAAAAGGGCTGCTCCCCGTCCTCGACGACTGTGAGATTGCTCTCAAACAGCTTTCAAATATCGAAGGGAGCGAAGACGCCGTAGAAGGCATTAGCCTTATACTAAATAAATTGACATCATACCTGAAGACCAAGGGGCTCGAAAAGATTGAAGCCAAAGGGATGGATTTCGACACCGAATTCCATGAGGCTGTCACAATGTTTCCCGCCCCGTCCGAAGACCTCAAAGGCAAGGTTATAGATGTGGCCCAGAACGGCTACACCCTTGGCGGAAAGGTCCTAAGATATGCAAAAGTGATAGTAGGAGCATAAGCGAATATGGCACAGAAAAGAGATTATTACGAGGTTCTCGGGGTCCAGAAGACCGCCTCCGCCGATGAGATAAAGTCGGCGTACCGCAAGCTTGCCATGAAGTGGCATCCTGACAGGTGGGTCAGCGGGACAGATGCGGAAAAGAAAACCGCAGAAGAGAACTTCAAAGAGGCTGCCGAAGCATATTCGGTCCTTAGCGACCCTGACAAGAGGGCACGCTACGACCAGTTCGGCTTCGCTGGGACCGAATCTATGGGCGGCGGTGCCGGAGGATTCCAGGACTTCGACCTCAACGACATCCTGCGTCAGGTATTCGGAGAAGGTGGATTCTCGTTCGGCGGCGGTTTCGGTGATATCTTCGGCCGTTTTGCGGGCGGCGGCGATTCATCATCCGCTACAAGGCAATCCCGGGGAAGGGATATCAGGACCAGTGTCCGCCTTACTCTGGAAGAGATAGCATCCGGCTGCACCAAAGAAGTCTCCATCGAGCGAAACCGTCCCTGCCCGGACTGTGGCGGAAAAGGGGTAAAGAACTCATCGGATATCAAGACCTGCCCTTCATGTAACGGCACCGGATACACCCAGCAGGTAGTCAACTCCCTCTTTGGAAGGACAGTGACAAGAAGCGTCTGCTCCCGCTGCGGCGGCGAAGGCAGCATCATTTCCAATCCATGCCGCCGTTGCAACGGTACCGGCCTTGAGAGGAAAAGAGAGACTGTAAAGGTCAACATCCCCGCAGGTGTCGAGGACGGAATGCAGATAAAGATAACCGGAGAGGGCCATTCTGCGATGAGAGGCGGCACGAACGGAGATCTTCTTCTGGTAATAAACGAAATTCCTCACGCAACTCTCCGTCGTGACGGCCAGAACCTCTTCTATACCAAGATAATATCTGTAATGGACGCCATGCTGGGGTGCGAGATTTCAGTCCCCTGCCTGGATGGTAATTACAAGGTTAAGATAGATCCGGGGACTCAGTCCGGGACAGTTGTCAAACTCCGCAACAAAGGGCTCCCCGCAATCAAGGGATACGGAAGTGGGACCGGCGATCTCTATGTAAAGATACTGGTTTGGATTCCTCACAGACTATCAAAGAACGAAAAGGATCAACTCGAGGCAATGAAGTATTCCAATTCATTCACTCCTGATCCCACGAGAGAAGATAAAGCCATTTTCGACAAAGAGAAGAATATTTTTTAGGGAAAACATTTGTAAAATGAAAAATTCTTTCTAATTTTGCAGTCCCAAAAAATAAGCAACCTCTTACTATAAGAACAGCATAAAGCAAGTAACGTTGCGCTTAAAGATTGAAAGAAAATGGATTTGATTAAAATTGCACAGGAAGCTTTACAGTCAGGAAAGGCAGCTTCATTCCCTGAGTTCAAAGCGGGAGACACAATCACCGTTACCCTCAGGATTAAGGAAGGCGACAAGGAGAGACTCCAGAAATTCAGAGGTGTCGTCATTCAGATGAAAGGACAGGATCCTTATACAAGGACATTCACTGTTCGCAAGATCTCCGGCGGTATCGGAGTCGAGAGGATTTTCCCCTTCCAGTCTCCGTTTATCGACAGCATCGAGGTCAACAAGGTCGGTAAGGTCCGTCGCGCACGTATCTTCTACCTCCGCAATCTCTCCGGTAAGAAGGCTCGTATCAAGGAGAAGCCTTTCGTAAAGCAGAGTGCAGAATAATAAAGATTGCCTTGAGGCATCTTACCTGGCGCGTTAGCTCAGCTGAATAGAGCATTTGACTACGGATCAAAAGGTCATAGGTTTGAATCCTATACGCGTCACAAAAAGGTCGACTAACGTCGGCCTTTTTTGTATCCAACTCTGCGCTATCAGGATTGCCTTAATCGCGAATGGTATTGATTTCCCGAGAAAAGTTCTTATCTTAGCGACAGACAACTCGAGGATCTTATGCTTAAAATAATCAGAGTGGCTCTTGCAGCCATATTTTTCGTCGGGATTACTCTCCTGTTTCTCGATATAACCGGAGTCCTCCACCTCTATCTCGGGTGGATGGCGAAGATTCAGTTTCTGCCTGCTGTACTGGCTCTCAACTTTGCAGTAGTAGCCGCCCTGGCCCTCGTGACTCTTCTTTTCGGAAGGGTCTACTGCTCAGTTATTTGTCCTTTAGGAATAATGCAGGACATCTCATCTCACCTCAGTGGGATGAGAAAAGGGAAAAAGATGCGTTTCCGCCCGAAGAAGGAGAACAAGTGGCTACGATACGGGATGCTTGGAGTATTTATCATCGCTCTTATCGCCGGGATTCATGCCCTGGTTGCCCTTCTGGCTCCCTACAGCACTTACGGAAGAATTGTCCAGAATCTCTTCCAGCCTCTTTATATTCTCGGCAACAACCTTTTCGCCTCTATCGCTGAGAGAGCCGGAAGCTATGCTTTTTACGAAAAAGAAGTCTGGATCAAGAGCCTTCCAACCTTCATCATTGCCGGGGTTATGTTCCTTCTCATCATCTTCCTCTCATGGAAGGACGGAAGGACATGGTGCAACTCGATCTGCCCTGTAGGGACCACACTCGGCTTCCTTTCGAGATTCGCAATGTTCCGTCCGATAATAGATACGGAAAAATGCAAAGATTGCCACGCCTGCGAAAGAAAGTGCAAGGCCTCTTGCATAGACATAGAAAGCCACAAAATAGACTACAGCCGTTGCGTCGATTGCTTCAACTGTATCGACAACTGCAAATTCGACGCTCTTCACTATAAATACGCATGGGGAAAAAGTTCTCTCAAGAAAGACAACGAGAGTAAGCCGGAAAGCAGAAGGACTTTTATCGCCACTACCATTGCAATGACCGCCGGAGCAAGCCTTGCCAAAGCTCAGGAAAAGGTGGACGGCGGATATGCAGAGATTATTGATAAGAAAAAGCCCAAAAGACAGACGCCCATTGTCCCTCCGGGAGCAAAAAGTCTTAAAAATCTTTCTTCTCATTGCACCGCTTGCCAACTGTGCGTCGCCGAGTGTCCGAACGATGTCCTGAGACCGTCCACTGACCTTTCGAGGCTTATGCAGCCGGAATCCTCATACGAGAGAGGCTACTGCCGTCCCGAATGCACCCGATGCTCCGAAGTCTGCCCGACAGGAGCTATCCTGCGCCTTTCGGCAGAAGATAAATCTTCCACTCAGATCGGTCACGCCGTTACAATCCGGGAGAACTGCATCCCCGTCACCGACGGAGTGAGCTGCGGCAACTGTGCAAGGCATTGCCCTGTCGGGGCCATAATCATGGTCCCCCTCGATCCCGATGATCCTGACTCACTCAAGATCCCCTCAGTCAACGAGGAGAGGTGCATAGGCTGCGGAGCCTGCGAAAATCTCTGTCCCTCAAGACCTTACAGTGCCATTTATGTAGAAGGACACAGCGTCCACAGAACTGTCTGAGCCATGGAAAAGAACATTACAAGAAGAGACTTCCTGAAAAAGTCAGCCGTCGCCGGAGCGGCAATATCTACTATTTCAGCATGTAATGAGGCTGCAACAAAAGCCCCTGCAAATCCCGGGGCAGGAGAGATGACATATCGCAATCTTGGTAAAGATAAAGTCTCCCTCCTCGGATATGGATGCATGAGGTGGCCTTTTACCAAGAATGAGAAGGGAGAAGATGTCGTCGACCAAGAGCAGGTGAATGCGCTCGTAGACTACGCTATAGCGCATGGAGTCAATTATTTCGACACAGCTCCCGTCTACTGCCGCGGCCTGTCCGAAGAGTCAACCGGAATCGCACTGAGGCGGCATCCGAGAGACAGTTACTTCATAGCCACTAAGATGTCCACATTCGGGCGCGAGCTCGGCGACAAGCAGTATGAAAAGTCTCTCGAGATGTACGAAAATTCCTTCAAGAAACTTGGAGTAGACACCATAGACTACTATCTAATACATTCAGTTGGCGGCGGCGGACTGGAGAAGCTGCACCGGAACTTCCTGGATATTGGGCTTTTGGATTATTTCATGGGAGAAAGGGAGAAAGGCCGCATACGCAATCTCGGATTCTCCTTCCATGGGGATCAGGCTGTGTTCGACTATCTCCTCTCCATCCATGACAAGGTACACTGGGACTTTGTCCAGATACAGATGAACTACGCTGACTGGTCGCACGCCAAACAAGGGAGAAACGTCAACGCCAAGTACCTCTACGAGGAGCTTGCAAAACGGGAGATTCCCGCCGTAATCATGGAGCCGCTCCTTGGAGGCCGCCTTGCGAACCTCCCTGCTCCTCTTACGGAGCGACTGAAGGCTGCCCGCCCCGATGAGAGCATCGCTTCATGGGCATTCCGCTTCACCGCCACATTCCCGGATGTGATGTGCCTTCTCAGCGGTATGACATATCAGGAACACTTGGAAGACAATCTGAAGACTTTCTGCCCTCTCGACCCCGTAACAGAGAAAGAAAAAGCAATGCTCGAGGAGGTTGCGGACATACTCTTCGATTACCCTATGGTTGATTGCACCGCCTGCCAGTACTGTATGCCGTGTCCATATGGAATCGACATCCCCGGAATCTTCTCCCACTACAATAAATGCATAACCGAAGGGACTATCGCCACCGACTCTCAGTCAGAAGGTTACAAAAAGGCCAGAAGGGCATTTCTCATAGGTTACGACAGGAGCGTACCGAAGCTTCGTCAGGCTGCGCATTGCATAAATTGCGGACAATGCATGCCGCACTGCCCGCAAGGTATCAGGATTCCTGAAGAGCTCAGGCGAATAGACGCCTACGTAGAGAAACTCAAGCAGGATAAACTATAAGCTTCCAATAAAAGACTGCATCCGCTCAACCTTGGAAAGGGCGCTCTTAAAGAGGGCGACCTGGTTGCGGGTACGCACCAGGTTGTGCTCGGGATATTTAATCTTGTAGTAGGTGTCCCCATTGATATAGTCGGCAAAGAAACGGACAGCCTGCATATAAGGGAAAAGGAGGGCTCCATAAGGTAGATTCTCCTTCTCAACAGAAGTCAGGAAAGCTGAAGCCGACTCAATGTAACCTTTTGAGAAAGCCTCAAATATATCCATTCTGAAATCCACTGCGGCTGTATCCGGATCATCTTCTGCGACAGTATTTGCAGCAGTACGGAGGAAGTCGCCGAAATCAGAGAAGACAAAACTCGGCATCACAGTGTCGAGATCTATAACGCAAAGAACCTGCCCGGAGGCATCAAAGAGCATATTGTTGACCTTTGTGTCGCAGTGGCATATCCTCTTCGGGAGTTTCCCCTCCCGGTACATCCTCTCCGCCTTGCACATTTCTTTATCATACTTGAGAAGCTCGGCGAGAATCTCCTGCACCTCCCCTTCAGCCATCCTGCCGACCCGGTCAGAGGCTACCGCTTCTTTGAGTTGGCGGGAACGGAGTTCCATATTATGGAAATCAGGGATAGGCTCTCCGAGTTTATCGGGGATATCAGCGAGCATGGCTTCGAACTGCCCGAATGCCTTTCCTGCATAGTAAGAATACTCCGGATTCACCGTCTCGTATGTATAAGCATCGGGAATAAAGACTGACACCCTCCAGTACTTTTGGGAATCGAAGTAATAAGTTTTAGGAGAGTCCTTCAAGGGAATAAACTCAAGCACTTTCCTGGTAATATCTTTCTCTCCTTCTGCGAGAAGTTTCTTCCGAATATGGCGGGTAACGGCCTCGATGTTGGACTGAAGAAGGTCGACGTCGGTAAAAATCGCGTTATTGATTCTTTGAAGCACATAATCAGGGAAAGAATCTCCAGTAGTAACTTTATATGTATCATTGATAAGACCGTTACCGAGAGGTTCAACAGAAATAACGTCGCCTTTAAGAGCAAAATGTGAGAGGATATTCGAAAGATTGTCCATTGTGATTTTTTTATTATAACCGTGTAAATATAACCATTTTTTATATTTTTGTAACAGAAAACAACTACATATCAGAAATGGCTGACATTTTGAAACCACTCGGGACATTTAAATTCTGGAAGGAACTCGTTATCATGACTCTCGGTATGCTCATCGGGGCAGCTGCTGTCTATTATTTCCTGATTCCCAGTAAGCTTATTATCGGGAGCATTTCCGGTCTTTCTATCGTCATAAGCGAACTGCTTCTTAAGATTGGCCTTACCGTAAAAGTTTCGTGGATTGTTACTGCCATAAATGCAATACTCCTGATTATGGCCTGGTTCCTGATCGGACAGGAATTCGGAGCCAAAACTGTCTATACCGCTCTTATACTCGGTCCCCTTATGGACTTTTGGGAGGCTGTGCTCCCCTATGATAAATTAGGGTTGGTCTCCGGCGAATCCTTTATGGGAGATCCATGGCTGGACCTTCTCTGCTTTATCCTCATGCTGAGTATTTCACAGGCGATTCTTTTCAGGATCAACGCTTCTACAGGAGGACTGGATATCCTGGCAAAAATGGTGAACAAATATTTCCATTTCGATATCGGCATGTCAGTCACCATAGCGGGAGCGATTATTTGCTGCACAGCGTTTGCTATCAACCCATTCCGCCTGGTTATCCTCGGCCTCATAGGAACGTGGCTCAACGGCATCACAGTAGATTACTTCACAGCCAGCCTGAATCGAAGGAAACGCGTCTGCATCGTAACCGGCGAATGGGATAAAGTAAGGGAATATATTGTGGTTAAACTGAAAAGAGGCTGCTCCATCTACGATATGGAAGGAGGCTATTCCGGCGAAAAGCACAGAGAAATCCAGACTCTCCTTACCCAGGATGAATTTGCGGATCTTATGAATTACATGAAAACCAACAATATCAATTCTTTCACCACGGCCGGCAATGTCAGCGAAATCTACGGAATGTGGCGGGAGCGCCATTAAGATTATCTAGACATGGCAAAAATAGAGAACACATCAGAGAAACGGATAGAACAGCTCGTCCAAAGACAAAGAGAGTTCTTTTCCTCCGGAAAGACAAGAAGCATCCCTTTTAGGAAAGAGATGCTCCACCGGTTTGAAAACGGGCTCAGAAAATGGGAAAAACCTCTTACAGATGCCCTCTGGAAGGATCTTCATAAATCCTATGAAGAAGCCTTCATGACCGAAATAGGCCTAGTATACGGTGAGATTTCGGATGCATTGAAACATGTCGGGAAATGGGCGAAGAAAAAGAAAAAGCCCACTCCGCTGACCGGCAAACCTTCATCCAGCTATATAGTTCGAGAGCCTCTCGGATGCTCTCTAATCGTCTCGCCATGGAACTACCCGGTCCAGCTGCTTCTCAACCCGCTTGTAGGAGCTATTGCCGCGGGGTGCACTGCCATTTTGAAGCCGTCACCCTATGTCGCCGAAGTCTCGTTTATGCTGGAAAAGTTTATTGAAGACACATTCCCGGAGGAATATGTAGCCGTTGTTCAGGGAAATAGGATTGTCAACGGGCAGTTGTTCTCTCACCGTTATGACCTCGTCTTCCTCACCGGCAGCCCATCGCTTGGAAAGATTGCAATGGAGGCTCAATCGAAGTTCCTCACACCAATGGTCCTTGAGCTTGGAGGCAAGAGTCCCTGCATAGTTGACAAGGATGCGGACATCAAGATTGCAGCTAGAAGAATCGCGTGGGGAAAGAGCCTCAACTCCGGACAGACCTGCATCGCTCCCGACTATCTTTTCCTCCATAAAGAAGTGAAAGACAAGTTCATAGAGGCTTTCAAGGAAGAAATCACCCGCCTCTATCCCGCTGGCACCGAAAACAGCAATTTCTATGTCCATATAGTAAAGGACTCAGCTTTTGAAAGAATAGTCAGTTACTTAAAGGACGGGGACATAGTATGCGGAGGGCGGTATGACGCATCTTCGAGATGGATTGAGCCGACACTTCTGGACAAGGTTTCTCCCGAAGCACCGGTAATGCAGGAAGAGATATTCGGCCCCGTGTTCCCTATCATGGAATTTACTGACACAGAGGAAGTTGTCAGCTTTGTCAACGGACGGGAAAAGCCACTTGCCTTCTACTATTTCGGGAAGCCGTCTGTCGGCTGGGACCTGATCTCCAAGACCAGCTCCGGCGGAGCCTGCATCAATGATACAATTATGCACATAACCAACAGCAACATCCCCTTCGGAGGAGTCGGCAACTCCGGCATGGGCTCTTATCATTCTGAACGCAGTTTCCTGGCTTTCTCCCACGAAAGATCTGTACTTGTGAGCCCTACATGGATTGACCTCAACTTCCGTTACATGCCATACAAGATGTTCAACCTAGTAAAGAAAATGCTCGGAGGGAAATAATTGATGGGAAAGAATTGGTACGCCCTTAAAGTGTTTTTCAACAAAGTCTTCGAGGCAGAAGCAGACCTCGATGACCTGGGGATTGAGACCTATTTCCCTGTCAGCCTGAAAGAACTCAAAGGGGATGAATTCTTCCGAATAAAAAAGAGACTTTCCACCCCTGACAGCTCGAGAAACGACAATAAGTTCATCTGCGAAGGGCCCCGAATCTTCAAAAGGGCGCCCGTAGTCAATTCCTTGGTTTTTTTCAGGACTGAGCCAAAAAATGTCTCCTCCGTGTCGGAAATGATAAGAGGGAGGGGCTTTGTCTACATGAACGCTGAAAGGCAGAAGCCTGCAATTATTCCTGACAGACAAATGGAGATGTTCAGGATGGTTTCTTCTTCCGGAGCCGACGGGCTCGAGTTTTTCTCAGAAAAGAGTATCGTCAGCTATGCCAAGGGCGACAGGGTAAGAGTCACAATGGACGGTCCTCTCAAAGGAGCGGAGGGCTATATAAAAAGAATAAAGAAGGACAGGAGACTTCTCGTTGCAATCGAAGGTTTCATCGCTGTCGCAACCGCTCATATCCCCCCGGAATACCTCGAGAAAGTCCAAGAGTAATTACTTTCTCATCCTCGCCCAGGGAATCACCCCTGCGGGTGCCTTTTCTTCATTAAGGAGATCCTTCATGAAATCCATATATGGAGCAACATGGGAATAGAACATCTTATACCCCGTACATAAGGCGTTGAGCCCCGTTTCCCCTGCCTCAGTGCTGTTAAACCTGTGTTTCGGGCATTCTCCATGGCAGGTGAAAAGCCACTCGCACCTACGGCATTTCGAAGGAAGGCTGTTCCTCTTGTCGATACCGAATTTTACCTGAAGATCGGATTTCATCATATCCGAAATGGATTTCTCCGTGATATTTCCGAGAAGATACTTCGGATATACAAAGTGGTCGCAGGGATACAAGTCCCCATTGTGCTCGATGACGGAATTACCCCCGCAGGTCTCGGCGTACACACAAGTCCCCGGCTGAACTCCGTACCAATTGGCAAGGGTGGCATCAAACTGATTGACATAATAGCGGCCGACATCGTTGCGCACCCAATAATCAAAGATATCGCACATGAACTTGCCAAAGCCGACATCGCTGACTGACCAAGGGGCGATCTGAGCGCCGCTCTCATGGGGATCTACAATAAACGGCCTTGCTCCCTTTACGGGCTTCCCATTCTTGTCCAGAGGGTATTTCACATGCTCCAGAACGGGCATGAACTGCATATAATGGCTTCCTATGGACTTGAGGAACTGATAGACCTCGAGTCCCCTCCCCTCCGAAGCCTTGTTGACTGTCGACATGGTGTTGAACTCGACCCCGGCGCTATAGAGAAGGCCGATCCCTCGAATCACTTTGTCGAATGTGGGGTTTCGTCCCTTGTCCTTGCGATAGCGGTCATGAATATCCTGCGGGCCGTCTATGGAAATACCCACAAGGAAATTATGCTTCCGGAAAAGGCTGGTCCATTCACGGTTCAGAAGGGTGCCGTTTGTCTGGATCGTATTATGGATAATCTTTCCTCCGGCGTACTTCTGCTCAAACTCAAGAGCCTTTTTATAGAAGTCTATTCCGAGTACAAGAGGCTCGCCTCCGTGCCAGTTGAAAGTAACCTCGGGGACATCGTTGGCGGCAATATACTCCCTTATCACTTCTTCGAGCATCCCCTCTGTCATCCTCGGCTCCCGGCCGCCATATATATCGGCCTTGTCAAGGTAGTAGCAATAATTGCAATCGAGATTGCAAAGGGACCCCGCCGGCTTCAACATTATATTGAACGCCGCTGGCCCTCCGAGCCGCATAGCATCGGTCAGAGTAAGAGTCTTGCTGAAATCATTTGCTGCCATACTAAACAAAGATAGGGTTTCTTCTTGAAAAAAAGGAGAATAAATGATATTTTTGTAGTCTATAAGTATATCCGCAATGAAAGAATACCTCGCACCATTCTCCAGGGAACTGGAGCTCAAATATGAACTGTCATTCCTTCTCTCCGGCACTCCGGATGCAGAAGACTATGGCGATAACGATCTCGGAACAATTTAAATGACGATGGCAATGAAAAAATTATCATCTCTGCTACTGGCAGCCCTCGTCGTTGTGACGGGCTCATGTGAAAAGAACGTATCTACGGAGCTGAAGGCAAAGCAAGCGACTCTTCTTTTTACCTCAGAGCGTCCTGAAACAGAAGATATTACAAAGACCTTCTTCGACGGCGACGACCTCCTTTGGAGTAAAGGAGACGCTATCAGAATCGGTTACACCGTCGACTCTAAGTGGCAGGGAGTTTCCGGAGAAGCCACTTCCTCCTCCCCGGCAAAACTTCTTCCTTCCGAGGATCTGAAAGAAGACTGCGAGATTGCATCTTTTAAAGTATCTTCCTCATTTACAAATACTTCCTCCGGGGCCTACAAATTCTACTCTGTCTATCCTTCGTCCGCTTTTCCTGAGACGATGACAGACGCTCCTTACGCTGATGCTGCGATTCCCTCAGAGCAAAAAGCCTCAGGATCGACATTCGACCCTTCCGCTGATCTGATGGTCGGTCAATCCTCGTCTTCTTTCAATTCCCTCCCCTCCGAAGAGATAACTCTCAAATGGCATAGAATCGTAGCCCATGGAGACATTATCCTGAAAGACATCGCTGGACTCACCCCTGGCGAGACTCCCCTCTCTGTCACTCTCGAAGCCAACAGAGCCCTCACAGGGACTGTCCCGGTGGACATCACAAACGGAGGAACAGGCTCATCCTCAAATAGTTCCACTTCAGCTACAATAGATGTTTCTTCCCTTTCATTCAACGGCAGCAATATCGAGTTCTGGGTGTCCATTCTTCCCGGGAAGATATCTTCCCTCAACGTCACTCTGGTTACCGATAAAGCTACTTACGAAAGAGAAATCAGCGGTCTCAACCTCGAATTCCTGAGGAATAAGCACAATCTCCTCACTATAGACATGTCCACTGCTGCAAGGACTGCAAAGAAGGCATATTACATCAAAGTGACGGAGAATCTAAGCGACTGGACAGGAGACTATCTCATTGTTTATGAGGGCGGAGCGACAGCCCTAAACGGAGCATCAGCGGGGGACATCAATTCTGCAGACAACGATGTCGCGATAACAATTGCCGACGGTAAAGTGGAAGCTACTCCGCAGGCTGTCAAAGCACAGTTCCACCTTGAAAAATCCGGCAGCGGATATACTATCTATGCCTGCGATGGAGGTTTCTTCCTTGGCAATGATAACAAGAACATGCAGGCAAATACCTCTGAGACAGTCTATTCCGTCGAATACAGCGGAGGATCGACTATCATCAGTAACGGATCATATAAGCTGATGTATAACACTTCATGGACCGGATTCAGGTTCTACACTTCCGGCCAGAAGGAGATTCAGCTTTACCGGCTTGACGGCTCGCCTTCATCAGGCGGAGAGACTCCTTCAGATAAATTCGAGGCTGCAATCGAGACCGTAGGAGTAACTTCTGTAACGCAATACACCGCCACCGCCCATGCCTCATATAGCGGAGTCAATACGGTCAACAAGCCTCAGAACGTAGTAATCAATTTCGGCACCTCAAGGAGCAACCTCAACGAGGTCGCTGAAGCCAATGAGAGCGTTCTATCTTCGAATGGTTCATTCACCGCAAGTCTCACCGGCCTTTCTTCCGGGACCACTTACTACTACAGGGCATCGATGGATGCATGGAACCCGGAAACAAATCAGTACCAGCATATTGAAGGCGAGATTAAGAGCTTCACAACTTCTGTAACCGAGGTCACTGAAGGTAACCAAAGAGCTTATCCGGAGCTTCCGATGATGCGGACCGTAAAGAGCGGCAACTACCTTGTCAGCAGCACTGATCCTTCCCAGTATTTCGCTTATCACATCTGCCCCGGAGGGGAGAAGGATCCCAACGGATCGGCAGCCCGTAACTATACTGTATGCTTCAGCAGCGAGCATCACTGCGCCTTCTGGGTAGCTGCTCCGAGACACAGCATGTATTCCGGCACCTCAGGAAGAAGCGGTTATAGCACTGATCCCGATATTCCCTCATCTATCCAATACAAATCGAAAGACACCGGCGGCGGATGCAACAAAGGCCATATGCTCGGCTCGGCTGAGAGGACAAGTTCCTCTGCGACCAACAAACAGGTCTTCTATTACACCAATATCGCTCCCCAGCTATCCAGCGGATTCAACACCGGAGGCGGTGGATGGAACCTCCTGGAGGACTGGGTAGACACGCAGGTCTGCGCTGACACCCTCTATGAGGTTGTGGGATGCTACTTTGATAAATACACCGATGCCTACGGCTATACCGTATCCCCTTCAACTATCAGTTTCGGAGGGCGTTCAGACGTCTCCATGCCCACGATGTTCTACTATGTCCTTCTCCGCACTAAAAGAGGAAACAGCGGGAAGGCGGTCAAGAACTGCTCGGCAGACGAACTTCAGTGCGCCGCATTCGTAAGATCTCACACCAACAGCCTCAAGGGCCAGAACGTGACATCAAGGGAAATGATGAGTGTCGCCGATCTCGAGAAAATAACAGGATTTACATATTTTGCCAACGTTCCGAACGCTCCGAAGAGTACCTTCTCGGCTTCGGACTGGGGACTATAGCAGCCCCTCGAAAAGACGCATGATGCGTGGCAGGAGATTTTGGTACCACTTTCTCTTCTGCCACTCTTGTTCTTTGACCTCGTCGCAGTTTTCAAGATCCTTAAGGAAGATTGCCTTTACCTCGGCAGCTGTTTCTTTGTCATAGATATAGACATTGTCCTCATAGTTGATATTGAAACTACGGAAATCGATGTTGGCGGTGCCAATCATGGAGAGGTAATCATCTGCGACAAATGTCTTGGAATGGATGAACTCCCCATTTCTCTCGTAAATCTTAACTCCGGCTGCCAGACATTCGGAATAATAAGCATGATTTGCTTGAGTCATAAGAGGAGTATCTACCTTTTTGGGAAGCATCAGACGTACATCGACACCTCTCAAGGCTGCGCTTTTCAATGCGCAGAGGACCTCGGAGGGCGGGGCAAAATACGGGGTTTGAAGCCAGACATAGCTCTTGGCATTATAGAGCAGCCACTCATAGCTCATCTGAATGACCGGCCATAATCCGTTGGGCTCATCCGCAACGATCTGGACTTGCTTCCCTTTTTTACTTTCATTCAGATCATAATACGATGTTAACGGACGGGAAAGCGTACCTCCACTAGTCAACCACGAATCAAGGAAGACTGTCTGCAGAGAAGCTACCGCCCCTCCTGTAATCCTCAGATGGGTATCACGCCACTCATAGAAATAGTGATTGTTGATATTCATTCCGCCAGTGTAGGCAATCTTACCGTCTATAACAACTATCTTTCTATGGTTGCGGTAATTCAGCTTAGTGACAAGATTGATAATCCCTTTTTTAGGATTTGTGAACCTCACGACATCAATCCCGGAGCGCTTCATCTGGTTATAATAAGCGGATGGTATAGGGAAATTGGCGACATTCTCATTGATAAAGCGGACTTCAACACCCTCGGCGGCTTTTTTCGCAAGGAGATCTCTGATTACTTTACTTCCCTCGTCGCGGCCGAAGTGGAAATATTCTACATGAATGGACTGCTTGGCATTCTTTATATCTTCGGTAAGAAGCTGCATCTTTCTAGCACCGGATGTGATTATCTCCAGATTATTATTGTCCGTCATAGGGAACCCACCTGTGCAGCCCATCATAAGGTCATGAAGCGGCCTGAAACCGGGATCGACCCCTGATAGGTCCGGAGCATCAGAAATAACTCTCTTTAGATTTTCATCTGCTTCATTTATAAGTTTATCAAAAGCCACTTTATGGCGGCGCGAGAAAAAATAATGATGACGATAATTGATACCGAAAAGAATATAAAGGGCGATGCCGAGACCGGGAAGGATCGTCAGAATAAGAAGCCATGAGATTTTTGTCCCCGCCGAGCCGTTATCGTATATGATAACGAAGGCAGTGCTGACTATAAGAAGAGCCAGGAGAATAGATAATAATGTGCCCATTATCACAAATTTAGCTAATATTCGGAGAAAAATATTATTTTTGTATCTAAATTAGACACAATGAAACATCTTATCATCCTTTTAACAGCATCCGCAATAGCTCTTTGCTCTTGCGGAAATGCGAACCGGTCAAATGCGGCCAAAACCACAAACGATACTCAAACCATAGAAAACGCCATGAAACCAACAGTCTATTTCACATCGGAAATAACTCCTGAAAGTCTTGTCAGAATTTATGAAGCCCTCGGAAGAGAAGCCACCGGAAAGGTCGCTGTAAAAATCTCTACCGGAGAGCCCGGTGGTCACAATTATCTGAAGCCGGAGCTCATCAAGGGCCTTGTCGACAAAGTCAAGGGGACAATCGTCGAGTGCAACACTGCTTACGGTGGCAACAGGGCGACATCTGAGCTCCATTGGAAGGCTATCCACGACCACGGATTCGATGCAATAGCTAAGGTTGACATCATGGATGAGGAAGGAGACATGAAAATCCCCGTAAAGGATTCATCCTTGATAAAGTATGATATCGTCGGCAAGCATCTTGCGAACTACGATTTCATGATCAACCTGGCCCACTTTAAAGGCCACGCAATGGGAGGATTTGGAGGCGTGCTCAAGAACCAGTCTATCGGAGTCGCTTCTTCTGCCGGAAAGGCTTATATCCACTCAGCCGGTAAGACTGACGATGTACTGAAAGCTTGGGCCCCCGAGTATCTTGCTGCAGGCGATACCCAGGACCTCTTCCTCGAGTCTATGGCCGCTGCGGCACAGGCCGTCCATGAGTATTTCAAAGAAGGCAAGAACATCCTCTATATCAATGTCATGAACAACATGTCGGTTGACTGCGACTGCGATTCCCACCCTGAAGATCCTAAGATGAAAGACATGGGTATCATGGCATCCCTTGATCCGGTCGCCTGCGACCAGGCCGCCTTGGATAAGGTCTTCGGCATGACGCCCAATCCCGAGAATAACGATGACAACCGTCCCCTCATGGAAAGGATCAACCGCCAGCACGGAACCTATATCACCGAATATGCCGAGAAGATAGGGCTCGGAAGCAAGAGCTACAACCTCGTAACTCTCAAATAATGAAAAGATTTGTTTCAATAATTCTCCTCCTTGTTTCCGTCTTCGCCTCTGCCAAGGGAGTCAAGGAGGAGAAATCTGTTCCATACAGGGACTCTCTGAAGGATAAATGCGTCCTTGATATCATCATTCCAAAAGCCGAAGGCCCCCTGCCCGCAGTTGTCTGGTTCCATGGCGGAGGTCTCACCGGAGGCAACCGTAAAGGAATCCCCTCCGGACTCAAGAACTCCGGATTCATCATTTTCTCGGTAGAATACCGACTTATCCCGGAAGTCCCGATCGACGGCTGCATCGACGATGCCGCGGCTGCCGTCTCATGGGTCTTTGACAATATCGAGCGCTACGGAGGAAGAAAAGATATGATCTTCGTTTCCGGCCACTCCGCAGGAGGATACCTCACGGACATGGTAGGCCTCGATAAGAAATGGCTCGCAAAATATGACAAGGATCCCGACGCTATTGCCGCTTTGATTCCTTTCAGCGGACAGGTAATCAGTCATTTCGCGTATAGGAAATCCCTCGGAATGAGCGAGCTTCAGCCGAGCATCGATCCATATGCTCCGCTTTTCCACATACGAAAGGACGCTCCCCCTATAATCATTGTTTCCGGAGACAGGAATATGGAACTCTACGGAAGGTATGAAGAGACGGCCTACTTCTGGAGAATGCTGAAACTCGTCGGCCACGAAGAGACTTATATCTACGAACTTCAGGGTTATGGCCACGGCAATATGGCTGAGCCTGCATGCCAGATACTCAAAGATCATATCAAGCGCATCGTCAAGAATAGACTCTGATACTTCCTTGGAAGGCGCCTTTTCTTTTTCCAAAGGAAATGCGTATTTTTGCAGTCTTGAAAAGTCATCAAATATGGAAGAACAGAAGAAAAGAATGCTTTCGGGAATACAGCCGAGCGGTGATCTCCACCTTGGCAACTATCTCGGAGCCATAAAGAATTGGGCAGACCGCGTCAACGACTATGAGTGCTACTATTTCATGGCCGATCTCCATACGATTACCGTCCGTCAAGACCCCGCTGAACTCAGAAAACGCTCCCTCGAGCAGTTGGCTCAGTATATTGCCTGCGGTCTCGATCCGGAGAAGAATGTCCTGTTCCTCCAGTCCCATGTTCCCGCCCATTCCCAGCTCGCATGGGTGCTCAACTGCTACACCATGTTCGGAGAGCTCTCGAGGATGACTCAGTTTAAGGATAAATCTGCCCGTTACAAGGATAACATCAATGCCGGTCTATTCACCTACCCCGTCCTAATGGCAGCAGACATTCTCCTTTATCAGCCGGACTTCGTCCCTGTCGGAGAAGACCAGAAGCAGCATGTCGAAATCTGCCGCGACATCGCCCAGAGATTCAACAG
>Ga0079305_1002284_pt1 | contig 17603 bp, 13 predicted proteins | sample LMS_cellobiose_e_FD_79183 | JGI IMG/M metagenome (GOLD analysis project Ga0079305, IMG submission 79183) | Rumen-fistulated moose microbial communities from Alaska, USA - LMS_cellobiose_enrichment | ecosystem: Host-associated > Mammals > Digestive system > Stomach > Rumen fluid ... | reverse complement strand
CTGATGACCAATGCCCCCTCCCCGTAACGCGGCGAATCCTACGCCCCGCGGGGCGTAGGATTCGGTTGGATTCTGATTCTGTTCTGCAAGCTCAACCCCAACTATTGACATTGAGCCGAAAAAGGGTCAGCTCACCACGACATTGACGATGTTCTTGACCACGATGACCTTGCGGATGGTTTTGCCCTCGAGGAAGGGCTGGACCGGGCCGGCACAGAGGGCTTCCTTCTCCACCGCGGCCTTGTCCATATCCGCGGGAAGGGCGATCCGGGCACGGACCTTGCCGTTGACCTGAATGCCGTATTCCACAGTGTCCGCCACCAGGGCGCTCTCCTCATAGGTGGGCCAGGGGGTTCTGAAAAGGGGCTGCTCATAGCCCAGGATTTCGTTGATTTCCTCGGCGATGTGGGGCGCGAAGGGATCCAGCAGCAGCAGCAGGGTGTGAAGCTCGTCCCTGGTCAGGCTGCCCTTGGCATAGAAGTCGTTCACCAGGCTCATCATGGCGGCGATGGCGGTGTTGAACTTCATATGCTCGATGTCATCGGTCACCTTTTTGACGCAGCCATGGATCTTGCCGCGCATGTCCTTCGATTCACCCTCGCCCTGGACCATGTCCTGAAGCCGCCAGACCCGATCCAAAAACCGTTTGCATCCGTTGGCGCTCTGCTCGCTCCAGGGGGTGGCGGCGGTATAGTCGCCCATGAACATCACATAGGTGCGGAGGGTGTCCGCCCCCAGCCGCTCGATCACATCGATGGGGTCCACCACGTTGCCCTTGGACTTGCTCATCTTTTCCCCGTCGGGGCCCAAAATGAGGCCCTGGTAGGTGCGTTTGGCATAGGGCTCAGGGGTGTTCACTTCCTTTATATCATAGAGGAACTGATGCCAGAACCGGGAGTAAAGAAGGTGCCTGGTCACGTGCTCCATGCCGCCGTTGTACCAGTCCACGGGCATCCAATAGCGCATCTTCTCCGGGTCGCAGAACCGCTCGTCGTTGTGGGGGTCGATAAACCGAAGATAATACCAGCTGGATCCGGCCCATTGGGGCATGGTGTCCGTTTCCCGCTTGGCGGGGCCGCCGCATTTGGGGCAGGTGCAGTTGACGAAGGAGGGGATCCGGGCCAGGGGGCTTTGCCCGTCGGTGCCGGGCTCGAAGTTTTCCACATCGGGAAGGGTGAGGGGCAGCTGATCATAGGGGACGCCCACGGTGCCGCACTTCAGGCAGTGGATCAGGGGGATGGGCTCACCCCAGTACCGCTGGCGGTTGAAGGCCCAGTCCTTCATCTTATATTGGACGCCCCGATGACCGATGCCCTTTTCCTCCAGGAAGGTGAGCATGGCGGCGATGGAGTCCTTTTTGTTGTCATAGGCGTTCAAAAAGTCGGAGTTGATCATGGGGCCGTTGCCGGTGTAGGCGGCCTGGTCGATGTCTCCGCCCTCGATGACGGGGATAATGTCCACGCCGAACTTTTTGGCAAAGGCCCAGTCCCGCTCGTCGTGGGCGGGAACGGCCATGATGGCGCCGGTACCATAGCCCATCATCACATAGTCCGCGATGAAGATGGGGATGTGCCTGCCGTTCACCGGGTTGATGGCGGTGAAGCCCTGAAGCTTCACGCCGGTCTTGTCCTTCACCAGCTGGGTCCGCTCAAACTCTGTCTTTTTGGCGCACTCGGCCCGATAGGCCTCCACCTCGGCCCAGTTTTCTATTTTATCTTTATATTTGTCCAGCAGCGGGTGTTCCGGCGCCATGACCATAAAGGTGACGCCAAAGAGGGTGTCGCAGCGGGTGGTGTAGATTTCCAATGCCTCGGGCACGCCCCCGATGGCAAAGTTCACAAAGGCGCCGGTGGATTTGCCGATCCACTCGATCTCCTGCTGCTTGATGGAGTCGGGATAGTCCACGGTGTCCAGGCCGGAGAGGAGCCGGTCGGCATATTGGGTGATCCTGAGGTACCACACATCCTTGGGGAGCTGGACCACATCGCTGTGGCAAACATCGCATTTGCCGCCCTGGGAGTCCTCGTTGGAGAGGACCACCTTGCAGTGGGGGCAGTAGTTCACCAAGGTCTTGGCCCGGAAGACCAGCCCATGCTCGAACATCTTCAAAAAGATCCACTGGGTCCATTTATAATAGTCCGGCAGGGAGGTGGAAATCTCGTGACTCCAGTCGAAGGAGTAGCCGACCCGCTTCATCTGGTCCTTGAAGTGCTCCACGTTCCGGGTGGTGATGATGTGGGGATGGGTGTTGGTCTTGATGGCATAATTCTCCGCGGGCAGGCCGAAGGAATCGAAGCCCATGGGGAAGAGCACGTTGTAGCCCTCCATGCGCCGTTTGCGGGAGATGACCTCCAGGCTGGTGTAGGCCTTGATGTGGCCCACGTGCATACCGGCGCCGGAGGGATAGGGAAACTCCACCAGGCCATAGAACTTGGGCTTGGAATAGTCGTCCGAGGCTGCGAAGGCCTTTTCCTTCGCCCAGCGGGCTTGCCACTTCGGCTCGATGACTTTGGGATCGTAGACAGTCGCCATAGGAACCTCCTGCAAAAAAGGATGCTGTACTAAGCTATAAATGTATAACCTTTGTGAGCTTTTGTCAACAAACTTTACAAGGGGAAACGGTTGTGATAAGATGCAGAAAAATTACCCGGGAGGACCGATCGAGCATGCATCCGTTTTTACATATAGGAAGCCTGACGCTGCCCATGTATGGGTTGTGCACCCTGGTTGGGACCGTCTTTGCCCTGCTGGCCGTGTTTCGGCTGCGGAAAAAAGGGTCGCCCCTCACGGAGGACAATCTTCTGGACGCCCTTATTTGGGCCATTCTGTTGGGATTTTTGTGTGCGAAGCTGCTGTATTTCATCGTGGATCCGCCCCAAATGCCCCACAGCTGGCGGGAGGTTTGGGATTTGATCACCTCCGGGCTGGTGTTCTATGGCGGGCTTATCGGCGGGCTGCTGGGGCTGTGGATCGTCAGTAAAAAGACGAAAAAGAGCATCGTCACCTATGCGGATCTCTTTGCGCCTTGCTTTCCCCTGGCCCACGCCGGCGGGCGGATTGGGTGCCTCATGGCGGGCTGCTGCTATGGGATGGAGTATTCGGGGCCCTGCGCGGTGGTGCTGGACGGGGTGTCCCGGCTGCCCACCCAGCCCATGGAGGCTGGGTTTCTGGTGATCCTCAGCGGCGTGCTGACGGCGATCTACCTGAAGAAGCCACGGCGGGGGACGGTGACGGGGTGGTACATGGTGCTCTATAGCGCGTGGCGGTTCATCATCGAGTTCTTCCGGGCGGACGAGCGGGGGAGCGTGGGCGCGCTGTCCACCAGCCAGTTCATCTCCCTGTTCATCTTTGCGATCGGAGTGTTTTTGCTGATCCGGAGCCGGAAGGAAGTCAACGATTTCATATCAGAGGAAGGAATGGAAGCTCGCACCCTTTCTTGAAAGAAAGGGTGCATCCAAAGAACTTTAAGGGGGAGTATGGTTTGACCATACTCTCTTTTTATCCCCTTAAGCTTCTCTTTTTGGGCACCTTTTTCTCTTCGCTGAAGAGAAAAAGGTGCAAATAAAAAGCTCTTCTCGCCCACGTTTCACGTGAAACATTGCAATTCTTCTCCGGGTACGGTATACTGATACGAACAAACGACAGAAAAGGAGACAGATCCTTGACCAAGATCATTTGTATCGCCAATCAAAAGGGTGGGGTGGGCAAGACTACCACCGCCGTGAACCTTTCCGCCTGTGTGGCCCAGCTGGGCAAGCGGGTGCTGCTCATCGACATGGACCCTCAGGGAAACACTACCAGCGGCCTGGGGGTGAACAAGAATCGGCTGGAAGCGTCCATCTATGATGTGCTCATCAACGATGTGGATGCGGCGGAGGCGGTCATGGACACCATGATCGACACGCTGAAGCTCCTGCCCGCCCGGGTGGAGCTGGCCGGGGCGGAGGTGGAGCTGGTGAACCTGCTGGCCCGGGAGCAGCGGCTGAAAAACGCCATCGCTCCCATCCGAGACGGATATGACTATATCTTTGTGGACTGCCCGCCCTCCCTGGGCCTGCTGACGCTGAACGCCCTGACCATGGCGGACACGCTGCTGGTGCCCATCCAGTGCGAGTACTACGCCTTGGAAGGCCTGTCCCAGCTCATGAACACGGTGAAGCTGATCCGCCGCAGTCTGAACCCCCGGCTGGAGGTGGAGGGCGTGGTTTTGACCATGTACGACGGCCGGACCAACCTCTCCCAGCAGGTGGTGGGCGAGGTGAAGCGGTTTTTCAAAAACAAGGTCTATGACACCATCATCCCCCGGTCGGTGCGATTGGGGGAGGCCCCCAGCTTCGGCCTGCCCATCAGCCTCTATGCCCCCAAGAGCGCGGGGGCGGCGGCTTATGGCACCCTGGCTTCGGAACTGGTGGAAAAAGCATAAGGAGGGAGCACCATGCAGAACAAGAAGGGCCTGGGGCGTGGCTTGGACGCCCTGCTGGAAAGCTACGAGCCGGGGAAGGGCCCGGCGACCCTGCAGGAGGTGTCCGTCTATGACATCGACACCAACCCGGACCAGCCTCGCAAGACCTTTGACGAGGAAAAGTTGGAGGAGCTGGCATCCTCCATCAGGACTCACGGCATCGTTCAACCTCTGATCCTCTATCGGCAGGGGAGCCGATACACCATCGTGGCCGGGGAGCGCCGGTATCGGGCGGCTCGACTGGCGGGACTGAAGACGGTGCCTGCCGTCATCACGGACAAGGAGGAGCACGAGCTCCAGGAGGTGTCCCTTATCGAGAATCTGCAGCGGGAGGACCTGAACCCCGTGGAGGAAGCGGCGGCCATCCGGTTCCTTATGGTCCAGCACAACCTGACCCAGGAGGAGGTCAGCAGCCGCATCGGTCGGAGCCGGCCGGCGGTGACCAATGCCCTGCGGCTTTTGAACCTGCCGGAGAGCGTCCAGGGAATGCTGAAGGAGGGAACCCTGTCCGCCGGCCATGGAAAGATGCTGGCGGGGCTCGACGACCCGGACAAGGCGGAGAAGCTGGCGGCGAAAGCGTTCCGGGAAGGCTGGAGCGTGCGGCAGATGGAGGAGGCGGTGCGTCTGGACGCCCTGCCCCGGAAGAGAGAGCATCGACGCATGGATCCGGAGGTTCGGCGCACGGCCAGCGCCCTCAGGAGCAAGCTGCGGGCCAAGGTGGCCATCGAGGGGGACCAGGAGCAGGGGAAGATCGTCATCTCCTACTTTTCCAAGGACGATCTCATGAACATCTGCGACGCCATATTGGGCGTTGAAGAATAAAATGTTTCACGTGAAACCATGACGAAGCGGGAGCTGTTTGCGCACATAGAGGCGGAGTACAACGTGCGCCCGGACTATCCCTGGCTGGACAGTCCCGAAGGGGCCGTGTTTCGGCATGCGGACAGCCGGAAGTGGTTCGCCCTGTCCATGCCCGTGCCCCGGCGGTATGCCTATCCCGGGGAGGCCGGGGAGGTGGATGCAGTGAACCTGAAGTGCGATCCGGTGCTGTCCGGCATGCTGCGGGAGGAGCCGGGGATCCTGCCTGCCTACCACATGAGCAAGACCCATTGGATCACGGTGTTGCTGGACGGATCCGCAGACGACGAGCGGTTGAAGTTTCTGCTGCATCAAAGCTTTTTGCTGACAAGGAGCAAAAAGAAAAGGTGACAGACAAGGCCAAGGAGGACAGTCAATGGAGCAGATGACGGGGATCGGCGCGGTGCTGGTGCTGCTGCTGGTGGGCGGCGGTCTGGTGGCGCTGATACGGGTCCTGATCCGGTCGGTGAGCCGGGTGGGGAATTTGGCGTCCACCGTGGCGGAGGTGATCAAAAAGGCCCAGTATGAGATCGAGGAGCAGCCCAAGTCCCTGTCCTCCATGGAGCCGCTGCTCATCGACCGGATCCGGCGGGATTTTCCCGAGTATAATCCGGAGCTGATCCGCCAGCGGGTGGCGCGGGACGCCAAAGCCTTTTATGAGAGCGCCCAGGCCGGAAAATGTCTCTATACGGACGGGATCTCGGACCAGCTCAGGGAGCGGCTGGAAAGCAGCCTGCCTCCGGATGTGGCGGACGAAATTCGGGTGCATAAGGTGGCCCTGGCCGCTTATGACGACAGATCGGAGGATCGGGGACTGACCTTCCAGGCGGCGGCCTCCTTCAAGGACCGGGCGGGGACAACCCGGCAGCGGCGCCTGGTGCTCACCTATTTGGCCGCCTGGGCCACGGACACCGTCGACGGCGTGAGAAAGGCCAACTGTCCCAACTGCGGCGCCCCCGTTCCCGCCGTGGGCAGCAAGGTCTGCCAATACTGCGGCACGGCCCTGAAGGTTTGGGCCGGGACAGGGTGGCTGCTGACGGATATTAGGGAAGATTGATAGTTGCCGCTTTTTCTTTTCGGTGAAAAGAAAAAGCGGCGCAAAAAGAAAAGCTTAACAAGGATATGGTTTATGAGTACAAACAAGTTATCCCTCTTAAGTTTCTCTTTTTTGCGCGCTTTTTTCTCTTTACCAAAGAGAAAAAAGCGCATACAAAACATTAACAATCGGTAAAATCCTCGGAAAAACCACGCGTGCCCGCCACAACCTGTGGTATACTGGCCTGTAAGATTTGGGAGGAAAGACACAAGATATGGAATCCAACTACAGCGTTTCCAACATAACGGTCATGGAGGGCCTGGACGCGGTGCGGATGCGCCCGGGCATGTATATCGGCACCACGGGTCCCAAGGGGCTCCACCATCTTTTGTGGGAGATCGTGGACAACGCCATCGACGAGGCGGCCAACGGCTATGCCAACGAGATCAATGTGACTTTGAACAAGGACGGCTCCGTCACCGTTTTCGACAACGGTCGGGGCATCCCCGTGGGCATCCACGAAAAACTGGGCGTCTCCGGGGTGGAGGTGGTCTTCACCCAGCTCCACGCCGGCGGCAAGTTTGGCTACGATTCCTATGGTTACTCCGGCGGCCTCCACGGCGTGGGCGCCTCCGTGGTGAACGCCCTGTCCAGGTGGGTCACGGTGGAGGTGTTCACCCAGAACCGGTCCTACAGGCAGGAGTTCGAGAGCGCCGAGGATGCGGACGGAAAGATCGTCTCCGGCCGGCCCAAATACCCCCTGATGGAGACGGGCCGGACTCGGAAGCAGGGCTCCCTCATCACCTTCCTGCCCGACGATCGGGTGTTTGAGACCGTGGAATGGAGCTATGATGTGATCATGCGCCGGCTCCGGGAGCTGGCGTACCTCAACCGGGGGGTGAAGCTGACCCTTTTGGACCAGCGGCCCGGGAAGAAGGACCGGAAGGACGAGTTCTGCTTCGAGGGGGGCTTGTCCGACTTTGTGCGCTATCTCAACAGCGAGAGCACGCCTCTCTATGACACGCCTATCCATATCGGCGGCAAGAGCGGCGATATCCTTGTCGACCTGGCCATCCAGCACAACGACGGCTACAACGAGAACCTGTTCTCCTATGTGAACAACATCCCCACCTCCGAGGGGGGGACCCATGAGACCGGCTTCAAGGCGGCGTTCACCAAGTGCATGAACGACTACTGCCGCCGGACCGGGATTTTGAAGGACAAGGACCCCTCCCTGGCGGGAGAGGACTTTCGCGAAGGGCTGACGGTGGTCCTGTCCGTGAAGATGCGGAACATCCAGTTTGAGGGCCAGACCAAGACCAAGCTGGGCAACACCGAGGCCCGGCCCGCCGTGGAGGCGGTGGTGACCCAGGAGCTGACCCGATATCTGGAGGACATCAAGAACGCCGCCACGGGCAACATCATCGCCGACAAGGCCCTCAAGGCCAGCAAGGCGCGGCAGGCCGCCCGGAAGGCCAAGGAGAACGCCCGGGAGAAGAACAAGCTGGAAAACGCCCCCCTGGTCGGCAAGCTTTCCAGCTGCACCGGTCGGAACTACGCCATCAACGAGCTGTTCATCGTGGAGGGCGACTCCGCCGGCGGCTCCGCCAAGCAGGGCCGAGACCGGCGGTTTCAGGCCATCCTGCCCCTGCGCGGCAAGCCTCTGAACGTGGAGAAGAAGCGACTGGAGCAGGTGCTGCAAAACGAGGAGTTCCGCTCCATCATCACCGCCCTGGGCACCGGCATCGGCGAGGACTTCGACATCTCAGGCCTAAAATACGACAAGGTCATCATCCTGGCGGACGCAGACCAGGACGGCGCCCACATCCGGGCCATCCTGCTCACCTTCTTCTATCGCTACATGCGGGAGCTGATCAACCAGGGCCACGTGTATATCGGCATGGCCCCCCTTTATCGGGTGCAGAAGAAGGACGCCAAGCCCATCTATTGTTATGACGACCCGGCTCTGAAGCAGGCCCTGAAGACCGTGGGCAAAAATTACACCCTCCAGCGCTACAAGGGCCTGGGGGAGATGAACCCGGAGCAGCTGTGGGAGACCACCATGGACCCGGCCCATCGGCGGCTCACCCGGGTGCACATCGAGGACGCGGCGGATGTGGAGCACCTGGTGACGGTGCTCATGGGGGACAAGGTCCAGTCCCGGAAGGAGTACATCTTCTCCTACGCCGACTTCAACAAGGACAAGACCGCATTTGAGAAGCTGAGAGAACGGCAATGAGCAAGAAACCAGAAGAACCGAAACAGGAGGAAATCATCCTCTTTAGAAGCATGGACGAGGTCATGCACGACTCCATGATCCCCTATGCCGAGCATGTCATTTTGGAGCGGGCCCTGCCCCGGGTGGAGGACGGCCTCAAGCCCGTTCAGCGGCGTATCCTCTATACCATGCTGGAGCTGGGCCTGTCCCCGGACAAGCCTCACCGCAAAAGCGCCCGCATCGTGGGCGACTGCCTGGGCAAATATCATCCCCACGGGGACAGCTCCGTCTACGAGGCCATGGTCCACCTGGCCCAGCCCTTCGCCATGAGTTTGCCGCTGGTGGACGGCCATGGAAACTTCGGCTCCATCGACGGGGACTCCGCCGCCGCCATGCGGTATACCGAGGCCCGGATGACCGACGCGGCCATGCAGCTTTTGCGGGACATCGACCTCGATACAGTGGACTATTCCCTGAACTTCGACGACACGCTGAAGGAGCCGGACCTGCTGCCGGGCCGGTTTCCCAATCTGCTCATCAACGGGGCCTCGGGCATCGCGGTGGGCCTGGCCACCAACATCCCGCCCCATAACCCAGGCGAAGCCATTGATGCAGCGGTGGCCATGATCGACGACCCCAAGGTGAGCCTGAAGAAGCTCATGGAGATCATGCCCGGGCCGGACTTCCCCACGGGCGGGTATATCATCGACTCCGCGGAGCTGCAGGCCGCCTATGAGACGGGCCGGGGGAAGCTGACCATGCGGGCCCGGACCCACTTTGAGCAGCAGAAGAACGGCAAGACGCTGATCGTCGTCACCGAGATCCCCTTCGGGATCAACAAGGCAGCGGCCCTGCAAAAGATTTTGGCCGTGACCCAGGAGAAGAAGGCCATGTTCGCCGGCGTCGCCGACATCCGGGACGAATCCGACCGCCAGGGCATGCGGGCGGTCATCGAGGTGAAGAAGGATGCGGATCCGGAGAAGATCCTCCAGGCCCTGTTCAAGTATTCGGATCTGCAGTGCACCTTCGGCGTGAACATGACCGCCATCGCCGAGGGCAAGCCCCAGCAGTTGGACCTGAGGAGCATCCTCAGATATTTCATCGGCCACCAGAAGAACGTGATCACCCGCCGGACGAAGTGCGAGCTGGAGACCGCCCGCCGCCGGGAGCACATCCTGGAGGGCCTCATGGTGGCGGTGGATCATGTGGACGCGGTCATCCGTCTGATCCGGGGGAGCAAGTCCCCCAAGGAGGCAAAGGAGAAGCTCATGGCCACCTATGGCCTCACCGAGGTCCAGGCCCAGGCCATTTTGGACCTCCGGCTCCAGCGGCTCACCAATCTGGAGCTGGTGGCCATCGAGAAGGAATATCGGGATGTGCAGAAGCGCATTGCCGAGCTGGAGGGGATCCTGTCCTCGGAGCGAAAGCTCATGGCTTTGATCAAAAAGGAGCTGTTGGAGATCAAGGCCCTGTTCCCCGTGCCCCGGCGGACACAGATCGTGAAGGGGGAGGCCCGGATCGAGCTGCCGGAGGAGGGGGCCCCGGAGGAGGAGGAGATGGCCGTGGCCTTCTGCGCGGATCTGAAGGTCCGCAAGTGGCCGTCGCGGCTCTTTACCCTGGCCGAGATCAGCGCCGACAAGCCCTGGCGGGTGGTGAAGGTCATGGGCGACGGGAAGCTCAGGCTGTTCACCGATCGGGGGGACATGGTGATGCTGAATGTCAGCGACATCCCCGAAACCCGGCCCACGGCCCGGGCGGTGAGCCTGACTTCGCTGCTGGCCTTTGAAAAGAACGAGCAGATCGTGGCCGTCTTCGGCGAGGATAAGGAGGGGGACTATCTCTTCTTCACCGCCGGGGGCGCCGTGAAGCGGACCGCCTGTGAGGAGTATGGCGTGCGGGTGAAGCGGACCGCGGCCCTGAATCTGAAGGACAAGGACAGCCTCATCGCCGTGGAGAAGGCCAACGGGCTTTCGATCCTGCTGGTGACGGAGCGGGGCATGAGCATCCGCTTTGCCGCGGAGGAAGTGCCCGCCATGGGCCGGGTGTCCGGAGGCGTTCGGGGAATCAAGCTGGAGGAGAAGGATCGGGTGCTCTTCGCCGGGCAGACCGACGACGAGGGAGAGTTGGCTCTCATCACGGATCGGGGCTTCTCCAAGCGCAGCTTCCTCTTTGAATATGAGCCCCAGGGTCGGGGCGGCAAGGGGCTCAAGACCTTCGACTTCACCAAGAAGGGGACCAACGGCACCCGGCTTGTGTGGGCGGCGCCCGTGAAGGAGCCCTATGACATCTGCATTGTGCAGCGCCGGAGCCCGGAGACGCCGATGAACACGGAGCAGCTGCGGCTGGAGGATAGGTTCAGCCGGGGGACCATGGCGGTGCAGGTGCTGTTGGACGACGATGTGATCGCCGTGCGGCCGGTGCTGTCCGGGAAAATTTGAGGGGGGCGCAACCTTCCGGGGCTCCTGCCGGTGTTATGGGTGAAATCACAAGGGAGGAAACCGACATGAAGAAGATAAAGTCCTTTTGCGCTCTGCTGCTGGCAGCGGCGTTTATCCTGGCTGTGGGGGGGTGCGGCAGAAAGTCTGCCGACTACGCCCGGAGCGAAACCGCCCCCATGGCGTATGACATGACTGCCGAGTATGAGTACGCGGCGGATGCGGAAGTGCCCATGCCCATGGCCCAGGCGGAGGAGGGCTATTCTAACGCCAAGGCCGCCGGAAAGGTGGCCACCGCCACCACATCCCAGGCTGCCGGCACGGGGGAGAACCTGACCGGGGCCGTGGCGGGGCGGAAGATCATCAAAAACGGGGAGCTGTCCATCCAGACCCGGGAGTTCGACGAATTTTTGACCAGCCTGAACCAGGCCATCCGCAGCGTGGGCGGCTATGTGGAATCGTCCAGCGTCAGCGGCAACAGCTACAATCGGAACCGGATGCGGTCAGCGGACATCACCGCGCGGATCCCGGCGGAGAACCTGGACGCCTTCTGCGACCAGGTGTCGGACCTGGGTAACGTGACCTATAAAAACCTGTACACCCGGGATGTGACCCTGACCTATGTGGATTTGGAGAGCCATGTGAAGGCGCTGCGCACCGAGCAGGGGACGCTGATGGAGCTGCTTGCCAAGGCGGAGCGGGTGGAGGACATCATCGCCATCCAAAGCCGGCTTTCCGATGTGCTCTATGAGATCGAGAGCTATGAGTCCACCCTCCGCACCTACGATGACCAGATCGCCTATTCCTCCGTGTATCTGTCCATCCAGGAGGTGGCCCGGGAGACGGCGGTGGAGAAGGAGACCGCGTCAGAGGAGATCGCCCGACGCTTCCGGGAGAACTGGGAGGATGTGAAGGAGGGCGCGGCCCGGTTCGGGATCAACTTCCTGTCCCAGCTGCCTGTGATCCTGGTGTGGGTGCTGTTCCTGGGGGTCGTGGCGGTCGTCGCGGTATTGATCGTCAAGGGCGCGCCCAGGCGGAAGGAAAAGCGGGAGCGCCGTCGGGCCCTGAAGCGCCAGAAGGCCTATCAGGAGGCCCAGGCCAAGGAGACGAAGGAGTAACGGGGACGAGTTCCTTTTCTCTTCAGTGAAGAGAAAAGGAACCGAAAAGAGAAGCTTAAGAGGGGGATATATAATGGAAAGGAAGCCGTATATCCCCTTAAAGTTCTTTGGCACCACCTTTCTTTCAAGAAAGGTGGTCCGCTTATAATCGTTCCTATAAAAAAAGGAGACATCTATGAAGCGACTGCTCAAGGGCGCGCAGATCCTGACCCGGGACGCCTGCCTGCAAAACGGGTACCTGGGCATCGACGGCGACCGGATCGACTATGTGGACGCTCAGCCGCCACAGGTCCCCTATGATGAAACGAAGGACATGACCGGTGCGCTCCTGCTGCCGGGGCTGGTCAACGGCCACACCCACACGGGCATGAGCCTGTTGAGGGGCCTGGGCAGCGATCTGCCCCTGCAGCAGTGGCTCTTTGACAGGGTGTTCCCCGTGGAGGATCGGCTCACCGACGAGGATTTGCGGCTCGGCATGGAGCTGTCCATGCTGGAGATGCTCGCCTCCGGCACCGCCTCCTTCACCGACATGTATATGGGCGCCGACTACTGTGCCCCGGCGATCCTGGCCGCGGGCATGAAGGCGAACCTATGCCGACCCCTCCAATCCTTTGACCCCGAGGAGGACCCCATGACCTGCCGCCGGATGCGGGAGATGCTGGCCCTCTATGACCAATGGCACGGCGCCGGAAACAGCCGGATCCAGGTGGATTTCTCCATCCACGCCGAATACACCTGCACGGAGAAGATGGTTCGCGCCGCTGCGGAGGAGGCCCACAAGCGGGGCGTCGGCATGCACATCCATCTGTCGGAGACGGCAGCGGAGCAGCAGAACTGCATTCAAAAGTACGGATTGACTCCGGCGCAGTGGTTTGACAAGCTGGGCGCTTTCGACCTCCGGGCCTATGCCGCCCACGGCGTTTGGCTCACGGCGGAGGACCGGGCCCTGCTGCGGGAGCGGGGCGTCACGGTGGTCCATTGCCCGGAGAGCAATCTGAAGCTGGGCAGCGGCGTGGCGGATGTGCCCGCCCTGCTGCAGGCGGGCGTGTCCGTGGCCCTGGGCACCGACGGCGCGGCCAGCAACAACAACCTGAACCTGGTGGAGGAGATGCACCTGGTCTCCATCCTCCACAAGGGCATTCATCGGGATCCCACCCTCCTCTCCCCCCGCCAGGTGCTGACCATGGCTACGGAAAGCGGCGCCCGTCTCCAGGGCCGGTCGGACACCGGCGTCCTGATCCCGGGCAACAAGGCGGACATCGTCGCCATCCGCATGGACCGCCCCCACCTTACCCCCGCCATCGACCCCGTTTCTCACCTGGTCTATGCCGCCCAGGGGGCGGATGTGTCCATGACCATGGTGGACGGCGCTATCCTCTATGAAAACGGGGAATATCTCACGATGGACCGGGATAGGATCCTCTTCGACGCCCGCCGCGCGGCCCGGCGGCTTTGGGGCTGATTCGGACGGCCGATAAGGGGCACGCGGCTTGTCACAATTCCTTTTCGATTTATCCCCGCTTCCTTTGTTGAATCGGGAGGCGGAATATGGTATGATACCTCTGCTCAGGGAGAGAGTGGAGAGATGATGGATCAGAAGAAAAATCGGATAGTGGGCCTGATGCCCACCTATAGCTGGGTGTGCCTGGGCGTGAATGTCCTGTGCCAATGCCTGGTCTTTTGGGCGACCCGACCCATCCTGGCCCATCTGACGCCCCTGGACCTATCAACGCCCCTGGACGCACGCATCCCCTTTCGGCCGGCATGGATCACCGTCTATGTGCTGTCCTTCGCCTCCTGGATCATCACCCTGGTGCTGCTCTTGCGGGGGCAAAAAAAGCAGGCCGTCTACCGGAACACGGCGGCCTATCTGTGCACCCTTCTGCTGACGCTGATCCTGTTTTTGACCGTGCCCGCCGCCATGGTCCGGCCGGAGGTGACCGGGCGGGACTTCTTTTCCTTCGTCACCCGGGTGGTCTATCTCTTTGATCAGCCCAACAACCTGTTTCCCTCCCTTCATGTGATCTGCAGCTGGTATTGCTGGCGGGTCATCGACGGCAGCGAAACCGGCGTTCCCCGGTGGTATAAAGGGTTCAACCTGATCTTTTTCCTGCTGGTCTGCCTGAGCGTGCTGCTTGTGAAGCAGCACCTGTTTGTGGATGTCCCCGCGGGGATCCTGGCGGCGGAGGTGCCCATCGTTCTGAGCCGCCGGTTCCGCTGGGAGCGGGCCGGGTTCGCCATCGAGGAGCGCTTTGCCAGGCGGGTCTCAGGGGAGCGGCAATAATCGGTTGTCAAAGATGATGCTTATATGATATGATAGGAAAAAAGAATCGGGAGGAACAATGCATGAAGCAACTGAATCTCACGCCCCATATCGGCTGCGCGCCGGAGGATTTCGGTAAAACCGTGCTGATGCCCGGGGATCCCCTCCGCTCCAAGATGATTGCGGAGACCTACCTCACCGACGCGGAGCTGGTGAACAACATCCGCGGCGTTCAGGGCTACACCGGCTACTATAAGGGCAAGCGGGTGTCCGTCATGGCCAGCGGCATGGGCATGCCCGCCATCGGCATCTATTCCCACGAGCTTTACAACTTCTTCGGCGTGGAGAGCATCATCCGCGTGGGATCCGCCGGTGGCATGCATCCGGACCTGAAGCTTTTCGACATCGTCATCGGCCAGGGCGCCTGCTATAACAGCGCCTTTGTGAACCAGTATGCGTTGCCCGGCACCTATTCCGCCATCGCGGACTTTGACCTGTGCCGCAAGGCGGTGGACGAGTGCGAGAAGCGGGGCCTGCGGTATAAGGTGGGCAACCTGCTTTCCTCCGACAATTTCTATAACGACGCCGTGGACCAGAGCGCCTGGGTGAAGATGGGCGTGCTGGCGGCGGAGATGGAGTCCGGCGCCCTCTATATGAACGCGGCCCGGGCGGGCAAAAAGGCCCTGTGCATCTGTACCATCTCCGACCTGATCGCCGGCGGCGAGGCCACCACCCCCGAGCAGCGGCAAAACGCCTTCCACGACATGATCCAGGTGGCGCTGGAGATCGCGGAATAAAACCGGAGGGACGAACGAAAAAAGGAAGGGCTGCCCCTTCCTTTTTCTCTTGCCTTTTTGGTGGGAAAAGGTATACTGGAGACATCCCAAGGAAGGGGGGAACGAGGTGTGGACAGCGAGCAGATTTATGCCCAGGCGGAGACCCTGGCTCAGGCGGATACCGAGGAGAGCCTGGAGCAGGCCATGGCCCTCTTTGGCTCCATCCGAGGCTGGCAGGATGCGGACCGGCGGTTTATAGACTGCCGAACGCGGCTGGGGCAGCTGCGCTGGCAGCGGGAGTCCGCTTGGCTTAAGCAGGAGGAGGATCGTTTTGAAGCCAAAGTGGCTCGCTGGAAAAAGGCGGGACTGACGGCGCTTATAGCGGTGCTGCTCATCATCGCGGTGGTGACCACGGTCACCATGATCCAATTTCGGCGCTACAACCGGGCGGCGGAGTACTTCACCGCCGGGGAATATGAGCGGGCTGCCGCAGCTTTCCAGGCCATGGGGGACTATCAGGACTCAAGGGCCCGGGTGTTCATGTCCGCGGTGGGCCTGTATAACACCGGCCGATACGAGCAGGCCCTGCCCTACTTTACTTGGTTGGACGGCTATATCGACAACGGCTACTATCTCATGCGCTGCCGGGAGCGGCTGGGGCAGTGAGCGGGCAAACCAAAAGGCTTCCCTTCAAAACAGGGAAGCCCTTTTCTTCATTGCGCCGAGAGGCGCCGCATCATTCCCAGATCCGGTAGGCCATCAAAAAGTGACCGGTCCAGTATTCGGTGTAGATGCTGCTGCGGATGACCACGCAGCCGCCGGAGCTGCTGGCATCGATCATGCGGCCGCCGCCCATATAGATGCCCACATGGCCCGTGGAGTCGCTGCTGCCGGAGAAGACCAGGATGTCCCCCCGCTTCAGCTCGTCCATGCTCTCGATCCGCCGATACTTGCTGCAGGTCCGCCAGCGGACGCTGGTCATATAGCTGGCGTTGGCGCCTGCCTGCTTCAGGCACCAATAGACGAAGCCGGAGCAGTCGAAGCTGTCCGGGCCCTTCCCGGCCCGCACATAGGGGCAGCCCAGCCGGCTCTCCGCGGCGGCGATCATGCCCTCGATCCCGGAGCCATAGCTCCCGGACCCGCCGGAGGGCTTCTTGGTGGGGGCGGGCGTGTCCTCCGCCACCGGTTCCGGGGTGTTCTCCACCACGGGGGCGGGGGTATCCTCGATTGCCGGTTCGGAGGTGTCCTCCACATATTCCACATCCGGGTTGGGCACCCAGGTGGCTTCCGGCGTGTCCTCCGTATAGATCACATCCGGCTGAGGCGTAAAGACTTCCGCCTCGGTGGGGGTGGGGGTGGCTTGGCTTGTCGCTTTGCCCGTTGCCTTGGCAGTGGCCTTGGCGGTGGCTTTGCTCGTTGCCCTGTCGGTGGCCTTGGCGGTGGTTTTGCTCGTTGCTTTGGCGGTTGCTTTAGCGGTGGCCTTGGCGGTGGCCTTGGATGAGGGCTTGGGCGTGGCGGTGGGCCGCGGCGTGGCCGTGGGCTTGGGCGTGGCGGTGGGAGCGGCGTTGGCTGAGCCGGACACCAGCTTTTCCAGCGTTCGCGGGCCCGCCTTGCCGTCCACGGCGAGGCCGTTGTTGGCCTGGAAGTCCCGAATCGCCTGCTCCGTGGGCTCGGCAAATCGGCCCGTCACCTGCGTCAGGCGCATGTATCCCAGCCGGGCCAGCATCCGCTGCAGGGCGATCACATCGTCCCCTCGATCGCCGGTTTCAAAGCTGTGGGGGGAAACTTCGTTGCTGAGGAGCAGGGAGACGGTCCCCCGACCCAGATTTCCATCGGCCACCAGGCCGTTGTCCTCCTGAAACCGCTTCACCGCCAGAGCGGTGAGTTTGCCATAGATGCCGTCTGGCTGGAGCACCAGATAGCCCAGCTTCAGCAGCTGTCCCTGCCAGGCCAGGATCTGGTCGGACTTGTCCCCCAGGCGCAGGGTATTGGCCACGGGCTCGTCCCCGAAGAGGGTCTCCAGCACCGTGGAATCCACGGAGGTGCCGTTGCCCAGCTTGTTCAGCAGCCGGAACCGCTCCACGGCCTGGGCCGTTTGGGCGTCGAAGAAGCCGTCCGCCGAGGTGGCCAGATAGCCCAGCTCCAGCAGCCGCTCCTGGATGCTCTGCACCTCCGGGCCCCGGTCCCCGGGGAGCACGGCGTAGAGGGCGGCGTTCTCGTCGTTCAGTTTCAAATAGGTGGTTTCGTCGCATAGGCCTGTCTCCGGCAGACCGCTGCGCCGTTGGAAAAGGGCGATGGCGCTGGCCACACCGGCGCCATAGATGTCCTCGGGCTGCTCAAAGTCCAGGTATTCCAGACTCATGAGCCGGATCTGGATGTCCCGGATGATGGAGGCGCGCATGCCCGTGCCGATCACATCCCCGTTCAGGGGGTTCAG
>Ga0079305_1002281_pt1 | contig 17628 bp, 15 predicted proteins | sample LMS_cellobiose_e_FD_79183 | JGI IMG/M metagenome (GOLD analysis project Ga0079305, IMG submission 79183) | Rumen-fistulated moose microbial communities from Alaska, USA - LMS_cellobiose_enrichment | ecosystem: Host-associated > Mammals > Digestive system > Stomach > Rumen fluid ... | reverse complement strand
TGAGGCGAGAGGAACCGGTCAGGTCGATTTCCCGCTGATAAGCGGAATTGCCCGCGTCCATATAATAAGAAATTGCTTGCTCCACGTCGCCATTGAATATCAGTTTTCCGTGATCCAGCACGACGCATTTGCTGCACAGCTGCCGGATGGTGTTCATGTTATGGCTGACATAGAGAATCGTGCGGCCTTCGGAAGAAGATACTTCACTCATTTTATCCAGACACTTCTTCTGAAACGTCATGTCGCCGACAGCCAGCACTTCGTCCATGATCATGACTTCAGAGTCCAGATGCGCAGCCACGGAAAACGCCAGCTTCACATACATGCCGCTGGAATAGCGTTTGACCGGCGTGTCGATGAACTGGCGGCACTCGGAGAAGTCGATGATGGCTTCCAGTTTCCTGTCGATTTCCCGCTTCTTCATACCCAGGATCGCGCCGTTCATGTAGATGTTCTCCCGCCCGGTCAGTTCTCCATGAAAGCCGGTACCTACCTCCAGCATGGACGCGACGCGGCCGTTCAGCCCGATTTCACCGCTGGTCGGCGCGGTCACCCGTGAAATCAGTTTGAGTAGGGTAGACTTTCCCGCCCCGTTTCTGCCGATAATACCTACGCGCTCGCCGGGAGCAACATCAAAGGACACGTCATCCAACGCCTGGAAGGTTTCGCCTTTTTCGTAATCCCGCGCGCCAATTCGCCTAGTCGGGTCTTCCCGACGGAAAAGTTTTGCATTGAACCGCTGCAATTCTTCCCGCAGGGTGGTTCCGCCGATCTGGCCAAGGCGATAAACCTTGGATATGTGGTCGATTTTTATCATTGTTTCAGACATTTTCTATAATTCCTTTTTCAGCAGATTTTTCACGAGGTTCAATCGACCGTTATCGTTCAAACGAAGACTTATCGGGAAACTTCCTGGTAAATGTTTCTATTAGCTTGCTTCGCAGTTCAGGAACATCTTCCGCGCGTGTGTTATCACCGTCATTTAAGCAGACACCGATGTATTTTGATTGTTGTATAACGGCAATTACACGATTTATCGTTGTCAAAGATAATTCTATTGATGGGCCATAATAGTTATTTGGAGCCGGGCAAAAATTCCCCGTAAAAATGCTCCATAACGTTGGTAAACGTATTGTAACATCCTGAACTGTTCTGAATTTCGTACAACAAGATTTATTTAGAATTTCATAATATTCATGCCATAACTGCCTGAATGAATCTTTCAAAAACGGCATGACGCAATGACTACTTTTCATTCCGACAATATATCCGTCTTCTAATATTCTTTTAATATATACTGTCCAAATGCTATATATTGCCCAAATACCAATAATATGTGAGAACCATTTCTCAGGGTTTTTTTCTATCGCTTCAGTTATATTGAAAGCCTCATTAATAACAACATAATCATTCAAGAACCTTTTCGCCCAGGAAGGAATTGTTTCGGAAAAATAGGCAGGCTTCGCGATCGCGGTGAGTTTGGGCAGCCCGTTTGTAAAAAAGTCTTCCGGCTTCACAGGCTTGTTTAAGAAAACGTCATCATTAAAGTATATGAAGTGTTCACTGAGGTCTTTTATTCTCCACAGGTTGAGTTCGATTGTGTCCGAACAAAAGGTTGGAAGGTATTGGGGAGGGATAAAATCGCTGTGGGAAATAAATCGAAGTTTGCTGTTCTCAATATTCAGCCAATCCGGTTTATGCCCACAGGTAACAAAAAAAACCGTTCTTACCCAAGGCGCGTATTTCTCTATCGCTCGGAACCAATACGGAAGCAGATCCCAATTTCTGTATCTTGCAGGTAGATTCGCTTGTTTGGTAATTTGTGTATCTGTCATTTCATAATATTTTGTTTTCTCCCTGATCCACTTTTCATCGTTTCCGTCCACCCAGGTAATTACGATATCGATTGGATAGTCTTCCTTTGCATTTTTATCATTTTTGAAATAGGACAAAACAGTTCCCTTCACAAAAAGATTCATTATGTGTAATATACGGATCACTCTGGCAAACTGATGCCGTATGAAACTGAAAGCCTTATCCATTTTAACTTTCCTCATAAAAAGCATAAAAACTCCCCTCACAACCGTTGTAAATGGAAGATAGTAAAAAGGTAGAAATACTTTCTTAGTTACAGGCATCACTTTTGTAAAGGCATTGTAGACCAAACTTTTCTTTAAAAAAATTATTCTCTGCTTCAAAAGCTTTTGGTTATAAATCCGGCGGTGTTTATTTGCCGCAATCAAACGACCATACCATTTGCTTATCTGCGGATTCATCGTTGCTTCAGGAGGGAGCAGTGTGGAATAAAAATTATGCAGTGTCAATTCCTCTTCTGTTACTGTTCCCAATAACTCTGTGAGTAGTTTTCTCTGTGTCGCTTTATCGCATTCTATTTGTTTTTCACGATGCACATTCGAAATCCGATTGTCGGACATCCGACGAAACAATAATACTTCAGGCAAAATACATACCCGTCCATAACGGCTGACTGTCATCCACATGCCGTAATCCTGAGCATAGACCAACTCCTCGTCATAGTAAATGTTATGCCGTATGAGCATTTCTCGATTAAAAAACGCTGTCGGATGAGTAGGACCGGGATTAACGAACAGCATCCTGACCCGATAGCTTTCCATGTCTTCTATTCCTTTTTTCACCCCGACCCGTTGATCAGCAGACGGTTTGTCAGTGAAGTCTTTCGTAAAAGCACCGCAGACGATCACATCGGGATGGCTTTCCATAAAGGCAAGCTGTTTCTCAAAACGCTCCGGAACAGAGATATCATCGCTGTCCATCCGGGCAATATATTTCCCCCGCGCTTCCCGGAAGCCGATGTTCAGAGATTTTGTTACGCCGATATTGGTTTCATTGCGAATTATGCGAATACGTGGATCCGCAAGTGTATTCAGGTATGCTACAGATTCATTCGTTGAGCCGTCATCGATAATCAGAAATTCAAAATCCCGAAAAGTCTGTGCCAGGATGCTGTCAACCGCCTCCCGCAAAACAGAAACATTCGTATTGTAAGTCGGCATCACGACACTGATCGTTACCATATTATCACTCCTGTCAGATCGTATCTATGAATGTCCGTTCGATACGGCAGAATAACATAAGCCCTATGAAAAAAATCAACAGGCTGACGATCCAGCTGATGAGATAATAGGTTAAGTCAAAATATCCGAATCCAAACACCGCGTAGCGGAATGTGGTAATGACCGGCGTAATTGGATTGATCATATACAGTCCGCGATAGTTTTCGGGAATCAGCTGCAGCCCGTAAGCGATGGGAGAGCCGTATTGCCATAGCTGCAGGCCGAATCCCACCAGCATCGCCAGGTCACGGTATTTGGTGGTCACGGAAGAAATGATAATACCGCAGCCGACAGACAGAATCATCATCTGCAAAACAAGCGGAATAACAAGAAGCATCTTTGGCGTAAACTGAATGCTCGTTCCGCCCTTAAAAAACACGATCAGCCATATCCCAAAGAGCAGCGCAAGCTGAATGGCGAAGGCAATCAGGTGCGTAATCGACGTAGCGATCGGAGATACCAGCCGGGGATAATACACCTTTTCCATGGTATTTCTGTTTATGATAAATGTATTGGACGTTGCCTGCAAAACAGAAGAAAAATACGTCCAGCAGATATTGCCGCTCATATAAAACAAAAAACCAGGCACCACATAATCACCCGGAGCGTCCAGGGTTGTCAGTCGCGCCAGATTGCCAAACACCACGGAGAAAACCACTGTCGTCAGCAGCGGCTGGATGATAGCCCATAAAGGGCCTAAAACGGTCTGTTTGTACAGCGCAATAAAATCCCGTTTAACAAACAGAAAAATCAGATCATGATATTCAAAGGTTTCACGAAGATGCAAATCCAACAGTTTATGTTTGCTTGTGATGACCGTTTTGAATTGCTCAGTTTTCATATCAAACCTAGAATATTTCATGGTTTATGCTGTGACGCGGCGTTGGGTAGCGGTCTTTTGGCCTGTATCTTCATTTATAATACAATATTGACAATAAACTAAAACAAAGCGAGATAAGACATACTCATGATTTCGTGAAACTGAAATCTGACGCTTACATTATATCCCGATGCCAGGTACCGTCAAGGTGCTTTTATCTGCCGCAAAAGCATCACCAACAGGTGAAAACCCTCGTATGACCTCCCAGGATGTGGTATCATAGAGGCGGAAAGCGGAGGAGGCGGCAGGCCTGCGAAGAGCCCGCCGGTCAGTCGACGTCCTGTTTAAGGCGTTCAAGGATAGAATCAAAGAGCAATAAAAAAGGGTTGCAAGGGAGAACCGGGCATGATGAAATATAAGGTCATTGATAAAGAAACTTATTATCGGAATGGGGTTTTTCGTCACTTCACGGAAGACTGTAAATGCTCCACGTCCATGACCGCGCGAATTGACGTCACGGAGCTTGTTGAGTATTCTAAAAAAACAAAGACGAAGTTCTATCTCAATTTCCTGTACATCCTCTCAAAGGTGTTGAACTCCCGGGATGATTACAGAATGGGCTATCTTTGGCAAACCCAGGAGCTGATCTGTTATGATGTGATCCATCCTGCGCAGTATGTTTTTCATGAAGACACCGAAACCTGCACCCCTGTTTATACAGAATATTACGAGGATTACGGCACATTCTACACCAAGGCCCGTCAGGATGTGGAAAACGCAAAAAAGACCCGGGAATACGGACTGGATATGGCCAATCACCCCAACTGGTTCGAGGCCTCTTATATTTCCTGGCTTTCCTATGATTCGCTGAATATTGAGTTACCGGACGGCTATTTGTTTTTTGCGCCTATCATCAACTGGGGAAAGTACCGTGAGGAAAACGGCCGGCTTGTGATGCCGGTGAGCGTCCGGCTCAACCATGCGATTGCGGACGGTTATCTGGTCGCCAATGTCTACCGTCTGCTCGGGCAGGAGATGGAATCCTTTGTAAGGAGATGACCCGTCCAATTCCGGTTTGCCGCTCTCCCGATTCCCTCCCCAAAAAAAGTCCGTCGGGAAACAAAACCTGAGGGACAGGGGGATCTCATGACTTGGCACATTGCGGAACGTTTGGGAACGGTGTTATAGATTCGCTTTCTCGATAAAACTTTTAAGTTTATTTCTATCCCAAAGAATGACGAGATTTTTTCTTGCCAATTCCTCCGCTGCGGGGGTAAAATGACTGTTTGTAAGCACACAGGCAACGTGGCAATCGTGCAATGACTTGCTGGCTATAACTTCCTGAACCGCGGAAACGCCGACAGGAGAATCATACCGTTTGCATTGAATGGCATAGCGCACATCCTCTTTTTCCGCGATGACGTCCGTGCCGAAATCTCTTGAAGAAGGCGTGATGTGAATGTTTATAAAGCCGATTGAACGAAGAAGATTACCTGTAAAGATTTCAAAATTCCGACCTTCCATGATATCAACTTCTTTTAGTTCAGGCATATTACCCGCTTTTTCATTCAAAAGTCCGGAATTGATTACAGTGACCCCCCTGGCCAACGCGCGGTTACGCAGCTCAATGACCCGTGATTTTAAAACGCTTTCGCTGACTTCATCCCCGGATAACACTTTCAATACTTCTTCATCAGCGGTCAATCCAACTCGTTGAAGAATATCGGTGATAAAATTTCTACGAATATCCTCGGGCTTCAATGCGTTGAAATCCACTTCATAAAAACATTCTTCTTTCAATTCGTCAGGTAAATCCTGTCTGTTTTTGACAGAGAAAAGATAAGCAAACACCCGTACCGGCACAGGAATGACATGATTCCCCATTTGCAAATTAAGAGCGCGAATGCTAACAGTTTGTCTCCATATTTGCTTCTGTTTATAGTTTAACGATTGAATATCGGAAATGACCAAAATATCACTATCACTAAGATTTAGAAAAATCGTGCCAAAATCACCTTCTTCTTTAATCAACGCCGCAGATACAAAATGAACCCGAACATTCAGTTCACCAGCAATACTTGAAACAAACGGTACAATCAACCTTTCCGGACATCCGACCAAAACGCAATTAGTCAACTTTTGATCGGTATTAACGACACGTTTTACATATTCAACATATTCTGATACCTTTTCTTGCAATGATAAAGGCAACTCAACATCCTTTGCTCTTTTTAGGTCCTGAGGAATATATCTATATAATTCTTTATTTATTTTGTTATCATCCATAATACCATTACTGTCCCGGTTGATTCTTCGGTAATCTGTATGATTCTTTTTCCAAAATCGAGTTCATTCTAACCGTCGTGATTTATATTATCATCCCCAAAACGTGTTATCATTATAGTATCACATCAGACAGATATTCGCAACAGGAACCCCCTCGCAAATTGAATTCACAAGAAAACCATTTTAAAACGGAGTCCGTGTCGTCGCGCCGTTTTGAAAGAATGTCTTTAAATAAATCAGGGCATAAAAAAGCCTCATGCCGCAAAGGAAACGATGGCACCAGGCTTCCTAGTTTGCTCTATTGTTCCGGTCTCGCCCCAGTTCGGCGTAACGTTCCATTAAAATATTCCAAGACCAATGAAAGTATAACGGAACAACTTTATTCCCATTCCATTGTTCATTAACATATTTGTTAATGTTTTGATTATATATCCTATGTTTTCGTTATGTTGTTATTCATATTCTACGGATTTTATCTCGTTTTCGAACAAACAGGTATCAAAAAGGTATCACGGCGAGACCTCATTATCAACAATCCAGCTTCCACTTCTTGCCGAACCTTCCCGATGGATAATACCTCTATTCTTTAATATCTCTATTGCTGTCTTAGACTGTTTATCGGATATGCCCAACAACCTCCCAATTTCCGCACGGGAAATTTTAGGATTTTCCTTAATCAAAGCATATACCTGCTGGATTCTGTGTTCTATTTCATTTGCCTTACTATCTGGTCTTTTTTCCGGTCCTTTTTCTGGTCTTTTTTCAAAAAGGGCCAGATCTTTTATCACAAGAGGTAACGTTACTATCGTTTTATTTGGTCCATCCTCGCCAAAATATTCCTCAATTACAGGCTCCTGCAATCCCGACGTCTCCCATACAGAGAATATATCCGGAACACCATTCCCGGAATGCTCTCCGAAACCAAGAAGATTCAGCATCTTCATAATATTTGCGTTTCTTGGTTCCGAGTCTCCACCGCGAAGCATCTGTTTTTTCCCCACAATGCTCAGACCCGGATTTTTCATGACTATTCTGTCAGGAAACTTATGTATCACAATGCCCCTCGATAAGAAGAAGTCAGCATTGGCAAGGCAGTTTACAAGAGCCTCTCGTACTGATTTATGTATCGGCGTCTCATCCACGCGCACCATGCCCTCAAGCTTAAACGGCTTCTCTATATCTCTTGTAAGCTTCGCCGAAACCATGGTGAAAAAGTCAAACACGTTTCCCGACCAGTCCGGTGATTGGGACTGCAGCCTATCAGTCCATCGTACCGATGGTACCATATGTGCCTGATAATCCAGAAAATAGTTGGGATACTCCCTCGTAATCTTATGTTCCAGACCAAACATCAAGAGTCCTGCACAGGTCGGATGCATTTTTCTATCCTTTGAATCATCGCTTGCAGCGCCGATTCTTTCAAGGAATTCATCATCCGGAAGCTTCGTCCATGCATTCCCCTCATGCTCATTATTGAACCATGCCCTATATGCTTTTACGGATTCCTTGTCAAAATCACTCATATGAAGGTTCTCGAGAACCTTCATATCCATAGTCTGTCTGCTCTGATCACGAAGCATCGCCTGCACCTCGTCGCGGGTACAGTGATAATCTCCTTCATTCGTCCGCTTAAAGCTGCCCTTGTACATATCGCCATTGATATAAACAGGTTTCTGGTCCCTGCCCGCTACAGGAACATGGATCACGAGAATTACATCCTCACCGATCTCATAAACCTCCACATCCCGCTCCTCGTCAAGAAGATTTATGCTTACCTTCTGACGGTCGTTCGCCTGATTCCAGAAGTTCTTCTTGATTTTATTTACATCTTTCATCCCAGTTGTGAACCATGAGCCGTCCTTCCGTTCTTTAACGCCGCATATGATCACTCCGCCATAGGTGTTCGCCATGGAAGAGTATGTGTCCCATAAATTTGATGGCAAACCACCCTCTGCGGCTTTAACCTCCCGGCGGTTATCCTCTTTGTACTCATCAAATTTCCGAATATCGAAAACCGTTTCTACCATAAACTCCTACTTTCCAATTTAATCAATATTGCGGTGAACCAAAATCCCTACGCCGCTTTCGCTAGCACTTATCCACCAACCTGTTCCCTATACGAATTTATAACCTTCAAGAAAACCTGATAGTCCTGTATAGATTTATATGTTCTGGATTTCAGGTTATCTTTGCGGTTATACTTTATTTCCAAAATCCAGTCATGCACAGTGTAGAAATACTCTTTTATACTTGTATTATCTGGTGTAATGCCTAATCTGTTTAAACACATTAGCCTAATCGTATAATATATAATTTCAAAATAAATCTGCATCTCTACACCATTTCGCATACGATGTGGCTTCTTTTCCTTTCCAAGAAAATGAGAATACCAATTCCTTGTGTCGGTAATCGTTTCTACAAATGAGAATTGGTCTTCTTTCAAGAGTTTCAGTATCTCGCAATTATACTTTCGATGGTATATGTAAAAATAATTACTGCACAAGAAATAAACAGTAGGTCTGTAAACACCTATCCTACCTTGGATCCTGTTTTGATATTTTTTCTTCCAATCGGACTCTCCCCTCGCTGATTCCGCTTTCTGTACCATACCATCAATCACATGAAGCAAAAGAGTAATTCTATGGTCAGAAATCATATGTCTGTATGTTTCAGACACCAAATACTGTAATGAATATAGGGGAATCTCCGGGATGGACTTTAGGGCTCTGAGCACACTCTCATTTAAAGTGGTGTTGTCAATCGAACATAATAACAAATCCAGTCTCTTAGAATCACTCCTGGTATTATACTTTGATACCCAGGTTGAAATATCAATTTCCTTATTATCGTACTTGATATGTTCGATATTGGGAAATGCTCCCAAATATACAAACAGCACATTTAAGATTTCCCTCAACAGTTCTAATTTCTTATCTTCCGTTCTCAAACCGCTTATTGTCAATACCGCTTCATCGCCATTTTATTACTTTTTCATGATAGATAATCGAATCAAAGGATGCAACAGCGCTGCTTGAGAACGCTTTATGAACCGTCCTTACCTCCAATACATGAGACATATCTTTTTCTCCATCTATCTCTTGTTTTTTTTCACCACAATATCTTGCTCGTTCGCATCCAGATACATCTTTAGAGACTTCTCAACTATAGCGGTCTTCGGAATAGATGTTTCCTCCGAATAATTATCTAATCTTTCAAGTATCTCAGGTGATAATCTGAACGTCCTTGCTTCACTGTCTTTTTTCGCTCTTGCCACTATCCGTTTACCACCTTTCTTGTTACATCTAATACCTGATCTTTATACTTAACAACATCCGCGATTACTTCTTTCTCTATTACTTTCATGTATTTTTCCATATAGTCCCAATTCGGTATAAAACCTTCATCATGGTATGTATATTCTCCACTCTTTTTTTCTATCAAAGGCTTTCCATCAGCTCTCATAACAATCGGCAATGATATATTTAGCGCATCTGCATCCTTTGCATAGAAATTATTCATGTAAGAAAACAATCCTGTATGCGCAGCCTTATGCAATGCAGTTGTTACATATTTTGCTGCACCCTCCGAAAGTTTTTCCGTATGAACTACAGCCACATGATCGTCACAACCATATCTGAACCCACGATACTTTGCCGAGCCAAACATATCTATCGTTGAAGTATTTGCCTCAAATATCTCTACATCATTTCCAATATAATCCGAAATACCCTCATCAGCCTCTCCCGCAGTAACAAACGGCAGCCGACCGGGAATACGATCCAATGATTTAAGCCTCTTTCCTCGCGTTGATTTTCCAAAAAGTCTTTCCACATTGAACTTCTTAAAAGGAAGTTTTCTATTTAATACTTCTTTATCCCCTTTTGTAAGTTTATAGTCATTCAAGCCGCAAACAATAAGATACTGCTCCAGTTCCTTGATGCGCTCCTGCTCCAGTTCCTTGATGCGCTCCTGCATATAAGAAAAGTCAATATTTCCGACATTATCTATCGGTAGCATTATCTCCAGTTCAGGCAACTTATCTGTTGCATTAACAAGATATTCTGTGAACAATACCTGCAACTTGTTTATTGCTGTTGCCAAGAATAAGCGAACTTCTCTGTTAGCCTCACCCGACTTTAACGTTAATGCCTTAACCCTCGTTCCAATCTGAAAATCTTCATCTTGAATCGATGCCCAAAAGACACCTCTGTCAGCCAATGCAATCGTGTCGTTATGATTAAACAATCTTCTATTTGGTATCCGCTCCGTTCGTTTAACTATACCGTTATCAGTGTTCTGATGACTGACCAATGGTATTTTTCCTATCTTGGTATTACCAATTATAATATCTCTCCCCGTATATATATAAAACAATTCCCCGATTGAAAATGGCTTATATTTCTTTTCACTGTTCATAGTCAATCTCCCCACGTAGCATAGCTCCCACTCTCCATGCAAGATAATCTGCTACCGTCCGCTTAAAGTCTTCTTCTGTCGGAGTGGTATCTATCTTCTTGTGCTGATTATATGTCCAATCATTGCCGTTAAGCGAAATAGTATCCTTAATAACAAGTCCATTTGTTTCCGTATAATAATCCGTTTTGGGCTTCTTGCCCAGAACAATGGCTTCTACTTCAGCATATCTTTCCAAGGCATGATCAACATTCCTGAGGTTTACTTCTTGAGAAGACTTTTTCCTATTTTGCCGCGAATATCCATCATTAGAAAAATCGATAAATGTTACAATATCGTCTTCCTCATGCGGTCTTGCTACCTTAAAAACATATATTGCGGTCTGGACACTGGATTTGCCGCAGAAGATATCCCCCATATGTATGCTTGCGGTCAATGTGTTGTTTTTCAATATCCTCTCGGTATATGGTAGTCCATTACCTGAACCTGCATTCTCTTGTATAAGCACACAGGCATATCCCTTTGTCATCTGAGCCAATGCCTCCTCGACAAAATTAAAGCCCTTACCCTCCGCCGAATAAGGTGGATTAAGCAAAAATACCGTTGCAGGAAATCCCTCCCCCAAAGACCTGTTGTGGCTGTCTCCATTTATGATATTTGACGAACCGTCACCCATAAGAATCATATTCAGAACGGCAAGAATATATATGTTTCCGAGAATCTCTATACCGAGAAGTTGTTGTTCCTTGATATGCCGAATCTTCTTTTCCAACTCCTCAGCATCAGATATTTTCTCCGATGCATCCTTTATCATGATATCCATTGCTGAGACAAGAAACCCGGCCGAACCCATTGCTCTGTCCCATACAAAAGAATCCTTATCTGTTCGGGCTAAACGTGCCATGAATGTTGTAACATACCGTGGCGTAAGTACAACATCGTTCTTTGCATCATTTTCTATGCTGACCCAGTCATTTAATGAATTTAAGATTTTCCCGGTAAAGTCTAAATGAAGATTGGACTCAAGACAGGGTATGATATTCTGTTTTACCTGCTTAAAGAGATTTCTGATAATGCTTTCTCCATTTGTCGGCTTCCATAACACATTTTTCCGAAACACCGGCGTAAGAAGTCCAACGATCATATCAATCTTATCATCAGAGCATTTCTTTTTCTTAAGAAAGGATTTTATCCTTGTAAGGATTTTTGTACCATCATTATCCTCTTCGTCATCATTTCCGACAAAATCCGATACATTGAGAGGTGATACTCCCTCAACAGATAGCCCTGCCATTATCAAGCCGCAGAATAAATATAATTTCTCGTTTGTACCAAGCGCCGTTTTAAGGTTCTTATCATCATAAAGGCTTTGATGTATTCCTTTAACACGCTCTTCAAGAGTTGCCTCTGCCTTGCTCCTGATTTTTTCACGTTCCTCGTCTGAAAGATTAAGGGCATCAAGCTCCTTGTATAGTTTATCTATGTTCTTTTGCTTGAACAGTTTCACATATGCATCAAGTCTCTTTATCAACTTTGGCACTCTGTTATTTTTTTCCGATACATAATATGCCTTGAATTCATCATCAATTACATCCCCATTCTTATCAAGCTTAGAACCGTTAAGACCTACAATTATGACTTCGGTATAATCTCCACCGTCAAGAATTGCGGAACCGTAGTGTAATGCCCCATTCACCGCATACTGTTGTACTGCGGAATAATTAGGCTCTCCGGCTTTGTGTGTTCCGGAATCTTTTTCATAATATGTTATTCCTATGATTTCACCATCTTTATTCAACTTTTCAAGCTTACCCTTGTTACCCTTTGCCTCCATCATGACAGGAATGCGTCTGCCATGATTATTATCAAGTAGAAGCTGTATATCAGGATAGTTCTTCCCGCTTCCACCGGATTTTGATTCAGCCTGTCTTAATGCCGCTGTTATAGAAGGATTGATCTCCTCCGTTTTCCCGTAATGTCTGATATCAAGGCTATTCAGGATCTTCTTGTACTTCTCTTCAACCTTTTCTTCAACACTCGCCATTGCCTTCAATCCTTTCTAAATAATGGTCTAAACTCATAATTATAATATAAATCTTTCTGAAATAATTTGCAATATTTTTGTTTCTATTTATTGCATTTTCTGTAGTATTAGAAAAAACTGCCAAAAGACAGTTTTTCCATTTATATACAGATTATTTCGTGTTCAACCATCTCCTCAGCACATGTTCTGATGGTATTCATCTTCCGCACCCATTTCATCTGATTCTCGGCTTTCAGGTGTTCGTTTACACCACCTGCCTTAGCCATCTGGCACACAAGTACATCCATTCTTTCTTCAGCCTGTTTCTGTATCAATAGGCAGTGTTCCTTGAGCACTCCCTCTAAAACCATGCCGGAGTATATCCCTTTCTTATGCTCCTTCAGAAAATTTCGCCGCATCAGTCCCCATTTCGTCAAGGGTGCCTCAGGCTCCTCATTTGCCTGTAATGCCGGGATATAATAATCTCCAGATTCCACATATTTAAGCTCCATAATCCACCTCCATCAAATCGCTATTTGTTTTTTTGTATACTGATCATGCGAAAACCTCTGCTGTTATAGAGCCATCGCATCCCTGTCGTTCCTTTCCTGACGCTTACGGAATACATCCTGCTGCGCCACAACGATCTTGTTTTCATCAATCTTCTTATGGACAGATACCCGCCCCCTGACCTTCGGCTTTATTATTTCAATAAAAGCATCAAGGAGATTGTGCCGCTTCAGGAATTCTTTACACTTGTTGATCGTATTTGTTAGCGAATTGATCTTCTTATCCTTATCAGCCATATCCTTTGCCATATCTTCAAGTGCCTTATCTTTTGTTTTGGTCACACGTAAGATGCGGAGCATCTTTTTCCAATCCGACTCCGATACCTTCACATATCCTGTCGGCTTTCCAAATGACATGATCTGCTGTGCAACCGGCTTATCCGGATTATTAGTCACAGCATCATCCGCCAGCTTCAAGTATTGTTCCTTCAGGGAGTTTCTCTCAAATATATCCCCATCCAGGATCGCCTGCGCCTCTTTTACCCTTTTTTCCGCATCCTCGGCTTCTTTTACGATCTCATCCCTTACCTGCTCGGCAGCGGTCACTTCTATCTGAAGTTCCTTTTTGTCAGCGGTCAGCCTATCATTGGTTATCTGTAGTTCCGCTGCCCGCTCCTTCAGATCACCGACCTCTGTCATAGCTTCCTTATACTCCGGGAGAGATAAGCCCGGACGATCCACTCCCTTGACCGTGATCTCCATCCCACGCTTAAGTGCCAGCTCTGTAAGGTATTCTCTCTCCCTTAAATGCCACATGGATGTTTCATTTTCCAGCTTGTTCTTTGCTCTGGGTATTCCCATCTGCTGATAAGCTTTTGTCAGGCTGTTTCTGGTCTCAAGACCGGTCTTATACCCATGCGCCACGGGGATATAGTCGATATGAAGATGGGGAGTGGCCTCATCCATATGGAGTACCATATTGAAAACATACAGGTTGGGATTTCTCTCCTGAAAAGTTCTGGCATATTTATCCAATGCCTCCGCAGCCTGCTTTGCATCTGCAGTGATCTCGCCATCCGTTCCTACGATACCTGTGTCGTACATATCACCATACTGAACTACATTTTCATAGAAAATCTTCTCTCCGTTCCTCGAGTGTCGGATTTCTGCCATATAATCATCTTTTATCCTGTCCTTGCGTTTCTGCTTTGCATTATAGTTTTCAAGAGCCTGACCGAAACATTCCTTATATGCATCGTCCAGAGATTGCTTTACATAGGTTACGTTGAGGTATGTTCTTTCGGGATCTACATTATCCGCAATGAATTCCCGGTTATTGTGTGTCATGCTTCCTTTCCCCAGCACAATTGAAATTGTCTTACCTGCCATATTTGTCACACTCCTTTATATTCGAATTACGTTCACGGGTTCCGTTACTCTTGCCAAGAGTAACGTCTAAGGACTTTTGACACTACGCATCAAAAGTCCCGGCGCTCTGCGAGGCTGGTGTACCGGATATGATCCGGCACACGGCTTCCTGACGGAAGCCCATGGGCGCTTTGATATCCGGTGGATATCAAGAACGAAAATGTTGCTATCAGCCTGATATCCCCATTTCCTAATCGCCCATGTCCAGTGCGAAGCTCAGTATCCCTGCTTCCACACCCGCTTCGCCCTGACTTTCCTCCCGTCCGGCATTGTTGCTTACCATATCTACATCGACGGGAGGAACCGCACCTCTGCTTATCCTGTCATTCGTATCCCGGCAGAGGTGCTGCACATCCGACAGCATCATAAGGATCTGCTTTTCGGATGCAGGGGCGATACTGCCGCCCCTGTCCTTTTCCTTCACCAGCCCGGCTATAACGTCCGCGCTGGCTTTATTCCTTGAACTCATCGCATGGATATAATTCCATGCTTCCATGTGATCCGGGTCATCCTCCCTGAACCTCACAAGGATCTGCTTATACTTTGCCCTCATGAAGCAATGCCTCCGATTCCCAGCTTATGCCCGGCAAATATCTCATAGCCTTTTGCATTGGCGCAGATGTCATCATGGAAGGTCACGTTGCTTTTCTCCGACAGACCGGAATAATGACGCAACAGGCAGCCGCCTCCACCAAAGACATGCAGATGGGTGTCGATCGGATCATATCCATATACGTTAATCTGATTGATGATCTCCGCAGCATATCTTTCTGCCATAGCAGCGGTTGCAACTGAGATATCATCGCTCCGCCCGTCACACCCATTCATAAGCCGTTCTTCGATCTTACGCTCCTCCACGATGCGTCCCAGCTTACGCGAAAGCTCGCTCTGGATATCCCTTACACAAAAAGACACACCATAATCTAACGTCACAAGGCTCGTTTCAATCGGCTTCCCGTCGATCACCCTTGCAACATTCATCGTCCCATTGCCGATATCGAGAATCATGTTATCGCCGGGGAGCTTCCCGATGGTAGCCGTCTCCGCAAAGCCCTGGGGAAAGATCAGAACCTTTTCGATATGCAGATGATAATGCTTATCGCAATAATCAAACTCCGGTTCCGCATCACGCAGCATATACCTTCTGAATTCATCCTTCTGTGCGGATACTCTCGCCAGAGGAAGCCCGACCGCAAGGATCAAGTTTGCATCCGTAAAGCCGCCCCTGTGCTTCAGCTCTTCGGCAATTGCCGCAAGCGTAAGGATATAAAAACTCTCATCATTGGTTTTATCTGCACGATAGGTCAGATGACTTTCCCCGATCACATAAGAAGCTCCCCTGTAAGCAAGCGTATTCTCGCTTGCAATCGCATCCCCTGTCAGCTTCTCCACTCCGCAGCGGAATACCTCATGTGCGGTCTTAATGTTCCCATAGCCATGATCGATCCCTATGATCACCGGCTTATACTCTGTAATACTCTTCATGTTAAAAACCTCCGTTTCTTCAAATTGTTATAGTTTCACTCTTTTTGCCATTTCCCCGTTTACACCGTTTACAATGCCGGAAGCCCTTGATATTACTGTAATCTGCTGTAAACAAGCCTGTTTCAGTCTCGTTTGCATTTGTAAACGGAAACTGTAAACGGGGACAAAAAAACTTATTTTTTAGTCAAAAGGCAGGTCGGATGTATCCGTTATGGTCATAAACCCGTCCTTATCAGTGATCCTCTTCCAGCCTCTCTGCGTACCGTAGATACCTTTAAAACGATGCGATGATACCGGCTCCCAGCCCTCAATGGAAGTATTCATGATCTCGTTGATCTTCTTCGTCTCCCATTGTTTTGGCTCACCATCCCCGTGTCCCAATGCAAGTTCATAGATCATCCTGCTGCATACATATTCTTCGCCGCAGGTCTCAAGCCACGCCTGAATAATTCCGATATTTGTATCCTCCGGCATGAATTCCTTCTGAAGTTCCTTCAGGTGTTCTTCCATATTCTTGGGAAGCTTCAGATCATGCCTTTTGGTCTGGCGATAAAGCACCATGGCCTCCGCCCAAACCTGAACCATGTAAGCCCGTGATTCTGCTTCATCCTCGAGGATATGCTTTTCCACCCTTTCCGGATGCACCAGGATCGGAGCGAACCTCCTGTTGCCGGTCATATCAAACGGCAGAAACTGCAGGTCATTGGAAGTGCCGACAAATACGCACTGTCTCGGCCTGTCCTCCGGGTGAGTCTCATAAGGAATCTTATAGGTTTCCTTCGTCCGACTGATAAAGGATTTGATCTCCTCGACACTTTTGGCATTGACGGTTCCCAGCATTTCTGACATCTCGATGAACCAGTGTCCCTGCATCTTGCGATAGACCTGCTCATCATCGATCTTTTTCAGATCATCCGAGAACCATTCATCGTTTATCGCAAGAAAGCGGAAGAATGTCGATTTCCCGGCTCCCTGTCCTCCGACGGCACAGACCATGATGTCATACTTGCATCCCGGCTCATAAATACGCTTGATCGCGGCGGTAAGCAAAAGCTTCATCAGGGATTCGGAATACTCGTCCTCATCAACGCCCAAATACTTCGTCATGGCATGTTTGATCCTTTCCTCCCCATCCCATTCCAGGCCTTCCAGATACTGCTTTATGGGATGGTAGCCATTCTCACTTGCGATGATGTTAATTGCCTTGTTGATATTCCGCTCGCTTTTCAAGCCATAATTCCGCTCCAGATAGCGCTGCGTCTGAAACATATCTACATCCGTGATACTGGCGGACGGGCTTCTTTTCCAGCCCATATCCTTTACGATATCAATCCGGCAGGTCAGCTCGTTTTTGCATATCGCACCCTTAAGAAGCGGATCACGATAGAAAACAGTCATACAGTTTTCGATACTCTGCTTTACACCGCCTTTTTCGCCTTTTTCCAAATCAAGCCGGATATCTTCCACGCTGCTGCATTCCGTATCCAGTATCTGTCCCACTTCTTCCCAGGCGTCTTTCGACGGCTCCTGCAACTCTCTCGACATAGCGATCCACCTCCCTTCTTCCTT
>Ga0079305_1002278_pt1 | contig 17640 bp, 14 predicted proteins | sample LMS_cellobiose_e_FD_79183 | JGI IMG/M metagenome (GOLD analysis project Ga0079305, IMG submission 79183) | Rumen-fistulated moose microbial communities from Alaska, USA - LMS_cellobiose_enrichment | ecosystem: Host-associated > Mammals > Digestive system > Stomach > Rumen fluid ... | reverse complement strand
CGGTCGATCAGGTTGCCGACGCCGCCCGCGATGATGAGACCCATGCTCCAGAGCACCAGCTTATGTTTGAACTTCCCCATCACCAAAGCGACGATAATACCGGCAAGCACAATCCCGGTCACGATCGAAAGCAGCTGGGTTTTCCCTTGGAAAATTCCAAAAGCCGCGCCGCGGTTCTCCACATAGGTCAATTGCAGAAGTCCTGGAATCAGTGTCACCGAAGGCGCTCCCACAAGGGTCCCCAGTACCCAAATTTTCAGCAGCTGGTCTACGATCACCAATGCGGCAGCCGAAAGCAATATCAAACTTACTGTCATGTTTTCCTCCCAATCGATGTGCCGCAAACCGGACATCGCGCCGGTTTGGGAACCGGCATTTCAAAAATCATGCGGCGCTTAAATAGGTCTTTAAGCGCCGCATTTTTTCATTTGGTTTATCAGCCGATGATCTGTGCGCAGCGTGCACAAAGGGTCGGATGCTTGGCATCAGCCCCAACAGAGTCGCTGTGCGCCCAGCAGCGCGGACAAAGTTCACCATCCGCCTTGGCCACGTCAACGGTAAACAGGCCGTTCGCACCGGAGAACCTGCCCTCCCCGCCCTTTTCCAGAACCACCTGGGAAACGATAAACACCGGCGCCAAATCCTTTTCCACACTGGAAAGGAATGCGAAGGTCTCGTCATCCGCAGCGTGCAGGATGACCTTCGCTTCCAGCGATTTACCGATCATCTTGGCGTTGCGGGCATCTTCCAACGCCTTAAGCACATCGTCGCGCACCTCATGGATGCGATCCCATTTGGCAATAAACGCACTGTCAACCAGGTTGCCGCAGTATTTCGGCATCTCGTTAAACATAACCGAAGCACTGTCATAATTCTTGTCGGCGGGCAGATAGCTCCATACCTCTTCCGCTGTGAACGGGATAATGGGCGCAAACACCAGCGTAAGCCCGCGCAGGATGGTATAGATCGCGGTTTGTGCCGCACGGCGGTTTTTGGAATCCGCCGCTTCGACATAGAGCCGGTCCTTGAGCACATCGAGGTAGAAGTTCGACATATCGATTGTGCAGAAATTATGCAGCGCGTGATAGATGCTGTGGAATTCAAAATTGTCGTAGGCCTCGGAAGTGGTCTTTACGAGACCATCAAACCGCGCCAGAGCCCATTTATCGAGATCGGTCAGCTCCGCAAAGGGAACCATATCCCTGTTGGGATCAAAGTCATAGAGGTTGCCGAGGATATAACGCGCCGTGTTGCGGATCTTGCGGTAAACCTCGGAAAGCTGCTTGAGGATGTCGTTCGAGATGCGGATATCCGCGTGGTAATCGGCCGAAGCGACCCACAGGCGCAGGATGTCCGCGCCGTATTTGTCGGTGATCTCATGCGGTTCCATGCCGTTTCCGAGGGACTTGCTCATCTTGCGGCCTTCCCCGTCGACCACCCAGCCGTGGGTGCAGACGGTTTTATAAGGCGCGACGCCCTTCCACGCGACCGAGGTGAGCAGCGACGACTGGAACCAGCCGCGGTACTGGTCGGTGCCCTCGAGGTAGAGGTCGACCGGCCAGGTCATCTCCGGATTGTCATGGATGGTGGAGGCATAGGACGTGCCGGAATCGAACCAGACATCCATGATGTCGGTCTCCTTGGTGAATTCGGTGCTGCCGCAGTATTTGCACTGGGTGCCCTTCGGCAGGATATCCTTGGCATCGGTGGTGTACCAGGCGTCGGAGCCCTCCTTGCGGAAGAGCGCGGCGACAGCCGCAATGCTCTCCTCATCCACATGGTATTTCCCGCAGTTTTTGCAGTAGAAGATCGGAATCGGCACACCCCAGGTGCGCTGGCGCGAAATGCACCAGTCGCTGCGATCACGCACCATGTTGATCATGCGGCCGCGGCCCCACTCAGGGATAAAGTTGACCTTTTCAATCTCTGCGATTGTCTGCTCCTTGATGTCGTCCACCGAGCAGAACCACTGTTCGGTGGCCCGATAGATGATCGGCTCCTTGCAGCGCCAGCAATGCGGATACTGGTGGATAATCTTCTCGATCGCAAAGAGATTTTTGGTTTCCTCAAGTTTCTGCGCAATCGCCTTATTGGCGTCGTCGGTGGAAAGGCCGGAAAATTCGCCCGCCAGTTCAGTCAGCTTGCCGTATTTGTCGACGGGCACAACCACTTCGATTTCCGGATAGTGCTGTGCACAGACATCAAAGTCCTCGACACCGTGACCAGGCGCGGTATGGACGCATCCGGTACCGCTCTCAAGGGTGACATGGTCTCCCAGGATAACCGGCGACTGACGGTCGAGGAATGGATGCTGATAGGTGATATATTCGAGCTCCTCGCCCATGCAGGTGCCCAGGATCTCATAATCTTCGATCTTGGCGGCCTTCATTGTGGAGGCAACCAGCTCTTTTGCCATGACAAGGTATTCGCCGTTCGCCTTGACAACGCAGTATTCAAACGCCGGACCGACACAGATGGCCATATTGCCCGGAAGCGTCCAGGTGGTCGTGGTCCAGATTACGATTGAAGTCTTGGAAAGATCGGCGGCGCCCATCCGAGTGAGCACGCCGTTCTTGTCGTCAATCACATTGAATTTGACATAAATCGAATAGCATTTGTCCTCCTGGTATTCGATCTCCGCTTCCGCCAGAGCGGTCTCGCAGTGCGCACACCAGTAGACCGGCTTGAGACCTTTATAGATATAGCCTTTGTTGGCCATCGCGCCGAAGATTTCGATCTGGCGCGCTTCAAATTCCGGTTTCAAAGTCAGATAGGGATTGTCGTAGTCAGCGACGGTGCCGAGACGTTTGAACTGTTCCTTCTGATTGCCCACAAAACGCAGCGCAAAATCGTGGCAGACCTTCCGCAGTTCAATGGGGGTGATGTCCTTGCTCACGCCGATTTCCTTAAGCGCTTTGAGCTCGATCGGCAGACCGTGGGTATCCCACCCGGGGATATACGGGGCCTTATATCCGGACAGGTTCTTCTGGCGGATGATGATATCCTTCAGCACCTTATTGAGCGCGGTACCCAGATGGATGTTCGCATTCGCGTACGGCGGGCCGTCATGAAACATGTAGAGCGGCTTGCCTTCGTTTTTTTCGATCATCTTGTAGTAGAGGCGCTCCTCATCCCATTTTTTCACCATGCCGGGCTCCTTCTGGGGAAGCGCGGCGCGCATGGAGAAATCCGTTTTGGGCAGGTTCAAGGTCTTGCTGTAATCCTGTTCGGACATTGGACATATCTCTCCTTGTTGAAACTTTTTGTCAAAGCTTATTTTTTGCGTTTATCGTCGTCACGACGGATATCAAACTCCTTGCCGAACTTGAGCGGTCCGAAACGGGATTCCCGCTTGGCTGGGCGCTCAGGCTGCGGTTCGGGCTCATAACGGTCTTCCGTGGTATATTCAAGCTTCTGCTCGGTATATTCCAGCTGCTCCTCCACCGGTGGCAGGTCATCGGCGTAGTCTTCCGCTGGAAGCTGTTGGTCATCGTAGTCTTCCGAAGCCTCGGAAGACTCATAAACGGGCTGCGGCTCCGGAGCCGGTGAAGACGCGCTCGCGGCTTCCAGGAAATCCTGATCCACCGGAATCGAACTGATCAGCTCGAGATGCTGTTTATAAAGCAGCTGCAACTTGCTTTTAAAGGTTGCCACCTCGCGCTGCAGGCGGATATAGGCGTTCTGCTCCTTTTCGATGGCGTGCTTCGCATTTTCGACGAGCATGCCGGCCTGAACCTTAGCATCCTCGACAATCGACGCCGCCTTTGCTTTTGCCTCGCGCACGACGCTGTCCCCCAGCTTCTGCGCGCCGATGAGCGCGGAGCGCAGGCTTTCTTCATCCTGCTTATATTCCTCCAACTTGTCCGCAAGCACCATCATTTTATGTTCCAGATCGCGGTTCTGCGCGATCAGATCATTCATCTCATCCGCCACCTGATTGAGGTAGGCGTCGACCTCTTCCGCCTTGTAGCCGCGGCCCATTCCTTTGTCAAATTTTTTGCCGGCAATATCGCTCGGATTCAGCACAATGAAACATCCCCCTTATCGGATTTTTACACATATTTTTTGCATAAAATCTGAAGTCTGCCCTTTTTTGTCGTATGCGCGACCTGCGCAAAAAGGAATTTCCCATACCCGCAGATGCTCAGCACATCCCCTTCGTCAAGGTTCCAGGATGTCTCGGTTTTCACGGCGCCGTTGACGCTCACAAGCTGCGCGCGGATCATCTGCGCGGATTTTTCGCGGGAAAGCTTTGTGACGGAGGCAACTAGGCAGTCGAGCCGCAAAGACGGCACGTTGGCCACCCGGTCCTCGTAGCGGTGCAGCACAGGCAACGGCTCCGTATAGCCCCGCGTGACCCGCACGCCGCACCTGCCGACCTTTGTAAGCTCAGATTGAATGAGCGGGGCGATCTTGTCGCTTACGAACAGGACGGCGCGGCCCTGCTCCACCAGGATGTCCCCCACCGCCTCCCGCCCGATCTGCAGGCCGGTCAGTGAACCGAGAAAATCCCGGTGCCCAAGCGCGTCCTCCTCGCGGAAGGACACAGTCAGCGGTTCAATCGGGAACGCCCAATCGGCGGGTTCTTCAAAAGGCGCGAAAACGCCGAGCATCACCCGCTCTCCGTCGGGATGCCCCGCAAAGAAAACATAATTATCATAACCCGCTGACGCGGCAAGCCGCCGGGCCAGCAAAGCCTGATGCAGATCAAGGAAAGCTGAAAAACGCGTGATGTGTTTTTCCTGCGCGATTGTAAAGAGATCACGGACATGGGCCGCAAACGCCCGATCCTGTTTCTCCTCCATTCCCGGGATCATCAGAAGAACACGCCGTTGCTTTCCAGTTCGTCAAGCAGATCGCCCATAATATCGACATTGTACGGCGTAATGATATAGGTGCTGTTTGCAACGCGTTTAATCTGGCCATTGTTGGCATAGGCCACGCCGGACAGAAAGTCGATCAGCCTGCGGGAGACGTCTTTATTGGTCGATTCAAGATTCAGAACGACCGTGCGCTTATCATTGAGATGGTCGGCCACGGTGGAGGCATCATCGAAGCGTTCCGGCTTCACAAGCACCACCTGAAGCTGGGTCGTGGCATGGATGTTGACCACCTTATTGCCGCGTTTCCCACTTTCGGTATGCACCGGAGAATCTTCGGCCGGAGCTTCCGCACGAGGCGTTTCATTCGAGATGAAATCCACATCATCCTCGTAATATTCATCCTCAGGAATTCCGATGAAATTCTTGAATTTGTCCATGATTCCCATAAAAACATCCCTCTCACTATTTTTATTGCGAACGCAGTGCAGCAATAAAATTTACGGTTGCGGATAGATCCTGCGGCCGAACATCGCGCTGCCGATCCGCACGAGGTTGGAGCCGTGCTTGACCGCAAGCGTGTAATCGTCCGACATGCCCATCGACAAAAAATCCATATTGATATTATCTATTTTTTTGTCCCCAATGTCAACAAATAGTTTATACAAACTGGAAAAATGCCGTTCCTTTTCCAGCTCGCTGTCATCCACTGGCGGAATCGACATAATCCCGCGGACGCGCAGGCGTGAAAAGCCGGTGATCGACCCCAAAAAGTCCTCCAGCTTATCCGCTTCCACCCCGGATTTTGTCAATTCGCTTCCAATATTTACTTCCACCAGGCAATCCATCGTTTTATCGTGTTTTTCACACTGGCGTTCGATTTCCTGTGCAAGCGCAAAGCTGTCGAGCGATTGAATCATTGTGACTTTATCGATGATCTGGCGGACTTTATTGGTTTGCAGATGCCCAATAAAGTGGATTTCCACGCCGTCCTTGCGGTAGCTGTCATACTTCGCGAGCAGTTCCTGCGCACGGTTTTCCCCCAGCAGCCTTACGCCCGCGGCGATCGCTTCATTGACCCGTTCGGCCGGGACCGTCTTGGTGACGGCCATGAGCCGCACATCCGCGGGATTCCTGCCGCACTGGGCACAGGCACGTTCTATACTCTCCGTAATACACTGGACCGAAGCCTTCACCGATCCGTCATTTAAGCCGTTTGTCATTGTATAACTGGGTGCCTCCTATCACAACTTCATCGAACTGCTGCAGGCCGGTATAAACCGTACCGCTCATATATTCCGGGTCGTTTTCCCGGCATAGGACGAATCCCACATCCTCGTAAATGACCGTGATCGGGCGAAAAACCAGTTTTTCGCCCAAGACGATATAGACCCCTTTCTGGGTACCGTTAAAACGGATGGCCGAATCGCTCACCCGAAGCCCGGTGATCGATTTGAACCGTACCTCCACCTGCGTCACCCGCAGGTTCACCAGCGCTTCACTGATGTAGTCGGTTTCAAATATCACAACCGCGTCCGGTTCGTCGCGTTTCGTGTTGACATATTTTACGGTCGCGGGAACCGGCTTCTGACCACTGATGTTGAAGTCAAGGGTTACCGTCGCACCTTCGCGGTAGCGGCTGGCCTCGTCCGATGTGACAACCGCCGCGAAATACCAGAGATGGCTGGTCATCAGTTTTCCGACGCGTTTGGAAGCGGAAATCTTATTGGAATTGATAAGCTTGACGAGCTCCTCCGGGGTCAGTTCATCAAGGGCGTCCATATCCACCTTGTCCTCCAACCCGTCGATCGTACGGATGAAGTAACCCGGCTGCGGCGCTTTGATCACATCCGGCTCCGCTTCGATTTTTCCGCGGTAGTATTCCTCCTCGGCTTTGAGCTGCTCGATCGCACCGTTAAAATCAGTCTGTTTTCCAGTGGCGATCTGCTTGGTGTTCATCAGCACCAGCAGCTTGTCCGACATTGTCTTGAGCTCCAGGAGCGATTCCCGGTTGACCGCGTCGATGATCCCACCAAGCTCGCTGAAGATCTGCTTGTTGAGCACGTCAGTATGTGCAAATGAGGTGGTGCCCGGGTCCTGCGCCTTTTCGAGCAGCTGACGCCGGTTCTCAAGTTCCCGCAGGGTGCGGATATTTGCGATGTCCTCCTCGCTGTCATAGATCTCCGCGAGCGTGGTGCCAGGAGAAACCTTGCTCCCGTCGCTGGTTACATAGGTGGCTACCCCGCCGGTAATAAAGTCGTCGAGAAGGATCTCGCGGCGCAGCGCGATACCGGTCAGCTTGGTGCTTTCCGCCACGGTATATGGGTTCGCAGTCTCCGTCTTATATTGCGAATTTGTGTACCGGTAAATTTGCAGCCCGACATAGCCCAGCAGAAATAGCGCAAGCGTACCGAGCACAATCCGCTGCGTAAAGGTATTTTTCATAATAAGAAATACTCCGATCGGTCAGTCCGTATTTTCCTTATCGTTCTCAGCGGATTCCAGGATGCTGATCGGCTTTGAAGGGATGATGGTCGAAATTGCATGTTTATATACGAGATTCTGTCTGCCTTCGCAGTCCAAAATGACTGTAAAGGAATCAAACCCTTTCACCACGCCCTTGAACTGGAACCCGTTGGTCAGATAGATGGTGACAGTGATCTTCTCACGCCTCGCCTGATTCAGAAAGACATCCTGTAAATTGAGCTGTTTCATGTTTTGCCTCCTGGCTGGAAAACCAGCCTCACTGATAAGAGCTGTATAACTAGTTAATTATAGCATATTATCCCGCTCTTGTGAACTACGTTTTCTGCTTCCCTTGCAAGCTCTCCGGCAGAATCAAAATGGTCGGCCAAAAGCCAGTGAACCCTTTCATCCCGCCGGAACCATGAAAGCTGGCGTTTGGCATATCTTCTTGTTGCCTGTTTGAGATTCCCGACACAATTCTCGAGCGTTTCCTCCCCGTCGAGATACGGCTGCAGCTCTTTGTAACCGATCGCCTGCATGGCAGTCCCTCCATAGATGCGGCTGATTTCGCGCGCTTCTTCCACGAGCCCTGCCGCAAGCATTCCGTCTACCCGGCGGTTAATACGCTCATAGAGCCGGCTGCGGTCCTCAAATGTGATGCCGATCACGCACGGCAGATAGCGGGCCGGCGCAAGCCTTGAACGCCGTTGGTGTTCGCTCATCGGGATGCCCGTGAGCCGGTAAACCTCCAATGCGCGCAGGATTCTGCCCAGATTGTTGGGGTGCAGCTTTTCCGCGAGCGCGGGGTCCACCCGGCGCAGCTCTTCAAGCATCGCTTCGTTTCCGCGTTCGGTCGCCTGCGCATGAAGCGTCCGCCGGAGCGCTGGGTCGTTTTCGATCTCGGTGAGATCGAGGTTGTCGATCACCGCATTCACATAAAGCCCGGTGCCGCCCGCGAGAACCGGGAGCTTACCTCGCGCGGATACCTCTGCGATCGCATCATGTGCAAGCTTTGTGTAATCCGCGACGGAAAAAGCGGTATTGTCCGGTTCGGCAAAATCAATCAGATGGTGCGGGATACCCTGCATCTCCTCCCGCGTCGGCTTTGCGGTTGCAATTTCCATACGCCGGTAAATCTGCATTGAATCGGCCGATATCACTTCGCCGTCAAATGCTTTTGCCAGCGCGACCGCAAGCGCGGTTTTTCCAGAAGCAGTTGGCCCAACCACCGCGATGAGTGGGATTCTTTTCTTTTCCTGCATCATCTATCCCAGCCTGCCAAATTTTTTTTCAATCTCCTGCCTCCGCATACGGATTGCCACCGGCCGTCCATGTGGGCAATGCTGTGCGTCCCCATCCTCAATGAGCAGCGTGATAAGCTGCTCGAGCGAAGGCACAGGGGTTTTGTCATGTGCCTTGATGGCCGCGCGGCAGGCAACCGTGTGATAGAATTCCTCCAAATACTGGGGCAGAAGCCGGCTGCTGTAATGCAGCAGCTTTTGTGCAAACTCCTCCACAATTCCGGCAAGGTCCGCATCAGCCAGAATCGGAGCCACTTCCCGCACCACAACGAATGAATCTCCAAAATCCTCGACCGAAAGCCCTGCTTTTGCGAAAAGCTCCAGATGGTCGAGCACCGCCGCGTATTCCTCCGGGGAAAGCCGCACCGAGACCGGTGTGAGTAAAATCTGCTTGTCCGCCCCGACTCCTTCACGCAGAAGCTTATTGAAGATCAGCCGTTCATGTGCCGCGTGTTTGTCGACGAGGATCATTTCGTCCCCGGACTGCAGAACAAGATAGGTATCGAACAATTCCCCAACGAGCAATGCGTCCGCGAATATATCCGCAGTTTTCGCAGATATCCCCTGGGAGACGGACGGTTCCTGCGCCGCTTTTGGCACCGGCTCATAGGTGAGCCGAATCGGCGGATCGTCCGCGTTTCTGCTGGTGTATGGGGTATTCGGCGGCTCCGGCGACTCCACGGTCAAAAAACTGGCTGGCGCCTGCTGCTGAAGTTTCGGTTCAGGCGGGGTCTCGACGTCAAGCTTCCAGGAAGGCGTCCGGACCGGCTGTGCCGGGACCGCGGAAAAAACATGGTCAAGCGACGGTCGCTTTGGCTCCTCCCTGTACATCTGCTTTTCGAGCAGCATCTTGTATTCATTCACGCTCAGCCGCTGCTGCTGTGGCGCGGCTGGTTCAGTGTGGAGCGCAAATGGATTGAACGGTTCCGATTTCGCCTTGATTTCGGGCTGCAGGCGACTTTGTCCGAGCGCCGTTTTGCAGCCGTAATAGACCAGGTCGAAAATGCTCTTCTCATCCGCGAAGCGCACCTCGATCTTGGCCGGATGGACATTCACGTCGACCACCTGCGGCGGGACGGTGAGGTCCAGGACACAGGACGGGAATTTCCCAACCATCAGCGCATTTTTGTAGGACTCTTCCAGCGCCGCCATACATGTTTTTGAACGGATAAAACGGTGGTTGATGAAAAAATTCTGCATCGAACGGCTTCCGCGGGCCGCCAGAGGCTTGCAGATGTAGCCGGCGAGCCGGATATTCCCATGCTGATAGTCCACCGGGATCGCGTTCTCTGCGAATTCCCGACCAAGGACGCAGCGGATCGAGGAAAGGGTCTGGCCATCCCCCGGCGTTTGCAGCTTCACCGCGCCGTCGCGGATAAACTTAAAAGCCACGCCAGGATTGCCGAGCGCGGCTTTTTCAACGGCAGCCGCCACAGAGTTCCCCTCCGACACGTCCTTTTTGAGAAACTTCATACGTGCCGGGGTGTTATAAAAGACATCCCGCACCGTGATTGTGGTGCCGGCAGGACAGCCCGCATCCTCGCAGACAAGCTCCTCTCCGCCCGCGATCGCGTAATGGGTCCCGGCCACGTCATCCGGCGTGCGGGTCAAGAGATCGACCCGGCACATCGCTGCGATCGAAGCAAGCGCCTCACCGCGAAATCCCATCGTCAGGATATTCGAAAGATCCTCCTGCACGCGCACCTTGCTGGTCGCGTGCCGCAGAAAGGCGTTTGCTACGTCCTCCCGCAAAATGCCGGATCCATTGTCGGTGACACGGATATACCGCACCCCGCCCGCCTGGATTTCGACCGTCACGGCGGTAGCGCCCGCATCGATTGCGTTTTCCACGAGCTCCTTCACGATGGACGCCGGTCGTTCGACCACCTCGCCCGCCGCGATCAGTTCGGCGATCTGCTTATCAAGTACATTAATCCTTGCCATGCGCCCACCTCCATTCGTCAATCTTTAAGCAGTGTTTTCAGCTCGTACAGTTTATTGAGCGCCTCAATCGGCGTGAGGGTGTTGACGTCGATCTGTTTGAGCTTTTCCTCCACTTCGGAAGGAATCACCGCTGTGAAGGACATCTGATCGCCCGGCGCTTCGGCGTGCGCTTTCTTCTTTCCGGCAGGTTTCACTTCTTCGCCTTCCTCAAGCTTGCCGAGCACCTGCCGGGCGCGCTTGATGATCCAGTCGGGCACGCCCGCGAGCTTACTGACCTCGATGCCATAGCTGTCGTCCGCGCCGCCCGGCACGATCCGGCGCAGGAAAGTGATGTCGTCCCCGCGCTTTTTGCAGGCGATATTGTAATTTTTGACGCTTGGCAGCTCGTCCTCGAGCGCGGTCAGTTCGTGGTAATGGGTCGCAAAGAGGGTCTTTGCGCCGACATAACGCTTATTTGCGATGTATTCAAGCACCGCGCGTGCAATGCTCATGCCGTCGAAGGTAGAAGTGCCGCGTCCAATCTCATCGAGGATGAGCAGGCTCTTGTCGGTCGCTTCACGCATGATCTCCGCGACTTCGGTCATCTCGACCATGAAGGTTGACTGTCCGGATGCGAGGTCGTCCGAAGCGCCCACGCGGGTGAAAATCCCATCAACCACGCCGACCGAAGCCGACGCGGCAGGCACAAACGAACCGATCTGCGCCATCAGCACAATAAGCGCCGTCTGACGCATATAGGTCGATTTTCCGGCCATATTGGGGCCGGTGATAATTGCGATCAGCTTGTCGGAATTATTCAGCGCCGTATCGTTGGCCACAAATGGAGCTCCGTTCATCAGAAGCTCCACCACCGGGTGCCGCCCGTCTTTGATGCTGATTTCGTCCGAAAAATTGACCTCCGGGCGGCAGTAGCCGTTTGCAACCGCGACCGCCGCGAGCGAACAATATACGTCGAGATGCGCGAGCGCCGAAGCGGTCGCCTGCACCCGGTGCAGTTCGGAGGAAACCTGCTGGCGCACCGACTCAAAGAGCTTTGCCTCCAATAACGTGATCCGCTCGCCCGCCGAGAGGATTTTGTCCTCCAGGTCCTTGAGCTCCTGGGTGATGTAGCGTTCACAGTTTGCAAGCGTCTGCTTGCGGATATAGGTGTCCGGAACCAAGCCAAGATTCGACTTGGTCACTTCTATGTAATATCCGAATATACGGTTATAGCCAATTTTCAAATTTTTGATGCCAGTCTTTCCCTTTTCCTGCGTCTCGATCCCAACAAGGATCTGCTTGGTGTTGTGCACCAGCGTCCGCAGGCCGTCAAGCTCCTCGTCGAAGCCCTCCTTGATCACGCCGCCGTCCTTGAGCGCCACCGGCGGCTCGTCCACAATTGCACGGGAGATAAGCCCGCACAGGTCGGCGAGCGGGTCGGTCTGGCGGTAAATATCAGACAGATAAGCGCTTTTGCAATCTTCCAACCGCGCTTTGATCGGAGGCAGTACCCGGCAGGTACATTCAAGCGATTTGAACTCCCGCGGGGAGGCATTGCCGTAGATTATGCGGGTCATCAGCCGTTCAAGGTCGTAAACGCCCGCGAGCGATTCGATAAGGTCGCAGCGCAGCATCGTGTCGTTATAGAGTTCCTCCACCGCGTTGAGCCTCTTGTTGATCACCGCTGGGTTCACGAGCGGCTTTTCGAGGAAACTGCGCAGCAGGCGCTTTCCCATCGCGGTCTTTGTCTTGTCGAGTACCCAGAGCAGCGTCCCTTTCTTTTCACCGGAACGCATCGTCTGGGTAAGCTCGAGGTTGCGCCGCGCGGTGAGCCCGAGCACCATATACTGTTCCGCGTTGACATAGCTCACGCTGGTGATTCGCTCAAGACCCTTCTGCTGGGTCTCATACAGATAGGAAAGCAGCGCGCCGAGCACCGAAACCGCAAGCGCCTTGCCTTCAATCCCGAGCTCCTCCGGGCTCTTTGAGAAATGTTTTTCGATCAGCCCGCGCGCATTCCCGGTGGCAAAGCGGTCTGCGTCCAGCAGATCGGCCACACAGTGCAGCTTATTTTTAATAAAACCGGTGAGAGCGTCTTTATCAAGGATGCCGTCGTTAAAGATGATCTCGCTGGGGGAATACCGTCCCAGCTCGTTGATGAGCTCGCCTTCGGCGTCGGCCGCGAACTGGGAGACAAACAGCTGCCCGGTCGAGATGTCCGCGCAGGCAAGGCCGAAGCCCGCCTCCGTGAACATCACGCAGGCAATATAGTTATTTGCATCCTCCGAAAGCATATTCTGTTCGATGAGGGTGCCGGGCGTGACCACACGGATGACCTCCCGCTTGACCACGCCCTTTGCCTCGGCAGGGTTTTCCATCTGCTCACAGATGGCCACCTTGAACCCTTTTTTGATCAGCCGGTTGATATACGCGTCGCAGGCATGGTATGGCACGCCGCACATCGGCGCGCGCTCCTCCTGCCCGCAGTCGCGCCCGGTCAGGGTCAGTTCCAGTTCTTTTGACGCGACGATCGCATCGTCAAAGAACATCTCGTAAAAGTCGCCCAGGCGGAAAAACAGGATGTGATCCTTGTGTTTTTCCTTGACGGCAAAATATTGCTGCATCATTGGAGAGAGCTTTGTCATGTCAACTTGCATCTGCGGCGACCTCCGGGATGATTTTTGTTATCTGTCTTTCTTTTAATGGCAGCCGGAACAGGAATCGCAGCTCCCGCCGCAGCTCGCCTGCTGTTCGATCAGGTCAGGGTCCTGCCCATTCACGCTGCCGCGCAGGATCTGGAGCACGAAGTCCACCATGCTGTCAAGCCCGGCTTTCGCTTCGTTGTAGGCAAGCATGTTCTCATTCGTCATGATTTTGCCGTAGATCTCCTTGATCTCATCATTCACCTTGTTGATCGCTTCCTGATCTTTGTCGGCCTTATTGATCTCGTTGTTGAGCGCGATGCGTTTGAGGTTGAATTCTCCGATGAGCTGCTGCAATGCGGCATCCTCATCATTCTGCTGCTGCGCGGTCATCATGCGCAGATAGTTTTCATCCTGCTGGATGGCCTTTCCCAGTTCCCGTGCGATTGCAATAACGTCCATTTTTTGTTTCTCCTTTTATTTTCTTGGTTTTGATCACAATTCTATTTTGCCGAAGAGCGCCCAGTTTAACGCACGCGCAATCTTTACATCGGCAAAATTTCCAACCGCCTCTTCGGGTCCGGTAAATTCGACAATGTCGTTCGATACCGTCCGTCCGGAAAGGTAGCCTTCTCCGGTTCTTCCGGGACCTTCCACAAGTACCCGCAGCGTTTTTCCGACGCAGGCCTCCTGCTGTTCCCCGCGTATCCGCGACTGCAAGTCAAGCAATTCCTGAAACCATCTCGACTTCTCCGCCGCCGGGATAGGGTCCTCCATTTGAGCAGCTCTGGTGCCGGAACGCGGCGAGAAGATAAAGGTAAAAAGCGTCGTGTAGCGCACCCGCTTCACCAGTTCAAGCGTCTGTTGAAAGTCCTCGTAAGTTTCTCCCGGAAATCCAACGATGATATCGCTTGAAAAAGTCACGCCGGGGATCCGCTCACGCGCGTAATCGACAAGCCCAAGATAGCTTTCAACCGTATAACGGCGGTTCATTGCCGCCAGAACCCGGTTGCTGCCGCTCTGCACCGGCAGATGGATGTGGTTGCAGACCTTCGGACACTGGGCGATCGTATCGATCAGTTTTTGGGTGCAGTCCTTCGGATGGCTGGTCATGAACCGGACCCAGAAATCGCCCTCCACCGCATTTACCTCACGCAGGAGATCGGAAAAATCGACCGGATCGGCAAGCCCCTTGCCGTAGGAGTTCACATTCTGCCCGAGCAGAGTGATTTCCCGGTAGCCCGCCGCCGCCAGTTCCCGCGCCTCGTGCAGCACGTCGCGCGGTTCGCGGCTGCGCTCCCGGCCGCGCACATACGGCACGATACAATAGGTGCAGAAATTGTCGCATCCGTACATAATCGGCAGGTTTGCCTTGATCTTACCATCGCGGGCAAGCGGGATTCCTTCGACGATCTCTCCGTCCATATCCGCGTTTGAAAATTGCCTTGCCCTGCCGGACAACCGGTTATAGAGCAGCTCCGGCAGTGTGTAAAGCGCATGGGTACCGAAAACCAAGTCAACGTATGGGTAGCTCTGGCGGATCTTTTCCGCGACCCGATGCTGCTGCATCATGCAGCCGCAAAGCCCGATCAGCATATCCGGCCGGCGCTTCTTCACCGGCTTTAGGGCCCCCACATTTCCATAAACCCGCTCCTCCGCATTTTCGCGGATCGCGCAGGTGTTGTAGATTACCAGATCCGCATTTTCGGGCGAATCCGCAAAACCATATCCAATTTCGGCAAGCATCCCTTTAATCTTTTCCCCGTCGCTCGAATTCTGCTGGCAGCCGAACGAATGCACATAGCAGAGCGGCGGATGGTCGTACCGCTTCGCGAGCAGCTCGCCGGCACGGAAAGAAAATTCCTTCTGCCGCAGCATCGCTTCATCGCTCAGGCGGATTCTCTCTATCACAGACAAAATCAGTCCTCCAAAACCACAATATATCAGTTTATTATACCATTGGAGCACCATATTTTCAAGAGCAGGGCCGCAAAAAGCCGGACGGAATCCCCGTCCGGCTTGCAAGCTGCATTTTGATTATTTCAGGCTTTCCGCAAAAGCGCGGCCAAGTTCTTCCGCTTTGCGCAGATCCTCCTCTGAGGGGACGAAGCAGACCTTGTACCCCTCTCCGAATACCGACATCTTGAGCCCCTGCAGACGGGCGGTCAGGTTGGGAACCGCTTCCCCGCTCCAGCCGTAAGAGCCAAATACCAACGCCGGTTTTTTGCGGTTGTTGACCGCGTCCACATGGGACAGCAGAATCCATGCGGGCGGGACCGCGTCACCGTTGATGGTGGGGCTGCCGAGCGCGAAAGCATCCGATCCGTTCAGGATCGCGGACAGCTCGCCCATATCATGCTTGATGATGTCATAGGTCACGACATCTGCGTCCGGTTTTACCGACAGGATGCCGGACTGGATCGCCTTTGCGACCAGCCGGGTGTTGCCATAGGCTGAAGTGTAGAAGACCGGGATGGTCAGCCGCTCATTCTTAACGGGCTGGCTCCAAGCGCGGTAAAGATCCATCGCCGCCTGCAGGCAGCCGTCCCTGGTCAGGACCGGGCCGTGGCTGTTGCAGCAGTATTCGACCGGCAAATCCTTGATCTTATCGAGCCCAGCCAGCACATAGGGCTTAAACGGCCCAAAGATGGCGTCATAATAGCCGCGGAAAGCCGCCTGGTATTTCTTTGGATAGGCCATGTTATAGTCAAAAGTATACGGCTCACAGTAGTGCGCGCCGAGAAAATCGCAAGAAAAGAGCGTTTTCTCCTCCTCGCACCAGGTGAACATCGAATCCGGCCAATGCAGAAACGGCGCCGAAATAAAGCGCAGCGTTTTGCCGCCGATATCGAGTACCTCCCCGTTTTTTGCCACCTGGAGTTTCAGATCGGCGCGGTTGGTAATGTTTTTCAGATAGATCGAACCGGCCTGAGAAGCAATGAGCGTGGCGTTCGGCGTGAAGTCCAGCAACTGGGCCAAACAACCGGAATGGTCGGGCTCGTTGTGGTTAAGGATAATATAGTCAATCTCGGCGGGGTCCACCACCTGGCGGATATTGTCGAGATAGTGCTTAAAATAGGTCTTGTGGCAGGATTCGATGAGGACGGTTTTCTCCGAACCCTTGAGGATATAGGAATTGTAGGATGTGCCGTATTCGGTGGTCATCACAATGTCAAACACCCGCATATTCGGGTTGAGGATACCCACGGAATAGATGCTGTCGGTAATTTTAATGGCTGCCATGATGAAAATTCCTCCCTGTTAGAAATCCGTATAAAAGATGTGACCATCCCGGCGGATGGCCACATGATCATTACTCCTGTTCGAAGAGATCTTTGCCAACGCCGCAGGTCGGGCAGACAAAATCCTCCGGGACATCCTCCCATTTGGTGCCGGGCGCGATGCCGCCTTCCGGATATCCTTCCGCTTCATCGTAAACATAACCGCAAATAGTGCAAACATACTTCGCCATATTCAGAATCTCCTTTACATTATTGTTAAAACATCTGCAATGTTTCCATACCAAAAACTATACCATATTCGTGTATTACTGTAAAGACCCTAAATGAAAAAATTTCCTCTATTTAAGCATTTTTTTGAGATACTGTCCGGTATAGGAGGCTTTTACCCTGCAAATATCCTCCGGCGTGCCGGTCGCAACCACCATACCTCCTTTGTCTCCGCCTTCCGGACCGAGGTCGATGATGTAATCGGCGGTTTTAATTACCTCTAAATTATGCTCAATTGTGATGACAGTATTCCCCGAATCCACGATTGTCTGCAGGACTTCGATCAATTTGTGCACATCGGCGGTATGAAGCCCGGTGGTCGGCTCGTCCAGGATGTAGACGGTCTTTCCGGTCGGACGCCGTGAAAGCTCGGTCGCGAGCTTGACCCGCTGGGCCTCTCCTCCCGACAGCGTGGTCGCTGGCTGACCGACCTTGATGTAACCGAGCCCTACATCATAGAGGGTTTGCAGCTTACGGGCGATCTTCGGCACGCTTGCAAAGAACGCAAGCCCCTCCTCCACCGTCATTTCGAGCACATCATGGATCGATTTGCCCTTGTATTTCACCTCAAGCGTCTCGCGGTTGTAGCGTTTGCCCTTGCAGACCTCGCACGGGACGAAGATATCCGGCAAAAAGTGCATCTCAATCTTGATGATGCCGTCGCCCTCGCAGGCCTCGCAGCGCCCGCCCTTGACGTTGAAGGAAAAGCGGCTCGATTTGTACCCGCGCATCTTGGCATCGGCAGTCTGTGCGAAAAGCTCACGGATGTCGGTGAAAACGCCGGTGTAGGTCGCCGGATTGGAGCGCGGCGTGCGTCCGATCGGAGACTGGTTGATGTCGATCACCTTGTCAACCTGTTCGATCCCTTCAATGTCAATATGCTTTCCGGGCTTGACCCGTGGGTTGGTGAGTTCTCGCGTCAGCCGTTTATAAAGCACTTCATTGATTAAAGAGCTCTTTCCAGAGCCGGAGACGCCGG